>Ga0335081_10003351_pt1 | contig 25219 bp, 25 predicted proteins | sample Lox_Sample_35_FD_206713 | JGI IMG/M metagenome (GOLD analysis project Ga0335081, IMG submission 206713) | Soil microbial communities from Loxahatchee National Wildlife Refuge, Florida, United States - Lox_Sample_3.5 | ecosystem: Environmental > Terrestrial > Soil > Wetlands | place: USA...
TGCACCATCGGCTGGCGGAAAGCTTCAGCCCGCAACGGCTGACCAACGCTCGGATGGGACCAGAGTATGATAACGAAATCCTGCGCCAGATCCTGCGGCAGAGCGGCGTGCCCTATGCCGACTACACAGGAAGAACGGCGGATCTGATATCCGCCACGGCCAGCCGGCTGGCTCAAAGGAAAGTGGCCGGATGGTTTCAAGGGCGAATGGAGTTCGGCCCTCGTGCTCTGGGCTCGCGATCGATCCTTGCCGATCCCCGTGATGCGAATATGCGCGATCACATCAATGCCCTGGTGAAAAAGCGGGAAGCTTTCCGTCCCTTCGCTCCGGCCGTCGTCGCCGAGAGATGCAGTGAATTCTTTGAACTCGACAGGGAATCGCCTTTTATGCTGGAGACGGCTCAGGTTCGGAACAAAGAGTCACTGCCGGCTGTGACGCATGTCGATGGGTCAGCGCGTGTTCAGACTGTTGCCCGAGACGTAGACTCCCAGTTTCATGCGTTGCTCACCGAATTTGGCCGATTGACCGGGTACCCCGTGCTCCTGAACACCTCGTTCAATATGCGCGGCGAGCCGATCGTCTGTGATCCGGTTGATGCTCTGATTTGCTTTGTCCGAGCGAGCCTCGATGTCTTAGTCGCAGGCGACATCATGGTCGAGCGGCAGGCCATCCCGCCGGATTGGATTCAATGGGTGAGTCGTGTGGCGCCTCACCGCCCACCCACGATCAGCAGTGACGCCTACACGTTCTTCTAGGAGCACCGTGGAAAACGATCGGCTCAATCCCCACATTCTGCGTCTGGCAGCGCTTCTCGGGGACGAACGCGGAGCTGAGATTCTCGCCGAGTTGCAGAAGATCTCGCTGCGTGGCCGCCGGTCGCAGCGGGGTGAACCTCAGGACTCAAAGGAAAGCCCGTCCACCGGCGCTGGGAGTATAGGGATTTGGGACATTGTCGACACTGCGGATGGACGCGCCCTGCGCCGCCAGAATCGCGCACCGGGTGAGCTCCGCATGTGGGCGGATGTATCGGAGGTTCCGGGCAAAAGATCGGCTCGCCGCGTTGTGCTCGTCGGAGAATCCAGTGCTCGGGGATTCCTCCTTGATCCCGCGCTGACGCCGTCCGAAGTTCTCGCCTCCCGTTTGGAACAATGGTCCGGACCCGGCGCTTATCAATGCGTCGACCTTGCACACATCGGGGCATCGCTAGAGGACGTCACGGAGTTGCTCGCCAAAGTTCCTGACATTGATCCGGATCTGTTAGTGCTTTACGTTGGCAACAATTGGTCGGTGCCGCAATATTCTGTGGCTGACCTCGATGCGCTTTCACGAGAACTGCGATCAGGAGGCTACACGGCGATGCGGCGGGCGTTCTGGCCCATTGTCGTATTACCGAGAGCGCAAGTGCTCCTGGCTCGCATCGAGGAGCTTCTCAGTCGCGGTGTCGATGTCGTGGTGGTCATTCCCGAGTTTAATCTGCGCGAATGGGTCCCGCCTCCGAACGTTGAAGTGCCTGTCTTGACGCCGGAGGCTTTCGTTGAGTGGCACGAGCTTCGGCGGCAAGCCGAGGCCGCCCTCCGAGACGGATGCTGGAGTGCTCTCCCACAGCTTGCCGATCGGATGCGGGTGCTCGATGAAGGGTGCAGCCCGGTAACAGGTCACCTTCTCGGGCGCGCGCTTGAGGCGCTCGGGGACGGAACCGGAGCGCGTGAAGCGTACGAGGATTCACGCGACAGCGTCTGCGGACTGCTGATCAGGTATACGCCCCGGATAACCCGGGTTGCACAAGATCTTCTGACCAGCTTCTGTGAGCGAAATGGGCTCCACTACGTCGATCTGCGCAAACTGCTTGCCGCCGATGATCTCCCCGAAACGCCGGATCCATGTCATTTCCTGGACTTCTGCCATCTCAGCGAAAGTGGACTCAATATCGCGATGAGTGCCGTCGCTCGCGCAATACACCAGCCCCGCGCAGTCAACGACGGAGCCGGGCAATGTTTGCCCATGAGCCAGCGAAATGAGCTCAGCCCTCGCGATCGCGCGGCCTCACACCTTATCGCCGCCTGCTATAACGCCTATAACAAGCAACCGGCGCCTGTGCTCCGCCGGCATCTCCGGACGGCTCTCGAAATTTCTCCCGACTCCTGCGAACTCGCAGGAGCGTTGCTCGATGTGCTGGAAGGAGCCGGTCCTCTCTGGACCAACCGGCAGCTCTCTCGTCTGATGGCGCTGCCGCAGTTCGCGCGATACTTCGAAATGCTTGTGGCCAGAAGGGCCGAATCGCTCGGACTCTGGACGCTCCGCGCATGCCTGGCCGAAATCATGCCCGACCGCGAGCCGCCGTTCCAGGCCAGGACTGGCTCGATCGAGCTTCTTGAGGTACCGGAGGGACCACCGGGCTTGGGACATACGGCTCCAAATCTGACGGCAGGCCGGGCCTATCTCCAGGCAACATCGCGCCGTACAAGCCTGTATTTTCTGCAGGGGCCCGAGCCCTTCAGTGAAATCGAGCTTACGTACCGTATGGCCACTATGGAGTCGAGGAAGCCCGCCCAGGTCCACGTCAATCACGTTCCGGCCGGCGCTCTGCCGTTCAGGCGAGAGTGGTCTTCGGTCAGATTACCGATTACCGTCAAATCACGGGGCATCTACGAGTTGGAAATCGAGTGGCCGGTTGGGCCCGTCGACTATGAAGGGCGCCGCAGTGCCGATACAATCGCGTTGACCTGTGGCGACTATCCCTACGTTCTTCCGGTTTTCGGGGAAATCTATTCCGCCCGAGTGTTTGCGCCGGCGCGCAGCCCCATTTCCACGGCGTCGGAATCCCGTTACTAGTACTTCCTGGACTCGCCCCACATTGGAACTTTGCTTTTGTGGAATATCTGTCATGTTTCCGCGTCTCCACGCTCCGAGATCCATCATGACCTTACGAATGTTGCACCAACTACCTGCGCTACTGCTGCTCTCGGCCCTCACCTTGAGAGGTGACACGACCACCGACACGATAACCGTCTCGGTCACGCCCGACGATACTCTGTCGGATCTATATTTTCTCTACGCCCAAGGCGACGTGAGCCGATCCGTTCCGCTCGTAGGCGACGCACCCGCGGGCACGACCAACACGTTCGCGGTCGCGCCTTTGGGCATTCCCTTTCCCATCCCTGGAGTACCGTTCTTCTCTCTGATTGGCACCTATACGCAGCCGGCAGGCACGACGGGCGTCTATGTGGCCCTCGACGCCACCGACGCCGCGAGCCTTGAGACAGCCGGGACAACGTTTGACCCAGCGTTTACGAGCTTCTCGGGGTTCTTTTCGCCAGAGGCCGAGGCAACCCTCGTCGCCGCCATGCAGAACTTCATTGGAATCGTCGCCGACGGATTTACCGGAGCAGATATTATCGACAGCTTTGCGGACATCCCCGAACAGCAAACGCCCCAACTTTTCACTCCGATTGATTTCACCGGCATTACCGATGCAAGTCTGGTGGCGTTTTCAGACGCGACGTCCGGCGGCTCAGTGGCATTGTCCGTGCAGCACTCTACGGCAGTGGTTCCCGAACCGGCTAGCGTCTGGATGCTCGGAGCCGCAATCCTCGCGTGGGCGGGCTCCCGGCGCATGACAAAAAAGGGATAGATCTCGCCGTCCGCCGGCGCGAACAAGTCGCACGATCGATCTCGGCTGTCCCGTGTCTCGACATTTCGTGAAGCTTCGTGCGCTCGACCCAACGCCTCGAGCCAAAGGTTACAATTTCCCTTGTTGTACCGCCGCGCCCAAGATCGGCGCGGCCACTCGGCCAACTTCCGTTGGAAAGGGGAAACACGGCGCATGGCACGGAGACTGGCAATAATCGCGTTCGGCGTGAGTTACCTGCTCCTAGCCGACGATACACCGCCACGGAAGGTGCAGATCAGCAAAACCGAGCGCCTCGACTTCCAGGCCGGTGGCGTGCTCAGAATCAAGAACTCGTTAGGGGAGGTTGCTGTGGAGGGCTGGGACCGCCCCGACGCTGAAATCACCACGGTGAAGTCCACCAAGGGGGCGTATCCTCCTCAGAAACTTCAGAAAGCCCGTGACGTGCTGGATCGAGTGCAAATCGTGGCACACCGCGAGGGCGACGAGTTGGTCATTACTACCGAGCTTCCCGGGCGTCATGCCCTCTCGGGTCTTTTGCGTGGTGTTGACTTCGATCTCGATTACCGGATCCGCGTCCCGGTTGACACCCGGCTGATCGCCGAACGTGCGGTTGGCGAAGTACACGTGAACAACCTGACGAACGACATCCAGGTGGCGGTCCGCCAAGGAGAGATTACATTAGGTCTGCCGGAGGAAGGCCGGTACACCATCAGTGCCCAGAGCGATTTCGGCGACGTGGTCTCTGACTTTCCCGGCCAGGAAAAGCGCAGGCTTTGCTTCATTGGTGATCGCATTGAAAATGACGCGCCCGCGCCGCACAAGCTGAACCTGAGGATCGGTTACGGGAATATCATTATTCTCAAGACAATGATGCCGAAGATGCCGGCGCTGAGTCGTACCGCGAAACAAGATGGCTTGGTGTCGATCACCGGCCTCCGATGATCGGTGAGACGCGTCACTTTCGCTGGTACATTTGCGGCCTCCTCTTTTACGCCACGAGTGTCAACTATCTCGATCGCCAAGTGCTTGGCCTGCTCAAGCCGGTGCTCGCCCGCGAATTGGGCTGGCGCGAGGCGGATTACGGCTGGATCGTTTTTGCGTTCCAGGGCGCGTATGCGTTGATGATGCCCCTCGCTGGGCGGATCATCGACCGCGTGGGCACGCGCCTAAGCTACACGCTGGCGGTACTGTTGTGGAGCCTGGCGTCGATGTCCCACGCGCTGGCGCGCAGCGCCGTGCAATTCGCAGCAGCCCGCTTCGTCTTGGGCATCGGTGAAGCCGGGAATTTTCCCGCAGCCATCAAGACCGTGGCTGTGTGGTTCCCAAAACGTGAACGCGCGCTGGCCACCGGCATTTTCAACAGTGGATCCAATCTCGGCGCGCTGATTGGGCCGTTACTCGTTCCTTTCGTTGCGGAGCACTTCGGATGGCGCCTTTCCTTCGTGGTCACAGGTTTCCTGGATCTGTTGTGGGTCGTGGCCTGGCTCGCAATCTACCGGCCGCCGCGCGAGCAGAAGCGCCTCTCGGCGGAGGAACTGGCGCTTATCGAATCCGATCGTTCCGAAGAACCGGTGCGCACAATTCCCTACCCGCGCCTGCTCGGCACGCGGGCGGCGTGGGCCTTCCTGCTCGGAAAGTTCCTCACGGACCCGGTCTGGTGGTTCTACCTTTTCTGGTTGCCGGGGTTTCTCAACCGCAGGTACGGCCTGGACCTTGCCAGCCTGGGTCCGCCGCTCATCGCGGTCTACCTGGCGGCGGATGTGGGCTCCATCGGCGGCGGTTGGTTGTCAGGCCGGCTCCTGGCGCGCGGATACTCGCTCACGCGCGCGCGCAAAACGGCCCTTGTGACCTGCGCACTGGCTGTCGTGCCCGTGTCAACGGTGATGTACGCGGGCGGAAGCCTGTGGCTGGCCGCCGGTCTGGTAGCCCTGGCGGCGGCAGCGCACCAAGGCTGGTCGGCGAATCTGTTCACGCTGGCTTCCGATACGTTCCCGTCATCGGCCGTGGGCTCGGTTGTGGGACTTGGCGGATTGGGCGGCGCGGTCGGGGGGATGCTCATCTCTCCGGTGGTCGGCTACTGGCTGGATTATTCGCACGACTCGTATGGCCCGTTGTTTTTCTGCGCCGGCTTCGCCTACCTGTTCGCCTTTCTCGTGATTCACCTGCTGCTTCCCAAGTTGGAGCAGGCAAAGGTGTAAGCGAGACACCCCGCTCGCACGGCCGGATTGCAATTCAACCTTTATTCCGATTAACCTGATAGGGCAGGCCCGGAAAATAATTCGGCTGGCGTAGCTCAGTTGGTAGAGCATCTGATTTGTAATCAGAGGGTCGGGGGTTCAAATCCCTCCGCCAGCTCCACAGTTTCAATCACTTACACCCCGTCTACAGGGCTACTCCGCCTCTCGAATATCTGATTTTTTTCGGATCAGCGTGGCATTTTCTGGACAGCAGTGGGCCAGTGGAGGCAGCGTGAGCTTCTGGCTTCAGGAGGCCATCGTGAATCCGTCTATGCAAGAAACCGATGCGTGCCGCGCTGAAAGGTACCAAAAGACCTTGCGCGCGATCGCCAGTTGCACCCTGGAAGGCGTCGATTCTGGAGATTGGGTGCGGGCCGTATGTGAAGACGCTCTAGCGGGTCTATGGCCTGAGTGCCGGAACTGCGGGACGGCGGTTCATGACGGACCGTGCGTTAGCGATGGGCAGTCGCCGGAGGCCGCGTGAGCTACTCCACCGCCGCGGCTGTGTGCCCCCACTGCAAGCTCCACCGTGGCCACCGCACCAACTGCCCGACCCAGACGCAAGCCACCGGCGACTGCAGCCTGGAAGCCTACCCGACACTGTTTGATTTGGATGCAATGGAGGTTTCCGCATGAACTTATAAACTGCGTCGCATCTCCAAGCTGGCGGGCGGACCAAGCCGCCCTAGGGTGAAAATGAAAAAGTTGAACCGAAGGAGAAGAAAGTGAAATCAAAACTCTGGATCAGTGGCCGCAGGAAGTCCTCTTGGCCTGCCATCAGCTCTTTCCAATCGGTTCGTTTCGCGCTATCCTGCTTTCGGGTCATCTTCTCCTTTCCTTTCTTTCCGCGGCTAACGGAATGTTGAAAGGTCTAGCATGACCCGTTTCTATTTGCAGAACTTCTCAAGCTTAACCTCAAGCCTGCCAGATGGGCGTTTGGGAGTTCACCTGTTACTGCACCCAATAGAGAGGATTTCAAACCGATGACACTCAAACGAATAACAGTTTTGTTCGCGATTGTGTTCGCGGCCCTTTTGTTTTCCGCGGTGGTCGCGAAGGTGCGCGCGCAACATGTGACAGTCAGCTATTCCATAAAAATCCGCGAAGTGTATTACGTGCCTCCGGTGAGTGTAGAGACATTTGCGCAAATGTCCCCCGAGAAGCAAAAACTGCAACTCGCCAATGCGTCGGTGCGCGAACGCTTTGAGGGACAACGGTCCAATGGTGACCATGTCACTGCCGTAACCTTCGAGGGCCTGACCACCACCACGATCAAGTTGCACCAAAGCGGCCTGGTCTTGCTGGTAAACAACAAGAACAGCGACATATCCACCAGCGGCACCGGAGTCCCGACTCTGATCATGCCGGTGACCCCGGAATGTAAAGCCTTCGTTCCGTCTAACCTCGTTGCTGACAGCGCCGATACAATCCTTGGTTTCAAAACTATTCATGTTCACATGGTTTTTGGAAATATGACCACTGAGAGCTGGTATGCTCCGGCACTGGGCTGTCAAGAAGTGAAGCGCATTGCTACTCGCTTCGACGGGGCGCAGACGACGTTTGAGGCTGTCGAAGCCAGTATCAATCCTCCGCCGGATGAGATGTTCGAACCACCAGCCAACGCTGTCGAGCGAAAGCCAAGCGAATTCTGGCGGGCGCTCACGCCTCTTCCATCAGGCCACAGCAATGAGGCACACGATGCGGTGAATCAGAATTATCTGAACCAGGACGCACGGTACGAAAGAGATCGTGCAGCGAGAAAACAAGGCCAACAATGAAACTCCGCGAGTCCTTGATCAACATGTCTTTGGTCGTCTTCATGGCGCTTTGTGGCGTGGTAACCTGGCACATGTACCAACTGAATCACTCGATGATAGTGAACCCACCCGCCTCTCGGGCAGCTGGTGATGCACTGGACATTGACATTGCCAAGCTGAATGCTATCGTCCCACCAGCAAAGTCGTCGGTCGTCATGTTCTTGCAGTCATCGTGCGGGTACCGCAAGCAGAGCCTGCCGCTTTACCGCGATCTCATGAACAGCTCCGCGGTGAAGTCAGGGAAGGTCCAAATGGTCGCGATCCTGCCTGACCCGAAGGCGACCGTACAGAAGTATCTGGACGACAACAAAATTGTCGTGTAGCGCCTTATCTCCGATTTGAAATTATCCGCTGTTGGCGTGCAGGGTACACCAACCGTTCTGCTCGTCAAGGATGGAAAAGTAGTCAACCAGTGGGTGATGCGCGGCTTCCATGTGCCCCGCCACGCGCTTGTTGGTCTGTTTCGTACTCTCGCGGATCTGCTCGCCGTTCCAGTTGAACTTATACCACCAGTTCTTGCTCTTCGCCTGCTTGTAGACCATCACTTCCCGCCGTTCTTGCCCTTGTTCTTGCTGCCCTTGGGCCGGCCGCCCAGTTTCCCCACTCCCGCATGCGCCTCACGAACTCCTTGCGGCCCCAGGCTTCCTCGCGCACCTCGACGCTACGCCGGCCGAGCAACTTCGCGGCTTCCGATCGCGGATGACTGAAAGGATTGGAGGGCATGACCGCACTCGCAGCAGCGATGGCGAGTGTAGTCCTACCCATGAGGGGTATGGTCCTGCGTCGGCGGCTCAGCCCTTGGCCGCCGAGGTGATCGACGTGACCGTCGACAAGTCGTAGAGCGCAGTGGCATCCCCCAGCGGTGGCACCCAAGGCGCGAGAATTCGCCGAAAGGCGGGGCTGGTTCATCGTGGGCGAGAGCGTCTAGCGACCGGAGCCTCTCAGCAATCGTGCCGACGGATGTGGCGCCAGTAGCGCTCGTGGTAGCTTACAGGCTAGAGGGCGCACATGATCCGACCATGCCCTGCCTGCGGCGCCAGCAACCGCGTTCCTGCGAAGCACCTGTCTGATACCGGCCGTTGCGGCTCCTGCAAAGCCACCTTACCGCCTGTCTCCGAGCCCATCGACGTTAACGCGACGGAATTCGCCGAAATCACCCGTGAAGCCAAGGTACCCGTCCTAGTGGACTTTTGGGCGGAATGGTGCGGCCCCTGCCGGATGGCTGCGCCTGAAGTTCATGAGCTTGCGCGTGAGATGGCCGGACGGGGGTTAGTACTCAAGGTCAACACGGAGGAATACCCGGCTGTGGCCGCTCAGTTTCGGGTTCAGGCGATTCCGTATTTTGTGCTCCTGCGCGGGGGCATCATCATCGCGGAGCGGACGGGAGTTGTTCCGCGGGCCGAAATGCGGCGATGGTTCACCATGGCGGCGTAGGAAGGGCCCAGGTGTCAAGCCTGCCGGTATAAACTCCGGTATTCCGGCCGACCACGCCACGGATATTGCCTTGCGTTTGATCGCCCGCAGCGCCATGATTGCAGTCGAAAGGGGATGTCCCATATGAAGACACGCCTGTTCCTGCTCTGCGCACTTGTCGGCGCGATATTGGGCGCCGATCTGCCCTACGTCGGCAAGTGGAAGGTGAACTTGGCCAAGAGCGACTTCGGCCAAACCACCATCACCTACCAAAGCCTGCCCGGCGGCGAGTGGCAGGCCACTGGTTTCGGCGTGACATCCAAATTCAAAATGGACGGCAAGGACTATTCTGACGGTATGGGCGGAACTACGACCTGGAAGGCCGTCGGCACCAACACGTGGGAGACCGTCGGGAAAGTCAACGGTAAAGTCACTGCCAGCGACACGCTGAAGCTCAGCGCCGATGGCAAGACCCTCACCGACAATAGCAGGCAGATGAAACCCGACGGCGGAACGATGGATAGCACCACCATCTTCCAGCGGGTCTCCGGCGGTCCGGGGCTCGGCGGAAAATGGCAGACGAAAAAGGTGTCCGGCGCGGCCGGGATCATAGAAATCGCTCAGTCCGGGACCGATGGGCTGAGCTTCAAAGACACCGACATGGGCATGACGTGCGACTCTAAGCTCGACGGCAACGATTACCCCTGCAGCGGCCCAATGATGCCGCAGGGCTTCACCATCGCCATGAAAAACGCTTCCCCGCGCTCTCTTGACGTAACGGTCAAGAAGGACGGTAAGCCGTTTGTTAAGGCCACTTACACCGTCGCCGCAGACGGCAAATCAATGGTCGAAACTGGCGGCGCGGTCGCAAGTACTGAAAAGGTCAAAATTACGTTCGAGCGCATGTAGCCAACACCAGTGCGGGGCCGCATTGCCAGGCTGGTGTACCGGATCAGGCCGGTGGTTCACGTCCTTCGAGGACTCGTGGCCTCGGTCGGACTCGGCGAAAGCCCCCCGGATGGCTGCTGCATCCAGTACAGCAGACGATTGCTCTTTACCCCGTTCCGCCATTGCTTCGATTGCACCAGCCTTAAACAGCTTGGGCCACACAAAAAGGCAAACGACCGCGTCGCACCTATCCACTTTGCTTGATTCAACCCGGGCTGTCCTCGCGGCCAGGCTATTGCCCCGGAGCCTTGGAGTTCTCGACGCTCGCCGGCAACCCGGGCGGGGGACCTGATATTTTGTGTAGCGTCTCTTCGATCTTCTCCTGGTGCAGGCGCGTAACAAGGGCGAGTTCGGCCTGCGCTTCATGCCGTCGGCCCATCCGTTGATATATCTGCCCGAGCCGGTAGTGCGCATCCGCCCGTGAAGGATCCAGACGCTCGGCTGCGCGCAATTCGGCGACGGCCCGCTCGTTCAGCCCATCCTCTGCGTAGATGGTCCCCAAATCAAGCCGCGCAATACGGATTTGCGGGCTTAGGCGCACAGCCTTCTCCAGCAGCGGTCTGGCGGCCTTCGCGTCGCCGCGGCGCAGGGCGATGTCCCCCAGCCAGGCATAGGCCTTCGCGTGAGAAGGGTCGTGCGCCAATTCCAGCCGGAACTCCCGCTCGGCTTCATCGTCGCGCCTCTGCTTCCACAGAAGATAACCCAACCCAAAATGCAGGTTGGGCTCTGACGGGGAAATCGTGGCAGCCGCCTGCAATTCCGCGATCGCTTCAGTTTGCATGCCCTGCCCATCGAACGCCTCGGCAACCAGGATGTGCACCGCAGGGGAGTCTGGCTTCTCCCTAGCCAACTGTTCGAACTCCTTCAGGGCGCAATCGTACTGGCCGGCCCACAGGCAACTCTGGGCGAGCACGTAGCGGAGTTCTGAATTGGCCGGCTGGGCGGCCAGGGCGGGGGTCAGCATCCCTGTTGCATCTTTGTACATGCCTGCCCCGTAGTAGCTCATACCCAGGAGGGTGCGGGCCTGGGAATGGTCCGGCTCCATCACCAGAACGGCACGGAGCGGCGCAACTGCCGCATGGAAATGTCCCTGCTTGAACTCAGCCAGGCCGAGATTCAATTGGATTTCCGGAATCTTGGAGTTAATAGCCAGCGCCTTGCGATAACAATCCGAAGCGGCCGCATATCGGCCTTCGCGGGAGAGTGCCAGACCCGCATGGGCGAGCGCGTCCAAATCGTTTGCGGTGCAATGAGGCTGTTGCGCCTCCACGCCAGCTGCCAGGAGAAGCGGCAGGAGCCAGGCATACCCGGCTCCTGCCCCGTGTTTGACGTGCGCCTTCAGAACAGGAATTTTAATCCAAGTTGCAGCACGCGCGGGTCATGTGTACTCGTGATTTTGCCGAACGTCGCGCTGCCGAAGCCTGTATCCACTCCGTTGAACTGGGTGTGGTTGAAGACGTTGAAAGCTTCGGCGCGGAACTGCAGATGCGCTCCCTCCGGGTGACTCGGGAAGGGCATCCGGAATGACTTGAACAGCGACCAGTTGAAGTTCGCGCGGCCGGGACCCACAATGATGCCTTCACCGGCCGAACCGAAGGACAGTGGCTCGGGCTTAGCGAAGGCGGCCGTGTTGAACCATGCGTCGATAGTCTTTGGATAATTCAGAGAACTGACCACATCCGGCCGGGCCGTGGCGCCCCCGCCGAGTCCCAGGTTGTCGTAATTCAGAGTGGGCGTTAGGGGAAGACCGCTCTGAATGAGAGTGATGCCGGAGAACTCCCATCCGCCCAGCAGCGCGCCGGCCAGTCCCTTGTTGTTCTGGAGAATGGGGATCTGATAAATGTAGTTGAGGACCAGGATGTGCCGGCGGTCGAGACCGGTCGGCCCGCGGTCGAAACTGCGATTGTAGGGGTCCGAGATCTGATTGAAGTCGCCGCCGCCGCCGGGCGCGATCCCGATGTTGTGCGACCAGGTGTAGGCCGATTGCAACGTCAAGCCGTGCTGGTTCTGCACCCGGAAGTTGACCTGGAGCGCCTCGTAGTGGACGTCCCCAGCATTCTCCCCGAGGGTAATGTTGCTGTAACCCAGGTACGGCCGCGCCAGGTTCGCAGTGTACGTCCCTTGCGAGATGGCCAGGCGGTTGGGATCGGTGAGTGCGACTGCGTTGATCTCCCGGTTGTCCCGCTGATGGTAATCTCCATTACCCACATACTGCACAGTGAGCACGGCGCCCGAGGTGACCTCATGCTGGATGCCGAAATTCCACTGCATAGAGGTAGGCAGCTTGTAGTCATTCAGTGCCAGGACCGTGAGGCCAGCCGGGAAAATCGGCTGGGCGGCCTTCTGCCCGTTGATCACGCTGATGCTGGGATTCGAGAAGAACACGCTGTTAACGTTGGGGCTGAACGAGAAGGGGATGTTCGGCCCGGTATTGTATACGTCGTTGCCTTGGATTCGCTCGTAGTAGATGCCGTAGGCGCCGCGCACGATCGTCTTGCCCCGGCCTGTGAGATCGTAGGCGAAGCCCACCCGCGGGGCCACCGAGTTAAAGTAGTTGTTCACCATTCCGCGCGGCGTCCCGTTCTGGCCCGCCACCACCACGCCATTGATATAGAAAGGAATGCCGGAAAGCGGCACTCCTGGAACGGTAGTAAAACCCGGACCGCTGGTATCCAGGCTGCCATCCGAATTGAAGATGGGAGCCTTGGACGGATCGTAGAGGTTCGGATAGAAGTTCGCCATGCGGTTACGAATTTCGTATACATGCGGCAGCACCTCCCATCGCAGGCCCAAGTTCAGAGTCAACCGATTGCTGAGGCGCCAGTTATCCGTCCCATAGAATGAGAGCGAATTATTGCGCCAGTATCCCTTGTCCTGGATATCCAGCTCGTTGTAACTCTTCGCGTAACCCAGCAGAAAATCGGCGAGGGCATTGCCGGTGAAGGTGCCGTCAAAAGTGTAATTGCCCTCCGTGTTGCCGAAGATCTGCTGGTTCTTGGCGTAACGCATGTACTGGGCGCCGAATTTGAAGTTGTGAGAACCGCGGATCCAGGACAGGTCGTCGCGGACCTGGTGGTCGAAAGCAGCGTTAGTCCAGGGCCACGACGCATTATCGTAGGTAAGCCCATAGGAACCCTGAAGGTTGATCGTTGGCATGCGGTTCAGGCTGTTGTTGCCAAACAATGGGTGAGTGCTCCACCCAGCAGGCTCGGCATAGATGCCGACCGGCTTCAGGTAGATCTTGTTGCCATTCATGTTGTACGAGGTCTCATTGAGGAGCGTGGGGCTGATGGTCTGGGTCAGCTTCACCACGGCGCTCCAGGAGGGGTTCTTGAAATCGGTCCCCAGCGTGGGGTAAGTGGAGCCGCTCCACAGTGTGGTCGTGGTGTGCTGGTCGGTGCCATCGTGCACGTAATGTCCCATCAACGCCAGTTTGCTGCTGAAGTAATGGTCAACGCGCAATATCGTTTCCGGCACGTCAGTGGGCACGCCATGCGAGCCCGAGAAGCGGTCGGCGCCGTAGTTCGGTAGCGGGAAGGCGCCCGACCCAAGGAACAGCGTGGCGTTCGGGTCGATCAGGGAAGCCGGAATCTTGTTGTTCGGAAATGGCTGGCCAGGCGTCAGGCCCAAGGCGGCAAACTTGGCGTTCTGCGCCGGGTCGTTGGTGCTGGGCACCAGCACCTGAGCACTGAGAGCGCTGAAATCGCCCGCACGCTGGGCTGCCGGGATGGCCGTGGCGGTCACCTGGGACCCCAGTACGAACTTGCGCCACTCCTGATTCACAAAGAAAAACGACCTGTTCTTGTCCCGGTTGTAGACCTTGGGGATCCAGATCGGGCCGCCGAGGTTGAACCCGTATATGTTGGACCGCAGTTCAGGCTTCGGAGTGTTGCTCGCGTTGGCGAAGTAGGTGTTGGCGTCCATGGCATCGTTCCGGAATAGTTCATAGAGCGTGCCGTGGTAGTCGCGGGTTCCACCCTTGATCACCAGGTTGATGGTGCCTCCCGAGCCGAGTCCAAAGTCTGAGCTCGAGTTGCTGGTCAGCGTGGTGAACTCGGAGATGGCGTCCACCGAGGGCATCATGGTCACGCAACCGCCGCAACCCCGGTCGTAGTTCTCGCCCCCGTCGATCATCCAGATGTTGTGTTCCGGACGCTCGCCGTTGAAGCTGATATTGGTGCTGCCCCCCACCCCAATGGGCAGGTTGAAATCCGGCAGATCGGAGGATGCGCCCGGAGTGAGAATGGCAAGGGCAGCAATGTGCCGGCCGTTGATGGCCAGTTGGGCCACTTGGCGGCCCAAGATCGTGTCGCTGACTTCGCTCGAGTCCGACTGGACCCTGACCGCAGTAGCCTCGACGGTGACGCTTTCGTTGACGGCTCCGACTTCTAATGTAATATCGACACGGACCGTCGCGTTGGAGTCGAGGTTGATGCCAGTTCGCGCGTAGGTCTTAAAACCTGTTGCGCCCGCCTTGACGGAATATGGCCCGATAGGCAGTTCGGGTGCAATGTAGTTGCCAGAAGTGTTCGTTTCGACACTCCGCTCGACACTCGTGGCCGTATTGGTAATGGTGACACTTGCATTCGGAACGACAGACCCGGTCGGGTCCGTGACCGTGCCCAAAATCGTGGCGGTTTGAGCAAATGCAGCCAAATTCGCCAGAAAAAGCCAGCCAAAAATGGGACTGAGTTTTCGCATACGAAAAGCTCCCAGGATCCCACCCAGCACTACGCGTGTTCTGAGACTAACCACTTGCATATTTGCCTCCTACGATTCACTAAGCCAGTCTGGGTACCCCTCCTAACCGAAATGCACTTTGGCTATGATCGTCGGTAAAGTACACCGGTTTGCCGGCCGGGGTAAGGATCTTACGGCACCGTACAATTCTTGGCTTTTGAATCAGTACTTTATGGATACGATCCGGGATTTTCGAAATATGTACGTTACCTCGATTTCTCTGTGCTAGCATGTGAGCGGCAAAGGTAGATGTCTCGCAGGCCTGAGTTACAAGCTTCGACGCCTCGTCTGCCGCCGGAGAAGGCCGAAGACGTTCGCGTAGAATTGGAGCGGATACTGGCGAGCGCCCTGTTTCGAGGCAGCCGTCGCTGTCAGAGTCTGTTGCGGCGCATCACCGAGCAAACGCTGGCCGGCGACACCGATTCTTTAAAGGAACGTACCCTGGGCGTCGAGGTTTTCGGCCGTCCGGCGGACTACGACACCAGCCAGGATCCGGTCGTTCGCGCCAGCGCCGCCGAGGTCCGGAAGAAACTGGCGCAGTATTATCAGGAGGTTGGGCACGAATCGGTTGTACATATCGAACTGCCCTCCGGGTCCTATATTGCCGAATTCCACTTCGCCCCTACCAGGGAAGTCGCCATAGCGGCACCCGCGCGGCGGCGCAAGCGATATGTACTGGCGGCCGGAACCATCATCGGGGTTGGTCTTCCGATCTTGGCTGTCACCCTGACATTGCCAAATTGGAAACGATCCGACCTCGATCGCTTGTGGGAGCCGGTGCTGAAAGCGCCGGGCCCGGTTCTGGTCTGCGTGGGGCTACAGGCGGCTTACAACCCCCGTTCCGTCCAGGCTCAGGACGCGATCGAAGGTGTAGTCCCGCTGCCGTCTGGTGCGCCGGCCCAACATCAAGAGATTCGCGAGGACGATCTCATCCTGCTTCGGGACCGGTATGTGGCCTTGGACGACGCGGTCTGTCTCGTACGCCTGACCTCGCTGCTGGAGCGTTATGGCAAGCCCTACCGGATCCGCGCCGAGCGATTCACGTCGTTTGCGGATCTGCGAGACACCCCGGCGGTGCTGATTGGCGCGTTCGACAACCTGTGGACCCTCCGCACAGCCGGCCAGCTGCGCTTCACGTTTCGCAAGGATAGCGAGCATGGCACGGACATGGTGCAGGATCGCCAGCATCCGGAAAATACGGGATGGATGCTGACGAATTCCTGGCCGAACTGGGATATTCCAATTGATTACGCGATCGTGTCGCGTATGCTCGACCCCGCGACTGACCGTACGATCATCATTGCCGCCGGCCTCACGCAGTACGGCACGATCGGGGCGGGCGAGTTCCTCAGCAATCCGGAATACTTTGCGGAGGCTGCCCGCCAGTTCCCCAAGGACTGGCAGAAGAAGAACCTACAGATTGTGCTTCGTGTTCCGGTCGTGAATCGCATTTCGGGCCGCCCGCGGATTCTCGCCACCCACGTGTGGTGAACGGAACCTCTGATATATCGGGGGCGTAATCAAGCTGGGGCGAACGCTTTCCGGCGCTCGGCGAGTTCGTCCTGAATCTGCATATTCAGCCGTTTGCCGATCGGATAGCTGACCAGGCACGCAATAACCACCGCAAAAAGAATCGCCGGTAACACGCTGATTGCCAGGCGAATGCCCAGGAGCGCCTGGGCTGTTTGCACGGCATTAGCCCGATAGCCGAATCCGGAGAGCACCCATCCAGCGGCCGCACCCCCGAGGCTCAGACCGGTTTTCAAGGCGAACAGGATAGTGGCATAAATGATGCCGGTCGCGCGACGGCCAGTCTTCCATTCCGAATAGTCCACAACGTCGGCGAACATTGCCCAGAGCAGAGGAATGGTCGGCGCGTACATGAGCGAGCGAACGTCCGGAATCCTTTCAGCTCCTTAACCGGGCGCGTCACGGAACTGAAGCGGTCGCGAGCGCAATCTTGTGTTCTCAGAGCCTCTTTCACGCGAGTGGTGTGTATTACTTCGTGTGCTAGCCGGACAGTTGTGTATCGTTGTGGGGTGCTTGGCACCGGGGCCTGGAAGGGGCGCATCCGCGAGGCTCAGAACCGATCCCTCAGTTGCGTGCGCCCTTTCCCTCGAGTGATGCTGACAAGATGAACTCGCCCCTTTCGCGCCGTACATTCCTGGCGTGCGCTAGTGCCGGATTTTTGCGTGCTGATGAACCGGTGATCGATATTCACCAGCACACCAATTACGCGGGTCGCAGCGACGATGAGTTGCTCGCCCATCAGCGCAAAATGGGCGTAAGCCGGACTGTTTTGCTTCCGGCCGGATCGAAATACGGCCTCGCAGTCGGCGCGGGCGGAAACGAATCGGTCGTCTCTCTCGCGAGACGAAATCCGGCCGAGTTTCTGTTCTTTGCCAACGAGGTGCCTGATATACCGGGCGCCCGGCAGGAGCTAGAAGAGTACCTTAAGACCGGGGCAATTGGCATCGGCGAGCAGAAATTCGCCGTGGCCTGTGATTCGCCTGCGATTCACATGGTGGCGGAGGTCGCTAAGGAATTCGCAGTGCCGGTCCTGCTCCATTTTCAATACCAGACCTACAATACGGGATTCGAGAGGTTCCATACCGTGCTCGAACGCCATCCGCGTGTGAACTTTATCGGACACGCACAGACATGGTGGGGAAACATTGATCGCAACCACGATCAATCGGTCATGTATCCAACGACGAGGGTCACACCCGGCGGCATTACCGACCGGCTGTTGTCCGGTTATGAGAACATATTCGGCGATCTCTCGGCAGGATCAGGTCTGAACGCGCTTCTGCGAGACGAAGACCACGCACGCGACTTCTTATCGCGGCATCAGGACAAATTAATGTTTGGCAGTGACTGCGATGACCACGTTGGTGAAGGAGCGGTTTGCAGCGGATCGCAATGCCTCGCGGCGATTCGCCGGCTCGCGTCCAGCCCGACGGTGATTGCGAAAATCTTACAGCGCAATGCAGTGCGCGTGTTGCGTCTTGAGACGTGAAGTTTCACTCGCGAAGCTTGGAGCCGTCGGCCAAAGGCAGGATTCTCACGCCAATACCACTGATGGTCCACCAATAAGCCGAATAAATCCGAGAACCTCAGTTCGCAGGCCGCAGGATCTTGATCCTGGCAGTTGCTGCCACTGGATCGACGGCTAACGAGAGCGAAAATCGTAATCCCGGCTTAGCCGCGCCAACGCAAGCGCACCTAAGGACAGGCCGAAATCTCTGAGCGCGATGTCGTAGAACCCCGGAAACGAGAGCAGATTGATGATGATAGCCCACAGCCAGGCGAACACTTCCTTGCGCCGGTGCTGGCAGGAATCGATAAGTTCTTCCACCTCCTCGTGAACTGGGATATGTATCTCGCGCCTTGGGTTGTCAGTCTATCGCCAATCAGCGTGCACAGACTGATGCTTCTCGTAGGTATTGTGGAGATTGTTGCGGGATTGATCGTAGCCGTCCGGCCCAGAGTTGGAGCCTGGATTAAAACGCAAGGTGAAGAATCTGGTACGCCTGTCTCGCCGGTGGTGCGGCCACCGTCTCCCCGACAAATGGAAAATCGTGAATCGCAGTTGCATTGACATTCATAATGGTCACCTCGCCTTTGTCATGTGCATGTTCAAGACCACCGATTTGCCTAAGTTGGGGCACTGTCCAAATTCCAAACAGAATTCTGTGCGTGATAAAACCAAAAGTCGGTATTGGTATTCACCGACAGAGGAATTTCTTGACGGAACTATCGCACCTTGACCCAGCAAACGCGATCAGCGACCGCTAGCGTGCACAACTCCACATCGATGATACGGCGCCGCCGTTGATTCTGGATTGCGCGCACGTTTGGCAAGGCAGGGCGAGCTGACGGTCCACAAGGCAGGGCGAGCTGACGGTCCACAAGGATCATGACGCCCGAGTGGAAGGTACCGGTGAAGAAAACGCCCTGGTGGCGGAGCAGAGGTCCGCTAAGAGCTTCGCCGGGAAAGATTGAAACGGCATTTTCCGAATACGTGAGCCGCTAGGTGATCTAGGCGCAGCAAAGTCCAGCGCAAGCAGCTCCTTCTATGAGGATTCCAGATGATGCGGAAGCTTGAGCGAATACCGGATGCGGTCAATCTCCTGAAGCGGTTTTAGAAATTCCGGCTCCTCTAAGGGCCACAGTTGTGCCGGTTGTGCGGACGACCCGGAGACTGCCAGCAAGCAGTTGACCGCACGCCGTGCTGCTTCATTTGCGGCCTCCATGCAAGCGATATCCGTATAAGTGCGTACGTAATCCGAAGCCACAAAGAAGTTCTCCAGTTCCACCTGGGCCTCCGGCCGGTACTGCAGCGAACCCGCCGTGTTAATGAGCAACGGCTCGGCATTAGTGGCTTGGCTTGGATTCGGAAATTCAATGTCCGGATCGAGAAACCATCTGACTAGATTTGCGTCGTCAATCGGCATGGCCCCACCCACGTTTAAGTGCTGCTTGAGCTGAGTCCAGACCTCCTCCTTGATCTGGCCAGCGCTGCACTCTGTTGCTGGCTTACCATATACAACTCCCGGCGCCTCCCAGTCCGAAACATCCACGGAAAGGATGCCACGTACTCGACCGTCGCCGTATTGTGAAAAGTCCACGTTCGTCCAGAACTGTCGCTGCGAAATCGATGTCAACGCCCACGGCGAGTTGAGATAGATAGCATGACCGTTCACTAATGGCTCGTCCTTGGAGAGGTAAAATTGGATTCCGTTCATCCAGCGAGTTTTGAGCTTGTCCAGGTTGGCCAGCGATGGAGCCGCGCGCTTGAGGTCATCGGTCACGAGGGCAGCCATCACCTCCGTCGGCAGGGCCGCGATGTAGAAGTCCGCTGTGATCGAGGAGCGGCCGGAAGCGGTCTCGACGGAGGTGCCGGTTACACGTTGGCCATTCATTTCAAAACTGACCACGCGTGTTCCCGGAAAGAATTCCACACCCTGTTTCTGAAGAAATTGAGTCCAGGGCGTGATCCAGACATCATTGGTCGGGCCCGACAGCAGACGATCGAACACCTGATCTGGGCAGATCAAACCGTACAAAAGCTGCAATTGGGTGCAACCCACAGTGCGCGTGCTACTCTCCTCGGCACGCATTGCAACTAGAGAACGTGTCAGGCCTTGTCCCAGATCTGTCTGATAGGCCCTCGACATTTTCGCCGCAGCAATGAACTCCCACCATGCGATGTTTTCATATTCTTCAAGCCGGCGTTGGGCGCAACTTGTGGCAACGAGTAACAGTCGACTGACGAAGTAAGCAGTCTCATCCAGCGGAACTCCGAGCGGCGTGAAAAGTTCCATGAGAAATGCTCGTAGGTCCTCCAATGTAGTCGGGCAACGAGCCACCCACGTGATCTCAGCCTGTCCGGCTCTTGCCAGCAGGATTCGGGTTGCCACCGTCAAATTGTCGAAAGTGTTGCCGTGATCACCGAAAGGAATGCGGCGCATTGTATCGGTGACATGCTTATAGAAACCGGGAAAAAAGCGGAAGCCGTGCTCACCAGGAAGTGGCTGGCCCCCGTTTATGCCCGAGTTCGGAACCGGAATGCTGCGAGCTTTCCCACCCATCACCGGCTTGCGCTCATAGACCCGCACTTGGAAACCACGCTCCGCCAGTTCATGGGCGGCGCTGAGCCCTGCTACTCCTCCTCCGAGAATCGCAACCGTCTGGGGCATTCGGTCATTCTACGCCGGAACGGCCGCGGTTCATTTGGGCGGCGCGGCTGAAGGCCAGCTGAACCCTGGTTCCCATTCCGGGAATACGGCACAACCGCAAAACAGGAATGCCCTGGCGTGTTCTTTTGCCGTAAACTACGACGGTGCCCGCTCGCACGATCAAAGCCCACTTCATCGAACCCGTGCTCCTCCGGCCCACTGCCGGCCTACCCGAGGCCCCGAACTGGGCATACGAGCTGAAGCTGGACGGCTACCGGGCACTGGGGATCAAGATGGACGGCAAGCCCATCTCCGGTCGCGGAACAACAAGGACGTCAATGCGAGGTATCCGGCCAGTGTGAGGGGGCGGACCCGGCCTTGGATCCGCGGGCCTCGTGGTTGCAGCATTACAGGTCTTCGCTATATGGGTCAAACCGCCGGAACGTTTCGACCGTGCGGACCGAGACACTGAACCAAGACAGCCCATCACACGCCGGAACTCCAGAATCTCCGGTGTCTCCTCGTTCGAAATAGGTGCTGTCATCCACTCTTCCGATGAGGATGCAGCTTCAGGGTCATGCCGGATAGTTACACGGAGGCTCGCAATCTCTCTTTTTGGTGATGCGACGCTCTCATCGAGGAAACGCGCCGATTCGCTTGCTGAGCCCCGGTGAAGCTTCGGAACTTCTAAGGACGCGACGAAGAAGTGAAGGGACGCAAACACCAAGATAGCTACGGCCAAAACTCCGACGAGCCGAAGCAACAACTCCATTAGTTGCTCTAGTCTGCCGTTCGTCGGCGTGGACGCGTTGTACGAGAGAGTGGCCACAACCATGACAGCCGAGCCATTTCGGGCAGGCAGTTTTCGACTTATGGTTGTTTCGTCGACAGGGTGGCAGTATCGGATTGGCGCTACGGGTCCGCCCGTCACCCAAGTTTCGGGGCCGGCCGTCGGTCTACCCATATTCGCTTACGATTCACAAACCCGAGAACAGCGCACGCGACAGCTATCAGAGTCCACGTCCCGGGCTCGGGTACGGTTGTTTGCAACTCACCTGAGAATGTTTCACTTAAAATCCCGGTTTCTACATCCAGCGTCCCAAAGCCGAAAATCGCTCCAAAATCGCCTGTGAATAGACCAGTGCCTCCACTAACCACAAGTATCGAGGTAAGGTCCAGCAATCCATCCTGTGAGGACGCTACGGCGAAGTAAGTTCCAAAGAGTGAATCTTCCGGATTCGAGACGGAGGTGAAATCAAATGTTCCTTGATCGAACGAAGATTCACTTGTCATGCAGTCGCTTTGAACGTCCGCAAAGTCCCCCAGGAGTGTGCCCACGCCGGCTCCTGTGGCACTTACAGTGGGAAACGGGGCACAACGGGCTGCCGTGTCTATGGAAGCCGCGCCAGTAAGGCTTCCGACAAAGTCAATGGTCGAGGCATGCGCCACTGCGTATGGAATAGCGAGGATGGCGGCGATTGTTAGTTGCTTGAGTAAGTACTTCACGAGAGTTTCCTTTCAGACCTATGTGATAGTTCACGGTTCGAGATCTAGAGGTGCCGCAAAACCAGTTCAGGGGCCACCCCAGGTTTAATAAACAAACGAGTGGAAACTTTGAAGGCGCCACTGGAGCTTCAAAGGGACCGTAAGAAGTTGAGAAGGTCCTGCTGGTCCGCGATGCTCAGAGCGTTGAACTTATCGACCACCCCATTAGCCTCGGAGCCGCAGGATAGTGTGGTGGATTGTGGATTGAAGGGCAGGGCCGCATTGTTGTTCAGCGGGAATGTAACGGTGAAGACCTGGGTTGCGGCCGTCGTATAGCAGACGCTGTTCGAACTGGCGTGATCCAGAATCGCCTGCTTGAGGTCGCTCGTCCGGCCATCGTGCAGGAAGAACAGACGCTGCCCCAGCCCCCAGAGAGGCGCGGTGCGGAACTGGTCCGGACCCGCAAGACCCTGTGTTATGCCATCGGCCAACGTGACGCCCATGTGATGCAGGGCGAAATCCGAGAACGGCTGAAACGTTCGGTTGCTCAGACCTGGCACATTGGATGGCTGCGTGGTGAAGCTCTGGGTGTGACAACTGTTGCAGCCGACTTTATTGAAAACGCTGAGCCCGTTTTGCGCCGAAACGCTCAACGGATTGCAGAGCGCGTTGCCGTTAGCATCGACGCCGCTCGCGAAGTCGCACTGGCCGGGGGCGCCGTTGAAGCGCATAAAGGCCGTGAAGTTCTCAATCGCAGATGATACAAACGTGTCCACATCGGCGGGGTTTTGGCCTGCCTGAAAGACAGTATTCGTTTCGTCTTCCGGAAGCGGATTGGTTGCGCAGTTCGCTCCAGGAGCTTTCTCGTTCGGGAAGACCTCGTTGGTGATGCCCATCTCGACATTTGCTGCCTCAGCCGCAAAAAGATACATCGACTTGTTCTGGGCCTTCCAGCCAAACCGGGCCACCGTGCCATCGTTGCCGGATCGGTTGACGACCGCGTTCTGGATGGCCGGATTCAGGGCGTGTTCCTGTCCTACGTTGCTGATTAAGTCGGCATCAGCCACGTTTTCGATCAGACCTAATCCAAATGTGGGAGTCGGTATTCGAAAGCTCACGTTGTTGTTGGCAATTTGAGTTGTGATGTCGGGTTGCGGAGCGACGCAACCGAACGGGGCGTCGGTACGACCCTGGATGGTAAACAACTGGTGAACGCCACCGTCCAATGTATGTCTGGTTCGGTCGGTCTCACTGAGAATGAAGCGGGCTTCGCGAACCGGGCCGTTGGGCGTGATGAAGGCGGAATAGTCCTCGGGATTGACCGCCTGCAACGCTTTGGCCACGCCGATTTGAGGATTCTGCTGAAACCCAGGAGTTCCCACGCCCGGGCTACTGCCGCCAATAGCGGGCTGCGAGTGGCACATGAAGCAGCTATTCCCGTTGTAGGACGGTCCCAGCCCACGAATTGTCGGATTGCCAGTGGCGGCGTCTGGGGCGCCGTTGACGCTGGCCAACTGTCCGAAGGGCGCGATTGTCCTAAACCAGAAAGCGGCAGCGGTGCCTCCCTGCCGAATGACCTGGCCGGCGCCTTCGTTGCCGTTTGCGTCTGGAGGCTGTCGGGTATTAGCTACCGGCGTCACAAGAAGAGGTGCTCCAGCGGCATTCACCGGGCCGGAAAACGACGCAACCTGGTTGCCGACGGGACGAGGGCCTGGATCGAGAGACGTCCCAGGCAGGCTCCCCGCCCCTGCGGCGGCGGTGAAAATCAGAATGACTGCCGCGCCGGCGCCGAAAGCGCGCCACGTGAGTCTACATTGCCTACTGTGTTCTGTCATTGGTTTCTCATTTTCCTCGTATGGGTTGATGGAGACGCGCCAGGTGTTGGGTATCTGCCTGGCGAACGCCTCGCGCGCTTCGTTATTGAGCCGAAGGCGTTCCGAAATACTTCGCGTTCAATTCCGCCCGGACTTGCCCGGCCATGATTTTAAGGGCTCGCTCTAATTTCTCTTTGGCAACTTCACGGATAATCTCGTCCCTGACCTGTTCCTGAGATAATCTCCACTTAGCCTCGACTTTGTAGACCACGAAACTATACGTCTCGTTTTCGACCTTGCTGACGTCGCCGGGCCGCAGCGAGAATATTTCTTCGGCGACTTCGGAAGGGAGATTCGCCTTTCGTCGAGTCCCTATATCGGTTGTCGGGGGTAACCCGTGGAAGCCAAGGGCTTGATACCCTTCCCTTTGAATTCGCTCCATGTCCTCGCCGTGAGCCGCCCGCTCGCGTAGCTCGGACGCGATCCGCCGCGCATCGAGTTCGACCTTCCGTGGGTCGTCGCCCGATAAGTTGTTCTTTGGCAGGACTAGCCGGCGAATTCGCACTTCTTCAAACCGGGGGAGATGCTCGCGGTAATAGGCCTCGATTTCCGCCTCCGACACCGCGCCGGACTCTTTCTCGAGACGCCGGCGGAGCAAATCTGCGAGCGTCTTGGCTTCGAGCCATCGCATCGTCGCTTGATACTGGGACGAATTGTCGAGCCCTAATTCTCTGGCAGCGCTATCAAAACTAAGCAGCTCCGCGTATGTCTTGGCAACATGCTCCTTCATTTCTGGGGTTGCTTGCCTACCCGGCGACAGAATAGACATCAGATCCTCGAACTGCTGTCGGTCAACGGTGAGCGTGCAATCGTCAGCGGCGAGAGCCCTGTTATCAGCTCCGCGACAAATCCGGCGTATAGAGAGGACGGGATCAGAAGACGCCGGCGAAACGGGCCCTTCGAGCTTCGGGGCCACAGTTGGTTTAGCAGACGTCACCCCACGATCCTCACGCGCAGAGGGATGAGCGTCCTGTGCAAAAGACGCACCAATAAACACGAGGGTAAGAACTGCCTTTCGGGCCATAGTCTCTCTTTGTGAGCCGGTCAGTTCCTCCAGACTTTGTCTGCGCCAAATCTGCCGCAATCTGTCAACACATCAAATGTACGGTTCGGCCAGACTTCCGCACGCAACCTCTTCTGGATTCGGTGGCAGCCGCCGCAAACGAGTTAACCGACTTGTCACATATAGACCTGCGCAATTTGTCGGGAAAATTGCACAAACTTGCCTGCGGAATTCACTGACGAACTGAACCAACCAGACCGACGGGGACTACGGCGCATGCATCATCTGCGATATAAGGTAAGCACCAAATCGATTGCGTCAAACGCTCGCTGCGGCTGCGACACGACTTACCAGGAGAAGTTGATCCACGCCAATATGACAGTTAACCTG
>Ga0335081_10003352_pt1 | contig 25217 bp, 14 predicted proteins | sample Lox_Sample_35_FD_206713 | JGI IMG/M metagenome (GOLD analysis project Ga0335081, IMG submission 206713) | Soil microbial communities from Loxahatchee National Wildlife Refuge, Florida, United States - Lox_Sample_3.5 | ecosystem: Environmental > Terrestrial > Soil > Wetlands | place: USA...
CCCTGCCGATGCTCACCGAGCCGACCAGCACCCAGCGCGAGGCCTTCAGCCTCCTGGGCACCGCCATCCCCCTGACCTTGACGTAGTACGAACGCCACCCAGCAGGCCAGCCGAAATGCCAGGTCAGACCCAAAATCGCCAACCGAACTAGACGTAACTTCGGGCTAACGTCTGCGATTGGCCCGCTCTACGGCCCGCCGGGCGGAACTGCTGCCAATTGATGTAAGGGGCAGGGCAGTGCCCCGATGCAGTCGGCGCCAATAGCGCTGGCGTGCCGGTCCAGGCCGCCGCGGGCCGGGCTCGTATCACTAGCGGCCTCTTGCACGTAGCTCAGTACCACGCCGGCATCCAGGACAGCTTCAAGCAGGGCGGTCAGCTTCCGGTCGGCCGGGCTGGTGCCAGGCCGGTCATCTTCTCGCTGAGCTCCCACAGTTGCCGCGCGGCCGCGTCGTCGCGCGCGGCGGCCGACGGCTCACGCCGCTGGCGCTTGACGTAGTACCCGCCGGTCTGGTCCGCCACATCCGGTGAACTGGCCAGGTACACAATGGTGTCCGCGCCGCGCTCGGGCGACAGCATGAACGGCCGGGCGATCGTGACGCCGAGCTTCAGCAGCGGTCTGGCCTCCCGGCCGAAGCCCGTCCGTACCACCCCCGGATGCGCGCAGTTGGCCGTCACCCCGGTGCCGTCCAGCCTGCGGGCAAGCTCGCGCGTGAACAGGATGTTGGCCAGCTTGCTGTTGGCGTAAGAACGCCAGCTGTCCCACCCGCGCTCCAGGTTCGGGTCGCTGAGGTCGAGGCGGGCGGCGGAGTGCGCGTCGGAGGTGACGGTGACCACCCGCGCGGGCGCGCACGCCGTCAGCTTCGGCAGCAGCAGGTTGGTCAGCAGGAAAGGTGCCAGGTGGTTGAGCGCGAACACATGCTCAAAGCCGTCCGGGGTGATCCGTCGTTCACCGAGCACCAGTCCGGCGTTGTTGACGAGCACGTCGATACGCTCTAGCCTGGCCACTCGATCAGCGAGCCCGCGCACCTGTTCCAGCGAGGCGAGGTCAGCGATCTCCGCCTGCGGCGGCGACGCGCTCACCGAACCGATTCCAGCAGCGGCCGCCTCGGTCCGGCCGCGGTCGCGCCCGACCAGCACGACCGTGGCGCCCAGTCTGGCCAGAGCGGTCGCCGCCGCCTTCCCGATCCCGGATGTCGCGCCGGTAACCACGCAAACCTTGCCTTTCATGCCCGCATGCTAACCCAGCGGGCCTGGGCCCAGCCCGCCCGCGGCGAAGGCCGCTCATCGCCTTCCAGGCGTCATACCGATTCCTCTTCGTGCGCCCGCTGAGGACACGCGTCGATCATGCAGCGCGATCCGTCCTGAGGGTCTGTACGCCGATAGATCGCTGATTTAGCGCGCCTTGGAGTTTGGGCCGCCTGCCAACCTGTTGCGCTCAGATCATTCTTTCTTGGACGGACCGGTCATTCTTCTTGGACGGACCGGGTGTCGCCTGCCACGCTCACTCCAGCAGGCGACAACCGGGGTCCGCCAGGCCCTGGCCTTGCCGGTCCGCTGAGCGCCGGATGAGTGCTGCAACCAACCCCGGCATTCTCCCGCCGGGCTGGCATGCGGACACAACCTGGTCAGCCACCGATGATCCTGTACACGCCGTGCTCGACACCGGGTGTAGGCAGCGCCCATGGCACCTTCGCCAGGCCGCCAGCCGATGAGCACCGAGCAGCGCGCAGGTCATCGCGGCCGCTCCGCACCTCGTTTGGGGCTGGTGACACGTGTGTTAACGGCATGTCGCCCGCGAGTTCAGCCCGACCGAAGGCTCTTCACCAGGAATTCACGGCTTCAGCGCCTGATAGCCAGGGTTCCCCAAGCGGCCCGTCTCCCGTTTGCAAGGTTGACGGCCAGGGTTAGGGGGCGGCGATGAGCGGCCGGTATCGCTCTCTGAGTATCTGGTCGCCGCGCTGGCGTAGCGCGGCGTCGCGGACGGCGGCGGGCGCCGCCCAGGCTCTGGCGGCGAGGGTGCTTTGCTGCTGCACGTAGCCGGCTCGCGGCTTGCGCCTGGCCTGGAAGCGGGCGAGCGCGTCCTCGATCGTGTCCGCGGCGCGCAGCAGTTCGGCGAGCACGATGGCGTCTTCGATGGCCATGGCGCCGCCTTCGCCCAGGTGCGGCGGGCTGGCATGAGCGGCGTCGCCGATGAGCACGACCCGGCCGGCGTGCCAGCAGTCCAGGTCGATGGACTCGATCGGCCCGAAATGGATCTGCTCGTCGCAGGTCAGGGCGGCGAGGTAGCCGGTAACCAGCGGTCCGAAGCCGCGGAAGTGCTGCCCGAGCCGGTCCAGGCGCCCCGCGGGCGGGTCGTGGAACGGTTCGCCGTCCAGGCCGGCGAACCCGTAGGTATGCCCGCCGCCCACCGGGACCAGCCCGAAGTAGCGCCGCTCCCCGGTGAAAACCATGAGGTGATCCACGCCACGGGGCCGGGCGGGGATGATGCTCCGCCAGCCCACGGCACCTGCGTAGCCGGGCGCCTTCTGGGATACGGCCAGGCCGCGTACGGTGGAGTGGATGCCGTCCGCGCCGACGACAAGGTCATAGTCGCTGGCCGAGCCGTCGGCGAACACGACTGACACCCCGCCGCGCTGCTGAGTCAGCCCGATCACCGCCACGCCGAGGCGGTGCGGCACCGCGTCCGCCGCCGCTGCCAGGATCTCCTGCAGCCGTACCCTGGCGATTCCCAGGCAGGGCCCGGCCTTGCCCCACAGCTCGTTCAGGTCGCTGGCGCACAGCCGGGCGCCGTGCTGGTCGTAGAACCCGTAGCGCGGCAGCGGGGCTGCCGCCCGGCTGACCGCATCGCCGAGCCCGAGCGTCCGCAGCGCCCGCACCGCGTTGGCGTGCAGCGCGATCCCGGCGCCGGCCGCGGGCCACTGCGGGCATTTCTCGGCGAGGTGGGGGGTGTATCCGCGGCGCCGCAGCGCGATCGCCAGGGACAGCCCGGCGATGCCGCCGCCGGTGATCAGGATGCGCCCGGCTTCGGCCATGTCATCCTCCCCTCAGCAGCCCGCGTCCCCGGGCTGGGCCGGCGGGCCTGGCAGCGGGATGAAGCGCCTGACCTTGCCCGTCTTAGGGTCGCGGGTGATCGCTTCGGTCAGCGTGATGCTGACCCGCGGCCCGGGCAGTCCTGCCTGGCCCAGAGCGTGCTCCAGCCGGGCGGCCAGCGCCGCGGCATCGAGGTCGCCGCCGGTGACGCAGGCGACTTCGATGCCGTTCCCGGTCTGCCGGACCTGGTACTCGCGGACCGCGGCCTCACCGGCCAGGGCGCTGCGGATCACGTGCGGGTGGACGGCCACGCTGCCGTAGCGGAACACCTCGTCGGCCCGCCCGTCGATGCTGGCGTGCAGCCAGCCGGCCTCCGGCGTGGCTTGCGGCCTGGTGAACCGGTCGGTGAGCTCGTAGCGGATCAGCGGCTGGGTGAGGTTGTGCAGGTTGGTGACCAGCACTTTGGCCGAGGGCACCCCGGCCGGGACCGGGTTGTTGTCCTCGTCGGCCAGCTCGGCCAGGCACATGTCGCTGGCGAAGCGCAGCACCGAGCCGCCGGGCTCGCTGTGCCCGGCCAGGCCCTCGGTGGACACGAACGCGTCGATCACCGGCACCGCGAAGGCCCGTTCGATGATCGCGCGGTCGGCCGGGGTGAGCAGTTCGGCGATCGATGTCACCGATCGGGGGGCGATGCGGAGCCGCCCGGCCAGCTGCTCGCGGGCCAGCTCGGCCAGCTTGGATGCATAGCCGAGCAGGGCGGGGGGCTGGGCGGCGTTGAGCCGGGCGATGATCTCGGGCAGCGGCAGCGGCGCCGGCGCCGGGATGAGCGTGACCGGCGGCCCGGCGGCGACGGCGGCGCCGAAGCCGCTGGAGTGCACCGGCGAGGCGGCCGCGACGATGCCGAGCACCAGGCCGCCGGGTGGCGGCCCGCCCGCGGCCAGCGCCCGGGCGTATCCCGGCCGGACCACTGAGGCGACGAAATCGGCGAACTCGCCCAGTGTCTGGACGAAGATGCCGCGCAGGCCCGAGCTGCCGCCCGAGACCAGGCACACGTACTGATCCAGCAGTAGGCCCGGCTGGCGCGCCGAGGCGGCCAGATGCCGCTCGGCCAGGCGGCGGCTGAGTCGGCGGTCGGTCACCACGTCGTCGAACTCGGCCATCATCTGGCTCTTCGTCATGACCGGCAGCCGGCCCAGGTCGGTCAGCTCCAATCGCTCCAGGTCCAGCCCGCTCAGCCGCCGGGCGTGGAACGGCGAATGCTCGGCCGCATGCGCGAGCAGCACCCGCAGCCGGTCCCGCTGGTGAGCGGCCAGCTGGCCGGCGTCCCAGCCAAGCCGCTGCGTGTACTGACCCAGACGCCAGGCCAGCTCGGCCGACATCCTGGCCGGCAGACAGGCGTGCCGCGCGGGCACGGTCGCCGTGGTCATGACGTGCCCGGTCCCGTTACCGGGGCCGGCACCGGCGGCCGGAACAGCGGCCCGAGCACCTGGGCCACCTGCGCGGCCACCTGGCGTCCGCCGAGCGCAGCCGGGTCGGCGGCCTGCTCCAGCGCGGCGCCGGCGCTGAAGGCCAGCATCAGCTCGGCCAGCCGCCGCGGCGCGACCGCAGGTCCCTGACCGTCCCGTGCGCCGACCGTGGCCAGCACGCCGGCCAGCGCCTCCACGGTACGGGCGTGGGCCTCCGCGTACCGGCGGCTGAGCCCGGCATCCCGGGCGGCATGCACCCGGAATTCGATCACCAGCAGCAGCCAGCCAGGCGTGGCCTGGTCACCACGGGCCAGGTGGCCGATCAAGGACAGCAGGTCACCGTCGCGCAGGGCCCCGGCCACCCTGGCGTTTTCCGCGGCCCGCTCGGAGATCCGGGACTCCAGCAGGGCCAGGAACAGGTCGGCCTTGCTGTCGAACTGCGAGTACAGCACGCCCTTGGAAAAGCCCGCCTCCTCGGCGATCTGCTCCAGCGTCGCGCCGTGGTAGCCGCGGGCCAGGAACACCCGGCGGGCGGCGTCCAGCACCAGCGCGCGATTGCGTCCGACCTGCTCGGCCCTGCTCAAACGTTTCATACCTTCGGTATCTAATACCGGAGGTATCTGAAAGTCAATAGTATCCGGCCGTGACGCTGAGTCCGGTTCACGCCGGCCGGCGCAGCACCGGATGCGGGGCCCGGTGAGGCGTACAGCCCGCAGGGCCGGTCCCGTTCCCCCGCCTGAAGTCAGGTGTCCGGGGTTGGTCCGGCCGGCCCCTGCCGACATCCGCGAGGCAGACCGGCAGCGACATCAAGTGCCGCCAGCTTGGCGCGCAGGAAATCCCGATCTGGAAGTGCCACCCGCTACCTGGCGAAGCCCACGCCAGTGTCAGGCGGGACGGCGCGTCTGGTCATAACTGCGGCGGCGCATGCTGAAACGCGCAGATCATCCAGGTCTGCACACGCGCCCCTTGCCTTCGAGCAGATCTTTCAGGGCTAGGCGTATGCCGGTGTCGGGCAGGTCCGGGAATGCCCGCCGGGCCGGGGTGGGGTCGAACGTCATGTCGAGGGTGTCCATGACCAGCGCGGCGCGGGCCTGGCGGGCCAGCGCGGGCCTGATGGCGGCGGCCGTCCATGCCATCGCCTGCAGGGCCGGGCGCGGGATGTGCCGGACGGTGCCCCGGCGTCCCGTGGTTTCCTGCACGATGGCGGCGAGCTGGTTGAAGGTCAGGTTGTCCGGGCCGCCGAGCTCGAGGACCCGGCCGCGCAGCCCGGGATCGGTGACCGCCAGCGCGGTGAGGGCGGCGACGTCGGCGGCGGAGACGAAGTTGACCGGGTTGTCGCCGCGCCCGAACACCGGGATCTTCCCCGAAGCCTGCAGCGGCTGGTTCATGATCGTGGCCCAGGTCTCCATGAAGGCGGTGGCGCGCACGATGGTCCAGGAGATGCCGCTGGCGCGCAGCGTTTCCTCGGCGGCGTGCTTGGCCCGGAACAGGCCGACAGGGTGGCCGGGGGATGCGCCCACCACCGAGACCAGCACGAACGCGGCGCCAGCAAGGCGGGCTGCGTGAATCAGGTTGGCGTTCCCGGCCCGGTCCACCGAGGCCGGGGAGACGCCGCCGCCCCCGGCGAAGCCATGCACGGCCGAGACCACCGTGCCCGCGCCGCGCAGTGCCCTGCCCACGCTGGTGGCGTCGCGCACATCACCGCGGACCACGTCCACGCCGGGACCGGCTAGGTACCGGGCCCGGTCCGGGTCCCGGGTCAGCACCCGCACCGCCAGGCCCGCCCCGGCCAGGCGCGGGACCAGCCGGGCGCCGAGAGTGCCGGTGCCGCCGGCCACGACGATCACCGGCGGGCCCCGGGCCCGGGCCCGGCTCCGGCCCGGACGTGCCGGCGGACGGCCTCGTTGACGTCCGCTCCTGCGGCCTGGACCGGCTCCAGGTAGAACCGGGCCCACGAAAACTGCCTGCCGCGGACGCCGAACACGATCACCCCGGCCATCTGGTGCACGCTGTTGTCGCGGCGGGTGCCGGTCATCTCCCACTCCGACCACACCACCGCGCCGTCCGCGCACGATCGCAGCACCCGCGCGGTGATGCCGGGCACGAAGGTGAAGATCTGCTCCCAGTTGCGCCGGACCTGGCCGCGGCCGGTGAACCCCTGGGCCGGGTGGGCCGGGGTCTCGTTGCGGTAGCCGGCCGCGAAGCAGCCAGCTAGTGCGTCAAGGTCGTGGCTGTTCACTGCGGCTGCCAGCCGTTCCAGCAATGCCGCGCCCACTCTGGCCGGATCACCCACCGCCGCCATCCCCTATTTGATACACTTCCATGGAACGGTTACATGACTATGGAACGAAAATCTGCTGCTGTCAACACCCGGCGACGCTATGACTCCAGCGGCCGCCGCGAACGGGCCCGCCAGGCCCGCGACCAGATCGCCGGCGTCGCCGAGGACCTGTTCTTGTCCCGCGGCTACGCCGCCACCACGGTTGCCGCGATCGCCGCGCAGGCGCGGGTATCGGTCGAGACCATCTACAAGGGCTTCGGCGGCAAGCCCGGGCTGGTCCGGGCCATCGTCGAGCGGGGCCTGGCCGGGGCGAGCCCGGTGCCCGCCGAGCAGCGATCGGACCAGATCCGCGACACCGTACCCGACCCCCGGCGGATCCTCGCCGCCTGGGGCGCGTTCGTCACCGAGATCGCCCCCCGGACCGCCCCGATCCTGACCCTGGCGCGTGACGCCGCCGCCAGCGACCCCGAGCTTGCCGTCCTCCTCGACGAGATCAAGGCCGCCCGCCTGGAACGGATGACCGTCAACGCCCGCGCTCTGTCCGACGCCGGCCACCTCCGCCCCGGCATCACACTTGCGCAAGCCGCCGACATCTTGTGGACCTACAGCTCGCCCGAGCTATACGAACTGCTCGTGCTCCGCCGCGGGTGGCCAGCGGAGCACTACGGCCATTTCATCGCGCAGGCCATGATCGCTGCCCTGCTCCCGCCCACAGCAACCAGGCAAGACGCGCCAGCCGGTAGCCCGGCGCCCGGCGCCCGGCGCGCCCGCCCGGATCAGCCAGATATGTCGCGCCAGGCTCCTTGATCGATATGAGCCAACGCCCGCGTAGAACGGCGGATCTCTTGCGCTGCTGCCACCGGGCGCCGACTACGCTCTGCTATCTCTGTCGCCACTACGGCTATGGGCCTCAGCGTCGCGCCATGGGCCAGGGCGACCAAGCCGGGAATGGCCGCCCTCAACGAGCTATCGGCACCCATACTCACGATCGACGACGTCTCTCATCGCGGCACCCATAAGGGCCACCACCCTCAAGAGGACGTACGGACCTGGCCCGGTGACTTACGCGCGCCGCCGGGCCTGGGCTGACTGTTCTTCTGGATCCTTCCTCGCAGCTGCCCGGTCCTGCCGCCGCGCGGCCCGGGGTCAAGCTGGAGCGCCCGCAGCCGCGCAGCGGCGAGGACGAACGAGCTGGACGCCGGCAAGCGGCGGAAGATCCTCGAGAGGCGAGGAAGGGCTCGGTTGCGGTTGGCTTACCGGGGTCGCGTTGGTGTTCCCGGAGCTTGGCTGGCGGAGTGGTCTCACAAGCACCCATCCGGCGCCGCGCCAGCGTGCGGGCGGCTGCCATGACCATGTGTCCGGGACCCGGGCTGCTCAGTCAAATGATCGAGCGCGGCGCTGGGCGCCGGCTCATGCCGCAAGAACGAGCTCACCCGGGGCTTGGCGACCCCTCCCGTCGTCACGGCCGCCGCGGCGGCTCGTTCGCGCCCGCGGCCTGCATCTCGGCGAGCAGGTGGTACGCGCGGGTCAGCAGCTTGCGGGCGATCGCGATGGTGGCGATCTTCTTGCCCCGGCGTTTCGCGATGCTCGAGTAGGTGGCGGCGAAGTCCGGGGACCGCTTGGCGGTCTGCGCGGCCTGGTTCAGCACCCAGCGCAGCCAGGCCGAGCCCTGCTTGGAGATGTGCCCGTGCCGGACGGTCAGGTCCGAGCCGCGGACCGTGGGGGTCAGCCCGGCCCAGGACGCCAGCTTGCGGGCGCTGCCGAACCGGGTGATATCGCCGATCTCGGCGAGCATGACCAGGGCGGTGAACTGGCCGACGCCCGGCAGCGTGGTCAGCACCTTGACCCGCGGGTCGGCCTTGGCGTGCTGGCGCAGCTCATGATCGATCCGGTCGATGACCGGCGCCAGGCCGTCGATGACCGCCAGGCAGTCGGTGACGACCTCCCGGGAGGCCGCCGGCAGGTCCAGCTCGGCCAGCCAGCCGCGTCCCGGGCCGGTCCAGTAGCTGGCGGACCGGTCATAGCCGAAGTCGGCGGCCACCGCGTGGATCCGGTTGCGCAGGCTGGTGCCCAGCCGGACCAGCCCGACCCGGTGCCGCAGCAGCGCGCGGAGCTGGCGCACCTTCACCGGGGCGATCCACGCCTCCGGCAGCAGGTCGGCCCGCAGCAGCTGCGCCAGAATCGCCGCGTCGACCTTGTCTTCTTCAGCCGCGCGGAGGCGATCGCCTTGCACCGCAGCGGGTGCACTAGGTGCGCCTCGAAGCCGTAGTCCTCCAGCAGGTCAGCCAGCCAGCCCCAGCCGAACGCGGCCTCGAACGCCACCGGCGTCCCCGAGGGCAGATCTCCGATCAGCCGCAGGAACGGCTCGGAGCCGTTCACCACGTTCTTGTTCAGCTGCACCTGGCCGTCCTCGGTGACCACCGCCACCTGGGAGCGCTTGCGGTGCACGTCGATGCCGACGGAACTTCTCACCCGGAGCGTCCTGCTACCGGGCTGAGCTGGGAAGAGGCCCGGCCCTTATAGGGTCAAATGAGTACGTTTGGAGAAGAATTTTTCCGGCCACTCCGACCTGTGGCTTTCCTTCCGCCTGATGCAATTCCTGAAAGTTGTCGTACTTGGCGACGTTAGCCATGAGCCGAGTTCGGCAGGAAGCGGGAGACCTCAACTGTACGTTGCAGGGACCGGTACACGGTGAGCCTACTGGCGCTGAACAGTAGGGCGATCCCAGCGATGGAGTAGTCGCCGCTGTCGTGCATCAAATGGCCCACGCGGCTGCTAGAGGGCTTTCGCAGCTCTGTGATCCGCTTGAATGTGCGTCGAGCGCCGGTTGTTTCCATGCGGGCTGCGGCCCGGATTCTCGATGCCGGTTGCCGCGTGATGGGTGGGTGGATGGGTCTTGTGATCTAGTAGTCGACGCGAGCACAATCTCATTGGCGTGTGTTGTCTTCACTGCGCAGAGGGGGAGATCAGCAGTGACCAGCGTGCCTGGCTCGGGGTGAACACATGGCAGACATGGGGAATCTGGCTCTACTTGACCTCGTGCTTCCGTACGTGCTGCGCGGCGAGAGCCTCGGCAGCCTCCACGCCGCGCTGTCGGCGGTCCGCGTCACGAGCTACGAGCAGGCGGGCGACGACCTCGGCGTGACGATCCGCGGGCGCGGCGAGTTCAACGGCTGGGTGCAGTTCTTCCCGAACGGCAGCTTCTCGATCGCCGCCGGGGTGGACGAGGGCAAGCCGGCGTACGACCCGGCCAACCGGCAGCCGATCTTCGACCTCGCGGAAACCGCCCTCGAGTTCGAGCTGCTGGTGCCCCGCGTCCGCTCCCAGATCGTGTCCGACGCCGCGGGCACCCTCGCCGGCAACAGCGGCTTCCAGGCGGCGGAGGCGGTGCTCACCGCGCTGGGCGGGATGGCAGGCAGCCAGGTCACCGACTACCCGTCCACCGGGTTCGTCCTGGACCTGATCCTGGACGCGCCCAGCTTCCGGCCGCCGTTCCTCCAGCCGGCCAAGCTCGCCGACACCGGCACGCTGGTGCCTGACGGCTCGGTGCAGGAGGTGACGCTCACCCTGCCGAAGCTGCGCTTCCGGGTCAGCCACGGCGACGCCAACCCGAGCCAGCTCACCCTCGACCTCGCCTCGCTCGGGGCCACCGGCCTGGACGACCCCGACGACCTCGGCGTCGCCCAGCTGATCTCGATGTCGCCGCCGTACGCCTACATCGGCCCGCCAGGCGCCAGCACGTTCGGCATCGGCTTCCGCTCCGCGACCCTGGACCTGTCGGCCGACAGCACCCCGCCCAAGCTGAAGGACACGGCCGGCGTCGGCGACGACTGGACCGGGCTCTACCTCCCGGAGGCACGCGGCTTCATCTCACCGAGCGGCGTGCGCAACCTGGCCTTCGAAGCAGGGGCGCACGAGTTCCTGTTCGGGATCGGGCAAGACAGCGCGGGCATCTGGGGTGACTTCGAGGTCGCGCTCATCGAGCAGGGCGACGCGAGCCCCGTGGTCACCGCCCGGTTCATCGACGCGAACGGCAAGTCCTACGGCATCCAGTCGACCGGCACGACGACCGCGACCGCGCGGCTGCCCGCGCAGACCCGCATGATCGTCGACGTCAGCGGTGGCCGGCTGCCGTACCAGCGCACGGTGACGGTCGCCGGCGGCACGGCCGAGCAGGGCACCATCTTCGTGATCGACCTGTCGGGCGTGCCCGGCGGCCAGGCCCAGATCGCGATCAGCGTCACCGATTCCAGCCCGGTGCCGAAGACCGTGACGCTGACGGTCGCCGCCCAGCTGGTCACGGCGCCCGCGGTGCTGCCCTCGGCGACGCCGGCGCAGCCGCCCGCCCAGCCGGCCACGCTGAACCCGGTCAGCGCTCCCGGCACGACGCCGGTGATCACGCTGCTCACGCAGACCAGCACCGACGTCGTGCTCACCACCATCCCGCCCGACCCCGGCCTGTACTGGGCGATCGACGGCACAGAGAACCCCGTCCCCGCGGCCTCGGTCCAGGTGGCCCTTGCCCCCGGCGATCCGCCGGTAACCGTCACCGCCCGCAAGCCCGCCATCGCCGACGCGGCCCAGACCGACTACTTCTACTTCCTCTACGACCGGCCCCCGCCGAAAACGGGCGACCCGGCCCCGCTTCACCCGGACCCGCTTAACCCGCTTAGCGTGCACCCGGCCCCGCGCACGTACTCTGCGTCCATCGCCGTCAGCGACCATGTGAAGCTCGCTTTCCAGCCGCCTGACGCCGACCCGATGACCGTGTACAAGGATCATTTCGACGCCGCGGCCGCGGCGCTGAGCGCCGGCCAGAACATCACCATCACCATCGGCGGCTGGGCGAGCTTCGAAGACGTCGACAACGACGCCAAGCGCCTGTACAACTACCAGCTCGCCCGACGCCGCGCCGAGGCAGCCCGCAACCTCATCGCCGCGGCCTACCCCGCGCTGGCCCCGGTCCTTAAGCTCACGCACGACGACCTGGCGCCGACCACGGCCGAGGTCAACCAGTGGGCCACTGACACGGGCTGGCACAACACGCAGCATGAGGCACCCAAGGACAGCGAATACTGGCGCGCGAGCGTCGACGTGCCCGACGTCGGCACCCCCGAGCACAAGGCGACCGTCACCGTCAGCCGCCCGGCCGCGCCGCCGCCGCCGCAGAACGTCACCCCGGTCGATCCCACCCCAGCCGAGCCCGACCCGCCGGACTGGTTCCGCTCGCTGAAGCTGAGCGTGCGGGTCGTCCAGAACGACCTCATCGCCGCCGAACTGGACCTGCAACTGTTCATGCGGGCCTTTGTCGAGGAGTCGCTGAAGGCGGCCGACGTCAACGCCGACGTCTCCCCGACCGGGCGCTCGCTGACGCAGGGCATCCCCATCCCGGTCGGGCCGGACAACCCCACCGACGGCATCACCAACTTCCGGCTCCTGGTGCAGTCCGACCCGAGCACCGGCCGCGAGCAGATCCTCGGCTCCATCGGCGCCGATCCCGCCGACACATCCGGGCTCATGGTGTGGGGCTGGCTGCCGGGGGAGCCGCGGGCGCCACGCGACACCGCGCGCAACATCATGGGCAGCTACCTCACGTTCTGGCCGCTGCTCGCCGACCTCCCGCTCGACGCAGCCGCCAGCCAGGCCGCCACCGAGAGCCCCGGCGCCGCGCTCGTCGACGTCGGGCTCTCCGCCGCGGCGATGGCGATCCCCGCAGTCATCGGCGCCCTTCCGTTCCTCGAAGTCGAGCGCATCGTCTGGTACGGCGGCGAGGTACATGTCGGGCTGCGGCCCAGCACCGGCGAGGCCGAGACCGACATCCTCGCCGACATCGCCGTCGCCTGGGCGACCCCCCAGCCGATCGTCGACGTGCTGACAATCAACCCGGACAAGCCGCTCACCGTCCGCTACAAGGCGATCGGCGTGCACACCGCGAACCGCGACGCGAGCGGCAGCGCCGCCTTCCAGCTGCACCCCATCTTCGACGCCTCCCGCGGCTACACCATCGACGTGCAGGGCAGCGGGTCGCTGCAGGTCGCCGACCCGTTTGGCAAGATCCTGCGCGTCCTGGCCGCGCGGCTGTCGCGCACCAACCCGCTCACCCTCGAGATCGACATCGGGATGAGCGCCGACCTCGGCGTCGTCACCGTCGACCGGGCCGCCGTCCGGGTCTACCTCGATGACCCGAGCCGGCCGCCGGAACTCACCGCGCTCGGCGTCAGCGTCGACATCGCCGGCGCGCTGGTCGGCTCCGGCTTCGCCGAGGTGACGCACGGCACCGACGGGCAGGGGAATCCGGTCGCCACCATCGGCGGGCAGCTCGACCTGACGCTGCGGCCGATCAGCCTGCGGGTCGCCGCCGCCGTCGCGATATCGACCATCCAGGTCGGCGGCGGGCAGACCGCGACCGGCGTCTACGTCGGACTCGACATCGTGCTGCCCGCGGCCATCCCGCTCGGCACGTCCGGGCTCGGCATCTTCGGCCTGCGCGGCATCTTCGGCATGCACTACGACCGCAGCCCCGCGTGGGACAAACCCGGCCAGCCGGCCTCCGTGCTCGTCTGGCTTGAGAACGCCTACGGCGAGCCGCAAGACCTCGACAACAAAAACAACGAGCCGCTGTGGGTCCCCTACCTGGGGCACTGGGCATTCGGCGCCGGGATCCTGATCGGGACGCTTGAGGGCGGCTTCATCCTCAACCTGGACGGGACGCTGCTGATCCAGCTGCCCGGCCCGCGCGTGGTGATCATGATGAACGCGCGGATCATCTCCCCGCCGCCAGAGATGGACCAGATCGGCGCCTTCGGCGGCATCCTCGCCGTCATCGAGATCACCCCCGACCACTTCCTCATCGGCGTGCTGATCGAGTGGGAGATCCCGGACCTGATCACGATCAAGATCCCGGTCGAGGCGATGTTCCCGTTCGGCTCGGACGCCGCGCAGTGGCACGTCTACCTCGGCGCCCGCCAAGACGTCGGGCAGCCCGTCGAGGTCGACGTGCTCGGCATCGTCAAGGGCACCGGCTACCTGATGGCCCGGGGGAACGGGCTGCCCGCCTACCCCTCATACGGCGGCTTCACGCTCCCGGCGCTGACCGGGTTCGCCCTCGGCGTCGGCGTGGCCGCGTCGTTCACCTGGGGTGACACCAACGTCGGGCTGTACCTGCGGATCGGCGGCGGCATGGACGCCGAGCTCGGCTTCCAGCCGTTCACCCTGTCGGGCAACATCTACGTCTCCGGCGAGCTGCGGCTGTTCATCATCTCGATCGGCGCCGACGCCTCGCTGGGCGTGACCGCCGCCGAGGACAACCAGGGCAATTTCGGGCTGTACCTGGACGGCAAGGCCTGCGGTCACGTCAGCTTCCTGTTCTTCGACGTCTCCGGCTGCGTCGAGATCACCTACAGCACCGGCAACACCACAACGGGGCTCCCGGACCTGGTCCCGAAGGTGTCGCTGCAGAGCCGGTCGCCCGCGCTCGCCCAGGGCACCGGCGTCGACCGGGGCATCGACGTCAGCCTCGGCGACGCGATTGAGCAGAACGGGGTGCCGGGAGCCGGCGCGGCCCTGCCGGTCGTCCCGGTCGACGTCATCCCGGTCATCTCGATGGCGGTGCCCCCTGCCGTCGCCGACAACCACCTCACCATCGGCGGGCTCAACTCCGCCATCGGCTCCGCCCCCGGCGCGCCCAACCCGGCATCAACCAACCCGCAGGCCGCCTACTGCGAGCACGGCGCCGACCGCTACCAGTACGTCATCTCCTCGGCCGCCCTGGAACGGATCGACCCGGCCACCGGGCAGCCCGCCGGAGACGCCATCGACCAGCCGGCCGGCCCGGCGGTCTGGTGGACACTGAACGGCCCTGCCGACCCCAGCCCGGTCGCCCAGCTCGCGCTGCTGACCTGGGCGCCGTCCCCGGCAACCAAGGCGATCGAGCAGACCGACCAGCTCACGCAGTCGCTGACGCAGCGGTACGGGACGGTCTGCGCCCCGGCCGCGCCCGCCGCCGAGCAGCTGTGGACGTTCCTGCCGGAGCCGACCGGGTTCTCCGCGACCGGCTGGGACCTGCCGGGCACCGCCTGGCCGGACCCGCCCGGGACGGTGCGCAGCACCCCGCCCCCCGCCACGCTGCACGCGGGCGAGCGCTGGCGCAGCGGCGACCCCGTGCTCGACGCGCAGCGCGGTATCTTCCCCGCCTACGTCCTGCCCGGCACCGTCCCGTGCGACCAGGACGTCCCGGTCAACCGGGAGCTGCTGCGCCTGCTCGGGATCGACCAGGTGCCCGCGCCCGTGGTCCCCGGCCCGGCCCGGCAGCCGGCCGCGGCCGGGCCGGCGCTGACGGTCGAGGACGCCCTGCGGGCCGTGCACGACCTGGCCGGCCCGGGCATCGGCGTCGCCGACCTCAACGCGGCGCTGTCCCCGGCCCGGCTCGTCACGCAGGTGCCCAACCCGCTGCCGGGCCTCGGCTGGCCGCCGCCGGGCCGCCCGCAGTGCGGCGTCCGGCTGCTACAGGCGCCGATGCTCGACGACGGCCGCCCGGTCGTGATCGGCGACCAGTCCCGGTCCGCCCAGGTCGCCGCCAAGCTGGCCGCGGACGGCGTGACGCACGGCCCGCTCAACGACGTCGTCGTGCTCGAGACGGGCGCGTTCGCCAACTTCGGCGTGCTGCTCTTCGTCCCCCGGACCATGCTCGAGGGTGGTCACCTGATCGTGCGGTCCCTCGGCGCCGACGGCGCGGAGCACCAGCGGGCCGTCGCCAGCGTCGCCGGCCTGGTCTGGTCCCATCCGCTGCCGTCGCACTGGACCGACCCGGCCGGCCCGTGGGCGGCCGGCATCGCCGACCTGCTGCAGTGGGCGCAGGTCAGCAGCACCGTGCCGGTGTACGTGACGCTCGGCGCGGACGAGGCCGCCGACCGGGTCGAGATCGGCACCCACGGCCTGCCCGACCCGCTGCCCGCCCGGGTGCCGGCAGAAGCGGGGGAGGCGGCAGCCGCGGCGATCACGCCCCGCTACTACGTCGCGGCGGTCGCCGAGACGCGCTGGTCGGAGAAGGTGCGCGCCGACTGGGACAGCACCCAGCAATCCGCCGACGCGCAGGTGCTCACCCAGCTGCTCGGCTCGGCGAGCGACACCAACGCGTTCCTGTACGCCGACGCGCTGTACCGGGTCACGGTGAACTGGACCGGCAAGCGGCTCAGTGACTCCGCCACGCAGACCACTACCAGTCACTTCTGGTTCCGCACCGACCGCATGCAGGCCGACCAGGCCGACCCCGCGAGGCTGTCGTTTTCCTCCACGCCGACGCTGCCAGCCCGGCTCGACTCGTGGCTGCTGATGACCATCCCCGACGAGGCGGAGAAATGCTACTTCGGCCAGGAGAACGTGCAGCTGGTCTTCAACACCCAGGACATCGACCGGCTGTTCACCCGCTACGGCAAGAAGATGCAGGTCCACTTCCAGGCCGCCTCGGCGCAGAACCCGCCGTCGACCCCCGCGGCACCGCACCCGTACCCGGTCAACTCCACGACCCTGTGGCCGGTCCCCGCGACCCTGCTGTCCCCTTGGGAAGACTCCGCGGTGGCGGCGCTGTCGCAGCTCGGTGACGCCGCCGCCTGCGTCCCGGTCGACGGCACCCGGACCCGGCACAGCCAGGTCAGCATCCCGCTGCCGCTCAACAGCTGCACCGACTACCTGCTCGACGTCCAGCTCGTCGACGCGAACGCCGCCGACGGCACGACCGGGCCGAGCATCTTCCGCCGGCACTTCAGCACCGGCCTGTACCAGTCGGTTGAGCACTTCGCCGCCTCGCTCGCCTCGCCGCTGCCCACGGCCCGCTCGGCGCCGCCGGGGGCGTTCGCCGCCATCGCCGCCTTCTTCGCGGGGCGCCGCCCGGCGGGCCAGGAACTCGACGACCAGCTCCGGGCGCACGGCATCGAACCGCTCCAGACGCCGGCCCGCGCCCGCGTGGTCGTCTTCTGGGAGCAGGCCGGCTCGGCCGACCCGCAGCCGGCCGCCGTCCTCATCGACGCGACCGAGCCGCTGTTCCGGTCGCGCAGCTACCCGTCGAAGGTCACCGACGCAACCGGCCCGGTCGCGTCGCAGCGGTGGGTCCTTGCCCCGCGTGAGTGGCTGCAGCTGCGCGCGACGTCCCCGACCGCGGCGTCCCCGACAACGGCGGCCCTGGCCGCCAACGGCATGATCGTCGCGCCCGGCGGGCAGCGTGCCCTCGCGGTCCTCGCGCCCGGCCAGCGGGGCCAGCGGCTCGCGCTGGAACTGGCCGAGGTCACCTTCACCGACCTGCCGTTCATCGAGCCGCCCGGGTCACCGGTGACCGTGTTCGACATGACCTTCGCCGCCGCCCCGTGGGAAGAGGGAACCTGATGGCCGCGCGCATCGTCGACCCCACCCGGTTCCTGCTGATGGGCTCGGTCGTCGACTGGACGCTCGCCTACCGGCGCGATTACGGGCACCTGGTGCCGCCGCAGCGTATCGCCGCCGAGCGCGGGCTGAACGGCACCCGGCTCGTCCAGCTGCGCTGGGTGACCGACCCGGGACTGGGCTATCCGACCGCGCCGTTCACCGTCTGGCGCCGCCGCTCCGAGCCGGCCAGCACCGAGGCACCGGTCGGCCACGTCGCCATCGAGTTCCTCGGCGCCACCATGATCCTGTTCGACCGGCCCCGCGTCTTCGTCCGTGCGGTACTGACGGGCAGTTCCGGGTACGTGATCGGCTTCGCCGGGGCGCCGTTCGCCTCGCCGATGGTCTGGCCGCAGGCCGTGACCGCGGCGCAGACGCAGTACGGCTTCTCCGCCCCGTCGATCGCGTGCCTGCTGCTCTCGGCCGGCGTCACGCTGGTCACGCTGACCGGCCTGGACGGCGCCGCCGCGCAGGACCTCGACTGGCAGCCGGTGGAGATCGTCGGGCTGCCGGTCGACGCGACCTTCGACAACGTGCAGCACCTGGATGAGAAGCAGGGCCTGACCGGGGCGCCGAAGAACCCGCCCGACGCGGCGCTCGACCGCTTCCGCCGTGGCGCCCCGTTCTACGGCTGGCCGTCGCTGCTCGACACCGGCTCGCCCGCGCCGGCCTGGCAGCTCGCTGACCCCGGCGCGATGCTCCAGGTGCTCACCGAGAACATGCTGCCGCCGCTGCGGCAGATGGTCGAGCTTCCCGCCGAACAGCAGGGCGCCTACACCACGCCCTACAGCCTCGCCTCGCCGAACGGCCGCGACCCGAAGGCGACGGTCAGCCCGCTGGCCACCCTCGTCTACGGCGCGGCCACCGATCCGCTCGCGTCCCTGATCACGGGCTTCGGCACGGCGTTCGAGGCGCCCGCCGGCGAGCCTGGCATCCTCGACACGGGATACTCCTACGACTACATGGTCACAGCGCGGTACGACAACGGGACCGGCGGCGAGCCGGGCCCGCTCGAGTACGCGGCGATCATCTTCGCGCCCGGCCCGGCCCCGTTCCCGCCAGCGCCGACCGGTGTCACCGCCACCGTCGACGGCCTCGCCGCCCCGGCCGGCACCGACCAGGACTGGATCGGCGTCATCCGGGCCAGCTGGGACCGCCTCGCCGACGACCTCCCCGTCCGGGTCGGCAGCTACGCGCTGGCGCGCACCCAGCTCGCGCCCGCCGGCGGGGTCAAGGCGGTCCTCGGCGCCCGGCCGCACGACACCGCGCTGCAGCCGATCGGCGCGTCCACCAGCGAGGCGAACGCGGGCTCGGGCCGCCTCAACGCGCTGGACGACGGCTACCACCTCGCCACCGCGCCGAACCCGAACCAGCTCAGCTACAGCGTGACGCTGCAGGACCTGTTCGGGCAGTGGAGCGGCTGGGCGTCGGCCGGCCTCACCGTGGGCGAGCCGCCGCCCGGCCTCGCCTCGCTGATCGCGGGAAGCTGGGACGTGACGGCGGCGGCCGCGGTGTGCCCCGGCACGCTGACCGTTGACCTCGCCTGGGACTGGGCGAATCGCAGCCCGTCCAGCATCGACCTGGCCGGCCGGATGTACTCCCAAGCCCAGCTGGATGCTCCTCCCGGCGACCTGTCCGTCCCGGCGGGCCTGCCGCCCTCGCTCGCGGGCGGCGCCGGCCAGCCGCTGACGATCGCCTTCGACAGCGCGGGCACCGCGACCGTCACCCCCGCCGGCGGGCTGAGCGCCACGGTCCAGTACTTCGACGAGAAGGCCACGTCGCTGTCGTCCACGGTGCAGGGCGTCATCGCCGGGCCACGCCGGTACCGGCTCACCATCAGCGGGTTCGGCCTCGATTACACGGGCACAGGCGCGATCGGGATGGCGCTGTGGGCACGCGGCACCGAGGCACGGGCCGGGCGAACGGGCGCGTGGAGCGGCACGCCGCTGATCGTCTCGGCGGCCGACCCCCGCCCGCCGGTCATGGCGGCCACGCCCGAGGACGTGCTGCTGGCGAGCATGCCGGACCCGGCCGGGGAGTACCGCGCGCTGTTGACATGGAAGGCCGCGCCGGGGGCGGTCGGCTACTTCGCCTACACCTGCAGCGAGACCGGCCTGCTCGACGCCTGCAGCCTGCCCGACCCGGCCTTCTCCCAGACGCTGTCCGACCGGCTCGCGACTTTGCGGGCCGCCTTCCAGGCCAGCCCGCTGCGGAGCCCGTTCACCCGGGTGAACGCCACCCCGGTCACCGCGACGAGCCTTGAGGTCACACTCCCGCGCGGCACCAAGGACATTCACCTGTTCGTCGTGCTCGGCGTCAGCGCCGGGCAGGTGGAGTCGGGCTGGCCGGACAGCACCGACCCGGACCGCGGCAAGCGCCCCATAGCCTACGCCGCACCGCACGTCGTCGCGCCTAACCCGCCGACGATCGAGGTGGTCACCCAGGCGGACACCACGGTCACCCCGACTGCCTACCGGGCCGCGTTCCGGCTCGGCGCCGTGCCGGGAGTGACGGCGACCCGGATCGACCTGTACCGCACCCGGGTCGCCAACGCGGCGAGCGATACCGACATGATGGGGCCGCCGCTCGCGTCCATCACCGGCAGCACCGCGACGATCACCGTGACGCCGACCGTGTCGGCCAACCGCGGCGAAAGCCAGCCGCTGGGACGCGTCGACGGGATCGACGCCGTGCCGGGCTCCTGGCAGCCGGTGTACTACCGCGCGACCTGCTGGGCCGCCGACGACCCGGCCCGCGGCCAGTACGGCGGACGATCGGAGCCGAGCACGATCCGGCAGGTGGTCGTGCCGCCCGCGGGCAACCCCGACCTTGCGCCGCTCACCGTCACCACTCCGGTCGGCGGCACGCCGCAGGTCCTCATCGACAGCGCGACCGGCGTGCCGGTCGACCCGACACCGCTGGGGCCGCACCGGATCGCGGCCGAGGCGATCGTCACGCACGCCGACGGCAGCAGCCAGGAGCTGTTCCGGTACCCGGGCACGCCGGCGCCGGGCACGGCCCCCGATGACGCCCTCAGCGACTGCCCGCAGGCGGCCCCGGCGCCCGGCGCGTCAGGGCTATGGCGGGACCCGGTGACCGCGGCCGGCACCACCGCCCTCCACCTCCAGTTGGCCCGCGCCGCCTTCGGTGACCAGCTCGCGGTGCGGCTGCGCATCGCCGACCCGCTCGGCCGGATCACCGAACAGGTCGCGACCGTGCTGCCGATCCCCCCGGTCATCCCGCCAGACATCACGAACGCGCGGGTCATCACCGTCCCCGGCCGCGGCGTGGTGCTCACCTTCGACACGTCCGTGCCCGATGCCGCCACGGGCTTCGGCCCGTACCAGGTACGCGTGGCGCTGGCGGAGTTCACGCCCCCGCCGCTGCACCTCCCGCACGTGGTACAGGTCACCGAGGACATCGGCGCGATCCGGGTGCTCGGCCCCGGCGACGACATCTTCACCGACCCCGCTGCGCCAGCTGCCCGGGGCGGGCGGCGGGCGCGCCATCGCCGCGGTGCTGCGCGGCACCGGGACGGTGACCGCCGAGGTCATCGCACCGGACGGGACGCAGGCGACGGTTACCAGGATCGTGCCGTGACATGAAGACCGTGACAGGGGGCGCGACATGGTAGAGCTGGGACGTCCGCTGACCGTCCTGACGACGGCTTCGGCGGCGAACGAGCTGACCTCAGCTGGCCTCGACGCGTTCGGCCTCGTCATGCCCGTCCTCAGCGCCGAATGGTCCGACACCGAACCCGGCGTGATCGACGAGGACCACCTGACCCTGTCGATCGGCGGCAACCGCCTCGCGCCGTTCCACGCGGCCGCGACCTACCTCGACACCGGGGCGCGGTGGCGCGACGTGACCGGGCAGCCGGTCACCGAGGCGGTGCTCGCGCTCGAGATGCTGCCCGAGGCCGCCCGCCGCCTCACCACGCTCGTCACCACCCGGTACGGCACGCCGCTGGTCCGCCCGGTGCCGGTGACGATGCTCATCCACAACCTGACCTGGGCGGGCGGCGGGCAGCCGGCCGTGTACTCGGCCCGGGCCGGTGACATCTGCGCCCCGGTGACCGCGGGCAACCGCCTGGACATCACGTTCCACGACGCGCGCGGGCTGCCGGTCGACCCCATCGCGGTGGCCGCGCTGTTCGCGGACCTGATCTCCTGGCTGCCCGCCCTCGGCACCGGGCAGGTCGGCAACCCCGGCGGGCTCAGCAAGGTGATCGCGCTTAACACGCTCAATGTGCCGGTGCGGTATCACCTCATCTCACCGCACGGCGTGCTGTGTACCCCCACGGCGGACATGGGGCTCGCCGTGACCGGCGGGTCCAGTCCCGACACCGTCAACCCGGCCACCGGCACGGTCTCGGTCGCGGCCGGGCAGTCGCTCGGCCCGCCGGCGGGCGGCTCGCCCGGCACGCTGTACTGGGGCTTCGCGCCCGGCGGGTTCCTCGACCAGCAGCCCTTGTCCCCGCCGGCGGGTGTCACCCTGCCGCGGCAGTTCTTCCGGGTGACGGTCACCGACCTGGCCTGGCACCTGGCCGGCAACCGCACGGGCGGCATCACAATGGGCGTGCCCGGCGACCCGGGGACGCCGCCTCCCGCGTACACGCTGCCCGCGGTGCGCCCCCGGGTGCCGGGCTTCGCCTACCTCGCCGACGGCATGGAGGTCCTCGGCGCCATGGGGCAGATCTCGGCGAACTTCCCGCCGCCGGGCTCGCCCGACACCCTGCCGCTGCTCTGCTCGCCGGCCATCGACCCGTCGCTCGCGCTGCCGCCCGCGCCCGGGCAGCCGGGGCACTGGCCGGCGTTCCCGCCGGCCGCTTCCGGTGGGCCGACGGGAGTGGCCGCCGGGTTCGACATCGCGAAGCTCGCCTCGGCGGCATGGCGGAACCCGACCGACGGCGCCGGCGCCGGCCGCGACGTCATCGTCACCTTCGCCGCCGACCCCGGCCTGCCCGCCGGGACGCACCTGCGCGTCTTCCCGCGCTCGTTCACGACGATCACCGCTATCACCGCCGAGCAGCCGTCGTTCGTCCGCGCCGACGGCGGCGCGGCGATCGTCGCCGCCGGGCCCACCAAGCTCCTGCTGACAAACCCCTACAACCTCGCGCCGAACGATCCGCTGCCCGGCCAGCCGCTCACCGTCGACCTGGTAGCGACCGGGCGCGACGGAACCCGCCGCACGCGCAGCTCGGTGCAGCTGGCCCCGCAGCACGGGCCGGCCGAGACCTGGGCCGGCACGCTCGCGCAGTTCGGCGGCACCGCGTTCCTGACCACGCCCCTCGTGCAGGCGGTGACGGGCGCGCTCGGCGTCACCGCCGTGGCCCCGGTGACCGTGTTCGGCATCCCCGCCCCGCCGGCCCCTTCCGGCCTGGCACCCACCGACATCTTCGACGCGGTGCGCCGACTGGCAAACGAGTCGTTGCCGCCACGGATCGGGCCGCACCTGCCGACGCAGGCCCGGTTCGAGACGATCCTCGCGCTGGGGACGGCCGGCGGCGGCAGCGACAAGCGCTACGCCTGGCAGGCGGTGCTCACCGGCGGACGCTGGACGTGGGAGACCCGCAGCGCCCAGGCCGAGCTGGCCGACCCCGGTAACCCCGCCGGGCCCGACGTGTTCGCGAGCGGCGTCCAGGCCGGCGGGCAGCTCGGCTATGACCTCGCGCTGCACGCGCTCAAGCGCGCGGAGCCGGCCGTCCCGGTCGCGGCGACGGAACTGGGCTGGCTGGTGACCACCGACGGCGACAACTGGGCGCCGCCGTCGGCCGACACCTCCGGCACGGTCGCCGGGATCATGCTGGAGACGATCGCCCCGTTCGTCGACAGCCCGGAACTGTCGCTGCTGCCGGCCCCGGTGCCCGGCGACACGGTGCAGAACCTGGTGAACGCGATCGCGGCCAAGCTCGGCGTGTCGGCGCCGACGGTGACCGTGGCCAACGAAGCGCAGCTGCTGAACGAGCTCGAGCGGGAGAGCCAGACCGCGAGGGCCGGGCAGCATGAGGCGCTGCTCTCCCTTGCCCGTGCCATCGCCCAGGCCCAGGATTACGTCTACGTCGAGGGGCCGGCGTTCTCCGCCACCTCGTTCGGCGGCGACGGCGGGCTCGACCTGGTGGCACTGCTCGGCCAGCGGCTGGCCGCGGTGCCCCGGCTGAAGGCGGTCATCTGCGTGCCGCGGCTGCCCGACTTCACCCCGGCCAAGGCCAACTGGGTACGGGCGTCCTTCGCGCAGCGGGCGGCCGGGATCACGAAGCTGGCGCAGCAGGCGCCGGGACAGGTGATCGCGTTCTCCCCGGTGGGGTTCCCGGGCCGGTGGTCCGCCATCCGCTCGACCGTCGTGCTGGTCGACGACGTGTACGCGCTGACCGGGACAAGCCACTTCCGGCGCCGTGGGATGACCTTCGACGGCGGTGTCTCGGTCGCGAGCATGGACCGGCAGCTCGACGGCTGGGGCGTGTCGGCGGCCATCGCCGCTTTCCGGCAGGTGCTGCTGGCGCGCAAGCTCGGGGTCGCCGTACCGTCCAGCCCGGCGGCGACGACAGCGCTGTGGACGCGGCTGGCCCGGCCCGATTCGATGTTCGCCGCGCTCACCGAGCTGCTCGCCGAAGGCGGGCAGGGCTACTGCTCACCGGTGTGGGCCGGGCCAACCGACACCACGGTCATCCCGCAGCCCGATGACATCTCGGACCCGAACGGGCTGGACGCCTCGGCGGGCGCGCTGCTCGGCCTGTACGAAGCCGTCATCCTCGAGGCATGAGAACGGTGATCCAGCAGTGACTGACGTCGCGTACCGTTACCGCCGTGGAATACAACTGCGTCCGCTGGACAGCCGTGAACTGCCTCCCCAGGCGGGAATCGGCGTCTACGAACGCGACCCGGACGGGTTGCCCGCGACGGCCCGCGTCTACGACGACGAGCCGCCCGACGAGCGCTCCTGACGCCCGAACCGCGGACTTGGCCAGCACTCTGGCTGGCATAACGACCGGGACCCCGCACCGCGCAGATTACCCCGTTCGGCGCGACATCGGCGGCCACCTCGGTGGCCAGGTTTGCCGCGCAGATCGAAAGGCGGATACTTGCGCGCCGGCCGGGTCGGCGTAAGCCACAGAGCGTGATCGAGCCTTTGTGCCCAGCGTATGACCGGCTCCCTGCCGATCCGACCGGGCACGGACCGGTCGGCTCAGGAAGGTACGGCGTGTTGTGCCCCTGCGCGGCCAGCGCGTCAGCGGCGTCTGCGGACGTTCCCATGCCGCCCATCATCACCGGCCGCCCTGACGTTCCTCAAATGGCCAGGCGAGACGGGCGGCGGCTTGTAAACCAGCAGGTTGCCTGCCGCGTCTTTTATCAAGCTCGGGATCCTTTCGGGAGAGGAAGCGGCGGATGCGCTGGTTCAAGGTGGCCGCCATCGCAGTCGGCGTATTGATCGCGTGGCTGGTGGTCTCCTCCGTCATCGGGTTCCTCATCGAGGCCGCGATGGCCGCGCTCTTCGTCGCTGTCATCGTCCTGGCCGTCAAGGTGGCGTACTACCGTAACCAGGTTTCGCGGAAGGGGCCTGATAGCGAGGTCCGCGAGTCCTGGTACAGCGGTCCGCTGCCCCGTCATGACATGCGCGATGTGGACGACGAACTGGCCCGGCTGAAGCGCGAGATGGGCGGCTAGACGTCCCGTCTCATGAGCGTCCGCCCAGGCCAGCTTGCTTACCACGGCGCTGGTGCCGTCCATGCGAGTTCCATGCCTTAGCAGGCGAGCGCCCCCGGGCCGGGTGCTGGTCTGGCGGCGCCTTCTTCCTCCAGGTGGCAAACGGTGAGCGATCACGCGATCGAGGTGCGGCGGCTTCGCAAGTCTTACGGCGGGATCGAGCGCCTGCACGGCGTCAGCTTCAGCGTGGGCTATGGCGAGGTCTTCGGGTTCCTGGGCACGAACGGGGCGGGGAAGACCACGACGATCGAGATCCTGGAGGGCTACCGGGCTCGCGATGGCGGGGAGGTCTGGGTGCTCGGCACCGATCCGGCGCACGCCGAC
>Ga0335081_10003353_pt1 | contig 25216 bp, 19 predicted proteins | sample Lox_Sample_35_FD_206713 | JGI IMG/M metagenome (GOLD analysis project Ga0335081, IMG submission 206713) | Soil microbial communities from Loxahatchee National Wildlife Refuge, Florida, United States - Lox_Sample_3.5 | ecosystem: Environmental > Terrestrial > Soil > Wetlands | place: USA...
CGGCGTTCGGTTGCGCAGAAGGCGATCTGGCGTCGGCCACGCAGCCGACGGGCGATGCGCGCCGCGCGGCCCGTGCTTGCGCCGCTACCGTGCGCACGGCACCCCCCTGCCTGCGCGAGCTGATCCGGTTCGAGACCGAGCGCGCCGGGCGGCTGCTGGACGAGGGCGCCGCTCTCACCGGGACCCTGCACGGCTGGGCGAGGCTGGCCGTGGCTGGTTACGTGGCCGGGGGCCGGGCCACGCTCGCCGCGATCGCCATGGCTGGGGCGCCAGGCTTCGCTCGTTCTGGTCGTAACGGCGACTCGGTCAGTCCTGGCCGATTCACTCACCCGTTCAGGCCGGGCGGCTTCGACGTGCTGGGCGCGACACCGCGGCCCAGCCGGGCAAGGACCGCCGTCAGCCTGATCCGTGCGTACCTGACGGGGAGGTAACCGTTGGCGACTGAACCGGGCGCGGTGGGACCTGATACAGCCGCTGCCTACCGGCATTGCGAGCACATCACCCGGACGAAGGCGCGGAACTTCTTCTACGGTATCCGGCTGCTCCCACCGGCCAAACGCGATGCGCTCAGCGCCATCTACGCGTTCGCCCGCCGGATCGACGACATCGGTGACGGCGCCCTGCCCGCGGCCGAGAAACTGGCGCTGCTCGACGATTCGAGGGCCATGGCCGCGGATCCTGCCGGTTACCCGCACGATCCCACCCTCGTGGGCCTGGCCGACGCCGCACTGCGCTTCCCTATCCCGCTGAGCGCGTTCGGCGAGCTCATCGACGGGTGTGCGGCAGACGTGAGCGGCACCGCGTACAAGACGTTCGATGAATTGCTCTATTATTGCCGGTGCGTGGCAGGCTCGATCGGTCGGCTCTCGCTCGGAGTGTTCGGTGCCGCCGACCCTAAGGCGGCTGCCCCGCTTGCCGACGCGCTCGGCGTCGCCCTCCAGCTGACCAACATCCTGCGTGACATCAGCGAAGATCACGCCGACGGCCGCGTCTATCTGCCGGCGGAGGACATCGAGCGGTTCGGCTGCGAGCTCGGGCGCGGTTCGCCGCCGCCTGCCGCCGACCCTGGCCGCTTCGCGGATTTGGTCCGATTCGAGGCCAGCCGGGCGCGTGAGTGGTACTCGACCGGGCTCGGACTGCTGCCGTTGCTCGACCGGCGCAGTGCCGCATGCACGGCCGCAATGGCCGGGATCTACAGTCGGCTGCTTGACCGCATCGCTGCCGCGCCGTCGGCGGCGGTCGGCGGCCGGATGTCGCTGCCTGGTTGGGAGAAAGCATGGGTCGCCGCCCGATCGCTGGCTGGCGGTCTGGCATGACGGCGCTTACCGCCGCGGCACCGGGGCCCGGTTTGGACGGCGCGGCCACTGGCGATGCGCCGCATATCGTCGTGGTCGGGGGCGGCCTCGCGGGCATTTCGGCGGCGATCGCACTCCGTGACGACGGCGCACGGGTGACGCTCCTCGAGGCCCGGCCGCGGCTGGGCGGCGCCACCTGCTCGTTTAGCCGCGGCGGGCTCACCGTGGACAACGGCCAGCACATCTTCCTTCGCTGCTGCACCGCCTACCGCGGCCTACTCGACCGGCTCGGCATGACCGCGAATACCGTCCTGCAGGAAAGATTCGACGTGCGCGTCCTTACCCCGCGGGGCGAGGCACGGCTGCGCAGACGCGCGCTGCCCGCCCCGTTTCATCTGGCCTCTGCGCTTGCCACATACCCACTGCTGTCACGAAGGGAGCGGATCGGCGCGGTGCGTGCCGCACTCGCCTTCCGGCGTCTGAACCCGGCCGATCCGCGCGCCGACAAGCAGCGGCTCGGCGATTGGCTCGCCGCCCACGGCCAGGGGCCGCGGGCGCGGCGGGCGCTTTGGGACCTGTTCGTCATCTCGGCGCTGAACATCGCCGGGGACGACGCCTCGCTCGCGCTCGCCTCGATAGTGATCAAGACAGCGCTGCTCGGCGAGCCGGGCGCAGCAGATATCGGCGTGCCGACCGTGCCGCTCGGCGTGTTGCACGGCCAGTCCGCAGGCGCGCTCCTGGAGCGGCTCGGCGCCACTGTGCTGACCGGCGCCAAGGTCACCTCGATCAGCCCGGGAGCCAGTGCGCCGGGTCGGCGCGGTGGACGCGGTGGACGCGATCACACCGGCGGCTTTATGGTCCGGCTTGGCGCTGCGGCGGCGTATCGTGATTTCGGTCCCGAAGGCACGGCAACCGTTGGCCTCGGGCACATTTGCGGCTCCGCGCCCGACGTCACGGCCACGACCGGCACGGCCACGACGGATTGCGCCATCACGGAGGGTCCCATTCCAGGCGGTGCCAGCACGGACGGAACCGCGTTGGACCGCTTTCTCACAGCTGACGGCGTGGTGCTCGCGGTCCCGCCGGAACAGGCCGCGATCCTGATTCCCGGATCGGCGGCTGGCCCGGCGGGTACCGCAGGCTATCCCGCGGCCTGGCGGGAGCTCGGCGAGTCGCCGATCGTCAACGTGCACGTCGTCTACGACCGCCCGGTCACCGGCCTCCCGTTCGCCGCCGCGATCGATTCCCCCGTCCAGTGGATCTTCGACCGTACCGAGATTTCCGGCTGTGAGCAGGGCCAGTACCTCGCGCTGTCGCTCTCAGCCGCGGACGACTACGCGGGCCAGCGGACTCAGCGGCTGCGCGCGAAGTTCGTGCCCGCGCTTGAGCAACTGCTGCCGGCGGCGCGCGCGGCACACGTTAGGGACTTCTTCGTCACCAGGGAGCGGCGCGCCACATTCCGCCAGGTCCCGGGTACCGCAGCGCTCCGGCCAGGAGCGGCCACCCTGCTGGACGGGCTGGTGCTGGCCGGTGCATGGACCGACACCGGTTGGCCGGACACGATGGAGGGAGCCGTGCGGAGCGGGCTCGAAGCGGCCAGGACCATGCTGGCAAGCCTTGGGGTTAGGCAATGACCGCCCCCATTCCCGCAGGCGTCACGACCGCTCGTGACATCGTGCGGCCCGCGCTGGCGGCGTCGCTTGAGCGGCTCCCTGCCACGATGCGTCAGGTAGCCGCCTACCACCTCGGATTGTCCGATGTTGCCGACGTGGCCGGGGGTGTCACCGTGGTGAATGGTGCCCACGGCATCACCGACGTGGATGAGGTCGGCGCCGCGAACGCGGTCACTGGCGCGAACGCGGTCACCGGCGCGAACAGGGTCACCGGCGCGAACAGGGTCACCGGCGCGAACAGGGTCACCGGCGCGAACAGGGTCACCGGCGCGAACAGGGTCACCGGCGCGAACAGGGTCACCGGCGCGAACAGGGTCACTGACGCGAACGCGGTCACTGACGCGAACGTGGCGAACGGGGCCACCGGGCCTGCCGCCGCCCCGACCGGGATTGTCATGGCCGCCTCCGGCGGGGCGAGCGGTGGCAAGGCCCTGCGGCCGGCCCTCGCGCTGCTGTCCGTGCGGGCCGCGGGCGAGCCCGCGGAACGTGGGGTCCCGGCAGCCGTGGCGGTCGAGCTTGTGCACAACTTCTCCCTGCTGCACGACGACATCATGGACGGCGACACCGAGCGCAGGCACCGGCCCACAGCCTGGACGGTGTTCGGCGCTCCCGCGGCGATTCTCGCGGGTGATGCGCTGCTCGCGCTCGCGCAGGACATACTCCTCGAGGACGGTGGGCCGCAGGCGCGCTGGGCGGCACGCTGCCTGCTCGCCGCGGTGCAACGGCTGATCAGTGGGCAGAGCGCGGACATGGAGTTCGAACAGCGCCGCAGCGTGTCCATGGATGAGTGCCTGACCATGGCCGGTGACAAAACGGCGGCACTCATGGCGTGCGCATGCAGCATCGGAGCGATTTATACCGGGGCACCGCCCAGCCTGGCCATGCGGCTTGCAGACTTCGGTTCGCACGTCGGGCTCGCGTTCCAGCTCGTCGACGACCTGCTTGGCATCTGGGGGGCACCTGAGGTCACCGGCAAAGCCGTCTGGTCCGACCTGCGTACCCGCAAGAAGACCCTGCCAGTGGTGGCCGCGATGGCGGGGCCGGCCTGCGGCGCTGCGGCCAGCCGCGAGCTGTGTGACCTGCTCGCCCGTCCGGATCCACTGACCGAGGACGACCTCAGCCGGGCGGCGTCGCTTGTCGAGGAGGCGGGCGGCAGGAGGTGGGCCGAGCAGGAGACCACGCGGCAGCTCGAGGCGGCGGACAACTGCCTCATCGACGCGCCTATCCCTGAGGACGTTCGCGTCGAGCTGACCGAAATAGCGCGGTTTATCGCGGACCGGGAGTCGTGAGAGACGCGGACATGACGATGACGCAGGAGGCCGCGGGAACCGAGGCCGTCGGCCTGCGCGCCGCGGCAGTGGGTGCACTCGACCGCGCCCGCGATCACCTGCTCGCTCTGCAGGACCCGCAGGGATGGTGGAAGGGCGAGCTCGAGACCAACATCACCATCGACGCCGAGGACCTGCTGCTGCGCGAGTTTCTCGGAGTGCGGACGGAGCAGGAGACGCAGGCGGCGGCTCGCTGGATTCGTTCGAAGCAGCGCGTGGACGGTACCTGGGCGAACTTCCATTGCGGCCCGCCCGACCTGTCCACAACCGTTGAGGCATACGTCGCGCTCCGGCTCGCGGGCGACCAACCGGCCGCGGCCCACATGTCGAGGGCCGCAGCGTTCATCCGCGCCAGCGGCGGCGTCGCGGCGGCCCGCGTCTTCACCCGCATTTGGCTGGCGCTGTTCGGCCAGTGGCCGTGGCGGGACCTGCCCGTGATGCCACCCGAGCTGATCTACCTGCCCGGGTGGTTCCCGCTGAACGTCTACGACTGGGCGTGCTGGGCACGGCAGACGATAGTGCCGCTCACGGTCGTGGGGTCGATGCGGCCCGTCCGCGCACTGCCGTTCGGGCTGCCCGAGCTTCAGCGCACCCCCAGTGGCCCTGACCCGTCACGCTGCCGGCCTCGTCCACGCCGCCTGGCCCGGCACCCGGCCAGGAATCTATCTGAACGCGGGCGCCTCGATACGCGCGCTGGGTCGCCGGTCGGCCGACCTGGCGACGACCCGCGCATCCGGGACAGGTCCTCGCTCAGCTGGGCCGGGTTCTTCGGCGGGCTCGACAGGCTGCTGCACAGGTATGAGAACGGCCTGGTGCGCGCGGCAACCGCGGCTGGAGCCTGCGGGCCAAAGCGATCCGGCGTCAGCCTCAGCAGCGGCGCGGTGGCCCGCCGGTTCAACCCCGCGGCAGCGGTGCGCCGCGCCGCGCTGCGCCGCTGTGCTGAATGGATCATCGCGCGACAGGAGGCGGACGGCTGCTGGGGTGGCATCCAGCCACCGTGGGTGTACTCGTTGATAGCCCTGCATCTGCTCGGCTACCGGCTCGACCATCCCGTCATGCGGCGCGCCCTGGTCGGCCTCGACCGCTTCATCGTGATGGAAAACACACCTGACGGGCCGGTTCGGCGCCTTGAGGCGTGCCAGTCCCCAGTCTGGGACACGGTGCTCTCGATGATCGCGCTGGCGGACGCGGGCGCCCGTCCTGACGATCCCGCGCTTGCGCGCGCGGCACGCTGGGTGCTCGACGAGGAGGTGCCAGGGCCAGGCGACTGGCAGGTGCGTCGCCCCTGGCTGACACCAGGCGGCTGGGCGTTTGAATTCGACAACGACGGCTACCCGGATATCGACGACACCGCGGTCGCGGTGCTCGCGCTGCTCCGCGCCGCGCCGCTCGCGGCGAACGGCACGGCGAGCATGGGTGCCAGGGGGGCGGGCTGGACGGCTGGGGCTGATAGGGCGCACGAGGGTGACAACGCTGACAGGGCTCACAAAACTGACGGTGCTCACAAAACTGACGGTGCTCACAAAACTGACGGGGCTCACAAGCCTGACAGGGCTCACGAGGCTGATGAGACCATTGGTTCTTGCGCGATGGCTGGGGCTGATGAGGCTTATAGCGCTGAATGGGGTCGGACTGGCGGAGCTGGTGGGGCCGGTGGGGTCGGCTCGCACTCTCCAGGCTCGCTGCTTCATGATCCCGGTACTTTTTGGGAAAATACTTCAGAAAAAGCACCGGGATCATGGAATGGGCGCGCAGGCGCGGGCCCGCTGGTGCGGTCGGGTGGTGCAGTCGGTCCGGCAGGGTCGGGTGGTGCAGTCGGTCCGGCAGGGTCGGGTGGTGCGGCCGGTATGGCGGGGCCGGGTGGTGCGGCCGGTCTGGCGGGGCCGGGTGGTGCGGCCGGTCTGGCGGGGCCGGGTGGTGCGGCCGGTCTGGCGGGGCCCGGCGATCCCGGCCGGGCAGCGAGCCTGGCGGCGCCAGCCAGCTCGGCGGTCGAGCGGGCGCTGCGCTGGCTGGAGGGCATGCAATCACGCGAGGGCGGCTGGGGCGCGTTCGACGCCGACAACACCCGGCAATTGTGCACGAAGCTCCCCTTCTGCGATTTCGGTGCGGTGATCGATCCGCCGTCCGCGGATGTCACCGCCCACGTTGTGGAGGCGCTCAGCGCCGCGGGGCTCGCCGAAGGCAGCGCGGCACGCCGCGGCGTGGTCTGGCTGCTGCGTGCGCAGGAACCAGATGGCTCCTGGTTCGGCCGCTGGGGCGCGAATTACGTTTACGGCACCGGTGCGGTGCTGCCCGCGCTGATCGCGGCCGGCGTGAAGCCCGGGAGACCTGCCATCCGCCGCGCGGTCGCCTGGCTCGAATCACACCAGAACCCCGACGGCGGCTGGGGTGAGGATCTGCGCTCATACGATGACCCTGGTCTCGCCGGCAGGGGCGAGTCGACCGCCTCGCAGACCGCGTGGGCGCTGATCGGGTTGCTCGCTGCGGATGGATCAGCGGGACCCTCGGCGCTGCCCGCGGTGGACGCCGGCGTGCGCTGGCTGATCGACCATCAGACCAGTGAAGGTTCGTGGGACGAGCCGCAGTTCACCGGGACCGGGTTTCCGGGCGACTTCTACATCAATTACCACTTGTACCGGCTGATGTTCCCGGTCAGCGCGCTAGGCCGCTACCTGGGTAATTACGACGGGAGCGCGGCATGAAGTGTCCTGTGCCGATCTTGCCGGGCCCGTGCGCGCCACGGGCGCCGGACGGCAAGCCCGGTTCGCCGTCAGGTCCCTCAACGCCGTCAGGTCCCTCAACGCCGTCAACTCCCTCAACGCCGTCAGGTCCCCTAACAAGGCCCACCCGCCCTTGGGGGCGTTGCCCTACTGGTGATTCTGGCAGGTTGTCAAGGCATATGGGATGGGCGAACGAGATTCTGGGGATAACCGACCGCCCGGTGGAGGCCCCGCGAGGGAGGCGATGAGGTGAGCGCGCCGGAGGATGGCTCGTTGCAGCGCCCCCTGCTCGTGTGTGCACCCCTGCGGATCGAGGCGCGTGCGGTCCGGCATGGCTTGGCTGGGCTTGCTGCGGGCGGTGCGGTGAGGGTCGCCCGAACTGGTTTCGGCCCGCGGCGGTCCGCACGGCGCGCTTCCGAAATCGCGCGGCAGCCGTTTGGGAAACTGGCGGTGACCGGTATCGGTGGCGCGCTGGACCGCGACCTCCGGCCCGGGGAGATCGTGGTCGCCACCGAGGTGCGCAGGGATGGCGGTGACAGCCCGGTTGTCCAGTGCCCGTCCGCCCCGTTGCTGGCCGGTGAGCTTCGCCGCGCCGGGCTTGCGGCGCGGACAGGGCCCATTGTGACCACGGCGCGGCTGGCCCACGGGCCAGGCCGGAAGCGGCTCGGGGCGGCGGGTTCGCTGCTCGTGGACATGGAATCAGCGGCGCTGGCAGGCGCCGCGGGCAGCCGGCCCGTCGTGGTGCTCCGCGCCGTGTGCGACGGGCCGGACCGGCCGCTGCTCCATCTGGGGACCGTGACGGGTGGTCTCGTCGCGCTGCGCGCGCTTCGCCGCGCGGGACCGGTCATGCGGCAGTGGGCCGCTGCGGCGGGTGACCGTAAGGTCCTGCTCGCCGGGCCGCGGTCATTCTGCGCAGGCGTGGAGCGGGCGATCGAGATCGTCGACCGTGTCCTCGAGAGGTACGGTGCCCCGGTCTATGTGCGCAGGCAGATCGTGCACAACGCGCACGTGGTCGGCTCGCTCGCTGATCGCGGCGCGGTGTTCGTGGAGGAATTGGACGAGGTACCTGATGGCTCAGTCGTGGTGTTCTCCGCGCACGGGGTGGCGCCCGCCGTACGGGCCGAGGCGACGCGCCGCGGTCTCGAGGTGGTGGATGCGACCTGCCCGCTCGTCGCAAAGGTGCACACGGAGGCGCGCCGTTTTGCCGATCAGGGCTATCAGGTCGTGCTGATCGGGCACGCCGGTCACGACGAGGTCGAGGGCACCCTGGGTGAGGCGCCCGGCATGGTGACGCTCGCGGAGACCGCCGAGGATGTGGCGCGGCTGCGGTCGGCCGACGAATCACGGGTCGCGTACCTGATGCAGACCACGCTGGCCGTGGACGAGGCGGGATCGGTTCAGACAGCGCTGCAGAAACGTTTCCCCGGTGCCCGTGGGCCTGGCAGCGACGACATCTGCTACGCGACCACCAACCGGCAGCAGGCGATCCGGGCGGTCGCGGCCGACGCCGACCTGGTGCTGGTGGTGGGATCGGCGAACTCCTCCAATTCCGTCCGCCTTGTGGAGACGGCGCAGCGGGCAGGCCCGCCCGCTTACCTGATCGAGGATGTGACGCAGATCCAGCTTGCCTGGCTTGCCGGAGCGCGGGTGATCGGGCTGACCGCAGGGGCGTCTGCGCCGCCCGCGCTGGTGGATGAGGTGATCGCGGCGCTTCGCGGGCTCGGCCGCGTTGACGTGGAAGAACGTTCGGTAGCCACCGAATCTGTGAATTTTTCCTTGCCGAAGGAGGTCCGGTCATCATGACGATGCCGCTGCGTCAGAGCGTCCGCATCGGCAGCTACCTGCTGCGGCAGAAGATCCGCGGCAGGTCGAAGTTCCCGTTGCTTGTTGAGCTCGAACCGCTATTCGCCTGCAACCTGAAGTGCGCGGGGTGCGGCAAGATCCAGCACCCGGCGAACGTGCTGAAGCAGCGTATGCCCGTCGAGCAGGCGATTGCCGCGATCGAGGAGTGTGGCGCGCCGATGGTGTCGATCGCGGGCGGCGAGCCGCTGATGCATCCGGAGATCGACGAGCTCGTCCGGCGGCTGGTCGCGCGGAAGACATATGTGTTTCTCTGCACGAACGCGCTACTTATCCCCAAGCACATCGACAAATTCAAGCCGTCGCGCTACTTCGCCTGGGCCGTGCACATCGACGGCCTCGCCGAGCGGCACGACGCGTCGGTGTGCAAGGACGGGGTGTTCGAAGACGCTGTCGGGGCGATCCGCATGTGTCAGCGGCGCGGGTTCCGTGTCACCACCAACACCACGTTCTTCAACACCGACAGCCCGCAGACCGTCATCGACGTGCTCAACTACCTCAACGACGACCTGAAGGTCGACCAGATGATGATCTCGCCTGCGTATGCGTACGAGAAGGCGCCGGATCAGGAGCACTTCCTCGGCGTGACGGAGACCAGGGAACTCTTCCGCAAGGCGTTCACGGACGGGAACAGGGACCGCTGGCGGCTCAACCACTCGCCGTTGTTCCTGGACTTTCTTGAGGGCAAGGCGGACTTCGGCTGCACGGCATGGGGAATCCCGTCCTATTCGCTGTTCGGCTGGCAGCGGCCGTGTTACCTGATGGCGGATGGCTATGCGAAGACCTACCGCGAGCTGATCGAGACCACCGACTGGGACTCCTATGGCCGCGGCAAGGACCCGCGCTGCGCCAACTGCATGGCGCACTGCGGCTATGAACCCACAGCGGTACTTGCGACGATGGGATCGCTCAAGGAATCGCTGCGGGCGATGCGCGGGACGTGACGCCGCCTGGGTGATGCAGTCCTTCGCCTCAGGCAGGCTGTCTGGAGCGCGGCCAGGAGGCCCCGAGGCCTGGAGCGGATCGTGGACCCGCGATCCCGGTCAGCGCACCCGCCGCTACCGGGTCGTATCAGCGATGACAGTCCCCGACGGGTCGGCCGGCCTGGTTTCCAGGTGAGCGGTGTCGTTGAATCCGCGGACGATCCACTGGTGGCCGGACACGACCAGGCGCGAGATCGATGCGTTGTCGGCACCGATGAAGGCAAAGGGCCGCGACCCGCTGGCGAGAGCGAGCGCCTGGCCGATGACGCCGCCATGAGTGAACACCGCGAGCCGCTGACCCGGGTGGGCCGCGGCGAGTTGCTCGATCGCCTCGCGTACGCGCGCCGCGAACGCCGTGGCGGTCTCGGCGCCCGGGATGACGTCCCAGCGTTGCTCTGCCCACATCTGCTCGGCCTGGGGGTGGTGCTCCGCGACCATCTTGCGGAACAAGCCGCCCTCCCAGGTGCCAAGGTGAACCTCACGCAGGCCTGGCACGACCCGCGGCGTGAGCCCAAGCAGGCGCGCGAGCGGCGCGGCCGTCTGCACGGTCCGGCGCAGGGTGGTTACGTAGATGGCGTCGATGTCCAGCACGGTGAGCCGTCCAGCGACACGCTCGGCCTGCTGGCGGCCTTCGGGAGCGAGCGCTGGGTCGCCGTGCCCGTCCACGAGCGGGAACGGCGCTGCCGGGTGAGCGGGCTGGGATTCACCGTGCCGGATAAGAAGTAGCTCAGCCGCACCTGGCGGCAGCAGGAACTGCGCCTGGCGATACTCGGTCGCCACCTCGTCATCATCACCAGGGAAGGTCACAACTTCAGCAGACTACCGGGGAACGGCGTCGCCGCCGGGCGGGGCCTGCGGTCCAGCACCTGGCAGATCCGCGCCCCGGCGGTAGGTCCTTCCGCCCGCCCTGGGTCTGGCCTGCGGAAATCACCCGGATTGGGTGAGTTCACCGGCCACCCGCATGGTCGAGTCTGATTGCACCAATGGATCGCGGGAAGGGTCTGCGCGCAGCGGGACGAGGCCGGGCCCGCCGAGGCCGGTGGTGGCTGGGTTTGGAGAGGGAATGGCCCGAAGGGCCCGAACGGCTGCGTTTGCTGTCGCGATGACCGGTCTGCTGGCGGTGTCCGGTTGCGGGTCCTCGGGCGGCACTGCGGCGCCGCCAACCCCGACGGTCAGTCCGGCGAAGCAATGGGCGGGCTCGGTGTGCTCGTCGGCCCAGGCCCTCCAGCAGTCGCTGACCAGCCTGACAAGCAAGATCACGATTGACATCAACAGTTCGCAAACTAGTCTCGACCAGGCCAAACAGCAGATGAAGCAGCGAGTGAATGCCGTCGAGGCAGCCGCTCGCCGCGTAGTCACCTCGGTGGGTAATCTGCCGCCGTCTTCTGGGCAGGACCTGAAGAAAGCTCAACAGCAGCTAAAGGCATCCAGCGATCGGTCGCAGCAAGCCCTGCAACAGGTCAAGTCGGCGGCCACGCAACTGCAGAGCGCCGGTGTACCGGCGCAATTCACCAAGGATATTGTCGCCGTCGGCGCCGCCGCGGTGGGTGCCGCCAGTGATGTCGGCGACATGCTGAGCAGCCTCAAACAGTACGTGTCGAGCACGCACACCTCGGTCAAGAACGCGTTCGGCGATGCGCCGTCCTGCCGGGCTCTGCAGAACAGCACTTGACCGGGTCCGGCTCAGCCGGGCAGCCGCGAGCCGTGGGCGATATCTTGCGCCGAAGGCCGGAGCCCATCGATGCGGGCGGTTTGGTGCGCCCGATCGTGTGCGCTGGTGGCCGGGTCCGGCTCTTACAGTTGGTGACATGGCACACCGGCAGCGCTCCGGCCGTCCGGGGCTCATCCGGCAGCGGGTCGATTTAGGCCTGGCCGAGCTTGTCGCCGATGCGGACCGGCCACGGGCGTGGACGCTGCTGCTCGATGGCACGCCCCAGTCCCATGTGGACCTCGATGAACCTGAACACCTGGAGTTCGAGTACGTCCGGCGTCTTGGGCACCTGGTCGATCTGGCCGCCCCGCCCGGCCAGCCTGTCCGCGCGCTGCATCTTGGCGCAGGTGGGCTGACCCTCGCGCGGTACGTGGCGGCGACCAGGCCGCGCTCCAGGCAACTGGCGGTCGAGGTCGATGCCGCCCTGGTCGCGCTAGTCCGCCGCGCCCTGCCGGCCGGCCTGCGCGGGCGCCTGCGGCTCCGCGTCGGGGACGCGAGGGAGATCGCGGAGCACCTTCCCGCCGGTTCCTTTGACGTGCTGATCACCGACGTGTTCGAGGCCGGGCGGACGCCGGCGCACCTGACTTCGGTAGAGTTCGCGGCGGCCGCTGCCCAGTTACTGAGCCCCGACGGCGTGTTCGGCGTCAATGCGGCGGACGGCGGTCAACTTGGCTACGCGCGGGCGCAAGCAGCCACTGTACGCTCGGTTTTCCCCGAAACCTGCGTTATCGCCGATCCGGCGGTGCTGCGCGGCAGGCGTTTCGGCAATCTGGTGCTCGCGGCGAGCCGCCGCAGCCTCCCGATCGCGCCGCTGACCAGGCTCGCAGCCGCGGACCCGTTCCCCGGACGGGTCGTGCACGGTTCGGACCTGGTGCGGTTCATCGCCGGAGCCAGGCCGGTAACCGACGCCTGTGCCGGACCGTCACCGGGGGCTCCGCCGGATCTGTTCACCACCGTCGGCCCCGGCCCCGTCACCGGCCGCGAATGACAACGTTCGATCTTGCCTACGCCACCTGGATGGACCGTTTGGCGAGCCCGAGCCAGTAGCCAGTGATCGGGGTGGGCGGCGCAGCCGGATCGTCGGCGGCGCCGAGGGCCACGAAGAGCGGGACGAAGTGCTCGGTGGTCGGGTGCGCGTAACGGGCCGCGGGCGCGCTCCGGAACCCGGCGAGCGTGTCGACGTCACCCCGGTCCAGCGCCTCGGCGGCCCAGTGGTCGAACTCCACCGACCAGGCGGGAGGTGGCGCGTTGAAGTGGTGGTCGCGCAGGTACGGCAGCCCATGAGTGAGGAACCCGCTGCCGATGATCAGCACGCCCTCGTCGCGGAGCGGGCGCAGCCGCTTGCCAACGTTGATCAGCCGTACCGGGTCCAGGCTCGGCAGGGAGATCTGCAGGACGGGTACGTCCGCGGCTGGGTACATGACGGTCAGAGGCACGTAGGCGCCGTGATCGAGACCGCGGTTCGGTTGCTCGGTGACCTCTTCCGCGCCCGCCAGCAGTGCGCGGACCTTCGCCGCAAGATCAGGGGCGCCAGGTGCGGGGTACCTGGTCCGGTAGTAGCGCTCGGGGAAGCCGTAGAAGTCGTACACCAGCGGTGCGGCGTCCCGGGTCGCACCGATGGTCAGCGGCGCGGCCTCCCAGTGCGCGGACACCACAAGGATCGCGCTGGGCCTGGGTAGTGTCTGCGCCCAGGCGGAAAGCTGGGTAACCCACAGCGGATCGTCGACGAGCGGAGGCGCGCCGTGACCCAGGTAGATGCCCGGCATCCGGCCCTCGGCGATTCCGGTGGCCGCGCGCTCGGCGACCAGCCGTGCCGCGTCCGCCGGCACCGGCTCATGCGGGGACGGATACGGGCGCAGTTCCTCGTCCATCGCCGCTCGCGTTCTCCAGGCTCGTGGTTTCGGCTCCTGCTAAGGACCGTACCCCGGCTGGTGGATAGTGGCGCGCCGGGTCCGGCGTGACACGCGGGGATCAAGGTTGTCCCCGCCGCGCGCAAGCCGCGACCACCGGGTGAGACGATCCCGATATGTCTGACATGCCACACGGCACAGCCGGGAGCGCTGCCGGCGGCATCAGGTTTGGCCAGCCGGCCGGACGCTGGGTGTTGCTCGCGACCGTGCTCGGCTCGGGTATGGCGCTGCTCGATGGGACAGTTGTCAACATAGCCCTGCCGTCGATCGGCAGGAGCCTGGGCGCCTCGCTGGCCGGCCTGCAGTGGACAGTCACCGCGTATACCCTCACCCTGGCCGGGTTCATTTTGCTCGGTGGCTCGCTCGGAGACCGGTTCGGCCGCCGCCGCGTGTTCCTCGCCGGCGCCGTCTGGTTCGCGCTCGCGTCGGCGGTCTGCGGGCTCGCACCCGGTATCGGCGTGCTCATCGCCGCGCGGGCGCTGCAGGGCGTCGGCGGCGCGTTGCTGACTCCGGGCTCACTGGCGATCATCCAGGCCATCTTTGCCCCGGACGACCGGCCGCGGGCGGTGGGCGCGTGGTCGGGTCTTGGCGGTGTGGCCGGTGCCGTGGGCCCGTTCCTCGGCGGCTGGATCGTGCAGGCGATCGGCTGGCGGTGGGTGTTCTTGATCAACCTGCCGGTCGCCGCGGCCGTCGTCGCCGTGACAATTCGGCACGTGCCAGAGACCAGAGATCCGTCCGCTCATGGCCGGTTCGACATCCTGGGCGCCGCGCTCGCCGCGCTTGCCCTCGGCGGGATCACCTATGCGCTCATCGAGGCGTCGGGGAATGGCGCGATTGGTGGTGGCGTGCTGACCGCGACCGCCGCTGGTGTCGTCGCGGCGGCCGCGTTCGTGGTTGTCGAGCGCAGCCGGGGCAGGTCGCCGGAGCGCGTACCGCCGATGCTGCCGCTCGACGTTTTCAGCTCACGCCAGTTCACCGCCGTCAACGTGGTGACGTTCGTGATCTACGGCGCGCTCAGCGGCATGCTTTTCTTGCTCGTTCTCGAGCTCCAGCTGGTCTCGGGTTACTCGCCGCTTCAGGCGGGCATGGCCCTGTTGCCTTTCACCCTGTTGATGCTGCTGCTTTCCGCCCGTGCCGGGGCGCTTGCGCAGCGGATCGGCCCGCGGTGGCTGATGACAACGGGCGCGCTGACGTGCGCGGTCGGCGTGCTGCTCATGACAAGGATCGGCGCGCATGCGTCGTACCTACTGGACGTGCTCCCCGCGGTCTGCGTCTTCGGGCTCGGGCTGTCCATGGTGGTCGCCCCGCTGACCGCGACCGTGCTTGCCAGTGCGGACGTCCGGCACGCGGGAGTCGCGAGCGGCGTGAACAACGCCGTGGCGAGGGCCGCGGGCCTGCTCGCGGTCGCCGGGCTGCCGCTCGTCGTCGGGCTCACCGGGCCGGATTACAAATCGGCGGTTCTGTTCGAGGGCGGGTTCCGCGCCGCGATGGTGGTCTGCGCCGCACTGCTCGTGGTCGGCGCGCTGCTGTCCGCTACCATGATCGACAACGACGTGCTCCGCCGCACTGCGGCCGGCCCTCCGGTGCCAGTGCCCGAATGCAAGACATGTCTGCCCATCGGCGCCCCGCCGCTTGAGCCAGGAGCAGACCCGCTGACCGGTAACCGGTGACCGCTCACCGGTGACCGGTGAGCGCCCCCGCCGCCGCGCCCCGGCCTGCGAGTGCCCCGGACTCCAGCGCCCGGCGCCCGCTGCGGCGCTGCGCTCAACCATGCTGGAAACGCTGGCCTGGATGAAGGCCGCCGCGGAATCTGGCCTGCACTGAGGCGCTGCCAGGGACGCTGGCGAGCCACCCTTGGGCCACGGCCCGGCTCGCAATGAGCCTCGCACGTGCGGACATGCTTTCTCGCCCCGGTGGGTCCCCCGGCAGCGGCGCGCGCGAGCCGGAGAGCGCGGCCGCAGTGGCGGAAGGCAACCGCATTGACGCTGCGGCCGGCAGCGGCGTAACCGCGGCGGCCGGCTCTGCACCTGGCAGCCCATCGCCGGGCCCCGGCGCCGATGGGCGGCCCGCACGTCCTGGCCGGTTCCTGCGTTCGTTAGCGGACCTACCCGCCCGCCGTCGGCTGCCGCTGACGACCGGGAGGAAGGGATTCGGTACCGGGGGCAGGTAGAGCCACCCCCGGACGCGGGTCTCCTTGCATCGGATGTTGAGCGGCGCGTACATGCCCGGGTCGATGAGCCCCGGTCCCTGGCTGATCACGTCTTCGTAGAGCGCGGCCGAGGCGACGAGCGCGAAGTCGGTGCCGGACGAGTCGAACGCGCGCTTGAACGCGACGGCCTCAAGCATCCGGAACAGCAGGGTGACGGCGTGGCCGGAGACCCCGTTTTCGTCAAAGTGGACCTGGCCCGCGTGCACCGATGTCCGCAGCCGGATCCGGGCGAGCTCGCTGGAGAGCTTGTTGTGCCGCCGGATCCCGGCCCGCAAGTGGTCCACGAGGGGGTCAATGAGCGCCGTCGCGGGCGCACCTGGCGGTGCGATGACCAGCACCCCATCGCCCCGGTCCTCATGGTGGCACGCTGACCATTGCAGGCCGGACTGGCCTAAGGCTCCGGCCAGCAGTTCGTACATGGCTGCGCGGAGGAACCGCTGGACATCTTCCCCGCGCCTGGGGTCGTTGAACGCCTTGATGTCAACCGCGAGCATAGGGCAGTAGCGGGCTCCCGCTTCGTAGCTTGCGACAGGTTCGGCAGGCTTGAGGGACGGGAGGGTTAGGTCAAGGCCGGAACCGTTTTCGTTCACCGCACGCCAGGCGTGACGCTGATCGGCGTCGGGTTCACGAGCAGGCAGTCTGGCGACGCGAGGCTCAGCCACCGACCTCAACCTCCCGCGCGCATGGTTGGGGTAACTCCACCTGAACCAGGTGGCCGGATCAGCTGACATGGTGGGGCTGCCTGGATTATTCTTTCATCTTGACCGATTCCAAACATCCCAACAACTGGCATGATGGGTATGTAACCGGGCTTACCCGCCCACAAACCTCAAAGGTTGGGACAACCCAACTCAGCCGACTGAGGTATGCAGTACCTGTTACTGGGTAGATCTATCGCAGCAGTTGCTGTTGGCATCTCAGGGCCGAGATGGGGAGGAGGCGTGGCAGGGCCGCTCACCGGCAGATCGCCGACGACCTGTGAAAGCAGATCGAGTCCGGCGAGCTTGCACTGGGTCCGCAGCTTCCCACTGAGCTAGAGCTACGGGAACAACATGGCAACGCGTCGCGAACGGTTCGGCGCCTCCCCTACGAGGTCTCGTAACACTGGTCAAAGATTGCCAGTCAATGCTGTGCGATCTCTTGGCAACTGGCGAAGAGCGCGAGGAGGACAAGCCATGGCGACGGACCCGCTCTATCGGCAGATCGCAGATAATCTTCGTGGGAAGATCGAGTCCGGGGAGCTTGCGCCCGGTACCCAACTCCCGACCGAGCTTGAGCTACGCGAGCAATACGGTAACGCCTCACGTAACACGGTTCGTGATGCGATCAAGTGGCTCACCACTCGTGGGCTCGTTACCACCCAGGCCGGGCGTGGCACGTTCGTCGTCCAGAAGATCAAACCATTCGTCGTCGCGTTGAACCCGAGCGAAGCCGGGGTGGGAGGCGATTCGAGCTATGCGTTCGAGGTTGTGGCCCGGCAGCAGGGCGGCGTGCCCCGGGTCGGCACGCCACGAATCGAAGTGCAAAACGCTCAGGACGACGTCGCCAGGGAGCTGGGAATCGAGCAGGGATCTACGGTTGTCAGCAGGCACCAGGAGCGTTTCATCGACGCCAGCCCGTCCTCGCTACAGACGTCATTCTATCCGATGAGATTCGTCGAGAACGGTGCCGTAAACCTGTTGCTAGCGAGGGATATCGACCTAGGTGCCACTAAGTATATCGAGGAGAAACTGGGTATTAAGCAAGTCGGTTACCGCGACAGGCTCACTGTCCGACCGCCAAATGCCGGTGAGGTCACATTCTTCAAAGTTCCAGATGACGGATCGGTGCTAATGGTAGTGATACATCGGACAGCCTATTCTCAGGGCGTCAAGCCGATACGGTTCACCGCTACGGTTTACCCAGCCGACCGGAATCATTTTGTCATTGACTCCGATGAAGTGCCGCCTCTCGGCGAGCTCATTGCTAGCCTTTGACCCGCAGTTCCCGACGTCGCATTGGGGTTCCAGCAGAATTTCCCGGCCGCCTGCGAGATTTTTCAAGGCACGCGCTTGGTGGTTGCGGAGAAATAACCTCGCTGACATCCAGCGAGGCCACAGATGACTGAGCACGAAGGTGCAAAGTCTTATGTTTGTGTCGGCACGGGAGTTTTGGGAGGTGAAGTATGGCCAAGCGCCACGGTCGCCCGTCAGTGCAGTATCGGTACGAGCACTACGACCCCCGCTGACTGATTGCGACACACATTTTGGGGTCTCCCGCGGCAACCTGGCTGGCGTGGGGCGGACGGGACTGGGCGGCGGGACGCGCTGGCAGTTGCAGGTGCTAAGCGCCGCGTGGCCAGGAGGCCCCGCTCTGGCATGGCCGTTTCCAGGGAAGATCTCGAGACACCCGACGGCCGCCGCCCTGCGAGGGCGGCGGCCGTCGTTCATTTGCGGCCCTCCGACCGGCAGTTGACCGACTCGGTGCCTGGCACCTGCGAGGCGGCAAGGTCCGGCGCAGCAAGGTCCGGGTACGGGCCGGCGTCCGGGCACGGGTCGGCGTCCGGGCACGCCGCTGGCGCCAGGCGCGCGGCGGTGTCCCGCGCGGCAAGGTCGGGTGCGCGGCGGCGTCTGCGCCGCATGGGTCATGGGTTCTCTTAGCCTGCCTGTCACAAATGAAACATCGTGAACCTCGGGCAATCGAGGCAAAATTAGCCACATTGGCTACATCTGCACGTTCCGGCGAAATTGGTTTACCATGGAGCCATTGCCGGAGGTTCGGATGATCATTTTTCAATGGAAGATGATCGCGAGCTTCCTTGGCACCCAGGCCTTTCGGTGTACTTCAGGGCAAGTTTGGGGCATTGGCTCAGTCAGCCAGGTATGTCCTCAAACCGCTACTGACAACTGCCTGGCCAAGTGCTCTGAACTTTAATGCGGCCGACCCGCCATGGCGGGCGGTTTGGTCGCCCACGAGGAGTTTAGCAGGATGACCTTTCGCCTCGGGCTAGCGAACGATCATGATCACAATCAGATAATCCGGCTCGTGGAAGAAGCGGCTTCATGGCTGCGGAACAAGGGCACTGATCAGTGGGCCAGGCCCTGGCCTTCCTGCTCGGCCCGAGACGCTCGGATCTGTGCTGACATCAGCGAGGGTAAAACGTGGATCGCTTGGGATGGTGATACTCCCGCGGCGACCATCACCTCGGAGGAGACCGCCCATCAGCCGCTTTTGAGCGAGTGGGACGATGGCGAGCCGGCCGCGTATGTGCACAGGCTCGTGGTAGCCAGGCGCTACGGTGGCCGCGGCCTGGGTTCGAGCCTGCTGAACTGGGCGGGGCGGCGGGCAGCGCAGGGCTACGGAGCGAGGTGGATCCGGATCGATGTCTGGAAGACAAACAAAACTCTGCACAAATACTACGTGCGTCAGGGTTTCACATTCGTCCGCCAATGCAGGGATGCTGAGTATCCTTCAGGTGCCCTTTCCAGAAGGCAACGGACCAGATCGCTAACGTCGATCGCGATCTGCCAGCCGCGGCGGTTGCCATGAATGCGGCCATGACCTGGGGAACTTCGGTGCCAGCGCAGCGGCGGGGCAGCCACGTCGACCGGCAAGGATCCCTATCTCTCAACGGATAGCGCAACAAACCTCGCTACCCGAACGTCTGCCCGGCCGGGCGGCCGCAGGGGCCGCCCGCCGCTGGCGACGGCAGCAGCTGCGGGACCGGACGCGTGCGCTCGACGCGGTTGCGTGGGTCATGGCGCCGCTCCAGTCGGCGGGCCATGCCGCCGAAACGAACAAACAGTTCGTATTGCGTCAAATGAGACAGCGATGCTGTCTCCGGTGCAGCGGCCCGATTGCCCGGCTCGGGTTCTCCTGAAGATGTGGGAGTCCAGAACAGTGGAGGCGATCATGACGATCGGAACTGGGTCGGGGCTGTTGAGCACCAGCGAGACGGAGAGGTCGATGATTGAGCGTCCGTCTGCCGGGGACGCACCGGAGGATACGCTCCGCGAGATGGCCGAAATGCTGCGCGATGCGCGCCCGGGCATGCTGGTGAGCGGGATCACCGTTGCCGCTGTGACAGTTGGCGTCGCGGTGGAGACGGTCGCGGTGCCGGTCAAACTGCATGCGGGTGTGGGAACCGTGATCTACCTCGGGTTGCTCGCCGTCGTCGCGCTGTGCGTCATCAGGACCGCCATCCTGATGATCGTGGCGGGCCGGCCGCTCATGGACCAGCTCGGCGAGCTGCGCCGCCTGACTGGAGCGCCGGTGGATCCGAAGGTCCCCTGGACGCCAATGCGGAGGCTGCCCGTGATGTCGCCGAGGGCTGTGGGGGAGCGCGCGCAGGCGGTGCTGGCCGCGGCGCATTTCCGCAATTCGCGAATTCATCTGGCGCTGACGTGGGCCACCTTCGCGATCGTGTGCTTCTGCGCCTGGAGTTTGGCGCTGCTGATCCTCGCGGGCCGGATTTGATCTTCGGAGGCGCCTGAGCGCTGAGCCGCTGGGCTCGTCGGAGCGCTGGGGGCGCGCTCGGGGGTTGCCCGGCCCGCTCGGCGGGCACATGGTGGAAACCGGCACCGGCGGCAGCAGCCGGTGCGACCGAGGCGAAACAGCGGCGGCTTGATGCGGGTAGTACCGCCCACCACGGGGTTCTGGACATCACTGAGTGACGGCGAACGGGCAGCACTCTCGGCCCGAGGCCGGGAATCGGCCTTCGCACGCGGGACGCCTCTGTGCATGGAGGGCGACCCATCGACTCATGTGCTCGTGCTGCTCACCGGGTGGGTGAAGGTCCTGTCTTCGACCATGGAAGGCCATGAGATAGTCCTCGCACTACGCGGCCCGGGCGATGTCATCGGTGAGCTTGCCAGCGACCTAGGCGGGTATCGGACCGCGACCGTCCGCGCGCTTCTGCGCGTCGAGGCGCTCATCGTGGGTGCTGACCGGTTCAACGCGTTCCTCGATGCCCATCCTGGCGCGGTACACGTGTACCGAAGGGTCATGGCGGAGCGCCAGCATGAACTGAACCGCAGCCTGCGTACACGGATGGAGAGCAGCGGTGCCGAGCGATTCGCCCGCCTGCTGCTTGATCTCGCAAGACGCTGTGGCCAGGTCACCGCGGACGGTGTGACCCTGGCGGTTCCGCTGTCACAGGCAGATCTCGCCAGCTGGGTCGGCGTGTCGCGGGCGACCGTCACGCGTGCGCTGCACGAGTGGCGAGAGCGCAAGCTGGTCAGCACGCGCGACGGGCGCATGATAATCATTGACCCGGTCGCGTTGCGGCGGATCGGCCGCGCTCCGCCCACGGGCTCATGACCGGCGGCCCCAACCAGAGGAGGCTGGCTTCGTCAGCCACTCGCGCCGCCACGTGTGCGGCCACCACGCAACCGTCTGCGGGGCGCCCCGGCGCCCGGATCCGCGCCCCGCGACCTAAGGTTACTTAAGACGATCCCCGCGCAGCAGTTACTATGCGTGACCAAGTGTGTGCCCAGAGTTGCATTCCTTAAGGTAACCGCGAACGCTGACTTTGCGTAGCCCGTGACGCATCGATGTGCCCTGTGCCGTCCACATGGGAGCGCTGGCTCACCAGCGGACACCGGCGCTGTAGGGCGATGGACGCGACTACCTGCGGGTTGCGGAAGGCGCAGTATACCAGTGATCAGGTTGAGCCGCACTCGCGGTAGTCGTCAGGGATCATAAATCCCGTCGGTTCAGATTTCTATGATCGAGCCCGCGTCGTCAATCCGATCGGCGCCTGGGTCGTCGAACCACACATCGCCGTCGGCCAGGTAACGGAACCGGTGGGGTCCCGACGACAGCTCTGCGGTCACGCTGCGGGTGCCGTTCTTGCGCCGCGCGAGCTGGTGCCGTCCCGGCTGCCAGTTGTTGAAGTCGCCGACCACGCTGACGGCGCCGGGTGGCTGGTCGACCGGCAAGCTGAACGTGACCCGGGTCTTTCCGTTGCGCGCAGGCGAACGCTTGAGCATCCCGTACCTCCCGATGAATGCAGTGAATCCGGCACATAAGCACCTGTGCGGCACGATACCGCTTCCCCAGGGACCTAGGTTCATTGGGGCGACGGTCCCGTTCTGCAGATACCCTAGTGCGTGACGGTTGATGCATTAGCAACGGACGTGATGGACGGGAGACGGCACCATGCCTTACCTGTGCCTCAGGTGAAGATGATCCCCCCGCTCGCGCCGGGATCATAGAACTCGCCAAGGGTGACGATGCCCTTAACCTGATCGGCCAGGTCCGTCCTTGGTGAGCCGGAACAGGACTGACGCCAGGCAGCAGTAGGGTCCGGCGCCCGTACCAGGCGATCATCTCGATGGACCGGGGAATTGACGGGGTGTCCGCTTGCGCCATCTTGTTCGCCATGTACTGTATCCGGAGCGGTGGCATGTCCGTCGGCCCGCCCAGGTGACAATGGCCCACGCTGGGATTGTCCGGCAGCGGCGAGTTTGATGTGCTCGTGCGGGCCTGCTTTATCGCGCCGGGGTCGAAGAACGCAAGAACACGATTCGGCTCAATGCCTTCCACGGGTGCCATTAACTGTGCTGCGCCGACGGATTTCCCGCAAGCGAGCCCTTCAGGATGATAACGTAGGATGCTTTTATAGTGCCAGCCACGTGACCGCCGTCCTTCAGCCGTTTTCCCGTGCGCCCTGCTCGCCAAACCTGTCGCTGCACGGCCGGGCGGGTACCAAGCGAGCTCGTCGCCGAGGCCAGGGGAATGGCGGGGTGGTGGCCGCGACAGGCCCCGCCGGTGCCTATTCCGAGGATCAAGCTTCGACTCAGCACGGTATCAACCTGATGATCGTCGTGATGGCCGACGTGGCGCGGCCGCGACGCCCGTGCCTCGAGCGAGGCCAAGTATCATCAGTAGCGAGGCCAAGTATCATCAGTAGCAATGCGCAGCGACACGGGGCAGGCACCCGACGATTCGCCGCCGGACACCCGGCGGGGCCGCCTGTGGAGATCGGCGGAGTCGAAGGGAATCCCGCTGCCCGCGATCCTTGCGTCCGTTGCCGTGGTGGTCGCGGTCTACCTGGCCGGTAAGGTGGTTTACCGGCTGCGGGACGTCTTTCTGCTCATCGTCGTCGCGGGGTTCGTCGCCCTGCTCCTGAACCCGCTGGTGGTGGCTCTCCAGCGCTGGAAGGTGCCGCGCCGGGGCTTCGCCGTCGCCATCGTCACGTTCTGGGGTGTACTCGCCTTCGTGGGCCTGGCGGTCGCATTCGGCTACCCTCTCATCAACGGCGTTACTCACCTGGCCAACCGGCTGCCGTCCTACGTGGACCAGGCGGAGCAGGGCAAAAGCTGGATCGGTCATCTCGCCGTCCGTTACCACCTGCAGACATGGGTGCAGCAGAACGCCTCGAAGCTTGCGACCTTCGGCGCGGACCTCGGCAAACCGGCGCTTGCCCTCGGCAAGGGCGCGTTCTCGCTGGTCGTATCGCTCGTGACCATTTTCGTGCTCGTCCTGCTGCTGCTGCTCGAGGGCCCGAAGCTGCGCCGCGGGGTCCTTGGCCTCATGGCTCCGCAACGGGCAGAGCGCTACGCGAGGATCGCGGCCGAGGTCAACCGGTCGGTCACCGGTTACATGCTGGGGAACTTCCTCACGTCGATCATCGCCGGGATCGTCGTGTTCGTCACCCTGCTCATTCTCGGCGTCCCCTTCGCCTTTCTGTGGGCGCTGTGGGTTGCGCTCGTCGACTTCCTCCCCATGATCGGCGGCGCGCTGGCCGGCATACCAACCGTGCTGTTCGCCATCGGCCACTCGCTTACCGCGGGGGTCGTCACGCTGGTGGTCTTCCTCGTCTATACCCAAGTCGAGAATCACGTCCTGAACCCCGTGGTCATGAGCAAGACAGTAAAGATCAATCCGTTGCTCGTGCTTGTGTCCATCCTGATCGGGGCGTCGATCGGCAGCTGGATCGGAGGCTTCTTCGGTGGCTTTGTGGCGGCGTTAATCGCCATACCGACAGCCGGCGCGATCCAGGTGATCGTTGGTGAGGTCTGGCGCGACACCGCGCCGGAGGCGCTGCCTGCCGCGGTGGTGAGGTCCGAGGAGGAACGGTCCACGCGCTAGGGCGTAGTCCCGTGGATCTTTGGCGGCGCGGATCGGCACCCAGAACGACGACCGGCGGTGTTGTCGTCGTCGCCGATAGCTCCACTATCGGCTCCTCCTCCGCCTTGCCGGTCGCCATCTGAATCACCGCCCGCATCCACCAAGATCCACGGGACGCGCCCTAGTGAGATGCGCTGGCAGCGGATCCGGGCGGGCAGCGGCTCTTGGCCCACTGGGGTCCTAGGCTCCACTGGCGGCCCGAGGCAGCTGTCCCGTCTCGTTCAAGGTGACGTATTCTCACTTAGCCGGCGCACCGCGGGTCAGCGGCAGTTTACGAGTGACCCCGAGGTCGGAAAGGGTCTCACTCAAGCTGTCGCACAGCATCCAACTCTGCGCGCACGTCCGTTAGCTAATACACCTACCCGTATGGACAAACGTAGCCTGGATGCCTGCTATTCGCTGCAGAACCCGGACGCGGAGGGTGAGTTACGGAATTACCAGACCGCGGCGCCACTGTAGGTCATCGTGGTCCGGCGGTTGCGGGAAGCGCTGAGATCGGTCCCACGCTACGGCCCCCTGATCACACGTGGCCGAAAGAAATTGATCATGGACATCCGGATGGCGGAAAGAGGGCATGCCGTCCTTTTCGTTTCGCTAGCTTCTCCCTCGCTGCCAATCCAATCCCCTAGCTGAGGATTGGCGTGCCCGATGATCATGGACGCAGAAGTTCACGCGCCTGCTTCGACCAGCCGGGGACATTTTGATGCTTTGCTCGAAATCGCGGCACTGCTGGGTAATTCATCGAATTCACCTTCCTCCGCCTGCGGATGTGCGGCAACGTGTCCTGGCTTGGGCCGGGACGATGTCGGCATATTTCGTCCCGGCTGCCAATTCCTGGATGCAACAGCCGGTCGGCATCTGTTACAACCGAGCAGGCCCAGCGCGCGGAGTTGCCCAGCTTCGCCGCCCTGTTTGTCTCAACAATGCTCAGCGTGCCGAGGCTGTACGCGTTGCTCGGCCTCACCAACCTGGCGCCTTTTGCCATAGACGGCGCTATTTTGGTGCCAGTCAAGACCACCCGAAGACCACCCGTGACGCCCGGGCATGCGCGAGACCGGTCGCGAGCAGGACCGGCATTGTGCCTCTTGTGTTCGCGGTCGGCTTTCTGCGCCGGACACGGGTCAGTTACGGTGGCGTGGTGCGCGCGTTGCTCGTTGCTGTGGCCGCGCTGGCGCTCGCCGTGGCAGTGAAGGCGAACCAGCCCAGGCGCGAGGGCATTGCTTTCCCGGGAACGGAGGTCGCGACCGCGGCAGCCACCGCCTCGTTGTTCGTGGCTGTGTATCCGGACGTCCTGCCGTCCAGCATCGATACCGCTTACCGCCGCACGGTCTTGAACGCTTCCACCACCGGCAAGACCCTCGCGATACTGACGGCGTTCGCCGCGATCCTTTTGCCGCTCGTCCGTCTTCACCGGA
>Ga0335081_10003354_pt1 | contig 25213 bp, 17 predicted proteins | sample Lox_Sample_35_FD_206713 | JGI IMG/M metagenome (GOLD analysis project Ga0335081, IMG submission 206713) | Soil microbial communities from Loxahatchee National Wildlife Refuge, Florida, United States - Lox_Sample_3.5 | ecosystem: Environmental > Terrestrial > Soil > Wetlands | place: USA...
GCCTGGTTGCCGTATGGGGCCACAAGCAGTCCGGCGGCTCGGAGCATCTTTACCTCTCACCTGCGGACTTCTACGACTGGCGAGCACGCTCGCGAAGTTTTTCTTCCTTTGCAGCGTTCGCCAACTGGCCCATGAACCTGACCAACGTCGACAATCCTAGGAAGTTGCATACGGAACTCGTATCGGTGGATTTTTTTGTTTTGCTGGACGTGCAACCAGAATTCGGGAGAATATTTCGCGAGACGGAAGACGCCGCAGACGCTCAGCCGGTGGTGGTCCTGAGCCACCGTCTCTGGCGCTCCCTCGGCGAGCCGCCACTGGATGGCCGTCTGACTCTCAACGGGTCGGACTACACCATCGTTGGCGTGATGCCGGCCAGCTTTTCATTCCCATCGCTTGATGTGGATGCTTGGGCGCCGCTCTCATTGAGTGCTGCCAACCGCGCGAGTCGCGAGGGCGGATGGCTGCAGGTAGTGGGCCGTCTGAACGCACGCGCAACCCTATCTGGAGCTCAACGCGAGATGGAGTTGATTGCGAGCCAGCTTGCCGCCGCGTATCCGGCCACTAATAGCAAATTGTCAGTGACCCTGTTCCCGCTGCAGGACCAGGTGGTTGGTAAAACGAGTGCCATCCTCTGGACGCTTCAAACCAGCACGTTTCTACTGCTTGTGGTTACTTGCGCAAACCTGGCAAACCTGCTGCTTGCCAGAAGCGCCTCGCGAACCCGAGAGATCGGATTGCGGACGGCACTCGGTGCTGGCAGGCACAGGATCGTCCGGCAATTCCTGGTCGAGAGTCTGATGTTATCGCTCGCGGGCGGATGCTTGGGAGTTGGAATGGCGCAGGCGGCGATAACGGTCATTAGAAAATTACCCGATTCTGTGCTGCCCGGAGCGCCCGAGATTTCAATCAGCGTGCCCGTTCTTCTCGTTGCGATCTCGGTTCCGGTGCTTACTGCGATTCTCTTCGGCATTGCGCCTGCCCTGAAGGTCTCGCACGTGGACCTAAGGAACGAGATGGCCGTGGGATCGCGCGGCACTTCACTTGATGCGGACAGGAAGCGCGGATTTTTCGTCACTGTGGAACTCGCCACAGCGGTGGTTCTCCTGGTCGGTGCGGGCCTGTTGTGCGCCAGCGCAGTAAGGTTGATTTCTACCCCTCCAGGTTTACGAGTAGACCATCTTCTTACGGTGGCGCTGACCTTGCCCCACTCGCAATATGCAACGAGCGCAGCCCAGAATGCGCTCATTGAGCGGGTGCTCGAACGCGTTAAGGGTCTCCCGGGTGTTTCCGCCGCCGCAGAGATCAGTGATACACCGCTTGCAGGTAACAACCCGACCATCGAGATCGTTTCCGATCCAAACGCGACGCAGTCATCCAATGTGCCGTTGCGTGCAGGCTTTCGCGTCATCAGCCCGGAGTACTTCGCTACTGCTGGAATGCCTGTGTTGCGCGGGCGCGCTTTCAACACGAGCGACCGAGCGAACAGCCAACCGATGGCAATCGTCAACGAGACGATGGCGCGCCGCCTGTGCGGCCGCAGCAATGTTGTGGGGCAGAAAATTCGGATCAAGGAAAACAACAACTGGATCATCGTTGTGGGCGTGGTCCCTGACGTGAAGCAACTTGGCCTCACGGCACAGGAAGGCCCCGTACTATACATCCCGTACCGACAAAACACCCAGAACTGGATGAGCTGGACCACTTTGGTGGTTCGGACCGTCGCCAAACCGGCGATCCTTTTGCCGTCATTACGGCATGCACTTCACACAGTCGACAAGAACCTCCCGTTAGGAGAGGTGGGTACACTTGAACAGGTTTTGTCACGCTCCACGGCAATCCCAAGATTCGTGGCCGTAACAGCGGGTTTGCTGTCGGCATTTTCCCTAATGATCGCGGTGATTGGAATTCATGGACTTTTGGCGTACTCAGTGGAACGTCGCATCCCGGAACTCGGCATCCGTCTCGCTCTAGGAGCATCGCGGCTTGAGATTTTGGCGCTCCTGCTGCGAGGGACGATGGTCCGCGTGTTTGCTGGCCTTGTCTGCGGTCTTCTGGTCGCGTGGTGGGTAGCCGAACTCATCACTAGCCAGCTGTTCGAAGTCCGGCCACACGACCCGGCGATCTTTGCCGGAGTTGCTGCCTGCCTGGGACTCTCATCGTTCATCGCAGTGCTCGCTCCCGCACGTCGCGCAATAAGCATCGATCCTTCAGTTGCGCTGCGAGCCGAGTGATTCCGGAAGACAATCCGGCACTGGAGTTGAAATCCGATTTGAAACTCATGTTTCCGGCCAAAACTCGTGTTGCTCTCCATCCGAGCTGAGCCTGTTATCCCGACACTTGAGCCGAAGCGCCAAGTTGGATTCGAACCTGAGAACAAACGAGTTGGCCATCTTTGACCGTTAGACGGGCAATGGAATCAACGCGGAGATCTGTGCTCCCCACCTTGCATTCGAACCACTCTCACGACCAACAAGCCCCACCGTGGAGTCCTCGACCCTGCGAATCAAACCGAATGAATCCCTCGCTCTCACGCCCTGAGCGCGAGAGCGAACGGCCGAACGTCACCGCCCATCGCGCCACGTGAAACCACCACCTCACCGCGGCGTCGCCGTCATCGACGCCCGGTGCCCCGTAGTCGTCTCCCAGTAATCAATCCACCTCTCCCGAATCGCGTTGGTCCGCTCGATCAGGTCCTTGCTCGGCTTGGCCCCGTGCTCCACTACCAGCACCATTCCCGTATTGAACTTCTTCTGCGAGTGATCCACGTCCGGCAGCCGCGGCCCTTCCACCGCAATCACGTCCTGGATCGTCACCTTGGTCCGGTCCGCCTTGAAAATCGGGTGGCCGTTGGCGTCTCTTCCCACTGGCGCCAGGTTCCGCAGGATGAAAAAGTCCGGCACTTCCGACGGCCCGATCAGCCCCATCAAATAAAGATCCAGGTACGACCACCCCGTCGCAGGCACATAGTAGTCGTCATCCAGTTGCGTGTATGTGCCGTCGAAGTTGTCCTGCCACACCCCGCCGCCCATCGCCGACGCTTCGAACGGCCGTTGATACGGGAACGCCACCTGCGCTTGCAACCCAGTCGCCCAGTGTGTTGGCCCCAATGGGATGATCTCGCCATTCACCTTCGCCGAAACGAACGCGGACCACCGGTGGCCCATCTCGTGGCCGATCTGCGAAATCGCGTAGTTGTACGGAAGCATCTTTCCGTCCGGCGACCGCTCCCCGAGCTGGTGTTCGTACGCTGCAATGTTGTGCCGGTTCGTATCCGTCGTCCCTTCCGGCGGCCGCTCCTGCATCTGGTTCGCCCCCACGTACACCGGCTGGATGAACTGCCACTGGAACCGCCCCTGGCTGCAGAAGCTCTCCACTCCTCGCTGCGTCGCTCCGATCCCGGTTACCGCGCCGCCCGCCGGCCCGCCGCCCAATGGCCCGTTGCTCGAAGTGCCGGCCTCCGGGTTGTCAATGCGGAAGTCGGAGTAGTACGCCAGAAAATCGAACTTGTCGCCCAGCGCCTTGATCACCGTACAGGTCAGGTCCCTGGCGCTCGGCGGAGCAGGATAGTAGAACGACTCGTAGGCCAACGGAAAAGGCCCGTCCTGCGGCTTCACAGTAGACAGGTCCACCTGCGGACTTCTGATCCCGGCAAGCGTCACCGCGTGCGGCGGTATCTCGTCCACCGTCGACGGCGGATTCCCCGGCGTCATCACATCGGCGTACACGGCGACCTGTTGTCCCGCTTTGAATGCTGGCGGCAGCGTCCCCAGCATCGAAATCGTGTTGCCGTCCACCTTCACCCCTTGAGTCACCGCCGGGCCGGATGCCACATAGCGTGACCCGCCGCCGCCCCCGCGTCCGCCGCGTCCGCCCGGGCCGAAACCGCGGATCGTCCACACCGCATCGGGATGCGCGCTCTCCGCCGCGGTCGCCAGTGGCTTGTGCCCGTCGAACAGCACCCGGTACGTGATCCCCGCCACTCCCGGATCGCCCTCCGCCAATACCGGCCCGCGCGTCTCGAACGTCACCTTCAGAAAAAGGCCGTCCACAACCGATACCTTCAAGTTCCGGATGTCGAGGTTAGCGGCCACCGCCGTGTGCTCCTCTCCGCTGATCGTGGCCAGAGTCTGTTCCGCGCCCCCCGTCACCTGAGGGTAGATCCCCACGATCGCGTCTCGCGCCGCTACCTTGTCGTACGACATCTCGATCGTGCCGTCCTTCCGCAGCACCGTCTGGAAGCGGTTTACCGTCGGCGCCCAGGTCATATCCTGGACCCCGCCCACCGGTTCCGTAAGGCTCCACGTCACCACTACCCGGTCGTCCAGTTCCTTCAGATACCGCGTCCCCGTCATCCGCGGCTTGAAGAACACGCAAATCGCCGGGATGGTGTTGATCAGCGTGCGCCCGGCTTCCTGGAGCAGCGCGAACCGGTCCACCGAAACTCCGCCGCCGCGTCCGCCCCTGCCGCCGCCCGGCGCTGCGCCGAAGCTGATCGACCCCGTGACCCCCACGGAAAACGAGTCCCAGTTCTTGCCGGAGAAGGGGAACGTGAAATTCTTCAGCGTCGCCTGAGGGCCGCCCATCTCCGCGCCAAACTCCGCATCCCACTGCACCGCCGCCGTCTCAACCCGATAGCCCGCGCCGTCTGGCTTGAACCGCACGGTGCGCCCTTCCAGGTTAAAGAGGCTCGGCTTCCCCAGCGCGCCTTCAGCCAGCTCCATCACGATCAAGTCGCCGAGCGTCGAGATTTTGCCGATCGAATGCCCCGGCTCCTGCTGCCGCCCTTGGGCCTGTGCCAAACCGTGTGCCAGGACAACCCCGAGGACCATTAGAACTCCGCTCTTCAACATGACACCTCCTTGGTTTGCTCTTATGAAAGTCGCAGTTTCGTCAGACCGCCAGTATATCTCCCGCCCGCCGGCGCTGCGCCCGCAAGGCGCGGTTGTAACAGAAACGCAACCAGCCGCCCTGACGCCCCCGCACGCCGCCGTTCGAAGAACGGATACTGCAATATCAGATATAATACTCTGAATCACTGATAAAATAAAGCTGCGGGTGCTGGCTGCCGCGATCGCCCGCACCGCCCGCCTTTCGTCAAGCTTCGCCTGATCATAAATCCGTCAGCCTGAGAGCCTGTCGGAGATAGAAATGGCGCCGCATCGTGACTGAAAGCAGGCTCCGATGAGCTGCGAAGGTAACGAGGGCTCGGGAAATCAGTTTGCCGTTTGGCTGTGACTTCGCGACGCGCTCTTGACGCGCATGGGGCCCAGGTGAAGCAACGCCCGCTCCACGCATCCCCGGCAAACCCACACCGATGCGCCGCCGCAGGTCCGCACTTCGTGCCGTGTTTCCCGTTGGCAGGCGCCACAGTACTTGGGGACCGAGGGGTACTTTGCCGGGCTCATTGGCAACCTCGGGCCGCCGTGATGCCAAATCCTTGTAACCCAGGAGAAGATTTGGCTTGCCTGGAGCCTGGCGAAACAGGTTCACTGCCGCCCATCGCGCCGACTTTGGCCAACGCGTCCGCGGCGCCGCGCATGAGATGATGAAACTCTGGGTCCGCCGCGGCCAGTTCGGGATGTACTTGACCCCAAACCAAAAGGCGAGCTAGGTGGTAGAAGAGCACCGCGGTTGCCTGCCCCTTCGATGAGCCGAGCTCAATCCCAGCAACTTGCCGGTGAGTGCGAGTTCGCGCCATTGCCGTTCCCCCAATTGTTCACAAATGGGCAATTGGCATGCCAAAAGGGTCAGATGGCGCTACAGTCTAGTACTTTACGCTGCAGCACTGCGCTTTCGGCGCGTGTTCTCGAACCAGTAGATCCCCAGACCGATCGAAACGGCAATGGCGGCGTCACGAGTCTCGCGGAGCGTGGCGTTCGACAGGAGCCACACACAGACCAGCATCCCGGCGGCTGCGACCGGGACTCCCGCTGGAAGTCGGAAATCGCCTGGCGGAGATTTTTCGCGGCGGCGCAAGACCGGCAGAGCCGCGCAGGTGGCGAAATACGTTACCAGCCGCGCAATTGTGCTCAATGTGACCAGGTAGATGAAGGTGCCGGAAACGGCCAGGAGAAGCATGACGGCGGTAGTAAAGAGAACGGCCCCTGCCGGCGTTCGAAAGCGGGCGTGGATGGCCGCTAGCGGCGCCGGCAGGCAGCCGTGTTCCGCCATGGCAAACAGCATTCTGGACGCCGAGAGAATCAGCACGTTCAGATTGCCGGCGAGCGAGATCACGATGCCCGCCGTAATCATGGCCGCGCCGCCAGCGCCTAAGAAGCGCGCCGCCGCGTCCGCGAGCGGCCGGGATGAAGACGCGAGTCCCGGCAGCGTGCCGATGCAGACGGTTTGAATCAGGACGTAGACGGCGACGACAATGGCCATGCCGATCAACAGCGCCGGCGGAACGTCCCGGCCGGGGCTGCGAGTCTCGCCGGCGGGAATGGTGGCCATCTCAAAGCCCGTGAATGCGTAAACCAACAAGAGCACAGACAGCGAGAACGGGTGGTAAGCGGGCGCGGCGGCAACCGAGAAGCGAGCGGGCGCAAGGAAGAAGAGACCCACCACGATGAACACGCCCAAGGGGAGTAGCTTCCCTGCCGCGAACAGGTTGCTGGCATCCGCGGTGCCGCGCACGCCCCGGACGTTCAGAAAGGCCAGCAGAACAACGACGGCGGTGAGAATGGCTGCCCTCCAGGGACCGGAAGCGGCTGCGGGAAAGAAGAAGCCCAGGTATTCGGGCAGCAGCGAGGAGTTCGCCGAGAACGAGGTGATGCGGGCGACCCACACCAGCCATCCCACGATGAAACCTGATACGGGACCGAACGCCTCACGGGCGAACAGATAAGGGCCGCCAGTCCCCGAGAACCGGCCGGCGACTTCCGCAAAGCTCAGCACGATCAGAGACACGCACAGCGCGCAGACCGCGAAAGATACCAGGCTGTAGCCGCCCGCGAGCGCAAAAATCCGCGAGGGCAGCCCGAAAATGCCGGCGCCAATCACGCCGTTGAGCACCACGGCAACAAGATCGCGGCGCCGGAGGGAACGGAGCAGGCCGGGGCTGGAGGCGGCCGTCATGGAGGCGTAACAGGCAAGGTACCACAATGGGAAGTTACGCTACCAAGGAGAAGATACCTTGGTACATAATAGAAAGCCTCAGTCGTTTTGGGGTGGCGCCATCCCATCTCCGGGTCACGCATGCGATTCGCTAAACGTCGGTCTGTGCCTCTGCTCGCACCACTGCTGCTTGTAGGCGCCTTGTCCGCTCAGCCTTGCCTGGTGCGCGGGAACATCGACCGCGTGGCTTCGTTGGATACGTTTCGAGGCGCCATTCAACCGCAGTTCCGAGCGGTAGTGCCATCTACGCGGTTGGCGATCGTTCTCTTTCCGCAAACCATCCCGAACGGCCAGCGGAACACCGTGGCAGCGGATCTCGTAGCGCTATACCGCGCCCTGGGGTCCCCCAGCCCGCTGACGCTGACGGCATTCAACGGACAGGAATTTGCCCCGCTGTCGGGGCCGTTTCGCACCGTGGCTCTGTGGCAGAAGGCCGTGCGCGCCGCGCTGGCAAACGAGGCGGCGCAGACAGCGGCTGCTTCAACGAGTCAGTTCGATGCAATGGTGGCGGGGGCGCTAAAAGACTTCGGCGAGCCCGGGTCGTCCGTTCTGCTGATCGGGCAATTACCCGATTTCGAACCAGAGGCGCGGGACTATGCAACGGCCTGGCTCAATTCCCGCCTTTGCGGTCAGAAGGTGCGGGTGAGCGTGTGGAACCCGGGTGGCGAGGTTCCTTCAACCTGGAGGGAAGTGTCGCAAGCGACTGGCGGCATCCCGAACCTCACGGCGCTGTCGGAACTGTTGCCGCCGCCCGAGGCTGAACCGTTGACCGAGGTCTCCTGGGCGCCGCCCCAGGTGGACCGCGGGTTCCTGTTGTATCGCGCGGTGCTGCGGGACCGCGCCCGCTCGACAATGGCGGAAGTGCCGATGCTGGCGCTGGGCCCGCAGGTCCGGATACCCGATCCGGAGCGGTACATGGAATTGCGGCGGGCTTCCCGCCAGGCGGCACAATTGGCTCGCAAGGAGAATCCGGGAACAGGCGAGGACGAGCAGGCACGCGCTTTGATTGAACAGGCGCTGAACATCAATCCGTTCGACGACGAGGCGTTGAACGCCGGCGTTGCCTATTACCGCCGGCGCCTGGACTATAAGAATGAGGCGGGGTTGCTGAAGCCGCTCACGGCGCTCCATCCCGATGACTACAACCTCTACGCCGAACTCGGCCACTGCCAGTTTGTCACCGGCAACCTGGACGCGGCGGAGGAATCGTTGGGCAAGGCCCGCGAAGGCAAAGTGGGGGGCGCGGCTGTGCCGGAGGAACTCTTCCGCATCCGCATGGCACGCAAGGACGATGCGGGGGCCCTGGCGTTTCTCGAGGAAAGGCTGGCCATCGATGGAAACGGTGCCGAACTCTGGTACGCGCGCGCTGATATCGCAGCGCGGCTGGGGAACTGGACCAAGTCCGCCGATTCGCTCGAGAAGGCACTGGCGGCCGATGAAAAGAATCTGCGCCGTCGCACCTCGTTGGTGGACCTCTACCTGGATCACGCCGCTAACGATCAAGCCGTGCGCCACGTGCGCTTCGTGGCCGCCGCTCTGCCCGCGGATGCGGCGGTGCGGCGGCAGTACGCCGAATATCTGGACCGGCTGGGCCATCCCGAAGAGTCGTTCGCGGTCTGGAAGAAGGCTCTGGAGGCGGATTCGAAAATGGAGGTCGCCCACTTCCGGATCGCCCGCCAGTTGCTCGACAAGGGAGACGTGGCCGGCGGTCTGGCTGCCGCGGAGCGGGGTCTTAGTGACGCGCCTCCGTCGGCGCGATTGTATCTGCTCAAGTCAGAGGCGCTGGAACGGCAGGGCCGTTACTTCGACGCGCGCCGCACTCTGCGAGACGCATCCAAGGCCACGCCGGAAGTGGCGCTGCTGGCAAAGTTGGCGGAGATGGAGGACATATCCGGTCTATCCGCCGCGAAGGCGTACGCGGATCTGGCGGAGGCGCAGAAATCGGCGCCGGACTCCCCATTGAAAGCCCGGACGCTTGAAAGAGGCATGGAGGTGGCGCTCCGCGACGGCGATGCAAAGGGACCAGCCTTCTTCGGCCCCCTTCTCGCGGCGATGGGCAAAGGCAGCATGTCCGACTGGCTGAAGGTCACGACCGAAGCGCCTGGCGACCAGACGCGGATTCCCGGAGGCCTGGAAGCACTGGCGTTCGTGGCTCGGAGCCCCAAGAAATCGCTGCAGAACTTCCTCACGGACTACTGCCGCGCCCTGACGGCGTTCGGTAGCGGTGCGGCCGCACAGAAAGTCTACCTGGAGAGCATTCGCGAGTATTTCCAGGTCGTGGCGAGCCTCGAATCGTTGGGAACGCGTCAGGGCGACCGGGTGAGCTTCCGCATCTCGCTGGCCGATAAGGCTTCGCGCCAGCGCGCGGAAAAGATCATGGATCTGCTGGGCTGGAAGCTGCGGGTCAAGAAGGACGGCGTGACCCTGGAAGCGGGCGAAAAGACGACCCAGGGGAAACGGCAGGAAGCTGCCTCCGCTCTGGCGATCGACGAAGTCGGGATGCAGGAGGCCCTGCAGGCGGGAAAAGAATACACGTTCGAGATCACTGATGAGCGCGTACCGGCGGTGTTGGGCGAATCCAAGTGGCTGGGCGCCTTCTTCCCGCAGGAGAAACTGAACGGCGGCCTGGCCGAGGGTTTCACCAACGATCTGCGCGCCGCGGAAACCTACGTGGCGTTAAGCGGCATGAGCCAACCTGCTGTGTCGGCCCTGCTGGCCAGCATGGATTTGAAATCGCTGGCGGAGAAGCACTCTGAACTGATCTACCAGTACTCTTCCGGTTTTGCGCTGCGCGGCAGCCGGGCCGCAGTGCCGGGAGGACCGCCGGCCGATGCGGTGTGGGAAAAGCTGGTTGGCAGCTCCACGGCCGTTCCAGCGAAGTTCTTTCGCGCGCTCCTCGAAAAGGATGAGGGCAAACTGCTGGCGTTCTTCGCCACGCTGGGACAGTTGGATGCGGACCACCAGCGTTTCCTTACGCGCGGCGCGACGCGAACGTCGCGGTTTTACGACTTGTTCCGCGAATCGCCGGACATGGCTCACGGCGCTGAGCGGCAGTCGTTGAGCGGCTCGTTTGTGGAGTTTCTGCGCGAGGTCCCGGTCGACCCGGAAGAGCGGGTGCTGTTTCCAGGCAGCCCGGAAGTGTGGATGCTGGCGCGTGGCAACTCATCGTCCGCCGCCGGCGCCGTCAAGATGGTCAAGAGGCTATCCCGAATCACAGCGCCCGAGCAGGAAGACGAGATACTCCTACGGCTGGCGCGCACCCGCTACGTGAGCAGCCACGAGAAGATGAGCGAGCTGGACAACTTCGTTGCGGTGGTACGCATCGACCGCCATCGCGAGGAACCGCTGGACGAGGCGTCAGCCTTGTTGCTGGCCCAACACTATGGGGAAGACCGCGCGATCTATCCTTACTTCGCGACGCTCACCGCACTCGGGCGGCCGCAGTTCGAAAAGTTCTTCACGCTGCTGGATCAGTGGAAAATCCTTCCGCGCCTGGAATTGAACGGCAAACTGGGGCAGCTGCATGCGCTGATCGAGATTCTGTGCCTGGCGCAGGAGTCGGGAGCAATCGAGCCGAAAGGGGCGGCCGAGCTCTTCGGTGTTCTGTGCCACCGGCTGGACAAGGCTGCTTCCCCGGCGGACTACACGCTGGCGTCGCTGGATACGGTGCGCGATTTCTTGAGGCGAGCCGCGTGCCAGGAGGCCGGCGATCCAGATCGAACGTTGGAGTGCTCGCTCTTAGGCGGCGGTGGGCCGGTGGAGTTCGAAGTGGACGGCGTGCAATATGAAGTCGACCCGCACGCGGCGCGCAGCGCGGCCTATCGTAGGGTGCTGGACGCGCAGAAGGTGACCTCCCTCAAGACGCTGTTGGAATTCGACGACGTGCTGCGCGAGTTGGACCAGGGCAAGGGTTCGGCCACGGAGCAGTTACAGAAACTGAGCTCCCTTCAAGCCGGTCTGCTGACCGCGGAAATTCCCAGGAGCATGCATGCCGGCGAGATCGACCGCAAAATCGTTCTGGAGTTCGATCGCGCCAAAGTGGGAGAGCTGATTGCACGCCTCAAGCAGCGCACTTCTCGAAAGAAGGTGAACCTCGACGATATCCGGAAAATCTCTCGGGAGCTGCGGGCCGCGATTTACCCGCAAGTGGGGATTGCGCTTTCCGGGCCGGTCTATGCGTACTTCCTGAGTCCCGACGATCTGCTGGTTTCGCAGGACCCGCTGCTTCTGCGCAAGCACCGGTACCTGCCGCTCGGTCCGGGCAGCCAGGGATTGTTCTCCCCCGCTGATCTGGTGGTCGAAAACAGCGGCGCGGGGAGTTACATCGAAGGCGGATTCGCGGGCTTCCCGGCGGTAGCCGGACGGGTCGCGGTCTCGTCCGGAAAACCGAGCTCGGGCTCGGTGATGATATCTACCCAGATCGCCGCGCTGCGTTCGACGGACTGGAGCCGGCTCAAAGAGCAGGACCTGGTCCGGTTCCAATTGCGGCTGCGCGTGGTGCGCGAGTGGGTATTGCATGCCGGCTCGGACGACACGCTGCTCGCGGACCTCGCCGAGGATGCTCTCGGAGTGCTGTCGCCCACGCGCCGAGCTCAACTGCTGGACGCCATCAGAGCCCGAGATTGGACCGCCGCTTTCCAGTGTGTGACGCTGGGCGATCTGTACTCCCTTTCCGGCCGGTACCTGGAGCGGTATGAGAAAGACCCCTGGCAATCGGCGGTGACCGCGGCCCTGCGCAAGACGGCGGCAGAGGACAATCCCCGGTTGCTCCTGCTGGGCGGGAGTTCGCTGGAATTGCTGGGATGCGACCATCCACACCTGGCGATGCTGGGCCCTTATGAGCAGTACGAGAAATTCGTATTGCCTTCCAAACTGGCGGAGCGCGCCGCGGAATTCAAGCTCTACCTGGCCGATTGGGCCGGCCGGGTGGGCATTCCCACCGCGGCGCTCAACCTGGCGGGCGAGCCAGTCGTGACAAAACTGCTGGCTCATGTGAAAATGAACGACATTCGTGACTGGCGGTCAGTGATGCAGGCTTTTGAGGGGCTCGACGCGCCGATGCTTCTGGCTGCCCTGGAGAAAGAGAAATGAAGCGCCTGATTTGCCTCTGCTGGCTGGCGTTGCTAGCCGCGGCCGCACCGCTGGCCGCCCAGGCGCCGGAGCCCCTGTTTCGGACGGAAGCGCGGCTGGTGCAGGTGTACGCTACCGTTCTGGACGATCGCGGACGGTACATCGACGATCTGAGACAGGACCGGTTCCGGATCGACGACAACGGCGCTCCTCAACCGGTGGTGGCATTCGAGAACAGCGCCACGGATCTCTCTTGCGCCATCATGATGGACACTACCGGCAGCATGGTCAAGGCGCTGCCGGCAGTGAAGAACGCCATGGTCCGTCTGATCGACGAGTTCCGGGACAGCGATTGGATCGCGACGTACGGTTTCGACGTGGGTCTCGAGCTTCTGCAGGATTTCACCCAGGATAAGGCCGCGGCCAAGAAGTCGGTGTTGCGAACCCGCGCCGGCGGCGAGACCGCGCTGTTCGACGCGATTTCGCGTGTGGCGGGGAGCATTGCGGGCCGTCCCGGGAAGAAGGCCATCATTGTATTCACGGATGGCGATGACAATGCCAGCGTGCTGAGCGCGCAGCGAATGGTGGACCAGGCCAAGAAAGTGGGGATACCGGTCTACACAGTGGCCGAGGGCGAAGCGCGCGAGAGCCACGTGCTCAGGGACCAGTTGAAAGAGTTGTCCCGTCTCACTGGCGGTAAGGCCTACACCGCCAAGCGGCCGCAGGCGATGAGCGACATCTTTCAAGACATCACCGAAGCCCTGCGGCACACCTATCTGCTGGCATACCGGCCGCCGGATGTGCACGACGGGAAATGGCGTGCGATCCAAGTCAGGTTGGACGGCCTGAAGGACTATAGGGTCCGCGCGAAAGAGGGTTACTTCGCGTTGTAAGTAGCAGGAATCAGCTAATCAGCAATCAGCGATCAGCTAGACAGCAGTCAGCAGTCAGCAATCAGCCAAAACCGCTCTTAGCTGACCGCTGAGCGCTGATTGCTGAAAGCTTATTACTAATGCACGTTGGCGTTGATGATGCCGCCGATCTTGGTGAACACGTTGTTCACCGTGCCGCTGAGCGCGGGCATGGCCGCTACCGCCGCCACCGCCACCATACCGGCGGCCAAGGCGTACTCCACCAAGTCCTGCCCGCTGGTGTCTTTCCAAACCTGAAGCTTGAGTATCCGATTCCGTAGCCAATTCATGGTTGTCTTCCTTTCTCGAGATCTGGCCATAAGCCGAAGCGCGTCCGTCATTCGCCTGTCCGGCAGGTGTCGCCGACGGCCGCCTGCCCGGCCGGGCAGCCGGGCGGAGCACCCGGGCCCGGATTTGCGCTGTCAGTTGACGGTGCTCGCGATGATCGACCCGATCCTCGTGAATACGTTGTCAATTGTGGTGGTGAGTGACGGCATCGCCGCCACGGCCGCTACTGCCACCATGCCGGCAGCTAGAGCGTATTCCACCAAGTCCTGCCCTTGGGTGTCCTGCCAAAACCGTTTCATGCAGCGTTTCATTTCTCTGCCTTCCTGCTGGAACACCAGAGTCTCTATGTGATCGAAGTTACCAGTGAGCGCTTTCGGAAGATATTGGTGAGGCGACTTAGTAAACGGAGTTTTCTATCTGAATCTGACAGGCCTAACTTCGCGAAGGCAACAGGCCAAACCATGCCGACCGTTTTCTGGCGGGCGCCGTTTTGCCAATGAGCCGACCGGCTAGCGCATGGATGCTGCGGCCGAAGCGGGAGTTCGACGCCATCGGGCGGCCTTCCAACACCGCTTCCTGAACCAGTTCGTACTCGTTGGCCAGCAGAGCGAAGGGTTCGAGTTTAAGCGCGGTTTCGACTTCGTCGCGTTTCAGCCCGGTGGCCGGCGTGTAGCGGTTGACGATCAAGCGGAGCCCGCTGCGCTCGATCGCGTTCTGTTCCAGATACTCGATGGACCGCCGGGTGGCATGCAGCGCCACCAGCTCGTTGGTTGTGACGAGGAGAATTTCGCCGGACAGCCGCGCCAGTTCTGCTGCGCCTGCCTGCGCGCCCGCGGTATCCAACACGATGGCATCGTAGTGCCCGCGCCAGAAGGCCAGCAGTTCCATGGCGATCTGGCGGCTGATCTCGACCGGGGCGGCGGGGTTGTCAGGCGCCAGCAGAACATCGATTCCGTGGCACGGCACGGCCAGGCGGCTCCACAGGTCGGCATCCAGTCGGCCGCGATCGCGGATAGCATCGCCCAGATGGAAATCGGGCTTCAACTTGAGCAGGAACGCGATGGCACCGGCCTGCACGTCGGTATCGACCAGGAGAACGCGCGCCGCGCCGCTGCGTTTGATTTCGATCGCCAGATGGGCGGCCAGCGTGCTCGCTCCACAGCCGGGCTTGCCGGGGACAACGCAATAGACCGTCGACGGCTTGGGCTGCTCCAACGGCGAGCGCAGCCGGCTGAGACGCTCCATCACTGCGCGGAGTTGCTCGGGGGTAGGGTCGGCCAGGAACTCGCAAGCGCCGCGGCGCAGGCATCGCAGGATCAGGTCGGCGTCATTCCGCGTGTTGAGCGCCACCACCGGTATGCCCGGCGAGCACTCGGCCGCAAGTAGCAACGCATGTTCCGAGTTGGATGCGACATCGATCAGACAAATGTTGCAGCCGCGCTCCGACGCGACACTGTTCAGGGAACCGATGCGGGGGTATTCCGCAAGGTGATTCACTTCGATGATTCCCAGTTCCGTAAAAGCCAGGCGGATGCGGCTGGAGAGACCGGCGTGCGGGCAAACGATCAGCGGCTTCCACGGGCCCTGCGCTGGCGGCGCGCCCGACGGTTGCAAGGTTCAAAAACCTCCCTCTATGGTTCTCATCGGATGGGGAGGGGGAAGGATTAGTGGGGGCAGCAATCAGCGATCAGCAGCCAGCGATCAGCTACCAGCTACCAGCCACCAGCTAGACCTGGATGTCGGAATCAACTCCGGCAAGATTGGGATCTGACCTCGGACCCATGCTGAATTCGGAGACTCGGGTTAGGCTGAAAGCTGATCGCTGATTGCTGACAGCTGACTTTTCAGCGCACTTCTTTCGGATCATCCATTCGCGGCGATGGCTTACCGTTGGTGGACACCCGCGCTGTGTCCGGATTGAAAATCCGCCGGTCGACATCCACCAGCTGGTATGGAGTGAAGTCCGGCTGCGTGGCGAAACAATCGCTCAGATCCGCAGCGGATGCGTCGAACAGATTCAGCGGCGGGAGGCGCAGCAGACGGAAGATAGTCTTGAGCAGGCCTGGGAAGCTCGCGTTGACGTGGGTCACGTAGTTCCTTTTCATCCATGGCCCGGCGCACAACAGGACGGTGCGGTGTGAATCGATATGATCCACGCCGCCTTGGGGGTCGTCTTCGGTGATGAACACGGTTGTATCCTTCCACCATCTCGTGCCCGAGAGGTATTGCAGGATGCGGCCCAGAGCGTAGTCGTTGTCCACCACGAAGGATTCTTCGTAGGGGTACCCGTCCTCCGGGCGGTCGTCCGCCATGTGATCGTTGGGCAGGTGGATGTAGAGGAATTGCGGCAGATCCGCGCCGGCCTTGACGTACCGTTCATCGATTTCCCTGATGAACTGCGAGGCGCGGTATTGATCGGGGATGTTCATGTTGAAGCCGGGGTACTGGCGCGACGTGTTGCGATAGAGCGGCTCCGGCATGGGTACATTGGTCAGAAACCGGGCGCCCGTGGGCTCCAGGCCTTTGCCTTCGTCTACGCCGGCCAGTTCGAAGCCTTCCCCGAAATTGTAGAAGCTGATACCGTGGCGCGCGAAATGATGCCAGATGGTGCCGCCTTCGACTTCGTCTTCCGGATGAACCGAAGAGCTCGAACCCGCAAACTCCAGCCGGCCAGGGGCACTGGCCATACGGAAGTCCTTTTTTTGATCGCTGTACGCCGCCGCCAGCGAAGCTTCTGTCCAGGCGCCGGGATAGGCTCCGACCAGCCAGTGGTGGCCGTCTACGCTGACCTCCGAGTCGGCATAGAAGTTGTCGCTGAAGGTCCACTGTTCGGCGATCTCGTGGTGATTGGGGGTGACGTTGACGTCCTTTAGGCTAAACCGTTTCTTGTGGCCGTCCACGTAACCGCGTGTGCCGAAGCGAGCCAGAAGCGGAGCGTTCATGGCGGGGCCGTTGGACGCCTCCATCTCATCCCCGAGCACTTCGTCATAGGTGCGGTTTTCTTTCACGATGAGGATGACGTGGCGAATGGCGGCTGGCAGCGGCGCGGCCGGCAAACGCGGGAGGAATCCGTTCGCTTCCATGACGAAGGCCGTATGATTGGGCAAGTCCGCCGGCGCCGGCAGCGGAAAGACGGAAAGCGACCCCTGCCGTGACCGACTCGGCAGAAGCGCGCCCGGCGACGGGCTGTATCCATTGGGCCCGGTTCCATTGCCACGGGCGTTGGTGACGAAGACGGTGTCGTTGTCGACGGCTACGCGGGCAGGGAACCATCCCACCGGAAGGTGCCCGACCACGCGCCTCTCGCGAGTGTCGATCACGCCGACGGCGTTGATGCCGGCCTCGGCAACCAGCAGCCAGCCGGTCTTCGCGTGGTACGCCATCCCTATGGGCAGCACCCCGCGCAGCGTTTCCAGACCCGGAATGCGGATGGGAATCTCGGCGGTCACCTGGTTCGTCGAGGCGTCGATCATGGTGATGGCGTCGTTCGCCGAGTTAGAGACGAACACGAGGTTGGCGGCGGCCAGTACGCCCGAAGGGCTGCTGCCGCTCTGGCTCTTCTCTCCAAAGGGCACGCCGGTGCGAATGTAAGTGAGCACCTTGGCGGCGGAAGGATTGGCCACGTCGACTACGCACAGCGAATTAGACTCCGCGACGTTGGGGTCTCCCAACCCGGGCACTGGCACGGCGCCTCTCGCGGTTTGGCGCTCCACTCCCCTAATTGCGTCAACGCTTGGGAATCCGAAGGCTGGAAACGAGAGCCCGGTGGCGCCTGGTTGATCGGGATCGGCGCCGGGAATCGCCTGATACTGGAACATGCCGAGGTTGGTGACGTAGAGTCTCTTGCGATCGGGCGAGAGAGCCAGAGCGAAGGGCAGGCGGCCGACCTTGACCGAAGCCACCACCTGGCGGGACTTGATCTCGACCACGGCGACGCGGAAGTTAGCTTGGTCGACAACATAAAGGATGCCACGCTCCGCATCCAGCGCAAGATCGCCGGTATAGCTGTCGTTGAAACCGTTCTGGTTGATGTCGATGGCGCGGCGGCGCGCGGCCGACCAATCAAACAGACTCACGCGTCCGGAATTCCCCTCAGAGGCCCACACGGCGTGATCGTTGGCCAGTGCCAACCCCATGAAGACGCCGCGCCAGTCCGTCACGCCGAACTCGTCGAGCGCGTCGGGGGAGGCTGCGATGAACTGCTGCACGCCCCAGCGGTTGTCCCGTGTGCGATCCAAGACCGTCAGGGAGTTTCGGCCCGGACCGCCATTGGAGGTGACCACTGTCCGCGCCGAAGTGCCGACGAATAGCCCAAAAGGGCCAGGTCCGGTTGGGTACTGATCCCCGAGGGGGGCGATGATCCGACCGCCAGGCAGAATGGAGGTCGCGGCGCGCCGAAGCGCCGGACGAATGCCGGCCGGCGCTGAGTAGGACTGCGCTGCGAGAAAAATGCTGAATGTCAGCAGGGCCCAAAGTGAGCGCCATCTGGCTGGCACCCTTCCATCATATAACCCGGGCGAGTAATCTTTTCCGGCGCGCGGTGCACAATTGACCCAGTTGCACCGGTGATCAGGCATTTCCCTGATGTGCGCCAGGAGCGCGGATCAGCGTATCTTGAGCGCAAACTGCGACTTATAAACCCGATTGCATTTAGACCGATGATCAGCGTACTATTTGGCACGCGAAGTGCTCTTCCCGGCGATGCAAGAGGGCGCAAATGAACCGAGGGGCAGGTGTGAAATCATTGGCCATTTTCTCCCGCCGGTATATGAATAGCGCCATCTGCGATTCCTGTGGGCAGCGGCAGGTATTGACCTTACGTGTGGGCGATGGGGAACGCCCCATTCGGGTTAGATACCAGGCGCTGGCAGGAGTCGCCGAATTCGATGCGAAGGGCTTTACCACGGGGGCCTTCGCCGAGCATTCGGGGCCCAGGATCGCTGTCCCGGATTTCGCGAGCGAGGATGGCACTCGGCCCACAAACAAGGTTCGCAGGTTCAAGCGATTGGATGATGTCTGCGCGCCGAGGTAGCAGGATCAGGTTGAAAGTGTCCTTGGAGGAAACGATGGCGTCCATGTCCACGGCCCACGTGCCGCAGAAGCCACTTGAAGATCCACTGGCGCATTTGCCGTGCTCCACTATCGTGGAACACCGTAAAGGCCAAACCATCTACAACGAAGATCAGCCGTCCACCAGTCTGTACCTGGTGATTGAGGGCAAAGTGAAGGTCTCCCGCCTGGCGGATGACGGCCACCAGGTGGTAGTGGACATCTATCAGCCGGATGAGTTCTTCGGCGAATCGGCGTTCCTCAATCTGCCGCACCGGTCGGAGCATGCCACGGCTCTGGAAGACACCAAGCTAATGGCCTGGACCACGACGGAAATTGAAGACATCGTGATGCGGCGGCCGCGGCTGGCGGTTGCTCTGATGCAGATCCTGGTGCAGCGCACGCTCGAGCTGACGCGGCGCATCGAGAGCTTTTCGGCCGACAACATTGCGCGGCGTCTGGCGCGGTCGTTGATCCGTTTCTCCGAGAGACTGGGCACTCAGGAGCAGGACGGATCGGTGCGCATGGCGGCGTTTACTCATGAGTTGCTGTCGCAATACGTCGGGACCTCGCGCGAAATCGTGACGCACTACATGAACCAGTTCCGCCGGATGGGCTACCTGCAATATTCGCGGCGAGGCATCGTGCTATACCGCGACGCGTTCCAGGAGTGGCTGCGGCAAGGCCCTAAGGCAGCCTGAAGCTCACCTCGATGGTGGCGATGGTCTCCACCGGCTGGCCATCCTTGTATGCGGGCCGCCAGCGCCACTGCTGCACGGCCTCAATGGCTTTCTCGTCGATGCCCAGGCCGAGTGACCGCAAGACTCTGATATTGCGGGCGGCGCCATCCGCGCCGATCACCACGTACAGCACCACGGGTCCCTGATATTTGGCTTGGCGCGCTTCCGGCGTGTAATCGGGCTCGCGCTTCTCGATCAACACGGGTGGGCTGGTTATGCCCGCGGTGGCGGGATACCTTGTCACAGGCCCGCTCATCTGAAGTTGCTGTGGCCCGGGTGGCTGAGCCGCCGGGTTGTCCAGGAGACGGAAATTCACCTCGACCACGGCGGGGAATCACCCGGCCTTCCATCCTGCATAGTGGGCTTGTACTGCCACGCTTGCGCCGCTTCGACGGCCTTTTCATCGAGGCCAAGGCCGAGCGCCCTCGTAACCTTGACATCGCGCGGCGCGCCGTCTGCCCCTACGAAGAGAGACAGCACTACGGTGCCCTGGTACCCGGCGCGGCGGGCTTCCGGCGAATATTCGGGCTCTTTCTTGTAGATCAACACGGGGGCAACCAGACTCGGGTGCGGCGCTGGCGTTAGAGCCTGTGCGTCACCGGCATCCAGCCGGAATGAAACGGTAACGGTGGTGTCGATTGCCACCGGTTCTCCACTCAATGACGTGCTGTCAGGTGAGCGGAGCCCGGGTGCGTTGGGGCCCACGAATTGGGTTCCTGGACATCTCTACCAGCGGACCGTTAGTGATGGAAGGAATGACGGCCTTGGTTGCCGCAGACGCCGGTTGCGCTATAGCCTGCGGCCCGCCGGCCAGGTGTAAGACCCGCAGGCGAACCGGCGGCCAAAAGGGAGCGAGCGCCGGTAACACCAGCATTCCGGCCGTCACCAGGGTCCACACGGCATGACGGGGCGCTGCTGGCTTTGACGCGAAGGAGCCACAACGCGCAGCGGCGGTGGTTGCCAGAGCCAACGCGCGCACTGCCAAGTCAGCGAGATAGTTGGGTACAGCGGAGATTATGCGTGTTGTCAAGCCCCTTGTTTTGGTTCGGGACGGCCTGATCCAGGGTGGCCTAAACGCCCGCCGGCTACGCCTTCCGTCCGCTGTTACCCGCGGGCCGCCGCATTAAACAACCCGCCAACAATGCCACGGCTAGCAGCGTCCCCGTCGCCGGTTCGGGCGTTTCCAGGTCGTAGCCGATAACGTCCAAGGCCGTCAGCTCATTGATCCCCAAGGTCGGATGCGCCCCCGGAGTAGCGAATGCGTCCTGCACCTGCGGCTGCGTGCCGGCGGGAAGAGGATTGCTCTGCCAGTCGGCGAAGTCGCCGCCGTCATATTGGTTGTCGAACTGCGCCAGCAAGGTGGACCCGTCAATTGAAAAGTAAGCGTGCGCGAAGGCGTTGGTGGTAAAACTGCGCTGACCGCTGCCGTCGTAGCGGAAGAGATCCTCTGGGAAGATGTCGCCGTTCAGGATGAAAGGAAGCGACGAGCGGAAGCCCAGGATCTCGTCGATTTCGTGCTCGGTGACAGCCATCAGATCGTACCCCCCCGTGGTGCCCGGGCTCCCGGGACCGGTGATGGAGGTGTTCAATCCAACCGTTCCGTCCGGCTGCCCCGGCGGAGGATTGGCATCGATCCCGATGGCTCTCAGGTTGGCAAGCTTGACGTTAATGTACGTGCTGTCCAGCACGGGATCGTTCGGCCCGGCGCCAAGTTGAGTGAGCGCGATGGCGTCGTTCTCAGTTGTCGCATCGGCAGTGAGTGTGGCGAGAAACTGGGAATACGGAATGGTGGTGAAGGCGGCTGAACTGAAACCGAGCCCGTTATGGATCTCTTGAAACAGGATGTTCACTGTGATCGGATCGCCGAAATCACCCTCGTAGACGCCGATCGCCGCGTTGATTGTGGCCTCGATGGCGGCAGCATTCGGGTCGCTGGTGATGGAAGCGTCAAAGGAAGGGTTGATAATCAAACCGGCCCGCACCGGAGCAGCCACCAAAAGGACCATCGTGACGACAACCGGGACTGACCGCCTTACAGGGTTGCGCGCGACCACTCGCACCCAATGCCCGAGATCGATCATCGAGTTCGCGGCGCCGGCGGTCTATCTGAGGTTGCACCGCTGGCGAACGCCTCAATTTCAATATAGCACCAATTGTCACGAAATTCGTCGTTAACACTACTAGGAATTCACGCTTTATTGATGCGGTTTTGTTGTTTTTCTATTACGATTCGCAGAAAATTAGGCGCTCCTGTAGAATCAAAGATTCGCGCTGATTTGCATGCCATCCGAGAACTTCGGCCAATTACTGGATCACGCCGCATCCTTGTGTGGAGTCGACCCCGGCTACTGGGACATCTGGGGCCGGCATCACCAGACCACCACCGCCACGCGGCAAGCCATTCTGCGCGGGCTGGGCGTGGCCGCGGACGACGAGACCGAACTGGAAGGATCGCTGGCCGCGCGCACCCGGAGAGAATGGCAGCGGCTGCTGCCCCCGGCAATCGTCGCCGGCGAATCCTGCGAACAGGAATTGCCTCTCAACGTGCCCGCGGAACTATCGGGGGAACCCGTCCGCGGCACGATTCTCCGCGAAGACGGTCAGGCTGCCGAGTTTGACTTGAGCCTCGCCGGGCTTCCTCAAACCGGCGGTATCGAACTGGACGGCCGTACCTGGATCCGGAAACTCGTGCGGCTGCCCGTGCGCCTGCCGCTCGGCTATCACGAGATTTCCGTGAAGCTGGGCGCCACTGCGGGTTCCACGCGCTATATTGTCACGCCCGAACGCGCCTGGAGCCCGCCGCAACTGGGGAAGGACGGGCGTACGGCAGGGATCGCCGTGAGTCTGTATGGCGTCCGCTCGGCTCGGAATTGGGGCTGTGGCGATTTCCGCGACCTGCTGGATGTCGTGGATTTTGCCGCGGAGGGTCTGGAGGCCGGGTTTGTAGCGTTGAACCCGCTGCACGCCATTCACAACCGGCGCCCCTTCAACACCAGCCCCTATCTGCCGAACTGCACCTTCTATCGGAATTGGCTGTACCTGGATGTCGAAGGCATGGACGATTTCGCCGCCTGCCGCCGCGCCCGCGCGCTATGGAACTCGCCCGAAGTGCAGGCCGAAATCGCCGTGCTGCGCGCCGCGCCGCTGGTGGAATACGAGCGCGTCAGCGCCCTCAAGCTGCGGTTCCTGAAACTGCTCTTCGTTGAGTTTCTGCGCGAGCGGCGGAAAGGGTCGGCCCGCGCCACGGCGTTTCAGGCGTTCCTCGAGCGGGAAGGGGATCTCCTCGAGAAATACGCCGTGTACTGCGCCCTCGACGAGCACCTGCACCAACGCCATCCCGAAATGTGGATCTGGACGCAATGGCCCCCGGCCTACCAAGATCCCCGGTCGGACGAATCGGCGGCCTTTCGCAAGAAACATTGGCGCCGGGTGATGTTCTACCAGTACCTGCAGTGGCAGATCGACCTGCAACTGAGCCGCGCGCAGCAGCGGGCGCGCGACCGCCATCTTCCCATCGGTCTGTACCACGACCTGGCGCTGGCAACCGACCGCTTCGGTTCCGATCTGTGGGCGCACCGGCCGTTCTATGTCGCCGGTTGCCGGGTTGGTTCGCCGCCTGACGACTTCTCGCCCCATGGCCAGGACTGGGGGTTTCCGCCGCCCAACGCCAGCCGGCACCGCGAAGACGGATACCGCCTCTTCGCCGAATCCATCCGCAAGAATTGCCGCCATGGCGGCGCGCTGCGCGTCGACCACGTGATGCGGCTCTTCCGGCTGTACTGGATCCCCGACGGGTGCGATGCCACCGAGGGTGCTTACGTCCGCGAGAGGTCGGAGGATTTTGTGCGGATTCTGGCCTTGGAGAGCGTGCGCAACCAGGTATTGATCGTGGGCGAGGACCTGGGAACTGTCGAACCGGAGGTGCGCGAGACGTTGGCGCGCTTCGGCATTCTGAGCTACCGGTTGTTCTATTTTGAGAAAAACGGGAACGGCGAATTCCGCTCGCACGAGCAGTACCCGAGCCAGGCGCTGGTCTCCTCCACCACCCACGATCTCCCGACGCTGGCGGGCTTCTGGGTGGGAGCCGACATCGCGGCGCGGCGCGCCGCCGGCATGATCGACGATGCGCAATTTCAGAGGCAGACCGAGTCCCGCGCTGTCGAAAAACAAAAGATGCTGGATCTGTTGTTCCGGCAGGGATTGATGCCGCCCGAGCTGCCGCGCGCCGCCACTGACTATCCCGAGTTGAGCGGACCGCTGCACAACGCGGTGGTGGGATTCCTGGCGCTGACCCCTTCGCAGCTTCTGGCGATCAACCAGGAGGATCTCACCAAGGAGTTGCAGCAACAGAACCTCCCCGGCGCCACCTGGCAGTATCCGAACTGGAGCAGGAAGATGCGGTTCACGGTGGAGGAGTTGCGCGGCAACCCGGAAGCGCGAGGCTACGCCGCAATGTTCCGCAACTGGATTGTGAACTCGGGGCGGCAAAATCAGGCGCGGTGAGACGAGCGAGCGTCTTGTGTCGCCCGTCCGTGACTTTCGCCTGGTGCGAGGCAAAGGAACGACCGGGCCAAACCCACGCGCATTACCGGAGGCGGCAGAAGTCGAAGATTTCGCCCCAGACCGTTTTGAAAGTCCCGTCGCTGAATCCCGAGTTTGATTTCAGCAGATCATACGCCTGCAGCTTGCGACCGCCGCCGGCGATGGCTGGGATGGGATGATATTGGCCGACGATATCCATGTGGTCGCCCGGCACCAACACGTTTTCACCCTCAGGCCAGAGCATAGAAGCTGTATTGACAATGCCATCGTTATCCCATACCTCGATGGGGTGTTGGGGAGAGCCCGGGAGGCGCCGGGTCACTTTGCCGGAATGTGACGGCAGCCTGAATGGACCACCGGCGCAGGCGCGATAACTGGTGCGGTAGACCACGTCGGTATCCTCGCTCATTACGGCATCCTTCACGACCTCCGGATAGGTGCACGGCTTCGTGAGCTTCCAAACGGGGGCGGGCCGGCCCGGAACGAAGGGAAATGGCCGGCGTCCCAACGTCACGTAGGACCGCACGTCGATGCGCCGGCGGCGCCAGACCTTGAGCTCTTCCTCGCGCTCGGCGCCGAAGTGCGCAGGGCTCTGGGGCGAGCCGTCCGGAGCCTTCGAAGCAAGGTCATCGATGGCGCGGAAATCGGAGGCGATATGGCGCAAATAGAGCGCGAGTTGAGATGCTGCTTCCTGCGCCGCCGCGGTACGCACGGGCCCGGGTGTGCCGTTGTGCTGGTTAGCTTCGCTCAAGGCGTCCTGCACGGCGCGAAGCAGCCCCGCGCCCGCGAGGCAAACGGCGGCGCACGTGACCCACTCCTCGATCCGATCGAGGATCAGCACTTGCGACCCTTCGACGGCCGCACGCAGCTTCATGACCACAACTTCGCGCCAAGGCTTGTGGGCGCGCACCCAGTCTGCGATATTGGTACCCCAATGAGGGACGGAGAGAAACACGACGCGGCGCAGGCGGTCGAGGATCTGCCTGGCGGTTACAGTGGCTCCGCCATCAACTACCACCGGCTCGTCTCGGTGGCAGAGGCTCCAGACCAGCCACCGGATATCGAGCCCACCTGTTGAGTGCCCTACCAGGACGACGTCATCGTTCGGCGCGATTTCGCCGCGCGCCATGCGTCTGGCGAGGTAGGCTTGCAGTCTCGTGGCGCGCGTGACTACCGCCGCGGTAGGGAGATTGTCGAAGTAATGGAGTACCTCATTTCCTTTTGCCTCGGTTTGAAACAGAGGCGTGATGCCGGCGTAGTATTCAAGCTGGCCGAGCGCATCGAAGCCGGCAAAGCCCGGCACCAGCACGATGTGAAGGCGTTTGATGGACGGACTGCGTGCTCTTTGGGCTGCCATGTTCAGGACCTCCCGGAATCCTATTCAGAATTATTAGGGTATTGTTATCCGAATTCAAGCGCGGTAATTTGGCATGAAGGCGCCGCCATGACGTTCGGGGCGCACGGCGCTCTGACGCGTGTGGGCGGGCCGTTTCTTTG
>Ga0335081_10003355_pt1 | contig 25209 bp, 22 predicted proteins | sample Lox_Sample_35_FD_206713 | JGI IMG/M metagenome (GOLD analysis project Ga0335081, IMG submission 206713) | Soil microbial communities from Loxahatchee National Wildlife Refuge, Florida, United States - Lox_Sample_3.5 | ecosystem: Environmental > Terrestrial > Soil > Wetlands | place: USA...
GACGGCGTGGTGATGCTGCGATGGATGCGCTCGAGTACGCCGTCGAATCCCCGCTTGCCCAACTCCGCCGCCAGCGCCGCGCGTTGATCCTGCCCATCGTGGTTCGGGTCTTTCGCGACATCGTCGGCGAAGTGGTGAGCGAAGACGTCGATCAGCGCGCCTTTTAGCTTCTGCGTGTCGGCGTGGCGGAATTCGGCGGCGGCGAGTTCCTCCAAGTGGTCGTGCAGGAGCCACGGGTGATTGAGCGCCGCTTGCAGGATCAGCGCTTCGCGGCGCGGGATCGCAGCGCGATGGCCGCGATGCAATGGGCTTGCCGCAAGGTGGGCGCTCGCCGCCACATAGGGCTCGTCGCGGCCGAAGCCGCCACCGCGCGGTGCGCCGCCGCCGCGCCGGCCTCTGTCATCAAAGCGCTTGTCGTTGAAGGGGCGCCGGCGTGTCGCGATTTCCGACGGGACGAACATGCGGCGCAAGCGCTCGGAAAAGTCGGCCCGGTAGTAACGGCGCACCGTTTCATCGCCGATCGCCGCCGTCACTTCGCCAAGCCGCGCCTCGAAGGCGGCGCGCCGTTCCGGCGTATCGAAGGGGCCGGCCTCGCTTTCGCGCGCCCATAGCATATGCGCCAGCGGGCGCGCGGCGGACAGTACATCCTCGATCGCCTCGCGCCCGGCGGAGCGGGCGAGGTCGTCGGGATCCTGGCCATCGGGCAGCGTCGCAAGCTTCAGGCTTTTGCCGGGCTTGAGCAGCGGCAGTGCGATATCGAGCGCGCGATAGGCCGCGCGCCGGCCGGCTTCGTCGCCGTCGAAGCAGAGGATCGGCTCGTCGGCCATCCGCCACATCAGCGCCAATTGCTCCGCGGTGAGCGCCGTGCCGAGCGGCGCGACGGTCGCCTCGAAGCCCGCGGTGACCATGGCGATGACGTCGATATAGCCCTCGACCGCAATGACGCGTGCGCCATCATGGGCTGCCTTGCGGGCGGCGGCGATGTTGTAGAGCGTCGCGCCCTTGTGAAAGAGCGGCGTCTCCGGCGAGTTGAGATATTTGGCGGCGACGTCTTTGTCGAGCGCGCGGCCGCCGAAGGCGATGACGCGGCCGCGCCAATCGGAAATCGGAAACATCACGCGATCGCGAAAGCGATCGTACGGCACCGGGATATCCTCGCCGGTGACGACGAGCCCGGCCTCGGTCATGTCCTCGACGGAAATCTTCTGCGCGCCGAGATGCTCCTTGAGCGCATACTGCTCGGGCATCGCATAGCCGAGCCGGAATTTGAGCTGGGTCGCGGCATGGATGCCGCGGTCGAGCAGATAGCCGCGGCCGCGCGCGCCGTTTCGCGACGCAAGCGTCGATTCAAAAAACTTGGCGGCCAATTCGACGATGTCATGCAGCGTCTTGCGCCGCTCCTCGTGCGCCGCGGCTTCGCGCGTCATCACCGGCAGCGCCACGCCGGCCTCATGCGCGAGCCGCTCGACGGCTTCCGGGAAGCTCACGCCCTCGGTGAGCATGAGAAAATCGAAGATGTTGCCGTTCTTGCCCGAGGAGAAGTCGAACCACATCGCTTTCTGGTCATTGACGAAGAACGACGGCGTCTTCTCCTTGTTGAACGGCGACAACCCTTTCCATTCGCGCCCCGCCTTGCGCAATTTCACGCGCCGGCCGACGACCTCCGAAACCGGAAGCCGCGCCCGCAGCTCGTCGAGAAATTGCGGCGAGAATCGCATGGGGTGATTCGCTTATCGCGCCAAGGGTAGCGCAGTCCGGGGCTAGATATATGGCGGCGACTGAGTGCGCTTGGGGCACCCCGCCTTGTCCCGGTTATCCACAAGCTTCATCGCGCCTTCGCCTTCACTGGGCGCCTTGTAACCTTCGATTTTTGCGGTTTTATTCGCCAGCGAACCCGAGTGATCTCCGTCCGGCCGCTATCGTCATAAGTGCGCCTTTTGGGCGCCACGTCGCAATCCTTGATGCCATCCTCATCAAAAACGCACTCGACCACCGCATAGGGCGGACCATTGTACCAGCGAGGATCGTCGTCGTGATTGAGCCGGATAGCCGCGATGGTTCTCTTGCCTACGTCGGTGCACCGCCATCGACCGCTGCCAGTTAAAAATTCGGTCCCAATGCGAAAATCGGAGTGCTTCAACTCGCGGCCTCCGGTTCGCGGAAGCAGAAACACTCTTGGTTTGTGCCTCTTAGCCATGCCCGTCTCCGTCAGCCCAGCCGGTCCCCGTCAGCGGTGAAGCCGAACAGCCGCTGCACCCGGTAATAGCGCGCCGAGCGCGGCTGGGTGACGCCCCATTGATCGGAGCGGTTGGGCGGAAACTTCCAATAGGCCGAGTCGCGCGGCTGATAGCTGTCATCGATCTGCAGCACTTCGGCGGTGTATTCCAGCGGCACTTCGTCGGGTCCGCAGAAATAACCGAACACATTATTGCCGGCGCCATGGCGGCCGGGGCCCCATTCGAGCGGATGGCCGTTGTCCTTCATGCGGCCGATGCCGCGCATTACCGCATCGGCGTCCGCCATCTCGAAAGCGATGTGATTGAGCGTCGAGAGCCCGGTTTTGGCGAAGACGATGGAGTGGTGATCGGGATTGGCGCAATGGAAAAACCACAGCGGCGCATTGTCGTCGATCAGGCGGAAGCCCAGCGCTTTGGTGAAGAAGGCGAACGACGCGTCAAAATCGCCGACGTTGAGATTGACGTGGGTGATTTTCCGCGGCCGGTCCGGGTCCAGGATCGGGGAGGCGTGATCGGCGACCTCGCAGACAAAGGCGAGGTTGCGGCCCTCCGGATCCCTGCAGGCGAAGCCATAGCCGCCGCCGGGTGAGGAGAACTTCGCCGGCGCGGACGGCCTGACTCCGGCTGCTGCGACTTGCCGATGCAGGGCATCCACGCCGGCGCGGTCGGCGACGTCGAACGCGATGCGCACGACTGCCGGCTGCGGGCCGCGATGCAGGCCGAGGATATGGTGATAGGGCAGGCCGCCGCGGAAATAGCGCGCATCGTTACCCGCCTCGACCGGCTGCAATCCCCACACGGTCTCGTAAAAGCGCGCCGCCTCGTCGAGATTGCTGACGACGAGATCGACCGAGCGCACGCCGCGGATGAGACAAGCCGGCATGTCGATTTTCTCCGTTATCGATTTGCAGAAAGTGGGACGATCATGCGGCGTGCTCAAACCATCGCCGCATCGCGCAGGGCAAGAGCTGCGGCAAAGGCGCGACGCAAGCGCGCGATGTCGGGCGCAACGCCGGTCAACTGCTTGAATGCTTCCGCCGCCTGATGCACGCACATGCTGGCGCCATTGAGCACCCGCGCGCCCTTGCCGCGTGCGGCCTTGAGGAATTCGGTCTCGGCCGGCGTGTAGATGACGTCTGCCGTCCAATGCGCCGACTTAAGCGCAGCGACCGGCACCGGAGTTCCCGGGAAGCCTGTCATACCGGTCTGCGTCGCATTGACGACGCCGTCGGCGGCGGCGATCTCGCGTGCCAGATCGCCGGCGAGCCGGCAGCGCGCATCGCCGTAATGTTTTGCGACATCGGCCTGCAGCGCGGCGGCACGCGCCGTGTCGAGATCGTGCAGCACCACGACGGCGGCGCCCAAGTCCATCAGCGCAAAAACGACGGCGCGCCCGGCGCCGCCGGCGCCGATCAGCACCACCGTCTTGCCGCGCGCGCTGGCTGCGCCGAGAGTTTCCACAAAGCTGTTGCGCCAGCCGGGCCGGTCGAAGTTGTAGCCGGTGGTGCGGCCGTCCGGCGCGTTCGCCACCGTGTTGACCGCGCCGACCTGCGCGGCTTCTTGGTCCACCGCATCGAGCAGCGGAATGATTTCCTGCTTGAAGGGGTAGGTGATGTTGGCGCCGGCGAATCCGGCAGCTTTGATGGCTTCGAGAAGTTGCGGCAGCCGCCGCCCCGGCAGTCGATCGACATCCATCAGATGGTAGAAGCCGTCGATGCCGGCTTCCACGAACGCCTCGGCAAAAAGCGCCGGCGACAGCGATCCTTGGATGTTTCGGCCGATCAGTCCGACCAGCATTCTGCGCTTGGTCATGACGCCTCGCGCGCCGGTGCTCTGCGGATCAACCTCCGCCCAGGAGCTTCTTCACCTGGGCGCCGGCTTTGCCGAAATCCATGCGGCCGGAGAAGCGCTGTTTCAGCGCTGCCATGGTGCGGCCCATGTCCTTGAGCGTCTCGGCTTCGATCTCCTTGATCAGCGCCGAGATCGCGGATGCAGCCTCAAGGTCCGACATCTGTTTGGGCAGATAGGCGGTGATGATCTCGATCTCCTCGCGCTCCTGATCGGCGAGCTCGGTGCGGCCGGCCTTTTGGTAGATGTCGAGCGATTCCTGGCGTTGCTTCACCATTTTCTGCATCACGTCGACGATTTCGGCGTCGTTGAGGGTGTGCCGCTCGGCGCCGCTGGTCTCCTTGGCCAGAATCGCGGCGTTGATCAGGCGCAGTGTCGAAACGCGGCGCGCCTGGCCCGCTTTCATCGCCTCTTTCAGGGAGCTGTTGATATCGTCACGCAGCACGGCTCAATCCTCGGGGTGTGGACGCGAACGGCTGTTGCGTTGTCATACATAATACGTAACTAAGAGGCCATGACCCAAACGCAAATTACCTCCGGGGGCATTTGGGACGACCCGAAACCGACGGCGCTTCTCGTTTTAGCGGACGGCACGGTGCTCGAAGGCATCGGTTTGGGCGCGACCGGCCACGCCGTGGGCGAGGTCTGCTTCAATACCGCCATGACCGGCTACGAGGAGATCCTCACCGATCCGTCCTATGCCGGGCAGATCATCACCTTCACATTCCCCCATATCGGCAATGTCGGCACCAACGAGGATGACATCGAGACCGTCAACCTCGCGGCAACCCCGGGCGCGCGCGGCGTGGTGCTGCATTCCGCCATCACCGCGCCGTCGAATTATCGCGCCACGCGCCATCTCGATGTCTGGTTGAAGAACCGCGGCGTCATCGGTCTTGCGGGGCTCGATACCCGCGCGCTGACCGCGCTCATTCGCGAGAAGGGCATGCCCAACGCGGTGATCGCGCACGAGCCATCCGGGCGTTTCGATCTCGATGCGCTCAAGCGCGAGGCAAAAGCCTGGCCGGGCCTCGTCGGCATGGATCTGGTGCCGATGGTGACGACGGGTCAGCGCTTCACCTGGGACGAGACGCCGTGGCAATGGGGCGAAGGCTATGGCCGGCAGGACCACGCCGCGTACAATGTTGTTGCCATCGACTACGGGATCAAGCGCAACATTCTGCGGCAATTGGCCGGCAACGCCTGCAAGGTCACGGTGGTGCCGGCGACGACCTCGGCCGCCGATATCCTGGCGCTCAAGCCGGACGGAATTTTTCTTTCCAACGGGCCGGGCGATCCGGCCGCGACCGGCGAATATACCGTGCCGGTGATCCGCAAGCTGATCGAGCATAAGCCGGTATTCGGCATTTGCCTCGGCCATCAGATGCTGGCGCTCGCGGTCGGCGCCAAGACCATGAAGATGCATCAAGGCCATCACGGCGCCAATCATCCGGTGAAGGACCTGTTAACCGGCAAAGTCGAGATCACCTCGATGAATCACGGCTTTGCCGTCGACCGGGCGACCCTGCCGGAGAACGCGGTCGAGACCCATGTCTCCTTGTTCGACGGCTCCAATTGCGGGCTCGCATTGAAGAACCGGCCGGTGTTCTCGGTGCAGTACCATCCGGAAGCCTCGCCCGGCCCGCGCGACAGCCATTTATTGTTCAGGCGCTTTGTCGGCATGATGCGCGACGGCAAGCGGACCTGAGCGAGCAGGGCCAGGCGCGGCCGGTGTTATGAATTTTCAACCTAAAGTCCTGTAAAACCGCCGGGCTATTGGCGAATTGACCGACATGCCGACCCCGACAAACGCCCCAACCACCTACAATTTTACGGACGACGGTCGGATTCCGAACAATCCCGATCTGCCGCTGGTCCTCTACCGCGGCGGTATCGACCTTGCCGGCTCGCCGGACCCGGAAGCGGTGATCGAAAAGACCTTTGCCGCGAACGGCTGGGGCAATATGTGGCGGAACGGAATATATCCATACGTCCACTATCATTCGATGATTCACGAGGTGATGGGTATCGCCCGCGGGCGCGCCAAGGTGCGCTTCGGCGGCGAGAATGGCGACGAGATCGAGATCGCGCCCGGCGATGTCGTCATTCTGCCGGCCGGCACCGGTCACCAATGCCTGGAGCAGAGCCCGACGCTGGTCGTCATCGGCGCCTATCCACCGAGCGGCAAGTACAATCTTTGCCGCGGCACCAGGCACGACCATGGCAAGGCCGTGCTGACTATTCCAAAAGTGCCGCTGCCGGCGAGCGATCCGGTATACGGATCAGACGGTCCTTTGACGGCGCTATGGCGCTAGAGGGTATCCCGACTTAACGGAATCGGGGATACGCTCTAGGATTTCCTTTAGCATTTCTTTTCGCAAAACCGGTTTCCACTTTTGCGCGACCTGCGCCAGCGGCCAAATACTAACTTCGATATGTTCAAACGCCGCCGCCGTTCCGGCAGGCGGCAAGAAAGAATTTGACGCTACGGGCGACATGGGGCCCGATCTCCGCGCGCAGCGCCGCGATGTCCTCGCCGAACAGGGCTCGCCTGATGATCGGGAAGAAAATCAACTCCATGAAAAAGCGCGCGGTCTCCGCGACGTGCTCCGGCGCAAACGCGGGCGATGCGCCGAGTGCGTCGGCCTGCGCCGCTTCGGCCAACAGCTTGGCGACCCCTTCCTCCCCGCGTCCGCGCGCCATTTGATGAACGTTGCTCGCCAAGTGCGAGAGCCGACCCGCTTCGGCAATGCTGACCCGCATAAGATTCACGGTATCTCCCGCCAAGGCCCACTGCAGAATGTCTTCGCCGAATGCGATGAGGTGCTGTTCGATGGGGCCGCCGGAGTGGAGCGTGCTTTCCACATGGGCGACGGCGGCGGCACAGTTACGCATCACCACGGCGGCGAACAGCGCTTCCTTGTTCGGGAAGCGGGCGTAGATGGTCGGCTTGCCGGCGTTGGCGCGGTTCGCGATTTCATCAACGCTGGCGCCGACAAGTCCCCGCTCCAGGAAGACGTGGTGGGCGGCGTCCAGGATGCGTTCATCCACTTCGCCGGCATGTTTTTGCGGTGGCCGTCCGACCCGGACCCCTGCCCGCTGCCGGCGGTGTCTGACAGTTTCGGCAAGCTTCTCCATCATGGCTCACATCTCGGTGATTGGGCTGCCGCGGCCCTTAGCCCTTTGATCTTCTTGCAAGATATATGGCGCCGCCGGGCAAAAGTAAAGAAACGAAACGGTATCGTATAGATATATTGACAGGCCATATCAGGTGGCCTAGTTAACGGAACGAAACGGTACCGTTCAGTTCCATATGGAGAGTGTCATGGCTTCGTCCAGCGCAAAAAACGAAAGGAGAGCGAAATTCGCGGCTCCGGTGATCGTCTGGGGTGCTGGCATCCTGTGGGTCGCGCTCTGTCTCGCGCCGTACGTCTATGCCGCCAACGATCTGATCCAGTGGAGGTAGGCCATGTTTCGGGACGCAGATGATCGCGCACAAAATCGAAACGGCGAACGGGAATTGCTGGAGCACAAAGGGCCGCTGCCCGATTCCTCGGAGAGGTCGACCCCGCGGCGAGACGGAGACGCTGTCCGCGCGCGCACGCCGGCGCCGCAGCCGGCGCCCGCCGGTGACGCCCAACAAGCGTCTCCAGGCCAGGCTCAGGAGTCGCCGCCGCTGCAGTCCGATCACTCCGATGAAAGCGAGGCGGGCCGCAGGGGGTTCTTGCGCCGCCATGCGCTTGCGCTGGGGCTTGCGCTCCTCCTTCCCGCGGTTGCGGCGGGTGATCTGTACTGGGATTACTCCCGGCATTTCGAAGCGACGGACGATTCGTTCATCGCGGCGCGGCAGTTTGCCATCCAGCCGAAGGTTGCCGGTTACATCACCGCCGTGCCCGTAACCGACAACCAGCACGTCGCGGCCGGCGCGGTGATCGCGCGCATCGACGATCGCGATTACCGGATAGCGCTCGATCAGGCGCAAGCGCAAGCAACGCACGACCAGGCGGTTCTCGAACAGGCGCAGCGAAATCTCGCGCGCTATCAGATCCTCGGCAAGACCGATTCAATTGCGCAACAGCAGATCGACGACCAGACCTATCTGGTCGATCAGGACAAGAGCACTGTCGCGCTCGATCAGGCCAAGGTCGACCAGGCGAAGCTCAATCTCTCCTACACGACGGTGACCGCGGCGCAGCCGGGGCGCGTCGTCAGCCTCAACGCCGCCGTCGGCCAATTCGCTCAGGCCGGTACGACGCTGACCATGTTCGTGCCCGATCAGAGCTGGGTCACGGCGAATTTCAAGGAGACGCAGCTCGACGCGATGCGGGCCGGTCAACCGGTGACGCTGACGATCGACGCTTATCCGGATCGCGCCATCCGCGGGCATGTCGCCAGCGTGCAGCCGGGATCGGGTCCCGCCTTTTCGCTGCTGCCGCCGGAAAACGCGACCGGCAATTGGGTCAAAGTCGTGCAGCGCGTGCCGGTCAAAGTCGTCATGGACGATCCGCCGACCGACGTCGCGCTCGGCCCGGGCATGTCGGTCGAGGCGACCGTGCGGATCAATCCAAAGCCGTCGCTCTATGAGCGATTGAGGGCCTGGTTATGAGTAACGCCGCCGCTGCCGTGCGCGGCCCCGCCGCGCTGAGCCGCGCCGGCACCAATCCGTGGCTGATCGCGGTTCTGGTTGCACTCGCGACCTTCATGGAGGTGCTCGACACCACCATCGCCAATGTGGTGCTCAACTATGTCGCCGGCGGCATGGGTGTGAGCGAGGACGAGGCCTCCTGGGTGGTGACCACTTATCTCGTCGCCAACGCGGTCAGCCTGACGGCAAGCAGCTATCTGGCGCAACGCTTCGGCCGCAAGCCGTTCTTTCTGGCCTGTCTGGCGCTGTTCACAATGACTTCCGTGCTTTGCGGCTTGGCGCCGAATCTCCAGGCGTTGCTGCTGTTTCGCCTGATGCAGGGCCTCGCCGGCGGCGGCATGGTGCCGGTGTCGCAATCGATCCTGGCGGATTCGTTTCCGCCGGAGAAGCGCGCCCAGGGTTTTGCGCTGTTCGGCATCGCCGTGGTCGTCGCTCCGGTGGTGGGGCCGACGCTCGGCGGCTGGCTCGCCGATAATTTCTCCTGGCAATGGTGCTTCGAGATCAACGGACCGGTCGGGCTTGCGGCGATTGCGCTCATCGCGGCGACTTTCCGGGAGTCTCCGGCATCGCTCGAGGAAGGCCGGCGCTTCAAGCAGGAGAGGATAGGCTTCGACGTGATCGGCTTCGTGCTGATCGCCACCTTTCTCGGTGCGCTCGAGCTCGCGCTCGACCGCGGGCTGGAGGACGACTGGTTCGGTTCGTCGTTCATCATCGCAGACGTGGCCGTCTGCGCGCTCGCCTTCATCCTGATGATCCCGTGGGAGCTCAGCCGCCGCAATCCGGCCATCGATCTGCGCGTGGTCGGAACGCGGCAGTTCGGCTCCGCGTTCCTGGTGATGCTGGCGGCCGGCGCCATCCTTCTGGCGACCACCAACTACCTGCCGCAGTTGGTGCAGCAGGACTACGGCTACACGGCCACCTGGGCCGGTCTCGTGCTGTCGCCGGGCGGCGTCGTCACGGCCGTCATGATGCCGGTCGTCGGCCTGCTTTCTTCCAAAGTGCAGCCGCGCACGCTGATCGCGCTCGGCGCCGCAATCACCGCGTACGCGATGTACGACATGACCAGGATCACCGGCGACACCGATTTCTGGTTCTTTGCTGTGTCGCGCATCTATCTCGGCCTGGGGCTGCCGCTGGTCTTCCTGCCGGTGATTGCCGCTTCCTACGATGGCATTCCATCGAACAAGACCGATTTGGCGTCAGCCTTGATGAATGCGGCGCGCAATACCGGCGGTTCGATCGGCATCTCGCTGGCCAACAACGTGCTCTGGAGCCGCGAGCAGTTTCACCAGAGCCGGCTGGTCGAGCTCGTCAATACGTCGACCCCGCAATATCAGGACACCCTGAAGCGGATGACCGACTATTTCGCGGCCCAGGGCGCCTCGCTGGCGCAGGCGCAACATCAAGCGTTCGCCTGGATCGGCCAGCAAGTCCAGACGCAAGCCGCCTATCTCGCCTACATCGACGTGTTCTGGGTGCTGGCGTTGATTTCCGCGGCTTCGGTGCCGCTGGCCCTCATTTTACGCAAAGCGAAGCTCGGCGGGCCGGCGCCGGTCGCGCACTGAACAAACGATTTCACGCCTCGCGCCGGGGCGCCGACCGCGAGCCGGCGCGCCGCGATCGAGATTTTCCTGCGCAGCCCGGCTTTGAGGCGGTCGTCGATTTCGCGATCCTGCATAGCTGCGCTAGCCTGTCGGACCGGCCGCAAAGCCTCGGAGTGAGACGATGCTCAGCGCTGCAGAAAACGATCGCATAACCCGCGTTGGACCGGGCACGCCGGCCGGAGCGCTGCTGCGCCGCTATTGGCAGCCGGCAGCGCTGGTCGACGAATTGAACGGTAGCCGCCCGATCAAGCCGATACGCTTGTTCGGCGAGGACCTCGTGATCTATCGCGACGACAGGGGCCGCTATGGCCTGCTCGGCCGCGCCTGTCCGCATCGCGGTACTGATCTCGCGTTTGGCCGGCTGGAGAATGGCGGCTTGCGCTGCGCGTTTCACGGCTGGCTGTTCGACGTCGATGGCAGATGTCTGGAGACCCCGGCCGAGCCGGCGAACAGCACGATGTGCCGGAACATCCGGCAGAAGGCCTATCCGGTGGTCGAACGCAGCGGAATTCTCTTCGCCTATATGGGCCCCGGCGCGCCGCCGGAATTTCCGCACTTCGATTGCTTCGTCGCGCCGGACTCGCACACCTTCGCGTTCAAGGGGATGATCGATTGCAACTGGCTGCAATCACTGGAAGTCGGCATCGACCCCGCGCACACGTCGTTTTTGCACCGGTTCTTCCACGACGAAGACCCGAACCAAGGCTACGGCAAGCTGTTTCGCGACACCTCGACGGACTCGGAAATGCCGATGACTAAAATCATGCGCGACTTTCCCCGCCCGCGTATCGAGGTCGAGCCGACCGCCTACGGCTTTCGCATTCTCACGCTGCGCGAGATCAGCGCCAAAAACACCCACGTGCGCGTGACCAACCTGATGTTCCCCAACGCCTTCGTCATCCCGATGAGCCGCGAGATGACGATCACGCAGTGGCACGTGCCGATCGACGACATCAAGCATTATTGGTACGCGATCTTCACGAGCTTCGGTGCGCCGGTGAATAAGGACGAGATGCGCCGCCAGCGCCTGCAGCTGTACGAATTGCCGGACTATGTCCCGCGCAAGAACAAAACCAACAATTACGGCTATGATCCGCACGAGCAGGAGCGCGACACCTATACCGGCATGGGCGCCGACATCAACGTGCACGATCAATGGGCCTGCGAGTCGATGGGCGAAATCGCCGATCGTACCCACGAGCATCTCGGCCAGTCGGACAAGGCGATCACGGCCTATCGGCGCCTGCTGCGGCGCGCCATCGATGCGGTCAGCGCCGGCGAGCGGCCGCCGATGGTCATGGATGCGGCGACGGCGCCGAAGATCACCGGCCCCGCCGCCATCGACGGCATCGGGCCAACTGAAGACTGGCAAGGCTACTGGCAGCGCACTGACGCGCTGAAGCGCCAGGCCGCAAGCTGGGCGCATCCGCACTGAACTTCGGCGGAAAGCTCATGGCATCGCACAAACGCCGATCGTTCGCCCGCAGCTTTGTCGAGCGATACGGCCTTTGGAGCGAGGCGCAGGCCCGTGCGGCCGTTGCCGTCGAGAAGGCGATCGGCCGCAGGAAGCTCGAATTGATACGATTCTCGTTCACCGATCAGCACGGCGTGCTGCGCGGCAAGACGCTCGTCGCCGAGGAAGCTTTATTGGCGCTGCGCGGCGGTGTCAGCATGACCAGCACGCTCTTCGCCAAGGACACTTCGCATCGCACGGTGTTTCCGGTTTTCGACGCCGGCGGCGGACTCGGCGTTGCGGAGATGGGCGGGGCCGGCAATTTCGTCATGGTGGCCGATCCTGCGACATTCCGCGTCCTGCCGTGGGCGGAGAAAACCGGCTGGGTGCTGTGCGATTGTTATTTTGCAAATGGCGTCAAGGTGCCGATATCGACACGCCAGCTCTACCGTGACGCGCTGGCGAAACTCGCCAAGGCCGGCTTCGATTATCTGGCCGGGCTCGAAATCGAGTTTCATCTGTTCAAGATCGACGATCTTCGCCTCGCGCCGCACAGCCTGGAGTGGCCGGCCGAGCCGCCGGCGGTCAGTCATACGACCCACGGTTATCAGTATCTCACCGAAGGGCGGTACGATCAGGTGGCGCCCATTCTCGACGTCTTGCGCCAATACCTCACCGCGCTCGGCCTGCCGCTACGCTCGCTCGAAGTCGAGTTCGGTCCAAGCCAATATGAATTGACCTTCGCGCCGGAGATGGGCATGGCGCCGGCCGACGCCATGGTGCTGTTGCGGAGCGCGCTCAAACAAGCGGCGCGGCGGCACGGTTATCTCGTAAGCCTGATGTGCCGACCGGGGCTGCCCCACGCGCTGGCGAGCGGCTGGCACCTGCATCAGTCGCTGCTCGACACAAGGTCGAAGGCGAATGCCTTCATCTCCCACGACGAAACGACGCCGCTGTCGCCGGTCGGCCGGCATTTCCTCGCCGGCTTGCTCGCCAATGCGCGAGCGGCAACGGCTTTTGCCGCGCCGACGATCAATGGCTACAAGCGCTTTCGCGGCGTCAACACCATGGCCCCGATCCAGGCGGTCTGGGCCCAGGACAACCGCGGCGTCATGGTGCGGGTGCCGGGCGAGCCCGGCGATCCGTCAACGCATCTGGAAAACCGCAGCGGCGAGCCGCTGGCCAATCCGTATCTTTACATGGCGTCGCAGATCTATGCCGGCCTCGATGGAATCGCCCGCAAGCTCGACCCCGGCGCTTCCGCCGATGCGCCATACGGTCATTCCGCCGAGGCGCTGCCGGAAACGCTCGAAGAGGCGCTTGCCGCGCTACGCAGCAATCCCTGCTTCCGCGCTGGTTTTGGCGAGCGTTTTCTCGACTATTACGCGCATATCAAACACGCCGAGATTGTGCGGTGCCGCAAGGCCAGCGCGGCTACGCCAAACGCCGTCGATGTCACGGATTGGGAGCATCGCGAATATTTCGATATGCTGTGAATGGCTGGCTGCGGACCGCCGCCGATTAAGGCGGCTCGCGGCCGGTCATTCGGGCCGATGAGTACCGCGAACCGCAAAGCGCCGCGGTCACGCCAATACAGGGGCCAGTGAGAGGAGTAGAGGCAATGACCAAACTATCGATAGCCGCCGGCACGGCGATTGCGTTGATCGCGACGGCGCCGGCATTCGCCCAGCAGAAAACGGTCAAGATCGGTTTCATATCGACCTTCAGCGGCCCCGCCGCCGCGATCGGCAATGACATGAAGAACTCGTTCGAGCTCGGTCTCGACGAGCATGGCCGCAAGCTTGGCGGGCTGCCGGTCGAAGTCATCTACGCCGACGATCAGCTCAAGCCGGAAGTCGGCGTGCAGAAGACGCAGGAATTCATCGAGTCCGATCATGTCGACTTCGTCGTCGGCTATATCTGGTCGAACGTGGTGCTCGCTTCGCTCAAACCCCTAATCGATTCCAAGACCATGACGGTCGTCACCAATGCCGGGGCCAATCAGCTGGCGGGCGAGCTCTGTTCGCCTTACGTGTTCTCGACCTCGTGGCAGAACGATCAGACGCCGGCCGCGGTCGGCCGCTACATGAATGAGAAGGGCGTCAAGACGGCGTTCCTGATCGGGCCGAATTACGCCGCCGGCAAGGACATGCTGGCCGGCGTGCAGACGACGTTCAAAGGCAAGATCGTCGGCCAGGAATTGACGCGCTGGCCCGATCAGCTCGATTTCTCCGCCGAGCTGTCGAAGGCGCGCGCAGCCAAGCCCGATGCCATCTTCGCGTTCTATCCGGGCGGCGCCGGCGTGCAGTTCGTCACGCAATATGTGCAGGCCGGGCTGAAGGGTCAGATTCCGCTGTACACGGCATTCACCATCGACGACTTGTCGCTGCCGCGGCTCAAGGATCTCGCGATCGGCATTCCCGGCGCCCAGGAATGGGTCGCCGATCTGCCCAACGAGGCCAACAAGAAATACGTCGCCGACTACAGGGCGAAGTATCACGTCTCGCCGTCGTTCTACGGCGCGCAGACCTATGACGCCGTCGCCTTGATCGACAGCGCCATCACCGCGGTCAAGGGCGACCTCGGCAACAAAGAGGGCATGCGCAAGGAGATGGAGAAAGCCGACTTCAAGTCGGTCCGCGGCAACTTCAAATTCGGCAACAACCACATCCCGATCCAGAATTTCTATCTGCAGGATGCGGTGAAGAACGCCGACGGTTCTTACGCGCTCAAGACCGTCGCCTTGATCGTCAAGGACGACCAGGACAGATTCCACGACAAGTGCCCGATGAAGTGAGCGGCGGTCGACGGCCGCGTAAATCCGCCGCTCATCCCCGCGCAGGCGGGAATCCAGATCGTGCTCCAGCAGACTGGGTCCCCGCTTTCGCGGGGACGAACGGATGACGAATGCTGTACTTCCTCGAGCAGTTCCTCAACGGCATTCAGCTCGGCATGCTGCTGTTTCTGCTGGCGGCAGGATTGACGCTGATCTTCGGCATCATGGATCTGGTCAATCTGGCGCACGGCTCGCTCTACATGCTTGGCGCCTATTTCGCCGCCACGTTTGCCGCCTGGACCGGCAGCTTCGTGCTAGGCGCCGTGCTTGCGATCGCCGCTGCGCTCCTTGCCGGCATGGTGCTCGAAGTGGTCGCGATACGCCGGCTCTACGGCCGCAACCATCTCGATCATGTGCTGGGCACGTTCGGGCTGTTGCTGTTTTTCAACGAACTGGTGCGGCTCGTCTGGGGACCCGCCGGCATGACGCTGTCGCTGCCGAGCGAGATGCTCACCGCCGTGCAGATCCTGCCGGGCTTGTACTACCCGGCCTATCGCCTCGTCATCATCGCCGCGACATTGGCGGTCGCGCTTCTGCTGTACGTGCTGGTGATGCGTACCCGGCTCGGCATGCTGATTCGCGCCGGCGCCTCCAACCGTGAAATGGTCGGCGCGCTCGGCGTCAACATCAAGCTCCTCTACACGTTGGTATTCGGGCTCGGCGCGGCGCTGGCGGGCTTCGCCGGCCTGATGCAGGCGCCGATCCTCACCGTGCAGATCGGCATGGGCGAGAACATTCTCATCCCGGCCTTCGTGGTCGTGGTCATCGGCGGCATCGGCTCGATCCGCGGCGCCTTCGTCGCGGCGCTCTTGGTCGGAGTCATCGACACCATCGGCCGCGCGTTCCTGCCCGATCTCTTGCACCAATATCTGAGCACCAATGCCGCCGATACGCTCGCCCCGGCGCTGTCGTCGATGTCGATCTATCTGTTGATGGCGCTGGTGCTGGTGGCGCGCCCCGAAGGCCTGTTTCCCGCGGCCCGCCGATGAGTGATTGGCGCAAGGAATGGCGCAACGCGTGGCGCAAGGCCTGGTGGCGGCCGCGCTTTGTGGTCAACGCCGCGCTTCTCATTCTTTTTGCCCTGGTTCCGCTCTACTCGGCACTCGCTGGCGATCCTTTCGCCATGACTTTGTTCTCGCGCATTGTCATCATGGCGATCGCGGCGCTCAGCCTGAACCTGATCATGGGGTTCGGCGGCATGGTGAGCTTCGGCCACGCCGCTTATCTCGGCATCGGCGGCTACGCCGTCGGCATCTTGGCCAAGGAAGGCATCGGCTCCGGCTTCGTGCAATGGCCGGTCGCGGTCGCGGCGTCGGCGTTCTACGCGCTGGTGGTCGGCGCGCTGTCGCTGCGCACCCGCGGCGTCTACTTCATCATGATCACGCTCGCCTTCGCGCAGATGGTCTATTACGTCGCCAGCGGGCTCGACCGCTACGGCGGCGACGACGGCCTGACCATCTATCACCGCAGCCAGTTCGGCGCGTTCACTCTCAACAACGCGACGGTGTTCTATTATTTGTGCTTCGGCGTGCTGCTCGCCGGCATTTATCTGGTCTGGCGCATCGTCAATTCGCGCTTCGGCCTGGTGATTCAGGGCGCTCGCTCGAACGAGCCGCGCATGCGCGCCATCGGTTTTCCGACCTTTCGTTATCGGCTCGCCTGTTTCGTGATCGCCGGCGCGCTGTGCGGGCTCGCCGGCGCGCTCCTGGCCAATCAAACGAGTTTCATCAGCCCGGCGATGATGCACTGGACGCGGTCCGGCGATCTCATCGTCATGGCGGTGCTCGGCGGCATGCAGGCGATGTTCGGGCCGCTGATCGGCGCGACGACTTTCCTGCTTCTGGAGCAGGCCCTGTCGCACGTCACCGATTATCCGGATCTCGTTCTCGGCCCGCTCCTCTTGATCGTGGCGATCTACGTCAACGGCGGCATCGACGGATTGCTCGGAGGGGCGCGCCGTGGCTGAGGCTTTGCTCGAAATCGAATCCTTGACCAAGCGCTTCGGCGGCGTGGTGGCCTCCGATACGATTTCCCTCGCGCTTTTCCGCGGCGAGTTGCACGCGCTCATCGGACCGAACGGCGCCGGCAAGACCACGCTGATCGGGCAGTTGACCGGCGAGATCAAGCCGGACAGTGGCCGCATCCGCTTTGATGCGTACGACGTCACGGCATTGCCGGTCCATCGGCGCAGCCAACTCGGGCTCGCGCGTTCGTTTCAGATCGCCTCGCTGTTCCCCGAGTTCACCGCGCTCGACAATGTGGCGCTCGCGGTGCAGGCGCATGCCGGCCACTCATTCCGTTTCTGGCGCGCCGCGCGCCGCGAGCCGGAGCTGCGCGAGCCGGCGCGCGACGCGCTCGCGCGCGTCGGCCTCGTGCATCGTGCCGAGGTGCGGGTCACGGATCTCAGCCATGGCGAACGGCGCCAGCTCGAAATCGCCATGGCGCTGGCGACCCGTCCGCGCATGCTGCTGCTGGATGAACCCATGGCCGGCATGGGGCCGGAGGAATCCGCGCGGCTCGTGGAGACGCTGCGCCAGCTCAAGGGCACGCTGACTATTCTTCTGGTCGAGCACGACATGGACGCGGTGTTTGCGCTGGCCGATCGCATCACCGTCATGGTCTATGGCCGCATCATCGCGTCCGACGATCCGGCGGCGATCCGCGCCGATGCCGCGGTGCGCGAGGCCTATCTCGGCGAGCAGGACGAGGTCCGCGATGAGGGTGTGCATGGCTGACGCGCCGGTCCTCGAACTGCGCAATGTCGAGACAAGCTACGGCTTGAGCCGGGTCCTGTTCGGCGTCTCGCTGGCGGTTGCTCCTGGCGAAATGGTGTCGCTGATGGGCCGCAACGGCATGGGCAAGACCACGACGGTACGTTCCATCATGGGACTGACCCCGGCGGCCTCGGGCTCGATCCGCTTCGCCGGCGCCGAAATTCGCGCGCTGCCCGCCTATCGCGTGGCCAAGCTCGGCGTCGGCCTGGTGCCGGAAGGACGCCAGCTGTTTCCCAATCTCACCACGCGCGAAAATCTCATTGCCACCGCGTCAAATCGCGGCGGCGCCGCCGAGCCGTGGACGCTCGACCGCGTCTTTGCCTTGTTTCCGCGGCTCGCCGAACGCGCCGACAGCATGGCCAATCTGTTGTCCGGCGGCGAACAGCAGATGCTGGCGATCGGCCGCGCGCTGATGACGAATCCGCGCCTCCTCATCCTCGACGAGGCGACCGAAGGCCTGGCGCCGTTGATCCGCGACGAAATCTGGCGCTGCCTCGCCACGCTCCGCGCCGCGGGACAATCGATCCTCTTGATCGACAAGAACGTCGCCGCGATCACGCGGATTGCCGACCGCCATTATTTCATCGAGCGCGGCCGCATCGTGTGGTCGGGCACGTCGCGCGAATTGGCAAGCGCGCCCAACATCGCGCATCGCTATCTCGGCGTCTGAATTCCGCGACCGCGCCGCCGCGTCAGCTCGGCTTGATGTCGGCGAATTTGATCACCTTGGCCCATTTGTCGACTTCGACCGAAATGTATTTGGCGAACTCGGCCCGCGTCATCGGCGTCGGCACCGCGCCGAGATTGTCGAATTTGGATTTCAAGGTCGGATCGGTGAGCACGGCATTGATCTCCTTGTGCAGCTTTTCCACGATGTCCTCGGGCGTGCCCTTGGGCGCGCCGATGCCGTGCCAGATGGTCGCCTCGTAGCCCGGCACGGTCGCCGCCACGGTGGGAACGCCGGGCAGCGCTTCGGACGGCGTCTTGCTGGTCACGGCGATCGCGCGCAGCTTGCCGGCGCGGATATTGGCGATGGTCAGCGGGATCGGGGTGAAGGCGACCTGCACCTGACCGCTGAGCAGATCGGGCATGAAGGCCGAGCGATAGGGTACGTGCACCAGATTGGTGCCGGTCATCATCTTGAACAGCTCGGCGGCCATATTCGGCGCGGTGCCGGTGCCGAACGACGCATAATTGAGCTTGCCCGGATTGGCCTTGGCGTAGGCAATGAACTCCGGGACGGTCTTGACCGGGACGCTGAGGTTGACCTCGAGCACATTGGCCGACTGGATCGTGCTGGCCGCCGGCACGATGTCCTTCATGAAGCTGAAGTCGGCGGTTTTCTCATAGAGCGTGGTATTAACCGCATTGGTGACGGTCATTGCCAAGAGCGTATAGCCGTCCGGCGCCGCGCGGGCAACGGTTTCGGCGGCGAGATTGCTGGCCGCGCCCGGCTTGTTCTCGACGATGAATTGCTGACCAAGCCGTTCCGAGAGCGACTGCGCGATCAGGCGCGCCACGATGTCGGTCGCGGCACCGGGCGGAAACCCGACCAGGATGCGCACCGGACGGGTCGGATAATCGAGCGCGAATGCGGCGCGCGCGACGGCCGGAAGTGCGGCGGCGCCCGCTGCGAGCCGCAGGAAGCGCCGACGCGGAAATTTTGCCGCAAGTCTCATCATTTTCCTCCCCTGTGTCTCGGCTCCCGCGGAATGCAGCGGGTTGGCTCGGACGTTGCGTCCGTCACAAATCGAGCTGATAACCGACCGGCACCCAGCGATAGCTGTCGGCCATCTTATCGATCATGCCAATACCGGGAAACGGCATGTGATAACCTGTGACGAAAAGCCCGTCCGCCGCTGCCATATCGAGAACGCGCTTGCGAGTGGCCACCGCCTTGTCCTTGTCGTCGTCGACGTCGAGGTGCCACTCCGGCCGCTGGATCGCCATGACATAGTGCGCGCAGGTGTCGGCCCAGATCAGAAGCCGCTTGCCTTCGCTCTCGACGTGATACGCCATCATGCCGGGCGAATGTCCGGATACGTCGACGGCACGGATGCCGGCCGCCACCTCGTCACCCGGCTTGATGAAGCTTGAGCGGTCCGCCAGGGGCAGAGCGAGCTTCCGAAAGAGCTGCAGATTGAATTTGCGCGCCTCGCGCACATTCTCGCCGCGTTTCCAAAAGTCGAACTCCGCGGCGCCAAAGACGTAACGCGCACCGGGGAAGACCGGCTTGCCGCCATCCATCAAGCCGCCGATGTGGTCGGGATGGCCGTGGGTGATCACCACGATGTCGACGTCTGCCGGTTGGTAACCAAGCTTCGCCAAGCCTTCGACCAGCCGGCCTTCCGACAGCCGGCTGCGCAGTTGCGGATAGTCGCGCGACAGCGCGCCGTTGCCGGTGTCGAACAAGACCAATTGCTTGCCGGTGTTGACCACCGTCGGAATGAACGGATGCACATAGCGGTCCGCTTCGATGCCGTTGTTCCGGCAAAGGTCCTGCGCCTCCTCAGCCTTGCGCTCCGGACCGAAGCTCGGGTGCAGCCCGTCGCGGATCACCTTGCCGTCCAGAATATTCGCGATTTCAAAGCTGCCGAACTTGAAGCCATAGACGGTGGGCTGCAGTTCGCCTTGCATGGACGCTGGCACGCGTTCCTCCGATGCTTGATTGAGGTTCGATTTTGCCAATGCGTGCGGCACTTTCCGGGCGAATGCAAGCCCTGCGCGCCAACAGGGGATGAGTCGGCCGACCGCGGTGGCGCAGCCTTCCCATGCCCTCGAATCTGGTCTAAGACCGCCCTCGCAGGGCCGAGCCCCGCTTCGGCTAGCATGCGTTCAGCAAAAGTGGGCGCCGGTTTTGCGCAAGAACGCACGCTCACTTTAGATGCCACGCTTTCCGGGCGGCTGACCGGGATTCACTCAGCCTGAAAGCGTGGGGGACGCGCGGCTTGCGCGCCCTTTTTTTGTGCCTGACGTTTTAATGCCTAAATACGGAAGCGATGCCCAAACGGACCGACATCTCCTCGATCCTGATCATTGGCGCCGGTCCGATCGTCATCGGTCAGGCCTGCGAGTTCGACTATTCCGGCACGCAGGCGTGCAAGGCGCTCAAGGCTGAGGGCTACCGGGTCGTTCTGGTCAATTCCAATCCGGCGACCATCATGACTGATCCGGATCTGGCGGATGCCACCTATATCGAGCCGATCACGCCGGAGATCGTCGCCAAGATCATCGAGAAGGAACGCTACGCCGCGCCCGGCGGGTTTGCGCTCCTTCCGACCATGGGCGGCCAGACCGCGCTCAACACCGCGCTGTCGCTCCGCCGCATGGGTGTCCTCGACAAGTTCAACGTCACCATGATCGGCGCCACCGCCGACGCCATCGACAAGGCCGAGGACAGAAAGCTGTTCCGCGAGGCGATGACCAAGATCGGCTTGGCGACGCCGCGCTCGCATCAGATCAAGACGCTGATCCAGGCCCTCGAAGCGCTCGACGATATCGGCCTGCCGGCCATCATCCGGCCGTCGTTCACGCTTGGCGGCACCGGCGGCGGCATCGCCTACAACAAGGCCGAGTTCATCGAGATCGTGGAGCGCGGCGTTGATGCGTCGCCGACCTCCGAGGTGCTGATCGAGGAATCGGTGCTCGGCTGGAAAGAGTTCGAGATGGAGGTGGTGCGCGACAAGAACGACAACTGCATCATCGTCTGCTCCATCGAGAACGTTGATCCGATGGGCGTGCATACCGGCGATTCCATTACCATCGCGCCGGCCCTGACGCTGACCGACAAGGAATATCAGATCATGCGCGACGCCTCGATCGCGGTGTTGCGCGAGATCGGGGTCGAGACCGGCGGCTCCAACGTGCAATTCGCGGTCAACCCGGCCGACGGGCGGCTCGTCGTCATCGAGATGAATCCGCGGGTGTCGCGCTCGTCGGCGCTCGCTTCGAAGGCGACCGGCTTTCCCATAGCCAAAGTCGCCGCCAAGCTCGCGGTCGGCTACACGCTCGACGAGATCGCCAACGATATCACCGGAGGCGCCACGCCGGCGTCGTTCGAGCCGACCATCGATTACATCGTCACCAAGATTCCGCGCTTTGCCTTCGAGAAATTCCCCGGCGCCGAGCCGGTGCTGACCACCTCAATGAAGTCGGTCGGCGAGGCGATGGCGATTGGCCGCACTTTCGCCGAGAGCCTGCAGAAGGCGCTGCGCTCGCTGGAAACCGGCCTCACCGGCCTCGACGAGATCGCCATTGCCGGCCTCGGCGAGGGCGACGACAAGAACGCCATTCGCGCCGCGCTCGGCACGCCGTCGCCCGACGGCCTGCTCAAAGTAGCGCAGGCGATGCGGCTCGGCATGAGCGATGAGGATATCCATACCGCGTGCCGGATCGATCCGTGGTTCCTGGCGCAAATCCGCGGCATCGTCGACATGGAAAACGAGATTCGGGCCAAGGGTCTGCCAGCATCGGCGCCGGCCCTGCGCCGGCTCAAGGCGATGGGCTTTTCGGACGTGCGGCTCGGCCGGCTCACCGGCCTTGCCGCCGACGAGGTCGCGCGCCGCCGCCGCGGTCTCGAAGTGCGGCCGGTATTCAAGCGCATCGATACTTGCGCCGCCGAATTCGCTTCGCCGACCGCGTATATGTATTCGACCTACGAGACGCCGTTTAACGGCCACGCCGTCGACGAAGCGGCGCCATCCGACAAAAAGAAGGTCATCATTCTCGGCGGCGGTCCGAACCGGATCGGGCAGGGCATCGAATTCGATTATTGCTGCTGTCACGCCTGCTTCGCGCTCAAGGACGCCGGCTACGAAACCATCATGATCAATTGCAATCCGGAGACGGTGTCGACCGATTACGACACCTCCGACCGGCTCTATTTCGAGCCGCTCACGGCCGAGGACGTGATCGAGATCATCGACACCGAGCGGAAGAACGGCACGCTGCACGGCGTCATCGTGCAGTTCGGCGGCCAGACGCCGCTGAAGCTCGCCGAGCCTTTGGCGAAGGCCAATGTGCCGATCCTCGGCACCTCGCCGGACGCCATCGATCTCGCCGAGGATCGCGACCGTTTCAAGCAGTTGCTCGACCGGCTGAAGCTGCGACAGCCGAAAAGCGGCATCGCCACCTCGCCGGAAAAGGCCAAGGCGATCGCCGAGTCGATCGGCTATCCGATCGTGATCCGTCCGTCCTACGTGCTGGGCGGGCGGGCCATGGAGATCGTGCACGACTCGCACCATCTGGCCCGCTACGTGGCGCGGCTTGCCGCGGATCTCGACCGGCCGTCGGAATTCGCGGTGTCGGAAAAGCGGCCGCTCTTGATCGACCGCTACCTCACCGACGCCGTCGAGGTCGACGTCGATTGCCTGGCCGACGGCAAGGACAGCTACATCGCCGGGATCATGGAGCACATTGAAGAGGCAGGCATCCATTCCGGGGACTCCGCCTGCTCGCTGCCGCCGCACGATCTTTCCGGCAAAGTGATCGCCGAACTGGATCGGCAGACCCGCGCGCTGGCCCTGGCGCTCAAGGTTGGCGGCCTGATGAACGTGCAATACGCCATCAAGGACGGCGACATTTACGTGCTCGAGGTCAATCCGCGCGCTTCGCGCACGGTGCCTTTCGTCGCCAAGGTGACCGGCGTGCCGGCCGCCAAGATCGCGGCGCGCATCATGGCGGGTGAATCGCTCGCGAGCTTTTCGCTAAAGCCACAGGCCTTCGCGCCGGGTGGCGCCGGCCATGTCGGCGTCAAGGAAGCGGTGTTTCCGTTCGCGCGGTTCGGCGACAAGGTCGACACCGTGCTGGGCCCGGAAATGAAATCGACCGGCGAAGTGATGGGCATCGATCGCGATTACAACATCGCTTTCGCCAAGAGCCAGCTCGGTGGCGGCACGCGGCTGCCCAAGAGCGGCACGGTCTTCGTCTCGGTCAAGGACGCCGATAAGCCGCGGATTCTGGAGGCTACGCGGCTCCTCGCCGGCCTCGGTTTTCGGGTCCTGGCAACGTCGGGGACCCAACGTTACCTCGCCGAGCAAGGCGTGGCGGCGGTCAAAATCAACAAGGTCGCCGAAGGCCGGCCGCACATTGTCGACGCCATCAAAAACGGCGAAGTTCAGCTGGTTTTCAACACCACCGAAGGGGCCACGGCGCTGGCCGACAGCCGGTCGCTTCGGCGCGCAGCCCTCTTGCATAAAGTGCCATACTACACCACTCTCTCAGGGGCCGTCGCCGCAGCGCAGGGCATCAGGGCCTACCTCGGGGGTGACCTCGAGGTGTGTGCGCTGCAGAGCTATTTCGGGGCTGGGTCTGATCGAGCGTCGGGACGGCCGCAGCGACGGTACGTGTAGAGCCAGGGTTCGTGATCGTAGGCCGGAGATGCTTCGGCCCGCGATCAAATTTTTGACTCTGCGGGCACTGGAGGTTGAGACCGATGGACAAGATTCCGATGACGGCAGAGGGCTACTCGGCTCTGGAGACCGAGCTCAAGCACTGCCAGCAGATAGAGCGGCCGCGGATCATTCAGCAGATCACCGACGCGCGCACCCATGGCGATCTTTCCGAGAACGCCGAATACCATGCAGCGAAGGAATCGCAGTCGCTCAATGAGGGGCGCATCGCCGAGCTCGAGGACAAGCTGGCGCGCGCCGAAGTGATCGACGTCTCGAAGCTTTCGGGCGACACCATCACCTTTGGCGCCACCGTGACGCTGGTCGACGAGGACACCGACAAAAAGGCCATATGGCAGATCGTCGGCGAGCCGGAAGCGGACGCCAAGAAAGGCAAGATTTCCATCACCTCGCCGCTGGCGCGCGCGCTCGTCGGCAAGAAGAAAGGCGCGCAGGTCGAGGTGGTCACCCCCGGCGGCGCCAAGGCCTATGAGGTGATGAAGGTCGAGTGGAAGTAACAGACGTCGTCTGTCCTCGATCCCATGAAATTCGGCGTTTTCGACCACCTGGACGATGCCGGCGTGCCGCTGGGCGAGCTTTATGCCGGCCGGCTGCGGCTCGCCGAGGCCTATGACCGCTTGGGCTTTCACGCTTATCACCTCGCCGAGCATCACGGCACCCCGCTCGGTTGCGCGGCTTCGCCCAGCGTGTTTCTGGCGGCCCTGGCGCAGCGCACCACAAGGCTGCGTTTTGGGCCGATGGTCTATCTTCTGCCGTTCTACCATCCGCTGCGCTTGATCGAAGAAATCTGCATGCTCGACCAGATGAGCGGCGGACGCTTGGAGCTTGGCGTCGGACGCGGGGTGTCGCCGTTTGAGACCGCTGCCTATGGCCTCGATTTCACGCAGACCCAGGCGATGTATCACGAAGCCTTCCAGGTCATGCTCAAGGGGCTTGATTGCAAGGAGCTGACCTTCGCCGGGAAATTCTATCGCTTCGACAATGTGCCGATGGTTCTCCAGCCGGTGCAGCGTCCGCATCCGCCGCTATGGTACGGCGTCAGCATTCCCGATAACGCCGATTGGCCGGCGCAAAACGACGTCAATGTCATCTCGCTGGCGCCGCGTGAGGCCGTCCGTCCCATCTTCGAGCGCTATCTGTCGGTGCGAGATACGCTTGGAAAACGCAACACGACATTGTTCGGTGTCGGCCGGCACGTCGTTGTTGCCGATACTGACGCGGAAGCCCTTGCCATCGCGCGGCGCGTCTATCCGCGTTGGCGGGCGAGCTTCTTCTGGCTGTTCGAGCGCCACGGCGCGGCGCCGCGCGTGGCCGCGCTCTATCCTAAAAGCTTTGACGAGCTGGCGGCGCTCGGCATTGCGGTGGCCGGGTCGCCGCAAACCGTGCGCGACTTCATCGCGGC
>Ga0335081_10003356_pt1 | contig 25207 bp, 25 predicted proteins | sample Lox_Sample_35_FD_206713 | JGI IMG/M metagenome (GOLD analysis project Ga0335081, IMG submission 206713) | Soil microbial communities from Loxahatchee National Wildlife Refuge, Florida, United States - Lox_Sample_3.5 | ecosystem: Environmental > Terrestrial > Soil > Wetlands | place: USA...
GTTCGCCGGCCGGAAGCCGGACCTGGCCGAGGAGAACCTCCAGGCGCGGATCCGGGGCACGCTCCTGATGGCCCTCTCGAACGAGTTCGGCTGGCTGCTCGTCGCGACCGGCAACAAGTCGGAGCTGTCGGTCGGCTACGCGACGCTCTACGGCGACATGGCCGGCGGATTCGCGCTCCTGAAGGACGTGTTCAAGACCGACGTGTTCCGGCTGGCGAGGCATGTGAACGAGCAGGCCGGGCGCGAGCTCGTTCCGCAGTCGACGATCGACCGCGCGCCGAGCGCGGAGCTGCGGGCCGACCAGCTCGACGAGGACTCGCTGCCGCCGTACGACGAGCTCGACAAGGTGCTCGAGGCGTACGTCGAGGAGGACCGCTCGCTCGAGGAGCTCGACGCCGACGGCTTCGACCCGGACGTCGTCGAGCGCGCCGTCGCTCTCATCGACCGCGCGGAGTACAAGCGGCGGCAGGCGCCTCCGGGCGTGCGACTGCGGCCGAAGGCGTTCGGGCGCGACCGGCGGACGCCGATCACGAACCGCTGGCGAGGCTGATGCCGGCGCCGGAGGCACGGATCTCCGTCCGCGAGCTTCGGCGCGATCCCGACGATGCGCTGCGGCGAGTCGCCGAGCGCGGCGACCTCGTCTGGGTGCGAGCCGGACGCGGGCGGTTCCTCCTCACGAGGAGCCCGGACGCCGTGCGCGAGACGCTCGTGGAGCGGGCGGAGGAGCTCGCGAAGCCGCGCTCGCAGCGAATCGCCGTCGGGCGGCCGGGGCCCGAGCCGCCCCCGGGCCGAATCTCGCCCCCGAAGCTGCGCCGCGCGCTTGCGAGAGGCATGAGCAGCGGAGCCGGACGGACGGCGGAGGCCGTCTCCGGCGCGGCCGTGCCTGCGGCGCAGCGCTGGCACGACGGAGAGCGGATCCGCCTGATGCCGTGGCTTCGCCCGCTCGTGATCGACGCCGTCGTCCGCGGGGCGTTCGCGAGCCCGCTCGGCGACGATGATCGCCAGCGGCTCGAGGTCGTCGTCCGCTGGGCCGATCGCTCGCCGCGGGTGACGGGCCGGCGGCCCACGCTGCATGCGCTGGCCCGGCCGCTCGCATTCGCGCGGCTCTCGCTCGTCGTCCGCAGCCTGCTGGCTCATGCCGACCTGAGCCGGTACTCGGAGCTAAGCGCGGTCGCCCTCGAGCACGAGGACTTCGCGCCCGGATCGACCGAGCGCGAGCGGCAGGCGCTGCTCGGCGAGCTGTTGCTCGGCGCGGTGGGGCCGCTCGTCCAGACGTCCGGCTGGGCGCTCTTCCGCTTCGGCGCGGAGCCGGCCGCAGCGGCCCGGCTCCGCAGCGAGTGGTACGGGGGCACGTCGCGCGCCTACACCGAGGCGTTCGTCCGCGAGGTGACGCGGCTACATCCGACGAATCCGCACATCACGCGGGTCGCCCTCGTGGACACGAGCGTTGGCGGCGAGCCGGTGCCTGCTCACACGCGGGTGGTCGTCGACGTCGCAGCCCTTCATCGCGACCCGCGTCTGTACGACGAGCCGGACCGGTTCAGCCCGGAGCGCTGGCTCGAGGGTCGATCGCCGGAGCAGAAGTTCGCCTCTGCCGCGTTCGGAATCGGCGACCGGCGCTGCCTCGGCGAGGCGATCGCCATGAAGGCGCTTGCGGCGCTCGTCGAGGCGGTCGGCCGCCACTGCGATCTCGCCTTCGACGAGGTGGACGTCACGGCGCGCGGGCGGCGGCAGCTCGCCGACGACGTCGCCGTCACCGTGACGCGGCGGCCAGCCTCCTGAACCAGCGGAGCCGCTCGTCCCACGGCACGGCCGCGTTCGCGGGCGACGTCGACGGGAGGACGAAGAGGCGCGTCCCGCCGAGCGTCCGCTCCTGGGGGCCGAGCTGCGGCCGCTCGCCGAACGTGCCGCGGTATGCCTCCTTGCCGACGAAGGCGAGCCAGGCCGGCCCGAGCTCGCGCGCGATTCGCTCCAGCCGCTCGGCCGAGCCGGCGAAGTCGGTGCGACGGAGGTCGCCCGAGCCGGGAGTCGTCCGGTAGGCGGCGTTCGTGACGCCGATTCCCTCGTCGAGGAGCTGGAACTGCTCGTGCGGCTCGTAGAGCCGCGAGGTCAGCCCCGCCACGTGGAGCAGGCGCCAGAAGTCGTTGCGCGGGTTCGCGAAGTGCGCGGCTGCCGCAGCCGAGACGCGCCCGGGATTGATGCCGACGAAGACGAGGCGGAGCCCGGGCGCCAGCACGTCCGGGACTTCGCTCGGCGTGCTCATGCGCTCAGTCTCGCGCGAGGGCCCGCTCGACGCGCAGCGCCTCGCGCAGCTCCTCGCGCGAGTGGATCGCAAGCTTCCTGTACGCGTTGCGCAGGTGGTACTCGATCGTCTTCGGGCTGAGGAAGAGCGCCGCCGCAGCCTCCTTCGTCGTCCGCCCCTCGGCGAGGAGCAGCGAGACTTGCAGCTCCTGCGGCGTGAGCTCGTCCCGCGTGCTCGGGTCGCGGCGGCGCGCCGTCTCGCCCGTCGCGGCGAGCTCGGCCCTCGCCTGCTCGGCCCACGGCGCGGCGCCCAGGTCCTCGAAGGTCTCGTGGGCCGCGCGGAGCTGCTCCCGCGCAGCCGTTCGCTGTCCCGAGCGGCGGAGCCGCGCGCCGTAGACGAGCCGGGTGCGCGCCACCTCGAAGACGTCCGGCGTCTCGGCGTGAAGCTCGAGCGCCTCGTCGAAGCAGAGCGCGAATTCGCCGTCCGCGGCGACGAGCCCGCGCGCGCGCGCCGCTCGCGCCCGCGCCCACGGCTGGCCCTTCGTGACGGCCGCGGCCTCGTACTCCGCTGCCGAGCGCAAGGCCCTGCCCTCGTCCCCGAGGCGGAGGTGGATCTCGACGAGCTCGGGCGCCGGGGCGAGATCGGCGTCGACGAGCTCGTGCCGGGCGAGCAGCGCCTCCAGCTCGCTCAGCTCCTCGAGCGCCTGGTCGGGACGGCCGAGGACGAGCTCGAGCTCGCCGAGCGCAGCATGCACCCACATCTCGCAGAGCGCGACGCCGAGCTCCCGCGCGAACAGGAGCGCTTCCTCCGCATGCTCGCGCGCGGCCTCCTCGCGCCCGAGCCTCGCCTCGAGCCAGGCGAGGCGCGCGAGAGCGAAGCTCAGCACGACGAGCTGGCCGCTCTCGCGGGCGAGCGCGATCGCCTCGTCGAAGCCGGCGAGCGCTTCGACCCAGCGGTCGGTGGCGGCCTGGTCGGTCGCGACGTGCATCAGCAGATACGGCAGGACTCCGACGGCGGCGGCGGCCCGAGCCGTCGCGACCGCCCAGTCGGTCAGCTCGTGGCCGGCCTCCGCCTCGCGCAGCCAGAGCGGGCCGACGGCGGCCCAGACGAGGAGGCGCGGGTCGTCCCGCAGCTCGGCGACCGCCTCGAACTCGGAGGCGGCGGAGCGGATCGCGGCCGCGCCCGCGCTGCTGTCGCCGGCGAGCACGCCCGCGATTCCCAGCGTCATGTGCGAGAAGAAGGATTCCGCCGGGGTCGAGGCGCCCAGCGCGGCGGAGCGCGCGCGTTCCGCGCACTCCTGCATCGTCCGTGCGTCGGCTGACAGGAAGGCGCCGTAGACGGCCTCGGCGAGCAGCACCGGAGCGAGCGACGCCTCCGCCCGCTCGGCCGCGGCGAGGAGGTTCTCGACGCCCGCTCCGACTGGGCCGCGGCGCAGGGCGATGAGGCCGCGCAGGTGAGCCTGCTCGAGCGAGTCCACGAGTGGCGCCGCCTCGTCGAGCAGGGCGAGGGCGCGGTCGGCCTCGCCGCCGAGCCACGCCGCGTCGGCCGCCTCGCCCAGCAGCCCGCCCCGTCGCGCGTCGTCGCCGGCGAGCCGCGCCGCGCGCTCGTAGGCCTGGGCTGCGACGTCGTACGCGCTGCGCTCCCTGGCCCGCGCCCCCGCCTGCGCGAGGGCGGAGCACGCGACGTCGTCCGGCCCCACAGCCGCCAGCGCGAGGTGCCAGGCCCGCCGGTCTGCGTCGGCGTCGGGAAGGGCCGCGGCGAGCGCGAGGTGGACGCGCCGCCGCGTCTGGGGCGAGGCCGCCGCATAGATCGCCGACCGGACGAGGGGATGCCGAAACTCGATGCGGCCGCCGCCGACCGTGACGAGCCCGGCCGCGTCGGCCGGCTCGAGCGCCTCGACGTCTCCGCCGGCGCGGACGAACAGGGCCGGCTCCGCACGATCGGTAGCGGCCGCGAGGACGAGCGTGTCGCGTGTCGCCTCCGGCAGCGCCTCCGCACGGTGGAGGAACACCTCCGAGACGCTGGTCAACACCGGCACCGGCGCGTCCAGCGGCGGCGTCTCGCGCGGCTCGCGCGCCAGCTCGAGCAGGGCGAGCGGATTCCCGCCGGTCTCGCGGTGCAGCCGTTCGGCCAGCTCCGGCGTCGCGTCCGGGAGCAGCCGCTGCGTGGCGCCGAGGTCGAGTCCCGCCAGCTCGAGCACCGGCAGGTCGGCGCCGTCGAGCAGCGACGAGACGCCGTCCCGCACCGTGAGCAGGACCGCGATCGGGTCGGCCACGAGCCGGCGCGCCGCGAACAGAACGGCATCGGCGGACGAGGCGTCGAGCCAGTTCGCGTCGTCGACGAGCACCGCAAGCGGCTGCGTCTCGGCGTAGACGGCGAGCAGGCTCAGCGTCGCCGCGCCGACGGCGAAGCGGTCGGCGGCGTGCGCCGGCCGCAGGGCGAGCGCGCTCTCGAGCGCCTCCGCCTGCGGCCCGGGAATCCGGTCGAGGAGGCCGAGCGCCGGGCGCAGCAGCTCGAGCAGGCTCGCGAACGGGATCTGGGCTTCCGACGCGACCCCGCGGGCGCGGAGGAGGAGCATGTCGTCCGCAAGCGCGGCCGCCTCCTCGAGCAGCGACGACTTCCCGATTCCCGCCTCGCCCACGAGCGCGAGCACGCCGCTGCGGCCGTCGCGGGCATCGTCGAGCAGACGGCGGATCTCGGCCAGCTCCGCCTCACGGCCCAGGAGCATCCCTCGGGATCGTAGGCGAGCCCGGTCAGGACGAACAACTCGTACCAGGTGGGGCACCCGAGGCGAGCGATTCGCCTCCCTCCTAGCGTCTTCGGCGACCCCGAACGAGGAGGAATGCGTGGCAACCATCGAGGAACCGCAGCAGGTCGACGTCGACAAGCTGATGGAGTTCGTGTTCAAGGCCGTCGACGAGGTCGGCGCGACGCTCAACACGGCGCTCGTGGTCATGGGCGACCGGCTCGGCCTCTACCGCGCGCTCGCCGGCGCCGGCCCGCTGACCCCGGCCGAGCTGGCCGAGAAGACCGGTACGGCCGAGCGGTACGTCCGCGAGTGGCTGAACCAGCAGGCGGCGGGCGGCTACGTCGCATACGAGGCCGACAGCGGGCGCTACTCGCTTCCGCCGGAGCAGGCGGCCGCGCTCACCGACTCCGAGAGCCCGGCCTACCTGCCCGGGTTCTTCCAGATCGCGCTCGGCTCGGTGATGGACTCGCCGCGGATCGTCGACGCTGCGAAGAGCGGCGCCGGGATCGGCTGGCACGACCACGTCCACGACGTGCACGAGGGCTGCGAGCGCTTCTTCCGCCCGAGCTACAACGCGCACCTCGTCGCCGAGTGGCTGCCGGCGCTCGAAGGCGTCGTCGCGAAGCTCGAGCGAGGCGCGTCGGTGGCCGACGTCGGCTGCGGGCACGGAGCGTCGACCGTCCTCATGGCGGGGGCGTTCCCGAGGTCGCGCTTCACCGGCTTCGACTACTACGACGGCTCGATCGAGACCGCGAGCGAGCGGGCGCAGAAGGCGGGCCTCGCGGATCGCGTCGAGTTCCGCAAGGCGAGCGCCGCTTCGTATGACGGCGGCGGCTACGACCTCGTGACGATGTTCGACTGCCTGCACGACATGGGCGACCCCGCCGGGGCGGCGCGGCACGTCCGGCAGTCGCTCGCCCCGGACGGCACCTGGATGATCGTCGAGCCGAAGGCCGGCGACCGCGTCGAGGAGAACCTCAACCCGGTCGGCCGCGCGTACTACGGCTTCTCGACCCTCCTCTGCACGCCGTCCTCGCTCTCGCAGGAGGTCGGGCTCGCGCTCGGCGCCCAGGCGGGCGAGTCCCGGATCCGCGAGGTCGTGACCGGAGCTGGTTTCTCGGGCTTCCGCCGCGTCGCCGAGACGCCATTCCACATGGTCCTCGAGGCCAGGCCGTAACGAGACCGCCGAGGCTGGACGTCGGAGCCTACGCGGCTTCGGCGTCCGCCCCGGGCTCGCGCGCGTCGAGCCGCTCCTCGAGCCCGCGGCGCAGATCCTCGCCCGTGACGCGCAGCTCGTAGCGCGGCCGCCGAGGCTCGAGCTTCACGAGGGTCACCGTTGGATCCCAGCCGCCGTAGCAGCGGACGTAGCACTCGGCCTCGGTGAGCATGCGCAGCCGTCGCACCGCCGCAGCGTAGGCGCCGCTCCGGACGGATGGACCTGCGTCGGAGCCGGGCTGTGAGACGATCCCCACGTGGCGAAGGAGCTCCACTATGCGGTCGATCTCGGCGCCGGCGGCGAGCTGCGCGACGAGAGCGGCGCGGCGCTCCGCGTGCCGCCGGAGTGGACGCCGGAGCACCTGCTGCTCGCCGCGCTCATCCGCTGCTCGCTCGCCGGCCTCCGCTACCACGCCGAGCGCGCCGGCCTCGCCGTCGGCGCGAGCTCCGGCTCCGTCCATGCGCTCGTCACCCGGCGCGAGAGCGAGGAGCGGTACGCGATCGCGCAGGCCGACGTCGAGCTCGACGTCGAGGTCGAGCCGCAGCCCGGGCACGACGAGCTCGGCGAGCTGCTCGCGAAGGCGGAACGCGATTGCTTCGTCGGCTCGTCCCTCACGTCGAGGCCGCGCTACCACTGGACGGTGAACGGCCGATCGGCGGACGACTACTAACCCTGCTCGAGCGGCGCCATCGTCAGCCCGCGCTCGCGCAGCTGCTCCCAGTACAGCTCCGCCTGCTCGCGCAGGCCCGACCAGACGATCGCCAGACCGCTCGCGTGGATCCGGTTCGCGAGCTGCATCCCCTGCTCGTAGCTGATGCCCGGCACGACGCTCGAGAGCGCGGCCGCGACGCCCTGGAAGGTGTTGTGGTCGTCGTTGAGGACGATCACGCTCCAGGGGCCGCCGAGGCCGGCTTTCCCGCCGCGGTCGAGCCGCTCGCGCGGCGGCGTCAGCGTCGTGCTCACGGCTCGATCGTAGTCCTGTAGCGTCAACGCATGGCCGCCGCCGCTCCCGACATCGCGTCCGTCCGCTCCCATTTCCCCGCGCTCGCGAGCGGCATCGCGTTCCTCGACGGACCGGGCGGGACACAGTGCCCGGAGACCGTGATCGAGGCGATCTCCGCCTACCTGCGGGAGACGAACGCGAACCTCGGCGGCGCATTCGCGGCGAGCCGGCAGAGCGACGAGCTCGTCGAGCGAGCGCATGCGACGGCCGCCCGCTTCCTCGGCTGCAGGCCGGAGGAGACGATCTTCGGCGCGAACATGACGACGCTCAACTTCGCGCTCACGCGCGCGCTCGGCCGGACGCTCGAGCGGGGCGGCGAGATCCTCGTCACGCGCCTCGACCACGACGGCAACGTCGCGCCGTGGCTCGAGCTCGGCCGCGATCTCGGCCTCCATGTCGACGTCGTCGACATCCGCGACGACACGACGCTCGACCTCGACGATCTCGAGCGTCGCCTCGGCACGCACACGCGCGTCGTCGCCTTTCCGCTCGCGTCGAATGCGTTCGGGACGGTCACCGACGCCGCACGGATCGTCGAGCTCGCGCACGCCGCCGGCGCTCTGGCCTGGGCGGACGCCGTCCACTACGCGCCGCACGGCCCGATCGACGTCCGAGAGCTCGGCGTGGACGTCCTCCTCTGCTCGCCGTACAAGTTCTTCGGCCCGCACCTCGGGCTCGCGTTCGGGCGCGACGACCTCCTGCGCTCCTGGCGGCCGTACAAGGTGCGGCCGGCGGCGGACGAGCCGACCGGCCACCGCTTCGAGACGGGCACGCTCGCGCACGAGCTGCTCGCCGGATTCGTCGCGGCCGTCGACTATCTCGACGGGCTGGGCTGGGACGCCATCCGCGCCCACGAATGCGCGCTCGGGGAGCGCTTCCTCGACGGGCTGCCGGACCGCTGCGCGCTCTACGGGCTCGCGACGATGGACGGGCGGGTGCCGACCTTCGCCTTCGGCGTCGAGGGGCTGGCGCCACGCGAGGTCGCGGAGCGCCTCGGCGAGCGGCAGATCGCGGTCTGGGACGGCGACTACTACGCCGTCGAGGGGATGACGCGGCTCGGGCTCGAGCCCGAAGGCGCGGTCCGTGCCGGCTTCGTCCACTACAACACCTTCGACGAGGTCGACCGGCTCCTCGCCGCGCTCCGCGAGCTCTAAGCCGGTCAGGCGGCGTTGTCGGCCTTGGCGGCGCTCGCCGCCGCCGCCCAGCGCGGGTCGTGACGGCGGATGCGGTCGGGCTCTCGCCCGCGCGCTTCGGCGAGCTCGAGCGTCAGCCGCTGGAAGCGGACGACGTCGACGACCGGATGCCGCGTCGGCAGGACGTCGACGTCGCAGCCGAGCTCGCGGAGCCCGGCCGCGGCCGCCGCGGCGCGTTCCGCCGCCCGCCCCTCGCCTTGGAGGACGAACGCGCGCACCGACTCGTCCACGGCGGCGAAGTAGCCGTGCAGGAGCTGCTCCGTCTCGTACGCCTCGGCCGCCACCCACGAGCCCTCGCGCAGCTTGAGCACCGCTTCGTGGGCCGTCGGCAGGTCGCGTCCGGCGCCGGCGACGAGGAACCGCTCCTGCTCGCCGACCTGCGGCAGCGGCGCCTCGAGCGCCTCGGCCACCGCGCCGGGGAGCCACGACACGTCCTCGCCTCGGAGTGCGGCGAGCGCGGCGACGGCGCACGTGTAGCTCGCGGTATGGCACCAGCTCTCCTCGATCTGCGGAGTGCAGACGATGACCTCCTCGCAGAGCTCGGCGATCGGCCCGTCGGCCTGCCCGGTGACCAGCCACCTCCGCCCCTGCCATGCTTGGGCCGCCTCGAGCGTGAGCGGCGTCTCTCCCTCGTGGGAGACGATGACGAGCAGGTCCGCGTCGCGTTCCGGGCGCAGGACGAGCTCGAGCGGCTGCACCGCCTCGCCGGCCGTCATCGCGGCGTGGAAGGACGTGCCGCAGCCGGTGAAGAGCGGCCGTGCGCCGTCGGGGAGCCGCCGGTCCGTCGGCACCCCGGCCAGCCACTCGGGCTGCGCGGCGATCGCGCGCCTCGTCTGCTCGCCGATCATCACCCCGTCTATACCATCGCCGCCGTGGAGGCGTTCCCGTTCGTGCACGAGGAGATCGTGCGCTTCAGCGATCTCGACGGCTTCGGCCACGTCAACAACGCGGTCTTCTCGACGTACCTCGAGCAGGCGCGGCTCGCCTGGTTCGGCTCGCAGGAGACGGGCGAGGCGATGCCGCTGCGAGACGTGATCCTCGCCCGGACGGAGATCGACTTCCGCTCGCCCGTGTTCTTCGGCGAGACGATCGCCATCGGCGTGCGACCGTCGCGGCTCGGCAGGAAGAGCTTCGAGCTCGAGTACGAGCTGCGTGCCGGTGAGCGACTCGTCGCCGAGGCGAAGAGCGTTCTCGTCGGCTACGACTACGCCGCGGAGCGGAGCGTCGAGGTGCCGGAGCGCTGGCGGCGCAGGCTGCAGCCCGTGGAGGCCGCGCAATGAGCGTCTTCGGCCGCGAGACGCTCGACAACGGGCTCCGCGTGCTGCAGGCCGACCTGCCGTACGCGCAGTCGGTGACGGTGATGCTCATGCTCGCCGCCGGCTCCCGCTACGAGACACCCGAGACGAACGGCATCGCCCACTTCGCCGAGCACATGTTCTTCAAGGGCACGGAGCGACGCCCCAGCGCGCGCCAGATCGCCGGCGAGATCGACGCGATCGGCGGCGAGTTCAACGCGTTCACCGGCAAGGAGTACACGGCCTACTACGTCAGGTGCGCGGCGGAGCACCGCGACGTCGCGCTCGACGTCCTCGTCGACATGCTCCGCAACTCGCGCTTCGTCGAGGAGGAGATCGAGCGCGAGAAGGGCGTGATCGTCGAGGAGATGAACATGTACTTCGACACGCCGCGCGACTACATCGGCGGTCTGTACGAGCAGCTCCTCTACGGCGACCAGCCGCTCGGCTGGGACATCATCGGCCGCAAGGAGACCGTCCGCGGCGCGACGCGCGAGGCGTTCTTCGGGTATCTCGACCGCTGGTACAAGCCGGCGCGGATGGTGCTCGGCGTCGCCGGCCAGACAGGCGACGACGTCCTCGAGCGGGCGCAGGAACTGCTCGGCGACCTTCCCGCCGCCGAGACCGGCGAGCCGATGCCGGTCCAGCCGTACCGGAACGGCCGCGTGAGCGTCTTCACGAAGCCGTCCGACCAGGCGCACGTCTCCCTCGGCGTCCACAGCTACCCGCTCGACCACCCCGACCGCTACGCGCTCCAGCTCCTCGCCACGGTGCTCGGCGGCGGCATGTCCTCGCGCCTCTTCAGCGAGGTACGCGAGCGGCGCGGCCTCGCCTACTACGTCTACGGCCTCAACCACAGCTACACCGACGCCGGCAGCCTCTACGCACAGGCCGGCGTCGACATCGGCCGCATCGACGAGGCGATCGGGACAATCGCGGCCGAGCTGCGCAAGATCGCGGCGGAGCCGGTGCCGGCGGAGGAGCTCGAGAAGGCGCGGAGCTTCTCCCGCGGCCGCTTCGTCCTCCAGCTCGAGAGCCCGCAGGGCCTGATCCTGTTCGGGCTGCGGCGGGAGGTGCTCGAGGCGCGCCTGCCCGACCCGCAGGAGATCCTCGACGGTCTCGCCGCCGTCACGGCGGAGGACGTGAGCCGCGTCGCAGGGGAGCTGATCGCCGACGACCGGCTGCGGCTCGCGGTGATCGGCCCGTTCGACGACGCAGCCCGCTTCGAGCCGCTGCTCGACGGCTGAACGTGGCCGTCGCATTCGAGCGCTTCCGCCATCTCGTCCTCGTGCCCGCCGTCGCCGGCGGGATCGAGCGCCGCTTCGTCCTCGACACGGGAATCGGGCCGACGCTCCTGACGCCGGAGCTCTGCGCCGCGGCCGGTGGCCAGGAGACGGGCGACCGGTTCACCGGCCCGCGCATGTCGGGTCAGGAGATCGTCCTGCCGCTCGCCCGCGTTCCGTCGCTCCGCTTCGACACGCTCGAACGGCGCGAGCTCGAGGTCGGCGTCTTCGACCTCCGAGATGGCCTGCCGCCGGAGCTCGCCGACATCGGCGGCTTTCTCTCGCTCGCGTTCTTCGATACGCACCCGTTCACGGTCGACTATCCGCAGGAGACGGTCGCGCTCGAGACGGACGAGACGCTCGCCGCGCGCCTGCGCGAGGGGGTCGCCGTGGACGTCGAGCTCGCGCGCGACGGCCCGTCCCTCGATGCGTTCCTGCCGCTCGCGCTGCCCGGCGGCCGGACGATCTCGGCAGAGGTCGACATGGGCAGCGACTCGCTCGTCCTCGACGAGCGGTTCGCCGCGGAGGTCGGCGTCGACCTCGAGGCGCCGGACGTGCGGCGCGTCGAGGGCACCGACGAGACGGGGGGCGCCTTCCGGCGCACGTTCGCGACGCTCGACGGGAGCGTGCAGCCGTCAGGGGCGCCGGCCCTCGCGCAGGAGCGGCCGGAGGCGATGTTCCAGCGAATCGTCCACGACGGCCTCGTCGGCGACTCCTTCCTCCGGCGTCAGGCCGTGACGTACGACCTCGGCCGCAGCCGTCTCGTCTTCGCGGCCTAGCCGCGGGCACGCCGAGCAGACCCTCTGCCCGGCGCATCCAGCGTGGCGAACGGCGGCGCTTGACGTGCAGGTCGGCGGTCCAGTTGGCACCTGACCCGGATCCGCCCGTTGGAGTGCCTTCGACCTCCGCCGCTATCCGCAGACGTCGTTCATACCATTCGCGCGCGACGGATTGAATCCTCCGTCAGACCAGAATCTGCGCAAATTGCGGCTCGACGTGCTCTCGGTCTCCGCCGCCGGGCGGCGGCGTTCGATCGCGCGGGGGGAGCCCGGAGGCTCCCCCCGCTCCGCTCGTCTACTCGACGTTGCCGAAGGCCTTGATCTCCTCCAGCTCCTGCGCCGAGAGCTCGCGCGGAACGTCGCCCCGCGCGACCTTCTCGGCCCGGACGTGCTCGTTGATCTGCTCGACGATCTCCGGGTTCGCGAGCGTCGTCACGTCGCCGATGTCCATGAAGTTCGAGATGCTCGCGATCACGCGCCGCATGATCTTGCCGGAGCGCGTCTTCGGCATGTCCGCCACGACCCAGACGTTCTTCGGGCGGGCGATCTTCCCGATGTCCTTCTCGATCTGGGCCGACACCTTCTGGGCAACCTCGTCGCCCGCCTCGACGCCCGGCTTGAGCGAGATGTACATCTCGACCGCCCTGCCGCGCAGCTCGTCCATCACCGGCACGGCGGCCGCCTCCGCGACCTCCGGGACCTCGATCGCAGCCGACTCGAGCTCCTTCGTGCCGAGCCGGTGGCCGGCGACGTTGATCACGTCGTCGATGCGGCCGAGGATCCGGTAGTAGCCGTCGGCCGCCTGCACGGCGCCGTCGCCGCACAGCCAGGGCCAGTCGTGCCAGTCGGTGCTCTTCGGGTCGCGGTTGTACTTCTTGTGGTACGTGTCGACGTACCGCTCGTCCTGGCCCCAGATGGTCAGCATCCGCCCAGGCCACGGATTGCGCATGCAGATGTTGCCGGCCTTGCCGGAGCCCCTGGGAACCTCGTCGCCGTTCTCGTCGTAGATCACGCCGTACAGTCCGAGGACAGTGGGGCCGCAGCTGCCCGGCTTCATCGGCTCGAGCGCCGGCAGCGTCGAACCGAGGAAGCCGCCCGTCTCGGTCAGCCACCAGGTGTCGGTGATCGCCGCCTCGCCCTTGCCCACCGACTGCCAGTACCAGCGCCAGACCTCGGGCTCGATCGGCTCACCGACCGTCGTCATCGTCTTGAAGTGGTAGTCGTACTTCGCCGGCTCGTCCGGGCCGAGCTTGCGCAGCATCCGGATCGTCGTCGGCGCGGTGTGGAAGATGTTCACGCTGAGCTTCTCCGCGATCCGCCACGGCCGCCCCGCGTCGGGGTACGTGGGCACGCCCTCGTACATGACGCTCGTCGTCCCGAGCGCGAGCGGGCCGTAGACGATGTAGCTGTGCCCGGTGATCCAGCCGATGTCGGCGAAGCACCAGTACGTGTCGTCGGGATGGATGTCCTGGTAGTACTTCGACGTGCCGGTGACGTAGGAGAGGTAGCCGCCGGTCGAGTGCTGCGCACCCTTCGGGCGGCCGGTCGTGCCGCTCGTGTACATGAGGAAGAGCGTGTCCTCCGCACGCATCGACTCGGGCTCCACCTCCCGTCCCGCGTACTGCGGGAGCAGCTCGTCGAGGAAGAAGTCCCGGCCCTCGACCATCGGGCTCTCCGAGTGGTATTCGCCGGGATGGCGTCGCCAGACGAGCACTTTCTCGACCTCTGTGCCCTCGCTGCGGGCTGCCTCGATCGCCTCGTCCGCCTTCACCTTGTGGTCGATGAGCTCGCCGTTGCGGTAATAGGCGTCCATCGTCACGAGGATCGTGCTCTGCGCGTCCGCCATCCGGTGGCCGCACGCCGTGCCCGAGAAGCCGCCGAACACCTCGGAGTGGATCACGCCGAGACGCGCGCAGGCGAGCATCGCGACCGGCAGGTCGAGCACCATCGGCAGGTGGAACGTCACGCGATCCTGCGGCTTCACGCCGCAGAAGTCCTTCAGTAGCGCCGCGAGCTCGTTCACGCGGCGGTGGAGCTCCTCGTAGGTCAGCTCGACCGTTTCCTGATCCTCGGGCTCGGGCACCCAGACGAACGCGTTCTCGGAGCCGCGTGACTCGAGATGCCGGTCGACGCAGTTGACGCACGCATTGAGCTTGCCCCCGACCCACCACTTGAAGAACGGCGGGTTCGACGTGTCGAGGATCGTGTCCCACTTCTTGTCCCACGTGAGAAGCTCCGCATACTCCTCGAAGCACTGCGGGAAATGCTCCTCGGAGAAACGGTCCCGGATGGCCGGGTCGTTCGCGTTCGCCGTCTCCTTCAGGGCCGCCGGCGGCGGGACATATTCCTCCTCCCGCCAGTGGACGGCGATCTGCGCCTCGGAGACTTCGGTGTCTACGGATCCCAACGTGCTCACCTCCTCCTGACAATGATGCTCGGGCCGGTGGGCCCGCCGAAGCGGGCCCACCAGGTAACGCATCGCACTCGGATCCTAAGCGAGCGCGGCCGCCGGAGCGTTCGCGATCAGTGGCTTGCCCACAGGCAGCACCGTCCGGCCCGCGACCCCGTTCCAGACGCCGGCCGCCGAGGTGTACCAGGCGACCGCCGCCGTCACGACGCCGCACCAGCCGCCGGCATGCAGCCACCAGAGGTGTGCACCCGCAGTGTGCGAAGCATTGAAGAAGCCGATCACGAGCACGATCTCGGTGATCTCGAGCGCGAAGAAGACCGCGAACACCGCCATGTTCACCCGCGCGCTCCCGATCAGCATGTACGTGTTGAAGACGGCGAACGCGAACAGATACCAGGCGAGCGCATTCGTGAGGTCGCCGCCCGTGTAGCCCTTGACCCAGCTCCCGTTGCCGACGGCGAGGATGATGAACAGGCCGAGGCCCATCCAGAACCCGCCGTACGTCGAGAACGCGGTCGCGCCGAACACGTTCCGGTTGCGGAACTCCCACATCCCGGCACAGAGCTGGCACAGGCCGCCGTAGAAGATCGCGGGGCCGACCCAGATCAGGTCGGGGATGAACGACGCGTTGTGGCCGCTGAGCAGGAACGTCGTCAGCGCGAAGCCAGCGAGACCCAGCGGGGCCGGGTCGGCAGCAGGTGTGCTCTCGACCTTCGTCACACCGCCCTGCCCCGAAGAGTAAGCACTCATGCAGCAGCCTCCTTTGGTCGGCGTCGCCGCTCGGACCCCCTCGGACCGCCGGCAGCGCCGAAGTGACTCCGAGAATCTGACCGACGCACCCTGCCCGCGTCAAGCGCGAGGGCGAAGAAAGCTACGGCTCGAGGTCGTACGGATACTGCGTGACGACCTCTGCGCCGCCGTCGGTGACGAGGACGATGTCCTCCAGTCGCACGCCGCCGTAGCCCGACCGGTAGAGGCCGGGCTCGAGCGTGATCACGTCGCCCGCGAGGAGCGTCTTCGTCGAGCTGCGCCCCATGCCCGGCTCTTCGTGGACCTCGAGCCCGACCCCATGGCCCAGCCCGTGGAAGAAGCCGTCCACGAGCGGCTCACCCGACGTCTTCGTCCGCTGCGTCGGCTCACCGGCGGCCTCGAAGACCTCGCAGCTCTCGTCGAAGATCGCGAGCGTCGAGGCGCCGGGACAGACGGCGGCCAGGCTGCGCTCGAGCGCCTGCCTGCAGAGGCGATGCCACTCGGCGACGTCGTCGGGAACGTCTCCCACGACGAAGGTGCGGGTCATGTCCGTGTAGACGGCCGACGCGTTGTCGCGCGGCCAGATATCGACGACGACCGGCACGCCGGCCGCGATCGGCCCGGAGCCCATGTCGTGGCCGGCCGCTCCCTGCGGGCCGGGTGCGACGATGAACTCGTCCGCCGTGGTGTCGTGCGCGACGAAGACGCCGTTCATCGCCGCCTTCACGCGCTCGACGGTGAGCGGCTCGCCGTCGAGGACGAGACCCTCGCCGTTGCGCTCCGCGTTGCGGAGGAGCTCGCGGCAAGCGTCCATCGCGGCCTCGGCGGCGCGCTGCGCGCGACGCAAGCCGGCGATCTGCGCCTCGGTCTTGACCCGGCGACGCTCGTCGAAGAGGTCCTGGTCGACGTCGAGCTCCACGCCCTCCGTGCGCAACCGGTCGGCGGCCCAGACCGGAAACGTCTCCGGCACGGAGGCGCGCTCGATGCCGAGCGAGGCGACCGCGCGCAGCATGAGCTGCGCACCGGCCTCGCGGCGGTCGAGGCCAGCCTCGAACAGCTCGTCGCTGCCGAGGTCGTCGTGCAGGTGCACCTCGAAGAGCCCCAGCTCGCGCAGGCGGCCGGCCTCCATCGAGTTGGCGAAGACGTGCGGCTTGCCCTCGCGCTCGGCGTAGAGGAAGGGGTCCGGCACCGTGAGCGCCACCGCCTGCCGGAGGTCGGCCGACCCGACGGTATCGCCGTAGATCAGGACGTCGGGCACCGCCGCCGATGCTACCGGCGGCAAGGTTCGCCCGAGCGGCGCCACGAGCGCTCGCCGGGGAACGCGAGCTTCTCATCGATCTCTCGGCCCGGAAACGCGATACTCGCCCCAGCGATGGCGACTGCGGACGAGACACAGGGCGCCTTCCCGGTCGGGGCGGCTTGCCGGATCGACTCGCGGGCGCCCTGGCGGCAGATCGCCGAGATCCCGGTCGGGCTGGATCCGGAGGGAATCGCCGTCGACGTCGAGCGCCGGCGCGCCTACGTCGCGTGCTCGCGGAGCGACTTCATGTCGGTCGTCGACCTCGAGAGCCACGAGGTGATCGACGAGGTCGTGACCGGCAACGAGCCGATCGACATCGTCTTCGACGAGCAGACGGGACGCATCATCACCGCCGACGCGCACTCAGACCAGGTGAGCGTGATCGACGCCGCGACCCTTCAGGTCGAGACGGCGTTGCCGGTCGGGGTCTATCCGTCGGGGATGACTCTCGTCCCGGAGCTCCGCCGCGCCTATGTCGGCAACTCGATCGGCTCGACGATGACCGTGCTCGACGTCGACACGCTCGAGACCCTCGCGACGGTCGAAGCGGAGCCGGGAGCCGGCGCGATCGGCGTCGACCCGACGCGGAACCTCGTCGTCTGCGTCAACTTCGTCGCCGCCTCGGCCACCTTCGTCGACGCGGAGTCGCACGAGGTGATCGACCGGCTCGAGCTCGGCACCGGGACGTGCGCAATCGGGATCGTCCCCGAGCGGGGCGAGGCGTTCATCGTCAACTCGATCGCCGGCACCGTCTCCCGCGTCGACCTCGACGCGCGCAGGGTCGTCGAGGAGATTCGCACCGGCTCGGCGCCCGTCGGTCTCTGCATGCACCCGGCGCACGACCGTGCCTACGTCACGAATCGCGGCGCCGGCTCGGTGAGCGTCCTCGGCGTCGCCGACGGCGCCGAGTGGTCGCAGATCCCGGTGGGCGGCGGCCCCGGCGGCGTCGTCGTCGACCCCCACGACGGCCGGATCCTCGTCGCGAACGCCGGCAGTCAGACGATGTCGATCGTCGAGGACCTGCTCGCCGCGCGGCCGCCGGCGGCCGTGGTCGAGGAGCAGAGCCGATGGATCGGGCAGCGCATCCCCGACTTCGCGCTCGAGGACTACTGGAGCGGGGAGCGGCGGACGAGCGCCGCGTTCGCCGAGAAGAAGTACATCCTCAACTTCTTCGCCTCCTGGTGAGGCCCCTGCAACGCGGAGGCGCCGTTCCTCGAGGAGCTGCGCGTCCGCGAGGAGGCCCGGTCGGGTCTCGAGGTCGTGCTGGTGGACATCTGGGAGGGGACGGAGCCGCGCCCCGAGGTCGAGCGCTTCTGCGAGATGTGGGGCATCAAGGGGCCGATCCTCCTCGATCCGAACCTCGAGCTCGCGAGCACGCTCGGCGTGCGCGGCGTCCCGACGAACGTCGTCGTCGACTCCGACGGCACGATCCGCGCCTTCGGCGCCTCCCGGCTCGAGGAGCTCGAGGCCGCGATCGACGAGCTCTACGGGCGCGCATAGCCTTCGCGGGGCGCGCGAGTCACCGCGCCGCCGAAGCCTCCTGCTAGGCCGTCATCCGCACGCCGAGCCAGAGCCCGCCGATCCCACCGACCACGCTGAGAAGGATCGAGGCCATGCCGAAGGCGCTGCCGCCCCACGCCTCGGGCGCCATGCCTCCGACCGTCGAGCCCACGAGGACGAAGAGCCAGACGACGCGACGTTCCATCTCCCGCTCATCGGCTGTAAGGCGCAAAACCTGAATCCCTACAAGCGGACGCGAAACGAGCGGGAGCGACCCGGCGGGCCGAGCTCCACTCGCGCGACGACCGCTCCGCGCACGCGTCCAGCGTACGGAAACTCGACGATGCCGACGCTGTGCGGCAGCAGCTCGCGGCGCCTCGGCCGCAGGATCGCGAACGTCCGGCCGCGCCTGCGGAGCACGAGCCGCAGCCTGCGCCCGCCGAGGCGCTCGGTCACGTTCCCGCGGTTCGCGAGCCGCACCTCGAGCCACCGAACACGGCCGCGCCGGCGCACGACGAGGGCGCGGAGATCGAGGCGCCGCACGATGCGGCCCGCCACATGGAGGTTCACGACGACCCCGAGGCGGAGGCGGATGCGAACGTGTCGCGCGCCGACCGGCACCGTGGTCAGGAGCACGAGGGCCGGGTGATCGCCGGGCGCGGCGCGCTTCGGGGGCGCAGCGACGACGCGGAGGGTCGCCGCAGCGCCCGGCGCGAGGCGTAGCCGCCGCGGGCCGAGTCGCAGCCACTCGGCGGCGCCGCTCGCCGGCCGGACGCGCGGCAGGCCGCGCAGCGAGCGCGCGAAGCCCGCCCGCGAGACGTCGACGAGGAGCGCACGCCGCCCCGGATTCCGCAGGATGATCGCGGCGCTCGCAGCTCCCTGCAGCGTCAGCCGCAGCGGGCTCGCGCTGAGCGCGATGCCCCGGGCGGCCGCGGCGCCGGGGAGAGGCGCCGCGGCCGCCAGGAGCGCCGCGGTGGCGAGCGCCCGTCTCACCGGCCGATCGCCGTGAACGTGAGCGTCGCCGTGTAGTGGCCGGAGGGGACGGCCGGCAGCGGCGCCACGAACCCCACGCTGGTCGCCCAGACGTCGCCTCCCGCCGCGCTCGGAGCGGACGTCGACCCGAGGAGCAGGTCGGCTGCGGGTGCGACGGGAACGGGTGCGAGAGCGGCGTCCGCAACGCCGATCCCGAGCGGCAGGTCGGCGGGCGCGAACGCCGTCCGGTGCACGCCGAGCGTGTAGCCAGCCGGGTCGTTGCTCGTGATGGTCACGTGCTCGGCGAGCGGCGCGGGAATCGTTCCCGGCACCGCGCCGGAGAAGCTGAGCGAGGGCTGGTCGAGCGAGATCGAGAGCAGCGGCTGGACGTCGACGGACACGGCGGCGTCGGCGGCCGACCCCGGCGCAGCCGAGGAGCAAGGCGCGACCGCTGCGGAGGAATCGAGGGGGTCGGGCGCGGCCGTCGCGAAGTCCGAGCCGTTGTCGTCGGCGTCGGTGCAGCCGGCGCCGGCACGGACGAGGGCCGTCGTCGCGCTCGGCGCCGCTGCGGCCGCGCTGCCTTCGTAGTCGCTCGCAGTGCCGTACCCGACCAGATCCTCTACACCCGCCACTCCCGAGCAGCTGCCGGCGGATGCACCGCAGGCGAGCGGGTCGGCGTTCGAGACGACGGCGACCTTGCCGCCCGAGACGGCGAGGTTCGAGCTGCCGGTCGCGTCCGGCGCGGGCAGCGCCGCTCCGGCCGTCCCGCCCGAAGCGAGCTCGACGAGGTAGTGCCCACCCGCCGAAATCGAGCCCGAAAGCGGCGTCGACTGCCACGACGTGCCGCCGGCGGTGGCGTACTGGAGCGTCCATCCGTCGACGGCGACCGCGCCGCCGCCACGGTTGAACAGCTCGACGTAGTCGTTCGCGTAGGAGGCGCCGCTGTTGCCGCCGGCGGCGAACAGCTCGCCGACGACGACGCTGCCTGCGCCGCTGCCGCGGGCCGAGGCGGCGGCGAGGGGAAGAGCGAGGATCGAGAGCAGGACGAGCAAGCACGTGCGCTTCATGAGAGCTCCGTTCCGAGAGGACTGGTCGCCCTCCTTGCTACCGCGCAGCCTCGCGTCGCGACAGTGTCCGTCGGGGATTCGGCACGAAGCCGCGACGCCTCGGGATACATTCACGGCATGGAGGCCCTCGAACACGCGAGGCACGTGGCGGCGGAGTGGGACGAGCGGCTGCGCGCCGATCTCCCGCCCGAGCTCGAGATCTTCGATGCGCACACGCACCTCGGCACCGACATCGACGGCATGGTCGGCCGCTACGAGGAGCTCGAGGCGACGATGGATCGCTACGGCGTGTCTCGCGCGTTCGTGTTCTGCCTCGACGAGCCCGACCGGCATCCGGGCTTCCGGGCCGGGAACGACCGGACGCTCGGGTTCGCCGCGCAGTCGGACGGAAGGCTGATCCCGTTCGTGCGACTCGCGCTCGACGAAGGGCCGATCGAGGAGGCGGAGCGCTGCCTCGACCTCGGCGCACGCGGGATCAAGCTCCACCCGCGGGCGCAGAAGTTCCTGCTCGACGACGAGCGGCTCGCGCCGGTGTTCGCGCTCGCGGCCGAGCGCGGCGTGCCGATTCTCGTTCACGCCGGACGCGGACTGCCGCCCATCGCGGCCGAGCTCGAGCGCCTCGTCGACACGAACCCCGGGACGCAGCTGATCCTCGCGCATGCGGGCATCGCCGACCTCGCCAACCTCGCGCACCGCTTCGCGGGCAAGCGCGGCGTCTTCTTCGACACGAGCGTCTGGAGCGCGATCGACCTGCTCGGGCTCCTGCGGCTCGTCCCGCCGGAGCAGATCGTCTACGCCTCGGACTACCCCTACGGCCAGCAGCCCGGCTCGCTGCTCCTGTCGCTCCGCGTGGCGCGCGTCGCGGGATTCGACGACGACCAGCTGCGCGGGATGTTCGCCGGCGCCGCGAACCGCATCGCGGACGGCGAGGAGCCGGTCGAGCCGTCGCAGCCGCAGGGCCACGATGTCCTCGAGCAGCCGCTCGCGCAGGCGCGTATCCACCAGTACCTCTCGATGGCGATGCCCCTCCTCTTCATCCGCCAGCCCGACGCATTCGGCGCTCTCGGGCTCGCGCTCAACGCGACCGAGGAGCCGAACGGCTCCCACCGCAGCGAGCTCGAGCGGATCCGCGAGCTCCTGCTCGTCGCGCGCGACCTGTGGCGCACGCTGCCCGAGGCGGAGGACGACACGGAGGTCCGCACCGTCGCGCGCACCGCCGTCCGGCTGATCCAGATGGCCGACACCCTGGCGGTGACGTCCGCATGAGCGAGCTCCGCCTGACCGTCAACGGCGAGGAGCACGTCCTCGACGTGCCCGTGGGCGCCGGCCTCGCGCACGTCCTCCGCGACGAGCTCGGCCTGACCGGGACGAAGATCGCGTGCAACGAGGGCCACTGCGGCGCGTGCACCGTCCAGGTCGACGGCGTGCCGCGCCTCTCGTGCATCACGCTCGCACACGCGGTCGAGGGCGCGGTGACGACGATCGAGGGGCTGCGGCAGCACCCGCTCGTCGACGCATTCACCCGCTGCGACGCGGTGCAGTGCGGCTTCTGCACGCCGGGACAGGTGGTCTCGGCCGCCGCCCTCGTCGCCGCCAACCCGAGCCCGAGCCGCGAGGAGATACGACATGCGATGGCCGGGAACATCTGCCGCTGCGGCACGTATCCGAAGATCGAGGAGGCGATTCTGACGTGGCGCGACTGATCCGCACCGAGAAGGAGGTCGAAGGACGCTACGAGGAGGTCTGGCTCGTCGTCGAGGAGGACCCTCTGACGCAGTGGCCCGCCGGCCCGCTCTCCGTCGTCGGCCGGCCCGCCGAGCGCAAGGACGCGCCCGAGAGGGTGCGCGGCGAGGCGCGCTTCACGGCCGACGTGCGGCTGCCGGGCATGCTCCACGCGGCCGTCCTTCGCTCCCCCCACGCCCACGCGCGCGTCGAGCGGATCGATCTTGCGCCCGCGCTCGCGCTTCCCGGAGTGCGGGCCGCGATCGGGCCGGGCGAGGCGAGCGGCCTCGAGGAAGAGGCGGGCTACGCCGGCGCCGCGGTCGCCGCAGTCGCGGCCGACACCTTCGCCCAGGCGCGGGCGGCGGTTGCGGCGATCGACGTCGAGTGGGAGGCGCTCGAGGCGATGCTCGACCCCGACGAGGCTGTCCGCCGCGGGCTCTTCACCGCCGAGCCGCGCCGCGACGAGCGCGGCGACGTGGAGCGCGCGCTCGCCGAGGCGGACGCGGTCGTCGAGGCGACGTACCGCACCCAGAGCGTCCTCCACAACGCGATGGAGACCCACCAGGCGGTCTGCGAGTGGGTCGGCGACACGCTCCACGTCTACATCTCGACGCAGTTCATCTGGGGCGTGCGCCAGGAGATCGCGGACGCGCTCGGCCTGCCGCAGGACAAGGTGCGCGTCGTCTGCGAGTTCATGGGCGGCGGCTTCGGCTCGAAGAACTCGCCCGACGAGTACACGTTCGTCGCCGCCGAGCTCGCGAAGCGGACGGGCCGGCCGGTGCGCTGCGCGCTCACGCGGCCGGAGGAGCACACCTCCGCGGGCAATCGGAACCCGACGATCCAGCGGCTCCGCGCCGGCGCGCGCAGCGACGGGACGATCGTCGCGCTCGACGGCGAGTTCACGAACGCGGTCGGCTGGTCCGGCTGGAACGCCCCGACCGAGGGGCCGATGCGGATGCTCTACGCGTGCGACAACGTCCGCACGGTCACATACGGGGCGCAGGTGAACACGCCGCCGATGAAGGCATTCCGTGCGCCGGGGTTCGTCGAAGGGACGTTCGGGCTCGAGTGCCTGATCGACGAGCTCGCGGCGAAGCTCGACGTCGACCCGCTCGAGCTGCGCCGGCTCAACTACGCCGACTCGAACGAGGGGACGCCGTTCTCCTCGAAGAACCTCGAGGAGTGCTACCGTCGCGCCGCGCCGCACTGGGAGCGGCGGCACGAGGTGCGGGCCCGCTCGGACGGGCCGTGGAAGCACGGCGTCGGGATGGCGAGCCAGATCTGGTACGGCGGCGGCGGGCCTCCGTCCTACGCCTGGGTGCGGATCGGCTCGGACGGCCGCGCCACGGTGATCACGGCGATGCAGGACATCGGCACGGGTACCCGCACGGCGATGGCGCAGATCGCGGCAGAGGAGCTGCGGCTGCCGCTCGACCGCGTCGACGTCGTCCTCGGCGACTCGGCCCGCGGGCCGTACGCCTCGATCTCGGCCGGCTCGTCGACGACGCCGTCGATGGGCCCGGCCGTCCGTGCGGCCGCGGCCGACGCGCGGGAGCAGATCGAGGACATCGCCGAGCAGCGAGGCCTGCCGAGGGACGCGCCCGTCGAGGAGGTCGTCGACCTGCTCGAGGACGCGCAGATCCTCGGCAGGGGAGCGCGCGGGCCGAACCCGACCGGGATGAGCGTGCTGACGTTCGGCGTCCACGTCGTCGAGGTCGCGGTCGACGTCGAGACCGGCGAGGTGGTCGTCGAGCGCGTGGCGGCGATCCACGACGTCGGCCGGATCGTCAATCCGCTGGGGGCGTCGAGCCAGGTCGAGGGCGGGATCATCCAGGGAGTCGGGCACACGCTCTCGGAGCAGCGGCTGCTCGACCCGGCGACCGGGCGCGTCCTCACGACCTCGCTCGACGCGTACCGGATGCCGACGATCGCCGACGTCCCCGAGATCCTGTGCGAGTTCGTCGACCGGCCCGACGAGCACCTGACGAACCTCGGGTCGAAGGGGCTCGGCGAGCCGCCGATCGTCCCGGTCGCCGCCGCGATCGCGAACGCGATCCGCGACGCGACGGGAGCCGACGTGCGCGAGCTGCCGATCTCGCGCGAGGAGATGCTGCGCGCGCTCGAAGCGGCGAGGCGGAAGGAACGGCGTGGAGCTCCTGCGGCCGTCTAGCGTCGAGGAGCTCGACGGCGGGGTCTTCCTGCACGGCGGGACGGAGGTCGTGCCGCTCGTCCGCGAGGGGCTGCTGCGAGCGGATCGGCTCGTCGACGTGCGGGGCGTCGTCCCGCGGGGAGTCGACGGCGCGGTGATCGGAGCCGGCACCACGCTGGGCCAGCTCGAGGTCGAGCCGGCGATCCCGGACGCGCTGCGGGAGGCGTGCCGGCTCGCCGCCTCGCCGCAGCTGCGCAATATGAGCTCGGTCGGCGGCAACCTCCTCCAGTCCACCCGCTGCTGGTACTGGCGGCTCGGCTATCCGTGCCGCCTCCACGGCGGCGACATCTGCCACGCGCGCGAGGGCGAGCACCGTGAGCACGCGATCCTCGCCAACGGCTTCTGCGCGTCGGCCCACCCCTCCGACGTCGCGGCGGCTCTCGTCTCCCTCGGCTCGAGGCTGAGGACGACGCGGCGCGAGCTGGCGGTCGAGGAGCTGTACCGGCTGCCGGACGAGAGCGACCGGCGGACGATGACGCTCGAGAACGGCGAGCTCATCCTCGAGCTCGAGCTGGCGCCGGTGGAGGCGAGCGTCTACCTGAAGGCGATGGACCGCAAGCGCTGGTCGTTCCCGCAGGTCGGCGTCGCGGCGGCGCGGCTGAGCGACGGGACGGTGCGGCTCGCGCTCGCCGGCGTGGCTCCGATCCCGTGGCTCCTCGACGGCGAGGCGGCGCCCGGCGAGGCACTCGACGCGGCGACGCCGCTCCCCCGGACGGAGTGGAAGGTGCCGCTCGCCCGCGCCCTCGTTCGCCGCGCCCTCGCCGCCCTCGGCTAGACACGTCGAGATCAGCCACGTCCGGTAGCTGCTACCGAACGTGGCTGATCGGGCCGTGGCCGCGGGGACGCACGACCGCACTCTTCGCATGGTTATGCGGAGGTGGTTGTCCCGGCCGGACCCGTCTGGTACCTGCTACCGGACATGGCCGTTTACGCCGTCATCCTTGCGGCGGGCGCGTCGTCGCGCTACGGGGCGAGCCCACCGAAGCAGCAGGTCCACCTGGCCTCCGTGGTCGCGGCGCTGGAGGCGTCGAGCGTGGCCGAGATCGTCGTCGTCAGCGGCGCGCACGAGGTCGAGTGCGACGCCCGCATCGTCCGCTGCCCCGAGTGGGAACGCGGCCCGGGCGCCTCGCTGCGCTCCGGCCTGGCCGCGCTGCCGGACGAAGCCGAGGCGGCGATCGTCGTCCTCGCCGACGGCCCCGACCTCGACCCGCGCGCGATCGATCGCGTCGCCGCCTCGTGGCATGCCGATGGCGGCGACGTCGTCGCCGCGAGCTACGGCGGCGTCCGCCTCCATCCCGTGCTCCTCGCCCGCGCAGCCTGGCCGCGCATCCCCGACGAGGGAGCGCGCACGCTCGAGGCGCGCCTGGTCCCGTGCGACGACCTGACGCCGCCCGGAGACGTCGACGAGCCGCCTACTCGAGCGGGATCCTGAGGGCGGAGAGCTTCAGCCGCAGCTCGGGCGGCATCTGCTCCGCGGCCGCCTGCCGCACGTACACGCGCAGGCTCTCCTCGAAGCG
>Ga0335081_10003357_pt1 | contig 25205 bp, 24 predicted proteins | sample Lox_Sample_35_FD_206713 | JGI IMG/M metagenome (GOLD analysis project Ga0335081, IMG submission 206713) | Soil microbial communities from Loxahatchee National Wildlife Refuge, Florida, United States - Lox_Sample_3.5 | ecosystem: Environmental > Terrestrial > Soil > Wetlands | place: USA...
GGATGACGGCCGCGGCCGCGGCCAGCCCGCGCCGGTCACCGGCGGCCGGCGCGCCGTCGAAGTCCAGCAGCAGGCTCCGGGCCTGGTTAAGGAGGTCGTCGAGAGCGGGCGCGGGTTCGGTATTCATCCGGTCGGCCTCCGGATCGGCGATCTTGAAATACGGTACCAGCCCGGCGATGGACCGGCCGGCTCCCGGGCGCGGGACTACGCTCCGCTCACCGGCGATCGTCGCGGCTGGGCCTAGAACCGGGCCGCCCGCTTGGCTGACCGTCTCTCCGGCTGTCAGGATGGCCGGTAGGCAGCAGAACGGGAGGGTGGCCGCCTCATGCTCATTGCCTTCGGTGCAGCGGCCATCGCGGCCGTGTTCGCGACCGGGCTTGTCTTCCTGCTGAGGCACGCGCTCTCGGTGCCGGCCATCCAGTGATCCCCCGCCGCGGCCCGGCAGCCGGCAGCCCGGGGGTCAGGGCCGGGCGGATTCCCTGATCAGGTCGGCCAGGCCGGCCGGCCAGATCACCTCGTCGGTCGTGTCGAGCTCGGCCAGGGTCCACCAGCGCCAGGCCGCGATCCCGTCGGCCGCGTGCATGGCCTCCACGCCGGTGATGGCCCGGCGGCGCTGGCCGGTCCGGGCCAGGTACAGGCGCTCGGCCTGGCGGACGATCCGCCCGTCGTAGTCCATGTCGAAACTGCGCCGGAGCACCTCGCCGCCCAGTTCCACGTCGGTCCAGCCGGTCTCCTCGGCCAGTTCCCGCACGGCGGCGGCCGGGTAGTCCTCGCCCTCGTCGAGGCCCCCGCCCGGCGTGGACCAGTGGACCCCGTTGGGCGGCCCGTCGTCGTACCGCATGAGCAGGACCCGGTCGTCAGGGTCGAGCAGGATGACCCGGGCGGCCCGGCGCACCTGGATCGGTTCAGTCACGCCGTCAGCCTATTTCGGCCGCCGTCGGCTCATCACGCACCGCGGGCTGGGCCGGGGCGGGCCGGGGACGGCGGTGCGGCAGCCACAGCACGTACATCGCGCCGAAGCAGGCCAGTGCCCAGTGCGCCCAGTCCTGGGCCAGGGCCGTCTTGCCGATCTGCGGGGTTCCCTGGACGGCGGTCAGGAAAGGCCGCGGATAGCCCTCCGCCAGCGTGATGCACCGCTGCGGCAGCCGCGGGCGAGGACGCTGATCCCGAGCACGCCGGCCGGGACCAGCGTGACCAGCGCGGGAAGCTGATAGCGCCAGGAGAACTCGAACAGGTCGGACACCAGCGTCACCGACACGCCCGCCGCGAACAGCAGCAGGCAGGCGAGGGCCTGCTGGCGCGAGCCGGGGTCGGCGGGCCGGCGCACCAGGGCCGCCACCGCGCCCGCCAGCCCGGCCAGGACCAGCACGGCCAGCAGCGGGCCCGGGGTGTAGCCGCCGTCAAGCTGGTAGGAGCGCAGGAACGAGGCCACGGGCCGCCACACGGCGGGCGTGCCGCCGCCGAACCGGCTGGTCGCGGCCTTGACCACCGCCTCGGAGGTCCACGGCGGGTAGTACGTGTACGTCGTCTGGAACTGCCAGCGGGCGATGGGGGTATCGCCCATCCGGCCGTCGCGGGTCAGCGCGAACAGATTCGCCACGTCGCTGGCGTAGGCGCGGGCCACCCGCAGCGGCTGCTGGTGCAGCACCCGGTGGCTGAAGTCGGAGATCAGGCTGTTGACCTCGGCCCGCGGCAGGTCCGTGTAGTAGCGCTGCACCGGAGAGGCCCTGGCGTACTCCAGCCAGTCGGGCCCGCGGGCCTGCTGGGCCGGGGTCGGGCACATGCCGCGCTCGGCCGGCGGCAGCCGGAGCGTGGCACAGTCCGCGGCCGCCGCCATCCGGCCGTAGAAGGACGTGACCCCCGAGTGGGACAGGAAGAAGTCGCCGGTGAGCGCGTAGGAGCCCGCGCAGTAGGCCACGATCGGCAGCGCGAAGGCGGCGCACGCCGCCGCCGCCTTCCCGGCGGCCTGGCGCCAGCCGCCGCCGGCCGCGAGCAGGTAGATCACCACGGGCAGGATCAGCGCCTCGCCGACCTGGGCGACGGTAGCCGAGGTGCCGAGGACGATGCCCCCGGCGATGACGCGCCGCCAGCCGGGGGCCGGCCGCCACAGCAGGATGGCCAGGCCCGCCACGATCAGGGCCTCGAACCAGGTGTCCGGCATGATCATCTGCTCGATCTGCACCTGGTAGGCGTCCAGCAGCACCGGGGCGATGCCCAGCGCGGCCAGCCAGCGGTTCACGCCGCGCCGGATCAGCAGCAGGTAGATGACCACGGCCATGCCCAGGCCCAGCAGATGCTGGACCGCCGCCACGGTGTCGAAGTTGCCGGCGAACAGGATGGCCCGCAGCGGTCCCTTGTACCCGACCGGGTCCATGCCCTCGGCGTTGTACAGGTACCGCACCGAGTCGACGAAGAAGAGCGCTGGGCGATAGGCGAACTCGGCCAGCACCCGCAGCACGAGGCCGGCGGCCAGCAGGGCGCAGGCCGGCCAGTGCCGCCGCATGGCGGCTCGCGCGCCGCGCCAGCGCCCGGCCGGCCCTGGCGGGGCCTCCTGCTGCCGGCCCGGCTTCTCGGCCTGGGCCTGGCGGTTCTCAAGCATGCGGGTCAGGATCCTGCGATCTCGTCATCGTCCCGCCGGGCCGTGGCCGCCGTTCGACAGCCAGAGGGCGAGGAGGACCGTGACGATGGTCAGCCACCGGGTCATCCGGTTGCGCGGCACCAGGGTCAGGGTGGCCCAGGCCATCGCGGTGTACCACGCGAAGACCCAGGGCGCGACCAGCACCCAGGCGAAGCTCAGGGCAAACGGCGCCACGATCTCCCGCGGCTGATCCGAGGATATCCGGCGGTAGATGACCCAGGCCAGCACGAGCAGCGCGACCGGCCAGAGGAAGCCGATGATCGTGGTGGTGACGGCCGGGCTGGCGCCGAGTGCCTCGGCCAGCATCTGGAACAGCCGCCACGGCGAGGGCATGATGACCCACTTCAGCCCGTGGAACGTGGCCCTCAGCGCGTTGAGTCCCCAGAAGCTGTACAGGAGCGCGAACGTCGCCAGGGCCACCGCCGTGATCCGCGTGACGCGCAGCCACTCGCGCCGCCGCAGCAGCGGCCAGGCGAGCCCGAGCGCGATCAGCACCGCGTTGATCTTGATCCCGCAGGCCAGGCCGATCAGCATCCCGACCAGGACATCCCCCCACACCCCGGACACCTTGCGCGCCACCTGGATCGCGCACAGCGCCGCCGCGGCCACGAACGTGTCGAGCTGCCCGCCGCTCACCAGCTGCTGCAGGATGACCGGGTTGGCCACCCAGAACAGGGTGGCCCGCACCGGATCGTCCGAGGTCTTGAGCAGCAGGTACCCCAGGCCGATGAACACGGCGCCGGTCAGGATCATCAGGATCCAGACCGTGGTGGCGACGTTCCGGCCGCCGATCGACGCGGCGAACGACTGGATCGTCGTGGCGACGGGGCCGTAGACCGACACCTGGCCCCGCCACACCGTGCCGACGGCCTGCGTGTACGGCGAATGCAGGCCGAGCGCGGCGGCCGGGCTGTGGGTGTACGGGTTGCCGCCCAGCGCGGCGATGCGGCCGTAGGCCGCGTAGCTCGCGATGTCCGACGAGCCCACCGGGGTCAGGCTGACCATGACCGCGACGATGCCGGCGCTGATCAGCAGCAGGCGGCGCGGGTCGGGGCGCCACCCCTGGCTGTGCGCCCACAGCATGCCGGCCAGCCCTACGCAGGCCAGGACGTCCCCGGTGTAGAGCATCGCCACCGCGACCGCGTTGTCGTTGCTCAGCGACGGCAGGAGGTGCGACAGCGGCAGCTCGATCGGCAGCGTCTCGGTGTTGGGCGCCAGCGCGCCGACGAGCATCCCGAGCAGGATCCCGAGCCCGGATATCGTGACGGCGACCCGGGGATCGGCGAGCCGGCTCCACGCGAGCTTGCGGATCACCGTGCTCATGACCCGCTCGATCGGCCCGGGCGGTCCAGGGCGGTCCAGGGGGTCGTACGTCCTCAGCCGGCCGATCTGCCCGGCAGATCCGGGCGGGTCGGCCGAATGAGTGGACACCCGTGTCACCTGGGCCATGCCTCCATTAGCGGACCTGCGCGGCCACGTCGGCGCGGTACCGGCGCGCCGCCCGGTCGTGGGCTCCGGGGTGCCTGCGAACTTTTCGGCTGGCCCTGCGGGCACGTCTTCGCCCAGCTTAGGGCGCTACCCGAAGACTCCACTTCACATTCAGATGAATCGTACCGGTCAGTTGCGGGCCGGGGCGTCATGGCCTCGTCCCTGGGCGCGCGGCGGGCAAAGCGACCAGAGCCGTCACGCCCCGCCCCGCCTCCGCATGGCCCGGAAAGCCGGGCCATCCGGGCCCGCCGCCGGCGCTGGAGGCTGCCCGCGGGCGGGCCGGGGCCCGGGGCCGCCGGTAGGGTATCGGCCTGTGCGGATTCTCGTTCTCGGCGGCACGGCGTTCGTGGGCCGTGCCATCGTGGCGGACGCCCTGCGCACCGGGGCGGACGTGACCCTGTTCGGCCGGGGCCAGACCGGGGCCGGCCTGTTCCCCGGCGTGACCCGGCTGACCGGCGACCGGGACACCGGCGACTACGCGGCGCTGCGGGCGGGCCGCTGGGATGCGGTCGTGGATGTCAGCGGCTACGTTCCCCGCCACGTCGGCCAGGCGATGGATGCGCTGGGCGAGCGGGCCGGGCGGTACCTGTTCATCTCCAGCCATGCCGTCTACCAGCGCCCCTACGAGCCGGGATCCACCGAGGACACCCCCCGCCGGCCGCCGGTGCGGGACACCGAGGAACTCTTCAGCGAGACCTACGGCCCGCTCAAGGTCGCCTGCGAGGACGACGTGGTGGCCCGGTACGGGTCCCGGGCGACGATCGTGCGGCCGGGGAAGGTGGCCGGGCCGCACGACTGGCAGGACGGGCTGACCTACTGGGCGCGCCGGGCCGCTCGCGGCGGCCGGGTGGCGCTGCCCGGTGATCCGCGCCAGCCGGTCCAGGTCATCGACTCCCGCGACCTGGCCCGGCTGGTGGTGCAGCTGGTCGCCGACGGCCGGCCCGGCGCGTTCCACGCGGTCGGCCCGGCGAGCCCGGTCACGATGGGCGGGCTGATCGAGACCTGCGCGCGAGCGGCGGGCACGCAGGTGGAGATCACGGCGGTCCCGCCGGAAACGGCGCCCCCGCTGTTCCCGCTGATCAAGACCTACTGGCCATCGCAGCAGCGCAGCGCGGCCCGGGCCCGCGCGGCCGGCCTGCCCGCCACGCCGCTGGAGGTGACGGCGGCCGACGTCCTGGCCTGGGACCGCCAGCGGGGCGAGCCGCCCCTCGGCCGCGGGTACACCCCCGAGCAGGAACAGGCCGTGCTCGCCCGGCACGACGCCGCCCCCGGGCCCGGACCGTCCGGCGCTCCCGGGTTTCGCTGAGCCCGGTGCGGGGCGCCGTGGAGCCCGGGTTGCGCGTGCGCGAGGGCGGCAGCGGGGAGCCGCTTCTGCTGTTGCTGCACGGCCTCGGCGCGACCGGCGACGTCTGGCGCGGATGGTGGCCCTTGCTCGCCCGGCGCTGGCCCGGCCGCTGGATAACTCCGGACCTGCCCGGTCATGGCGGCTCGCCTCCGCTCGCCGGGTACACCTTCGACGGCTTCGCCGCCGCGGTCGCCCGCCTCACCGGGCCCGGTACCCCGGTCGTGGTGCTGGGACATTCGCTGGGCGGCGTCGTGGGCCTCTCCCTGGCCGATGGCCGGCTTCGCGCGCCGGTGCGGGCGGTCATCGGCCTGGGCATCAAGGTGGTCTGGAGCGATGAGGACCTGGACCGGGCCCGGGCCGCCGCCCGCCGCCCGCCGGCCTGGTTCGGTTCGCGTGACGAGGCAGCCGCCCGGTACCTGCGGGTATCCGGGCTGGCCGGACTGCTGCCCGCCGGCGACCCAGCGGTGGACGCCGGCCTGCGCGAGCAGGACGGGCGCTGGCGGCTGGCTATGGACCCCGGTGCCTTCGCGGTCGGGGCACCCGACATGGCGCGATTGCTCACCCGCTCGCAGGCCCCGGTGACCCTGGCCCGCGGTGAGCTCGATCCGATGAACACCGATGAGCAGCTGGCCCGGCTCGGCGCCCCCGCCGTGACGCTCCCCGGCCTCGGTCACAACGCCCATGTCGAGGACCCGGAGCTGTCGATCGGCCTCCTTGACCCGTTCCGCTGACTGGCGACACCGCCTTCCAGCGCCGTCGCCGGGCGAACCGGGCACTATATGTGGCGTGATAGCACTTCTGATACACGTCTTCAGTGAGCGGCGCCGCCGGCATGTGGTCACGCTGCTGCTCGCGGCGGCGGGATGCGTGCTGGGCGGCGCCGGGCTGTTCGCGCTGAGCCAGAGCATTCCCTTTACTTCTGCCTTGTACTGGGCCATCACCACCGCGACCACGGTGGGGTACGGTGACGTGACGCCGCACAACGCCGCGGGACGCGTGATCGCCTCGGCCGTCATGCTGACGACGATCCCGCTGCTGGCCGCGGTGTTCGCGCTCGTGACGGCCGGGGCCACGGCCGCCGGGATCCGGAGGATACTCAACGTGGAAGACCGCTTCCCCGCGGGCACCTACCGGCTCATCGTCGGGATGAGTCCCGTCGTGCCCGCGATCCTCGCGGAGCTGGAGGCGGCGGGGGTTCCGGTGGTGCTGGCCGCCGACGTCGACCCGGCCACGGTCCGCCGGGGCGTGCATGTGGTCCGCGGTAACCCGACCGAGCCGGCCACGGTGCGGGCGGCCAGGCCCGAGGGCGCCCAGCAGGCCCTCGTCACCGGCGTCAGCGACGGCGATGTGCTGGTCAGCGCGGTGATACTGCGCAAGCAGGCCCCGGACCTGTCGATCACGGCCCTGGTCACCTCGGCTTCGGTATGCGAGGCGCTCCGGGAGATCGGAATCCAGCAAGCCGTGTCGGCCGACGAACTGCTGGCCCGCACGGTGGCCACGACCCTGGAGTCGCCGCACGCGGGCGATCTGATCGCCCAGCTCGTCGAGTCCGGCCGGGACATGCTGACCGAGGTCGACGCGGAGCCCGCCGCGATCGGAAAGCCGCTCAGCGTCGTGCGCGGCGAACGCGGCGGGCTGGTGCTCGGCCTGGTCCACGCGAGCCAGTTCACCCTGGGCATCGGCGACGATCCCGTCATCGCGGCCGGGGATCGCCTGCTGATAGCCCAGCCCGCGCCCCGGGAACGCCGCCGCGCTACGCGATTGCCGGCTGACCGGCGATGAGCTCCAGGATCCGAGCCGGAGGCAGGTGCTGCTCGTGGATCCGCACGCCGAACGGCGAGAGCGCATCCTCGATCGCGTTCACGATCGTGGGCGGCGCGACGATCATGCCGCCCTCGCCCACGCCGCGGAAGTTGACGTCGGCGTCGAGCGGCACGGTCTCGAGGTGCTCAATCTCGATGCGGGGAACATCACAGGCGGTCGGCACCAGGTAGTCCATGAACGTCGCGGACTGGCAGTTGCCGTCCTCGTCATACGCCGATCGCTCGAGCAGTACCGCGCCGATGCCCTGCGCGACGCCGCCCCGGATCTGACCCTCGACGACGGCGGGGTTGATGAGCGCGCCGCAATCCTCAGCGACGACGTACCGCTCCACCGTCACGAGGCCGGTCTCGACGTCGACGTCGACGATGGCGCAGTGGCTGCCGCCGGACCATCCTCCTTCGCCGCCGTCGAACGTGGCCTCGACCTCGAGATGAGCGTCCACGCCGGCGCCGAACTGGCCCGATGCCGCGCGCCGCGCGACCTCGCCCACCGCGATGGCACTCGCCGGGTCGCCGCGCACGAGGACCTGGCCGTCGGTGATCTCCAGGTCCTGGGCGCTGGCCTCCATGAGATGCGACGCGAAGTCGAGCACCCTGGCCTTGAGCTGCCGGGCACCGTGCAGGGCCACGCCCCCGGTCATGGTGGCCGACCGGCTGCCGCCGGTCAGCCCGAACGGCACGACGCTGGTGTCGCCGACGACGACGCGGACCTGCTCGAACGGCACGCCGAACTCGTCGGCGGCGATCTGGGCCAGGGTCGTCTGGTGGCTCTGGCCGTGCGGCATCTGGCCGGTGAACAGCGCGACGATGCCGTCTTCCTCGAGCCGCAGGCGCATGGACTCCATGCCCATCGGGCCGCTGGGCCCGCCCGGCTCGCGCGGGCCGGGAGCGGCCTCGATGAACGTTGCCAGGCCGATGCCGAGGTAACGGCCCGCGGCCCGGGCTTCGGCCTGGCGGCGCCGGAACGCGGGGAAGTCCACAAGCTGGGCGATGCGCTCCAGTGACTCCCGCGTGGTGACTCCGGCCAGCGGGCGCCCGGTAACCATGACGGCCGGCGGGTCGGTGCGCGGGGCGACGTTGCGCAGCCGGATCTCGAGCGGATCGAGGCCGAGGTCCTTCGCGATGAGGTCGAGGACGCGTTCCCGCACGAACGTCTCGGACGCCCACGGGCCGCGGTAGGCCACATACGTCGCCTTGTTCGTTATGGCCGCGGTCGACTCGAAACCCAGGGCCGCGAGCCGGTACGGACCCGGGAACATTGCCTCGACGATCGACGGAACCATCGCGCCCATGCCCGGGTAGGCGCCGGTGTCGATGACCATCTTCACGTCCAGCCCGAGCAGGTCGCCGTCGTTGCTGACGGCGGCCCGGACCTCGAAGCTTTCCTCGCGGGCCTGCCCCGACGTGGTGAGGTTCTCGCCGCGGTCCTCGACCCACTTGACCGGCCGGCCCAGGTCACGCGAGGCGGCCGCGACCGCCAGCTCTTCCCGTGACGCGCCGATCTTCAGGCCGAACGAGCCGCCGATGTCACCGGCCAGCACGCGCACCTTGTCCTGCTCCATGCCCAGGCGCATGGCGACGGCGATCTTGGTGACGTGAACGCTCTGCGTCGCCGCGTGCACCGTCATTACCCCGGAGCCGGCGTCATAGCTGGCGATGCAGGCGCGTCCCTCCATGGGCACGTTCTGGTGGCGGTGCACGCCGATGCGGAAGTCGTAGACCCGGTCGGCGCCGGCGAAGGTGGCCGGGACCTCGCCGAACTCGCTGCGCGAGTGCGGTTTGGCGACGTTGTCGCCCAGGTTGGCGAACACCGGGGGGCTGCCGGGGTCGAGCGCGAACGACGCGTTCGTGACCGGGGGCAGTTCGTCGTACTCCACCGCGACGAGCTCGCAGCCGTCCTCGGCGAGGTAACGGCTCTCGGCGATCACGACCGCCACGGGGTCGCCCGCGAGGCGCACCTTGTCGGTCGCCAGCAGGGTGAACTGCGGGGTGGGCCCTTGCCAGCCCATGAGAGCCATGAGCGCATCCGGCCCCGGGACCGTCATCGCTTCCAGGTCCGCTCCGGTGTACGCCGCGACGACCCCGGGCAGCTCACGCGCGGCAGAGACGTCCACCGAGAGCACGCGGCCGTGGGCCAGCGGCGAGCGCACGAACGCGGCGTGCAGCATCCCCGGCAGCTTGATGTCGTCGACGTACCGGCCCGCGCCGGTCAGGATGCGCGGGTCCTCCGAGCGCTTGATGCTCGCGCCGGTGTAGCGCTCGGCTGCGATTGCCGTCATCGTTGCTCCCTCGCCGCGCGCTCACGGCCCCGCTCGGCGGCCAGCAAGACGCCATCGATGATGCTCTGATAGCCGGTGCACCGGCAGATGTTGCCCGACAGCGCCTCCCGGATCTGCCGCTCGTCGGCGTCGGGATGGTCGCTGAGGAACGCGACGGCCTGCATGATCATCCCGGGCGTGCAGAAACCGCACTGGAAGCTGTGCGAATCCCACATCGCCTGCTGCAGCACGCCCATCTCCCCACCCCCCGCCCGCCGCCCCGTTCCCCCTTCACTGGCCCCCTTCATGGCCAGCCCCTCGATCGTCGTCACCTCGCTGCCCGCGGCCTGGACCGCGAGCATCAGGCAGGATCGCACCGCCCGGCCGTCGACGATGACCGTGCACGCACCGCAGACTCCGTGCTCGCAGCCGAGATGCGTACCGGTCAGACCAAGGTCGTCGCGCAGGAAGTCCGCCAGCGTCTTGCGGGCCTCCGGGGAGCCCGTGCGCGTCGCGCCGTTAACCGTCAGGGTGATGTCCACCTCAGTCACTGCCCCTCCTGGGCGTTGCCCACGGCCGCTCGCAGGCCGCGGCGCACCAGGGCGGCCGCGACCTTCTTCCGGTACTCCGCCGACCCGTGCAGGTCGGCCGGCGGGTCGATGCCGGCGGCCGCACGCCGGGCCGCCTCATCGAACAGCTCGGCCGACGGCCGCTGGCCGGCCAGGAGCTCCTCCGCGCCGGACGCCCGGGCCGGCACATCGGACACGCCGGCGAACGCCAGCCGGGCATCGCTGATCACGCCGCCGGACAGCGTCACCGAGGTCGCCAGGCCGACCATGGCGAAGTCGCCGTGACGGCGGGCGACCTCCTGGAAGCTGACCCCCGTGCCCGGTCCGGCGGCCGGGAAGCGCACCCCGGTCAGAAGCTCGTCGGGCTGGCGTGACGTCGTGAGGTATCCCTCGAACCACTCCGCCGCCGGGACAACCCGTTCGCCGGACTGGCCGCGCACCACGAACTCGGCGTCGAGGGCCCGGGCGACGGCGGGCAGCTCGGCGGCCGGATCGGCGTGCGCCAGGCTGCCTCCTATCGTGCCGCGGCTGCGGATCGCCTCATGGCCGATCAGCGGCAGGGCGGCCGCCAGCAGCGGCACGGCACTGGCGACGGTCCCGGATTCCTCGGCCACGTACTCCCGCGTCATGGCGCCTATCGCCACCCAGCCGTCGGCCGCCGACACCCCGGACAGTTCATCGACGCCGTTGATGTCGATGAGCACCGCCGGATGGGCCAGCCGCAGCGCCAGCAGCGGGATCAGGCTCTGGCCGCCGGCGAGCACGCTCGCCTCGTCCTGGTGCTCGGCCAGCAGTTCCACGGCCTCGGAAACCGTTTCCGGCGCCTCGTAGCCCACGGGAGGCAGTTTCATCGGCGGGCCCTTCGATCCGGCGGGGGTGCTTCCATCGCGTTCCAGGCTCACTCAGGTTGCCCTGACACCACGGCGACGGGAACCACGCTATGCCGCGGGGTCATGCCGGGTCGCCACCGGGTTGCCCGGCCGGCGGGTCACGGCCCGGGCTGCCCGGGCCGGCAGGTCATGGCCAGCTTCGCGCCAGGCATCGGCGGCCTGCGTATCATCTTCTTTGTCATGTTTTGCTCGATCGGGGGTGGGCGTAATGCGCCTGCGGAGATCTGGCTGGGGTTCTGGCGCGAGTACTCCGCCCGATCCGGCTGACTCACCGCCGGATCCGGCTGACTCACCGCCCGATCCGGCTGACTCGCCGCCGGATGCGGCTGACTCGCCGCCGGTTTCGGCGCCTCCCGCCGGGGGTGCGGCACAGGCCGAGCAGCCGGGCAGGCCTGAGGTCAGGCGCAGGCGGCGACGCCGGCGCATCCTGATCGCGGCGCCCTTCGTCGTCCTGCTGGTGTGGGCGAGTGTTTCGTATACGGCCTGGATGCTGCGGCCTACGAGCCTGTCGTGGCAAGTGAACAGCGTCGAGTGGGTGAGATATGAGGTACCTTTCGGCAACTGGCTGGCCGACAATGTCGAGCGCATCTACTACACCGAGAACGCGCCGAAAGAGGGCGGGCCGCAGCTGAAGAGCCTGCCGACGGTCGGGCTGAACAACCCGCCGCCAATCAGCCACCCGATGCCGAAGGCGCCTGCACAGGCCGCGCCCTGGCCGCCGCCGGTCACGCCGGTCTTCCCGCACCCGCTGCCCGGCGAGGGGGTCTGGAAGCCGACCGGCCCGCCGGTTGACGGCGGCCCGCCGGTGCTGGTGACGACCTTCCGCCCTGCGCTCGACTATCCGCAGCTCATCGCCTACGTCGCCTGGTTCGACCATACGCGCACCGAGATCGGGTACTACCCGGGCCGCTACGAGCCGCCGAACGCCGCCGTACGCGGGCCGATGATGGTTCCGTACGATCAGCGCTCGCGGCTGCTCGCGACCTTCAACGGCGGCTTCACCTACACCGACGGCAATAACGGCTCGGCCGACAACGGCCGCACGAACGAGCCGCTGACGGACGGCAACGCCACGCTCATCTGCTATCGCGACGGTCACATCGCGATCGTGAAGTGGACCGGCGGCCCGAACGTCGGGCCGGGCGTCGCATGGGCACGCCAGAGCCTGGCGCCGATCATCTGGAACGGGCAGCTAAACCCGCAGCTGAACGACAACCCGAACAGCCCGCAGTGGGGATACACGCTCGGCGGCCTCACCCGCGTCTGGCGCACCGGTGTCGGCATCGACAGCCGGGGCAACCTGATCTACGTCGCCGCCGACGGCCAGACAGTGATCACCCTGGCGAAGATCCTCCAGCATGTGGGCGCGGTGCGGGCGATGGAGTTCGACATCAACCCGGAATGGCACACCTTGATCACCTACACCCGCGGCGCCCACGGCCTCGTCCCGACGATGGTCGGGCCCAACCCGATGCAGTCGGACGACCGGTATCTCGTTCCCGACGACCGTGACTTCTTTGCCGTCTACCAGCCCCAGCCCGGCCCGGTCAGCGTCCCCTTCAAGTAGGGATCCCGCCGCCCTGGCCACGTGGCGGCGGCATTCGATGATCACGTCGCTTGGCTTAGCCGCCTGCCGGTATCAGCCGGGACCGGTCCTCGCCCTGGCGTCCTTCCTGGAGTCTGCCTTGGCTTTCTCCTTGGCTTCGAACGGGTCGGCGGGCGCGCCCTCGGGCGCCTCGGCCTCGAGTTCGCTCCTGATCGCCAGCAGTTCCCGCCGCTGGTCCCCGCTCACGGCCGGGTAGTGCGGATCGATGTCGATGAGGGTGTGCGCGAGCACCGCGCCGGCGCAGATTCGCGCGAACCATTTGTGGTCTGCCGGTATGACAAACCAGGGCGCCCACTGGGTGCTGGTGGCGGACAGCATCTGCGAGTACGCCTGCTGATAGTCGCCCCACCGCTGGCGCTCCCGCGCGTCGGCGGCCGAGAATTTCCAGTTCTTCTCCGGCAGGTCGATCCGCTTCAGGAAGCGGGCCCGCTGCTCCTCCTTCGACAGGTTCAGGCACAGCTTCACCACCTTGAACCCGTTGCCGGACAGGTAGCGCTCCCAGTCGTTGATCTCCCGGTAGCGCCGGTCCCACACCCCCTTGCCCCGGGCAGCCTTCGGCAGCTTCTGGCGGTCCAGGATCTCCGGGTGCACCCGGACCACCAAGACCTCCTCGTAATGGGACCGGTTGAAGATCCCGATCTGCCCGCGCGCGGGCAGACGGCAGGCGTGCCGCCACAGGAAGTCGTGGCTGAGTTCCTCCGCGGACGGCTCCTTGAAGCTGCTCACCTGCACGCCCTGCGGGTTCATCCCGCTCATCACATGGCGGATCGTCCCGTCCTTCCCCCCCGCGTCGAGCCCCTGCAGGCACACCAGCACCCCGTAGGTGTCCTGGGCCGCCAGCCGGGCCTGATAATCGGCCAGCAACGCGATACTCGCCTGCAGCAGCTCAACGCCATCCTTTTTCGTCACGAAGCCCGCCGTGTAACCGGGGTCGAAGTCGCTGGCCAGGTTCACCGCGGACCCCGGCTTGACCCGCAGCGGCTTGATGAGCTCCGCGATGAGCTCCGCCCTCTTGTCGGCCATCGTCGGCATCCCTCCCTGACCCGGGCTCGGGCGCGGCGCAGATATCCGCTGATCTCCGGTCATGACATAGCTTGCCAGTCACCGCGCACCCGGATGGCAACCGCGACCCCGGCGGGCGGGGCGATATCATGACCAGCGGAACCGTCAGGGAACCGTCAGGGAACCGTCAGGGACCCGGCCAGGGCCTGTCACGGGCGTCGACCAGGCCGCCGCGCGATCCATCGTGGATGGCGAGACCAGGCCCCGGTGGCATGGGCAGCCGCCAGGTTGACCGGCCGGGACAGCCCGGCGGGGCGGGCCAGTCAGCCCGGGCCGGCCTCGATCACGGCCCGGACGTCCGCCTCGGTGGGCTGGACGCCGAAGAAGGTGACCGCCCAGGTCAGGCCGGCCCGCTGCCACGGCCCGAGGTCGGTGTCCAGGGGAAGCTCGGTGATCAGGTCGAACGGGCGGCCGCGGGGCCGGGTGTCGCGGATCTCCGCGGCTAGTTCGGCCAGCGCCCCGGGGCCGGGCAGGCCGATGGTGAACAGGCCGTCCCAGTGCATCGCCCGGCGCACCGGCCGCCGGTTCGGCCACTCCCCGGCCACCCACACCGGGGGCCTCGGCCGCTGCACCGGGACCGGCTCGAACTCCCCAGCCCAGTACCTGGCCAGGGCGTCCAGGCCGTGATCGAGCAAGCGGGCACGCTCGCGCGGGTCGGTCACCTCCCCGAACGGCTCCAGCTCGTTGTTGCGCGCGCTGCCGAGCCCGGCCCCGAAGATGAGCCGGCCGGAGCTGAGCAGGTCCAGCGTGGCCGTTTCCCTGGCCACCTTGTGCACCCTGCGGCGGGACAGCGGGGTGACCAGCGCGCCGATCCGCACCCGGGACGTGGCGCAGGCCACCGCGGCCAGGGTCACCCACGGGTCCGCCACGGCCCGCACCGGCGCGCGGTAGGCGATGTGATCCCAGACGAAAAAGCCGTCCCAGCCCCGCTCCTCGGCCCGGGCAGCCAGGCGGGCAGCCACCCGCGGGTCGGCCAGCTCACCGAACAGCCCGACGTCGATCGCGCGCTTCACGACGGCGATCTTAACCGCTCCCGGAACCGGAGGCTGGCCATGCCCGCACACAAGATCATCCGTGTGAACCCTGCCCGGCGCTTTCGGAAGAGAAGATCAGCTCACATGCCCCCATGTCTTGCGGTTGACGGCCGCGCAGGCTGACACGCCGCTGATGCCGAATTCGGCGGCGAGCTGCCGGTAAGTCAGGCCGTCGGCCCTGCGTGCCCGCAGTTGCCGTACTTTTCCGCTGGTTAGCTTGGCCCGCCGGTTGCCCTCGCCGACGGCGCCGTCATAAGAGCGGTGGCAGCGGCGGCACCGCGGCTGGAATCTGGCCTGGATGTCATCGCTGGACGGATTGACCGTCGACCAGTCCTGGGCAGGGTCACCGCAGTCAACGCAAGCGTAGCCGCTGGCCGGGCCCCGGGCTTTGCTGACGCGGTGGTGCCACACGTCATAGGACGGGTTTGGTGCTTGCCGGGCGGCCCGGGCCAGCTGGTATCCGCAGGCGCGGGAACAGCTTTTGTGGTCACGCCGGATCACGGCGAGCGTCCCGCAGACCGGGCAGGTCCTTTGCTGGTATTTGGGCGGGCCGCGGGAGCATCCGCACGACTGGGCATCGCCCGAGTTAAGTGAGGTGATCCGCGGGGTGGTTTCTTGCCCGCAGTCGCACCGGCACAGGGCGGCCCGGTAGCGCCTGCCGTCCGCGGCGGCCTTCCGCAATTCGGCGATGACGGTGAGCCTGCCGTATTTGTCTCCCGGGCGGATGATGCGCCCCATAATCCGGACTGTAATCGGTAAAACCGGCATTCCACCGGAGACGCGCCGATTGCCGAGACAGCCGATTGCCGAGACAGAGGCACAGCCGATAACACGGGATCAGAATGGGATGCTGCGGGCTATTCGCGCGATAACTGGGCGCCGCTGGCGCCAGCGGAGCGGGCCACGATGACCCGCCGCGAGCGCCGCGTCTTCGGGTCGTGGCCCGGCTCGCTTACCACAGATCGCCGCCAGTAAGCACATACACAAACGGCACAAGCGGGATAAGACCGAAGATCGCCCACGCCAGCTTCCCGCCCGTCCCCAAGTCGGGTCGGTCGGCGGCCAAGTCAATCCACATCAGCACAACGGCGATGGGATGCAGGAAACAAACCAGAATCTCCAGAAGCTTCTTCATCCTCCGAACCTACCCGGACCGAGGGAGCAGATCCCCGGGGCCCTGCGCTGCCTGGCGTCCGGTGGCGGGTGCTTTCGTTGGCGCTCGGCGTGGCGCTGGCCGGGACGCGGGGAACAGGCGGTCCAGGTGGTAGTCGATGACGGCCTGAGCCTGCCCGACCGAGGACTGCCCGGCGAGGACGCTGGTGGCAAGGCCCGCGGACATGGCCACCAGGCTGAAGGCCTCCAAGCCCGGGTCCAGGCGGACCGGCGTGTCGCCGGCGGCCTGGGCCGCCCGCAACTGGGCGGCCACCACGTCGATCACCGTGCTGGAGTTCTTGACGAGGGGCGTGATCGCCAGCGCCGGGTCGGTCAGCGAGAGCGCCAGGTAGGCCGTGTAGACGACGTAGAAGGCGCGCCTCTCGTCATCGGCGGGCAGCCCCTCGGCCAGGATGGCCGCGATCACGTCGCGGGGGCTGGCCGGACCGCCTGACCCGCTGGCCTCCCTGAACCGCGCCACAGCCCGCGCGCTAAACCGGGCCGCCAGGTACTGCATGGCCGCCAGCAGGAGCTCTTCCTTGCTGCCGAAGTAGTACTGCACCAGCCGCAGGGACACGCCGGCCTCGGCCGCGACCTCGCGCATCCCGGCGGCGTGCAGCCCGCGCGTGGCGGCCGTCCGCAGCAGCGCGTCGGCGATCTGCCGCCGCCGCTCCTCGTGATCGACCCGCTTCGGCACCCGCTCACCGTACCTCTGGACAACTGCCGGGCCCGTTTATGATACGATCGTATTATAAAGGTGACGGGCTCAGCCGCGAGGAGGCGGGACATGCTCGGGATCAGGCGCATCACCGGCGCGGCAGACCTGGCCGCCAAGGGCGAGCCGGGATCGTGGGTCAGCGATGCGGCGCGGGAGAGGTTCATGGCCGCCTACGAGCGGGCTTTCGCGCTCTGGCCGCAGCCGGTGGAAGAGTTCGATATCGAGACGGCGACCGCGACCACGCGGGTGCACGCCTACCGGCCGCATCCCGGCGGGGACCCGGTCGTGCTGCTCACCGGTGCCGGGGGCAACGCAGCGGCCTGGTACCCGCACGTGGCAGCGCTCGCCGGGGACGGCCCGGTGTACGGGATCGATATGCCCGGCGACGCGAACCCCAGCGTGCCGCGCGCCCTGATGACCCCCCCGGCCGCCTGCGCGGCGTGGCTTGACGAACTGCTCGCCCGGCTCAGCGACCGGCCAGCGCACCTGGTGGGTTTCTCCTACGGCGGCTGGATTGCCATGAACCAGGCGATCCGCGCACCCGGGCGGGCCGCCTCCGTCACGCTGCTCGACCCCGCCGGGCTCACCAGGCTCGACGCCCGCTTCTGGTGGTGGCTCTCCATCAGCGGCCTGGCCAGCCTCACCCCCATGGTGCTGCGCCGCCGACTCGCCCGCTGGCTGGACAGCCCGGCCATGCTGCAGCCCGAGCTCATGACGCTCATGTGGGCAGCCATCCGCGGCTACCATGCCGAGCCGAAGTTCCCCAGCGTCCTCACCGACGACGAACTCCGCGCGATCACCATGCCCACCCTGCTGATCACGGGCGCGCGCAGTGCCCTCATCACCCCGGCGCAGGCCCGCGGCCGGGCAAGCCTCATGCCGCACGCGGAGGTCGCCGTCGTCCCCGGCAGCCACGGCGGCTTCAACCGGATCGATGAACTGAACGACCGGATCGCCGCCTTCATCAAAGCCCACGCCACCGGCAAGCAGGCGGCCCAGCCGGCTCCTGGCCGCTTATCGCGCTGAGATGGTCACGGGTAACGGGATGACGATCTTCGGGCCCCGCGCCATCTGCTGGTCGTACGGCCGCCGCCTGTGCGCTCGGTTAGTCGTTCAGCCGCCGGTCTTGCGGCGGAACGAGCGCCGGCTCCGGGCCAGGCCGCGGGCGCCGTGGACCTTCCCGGCGTCCTTGCCACCGCGGGCCGCGCTTGCGTCCGCATGCTTGGCACGCTTGCGCTCCAGCGCCTCACGGAACTTGCGCTTAGCCTCTTCCTCGGAACCTTCAGGCTCCGGCGCGGCGTCAGTCATGCAGACCTCCTTCCGGGACGGCGATATCCACAGCTTCGCACATGTGATGCCTGCCTGCCGCCCGCCAGGGCTGGTGGTGATCGAGGCGCCGCCGAACGTGCTGGGCCGCGCCCAGTGCACGCCCGACAGGCGCTCGGGCGTGCCGGTAGCGAAGGTCCGCTGTCGTCACGGCGGATATCCTGAATGACATGGACAGCCGGGCGAGTGACAAAATACCCGGAGCCCGGGTGCGCTTCGGACGACACGTACCAGCCCAGCCCTCATCAGGTACCAGGCCTCGGGAATGGCTGGCGCTAGCTGACGGAGCTGTCCAGGAAGCCAGGACCGACGGGCCTGCTCTTGCCCTTATCGGAGAACCGCTGTCATACCAGCCAGGTCGCGCCGAGCGGCGGAGCGGCGTTCCTGCGGAGGTCATAACTTCCGACCACGTACCTAATTCCTGTACGTGCTCTTGGGCGTATTCTCAAGGAAAGCTGACCTTGAAGCACTATAACGCTGCATGCTCGGTGCACCCGCCCACCATTGACCGGTGAGCTCGCCTGCCCGATCGAGGTGTAGCGGCGCTCCGGCGGCAGCCGGCGCGAGCGCTATTCACGGTCAGGACCGCTGGCCCGGCCCTCTGCCTGCGGCCCGCGGCCCACGTTCAGCAGCCACTCCTCGACCTCTGCCCACTTGCCGGTCCACTGTGCGAGCGGGCCGAGAAGCTGCTCCAGCAGCGCAAGCTGCTCATCAAACGACGACAACTGGGCTTTCAGCGCCTCGATGCTGCGCCGCTGCGCGGCGATGCTGTCGGCGATCGTCGCTAGCTGCGCCGCCGAAAGCGTCCCGGGCAGCGGAAGCGCGCTGGGCGCCGAGGGGAGGTGTTCACGGACCCTGGCCAGGCCCTCCAGCCCTTCGGTGATCCTGCGGAACTGAGCGATGAATTCCTGGACCAAGCCGGGCACCATGCCAGATGCGCCGTGCTCCTCATCGGCCATCAGCCAAGTCCTTCCCACGAAGCCGCAGGCAGGTCCTGCCGCCATCCGATCATTCCCTGTTCAAGCCCGCGAACGCTCAATCAGCCGTTGCGCCATGCCTGCCCCGCTCGCCTAACAGGCGTAAGGCAACGCTTCGGAAGCTGAGCGGCGCCGGATCGGCTGTCAGCTGCGCGAACGCGGGTGAGAGATCGTTCTGCGCTCGCCGGCGTGAGTTGGGACGTTCGGCCCTGCATTTAGCTCGCGGCGCCCGCTAATGATGGGGCGTTGTAGGCGGCGGTTGCCGTGACGGCTGGCGTCGCGCGTCGCTCACGAGCCGCGCGCGGGACGCGACGGCGAGTGCGGAAGATGACGACTGGCAAGCGGGTTCTGGGCATTGTCTTGGCGGGCGGGGCTGGGAAGCGCCTCGCGCCGCTGACTGCGGAGCGGGCCAAAGCAGCCGTTCCCTTCGGCGGCCTGTACCGTCTGGTGGATTTCGCGTTGTCCAACCTGGTCAACGGCGGGATCCGCCGGATCTGCGTGCTCACCCAGTACAAGAGTCACAGCCTGGACCGGCATCTGGCCACCGCCTGGGGGCTGAGCAGTCTGCTGGGTGAATACGTGACCCCGGTGCCGGCGCAGCAGTGGGTGGGCCCGCACTGGCAAGCGGGCTCGGCCGACGCGATCTACCAATCGCTGAGCTTGCTCGATAAAGACCAGCCCGACCTCGTGGCGGTCTGCGGAGCTGATCATGTGTACCGGATGGATCCGGTGCAGATGATCGGCCAGCACGTGGCCTGGGAAGCGGGGGTTACGGTCGCAGCGATCCCCGTGCCGCGGACGGAGGCGACAGACTTCGGCCTGGCGCAGACCGCAGCCGACGGCCACAGCATTGAGGTCTTCCGGGAAAAGCCCGCCGGCCCGCCGGGCCGCCCTGGCCACCCGGCTGAGGTGTTCGCGTCTATGGGCATCTACGTGTTCGACCCCGACGTGCTGATCGAGGCGCTGAAGAAGGACGCCGCCGACGATGGCAGCCGGCACAGCATAGGCGGCGATATCATTCCCCGGCTGGTGCGCGAACGGGCCGCGCATGTGTATGACTTCCGGCAGAACGAGGTTCCCGGAGCCGTCGAACGCGACCGGAGCTACTGGCGAGACCTAGGGACGCTCGATTCCTACTTCGACGCGCACATGGACCTCTGCGCGGTGAATCCGGTGTTCAACCTGTACAACGACCGCTGGCCGATCTCGACCCGGGTGTCCTGTCAGCCGCCCGCGAAGTTCGTCCATGAAGACGGCGGCCGAGTGGGGCGGGCCATCAACAGCGTGGTCAGCAACGGCGTCATCGTCTCCGGGGGGCTGGTACGCAACTCGGTCCTGTCGCCGGGAGTCCGGATAGACAGCTGGTCCCGGGTGGACCGCGCGGTGATCTTGCACAATTCCTGCGTCCACCGCCACGCCGTCGTGCAGAACGCGATCCTGGACAAGAACGCGGTCGTGCTGGAGGGCGCCTCGGTCGGAGTAGACAAAGGGCACGACCGGGCCCGCGGGCTGGTAGTGTCCGCCGGCGGCGTCACTGTGGTCGGCAAGGGGCAAGTGGTGGCACCATGACCCCGAACTCCGTGTGGCCTGGTGCGTCGCGGCACCAGATCACGCCGGCATGTACGTCTCGAACCAGGTCACCAGCCGGGTCAGGTAGTCGGTGACGGCCGGGAACCGGCGGACGCCGTGTCCCTCCCCGGGGTAGATCACCAGTTCTGAGTCGACACCATGGCCGATCAGTGCCTGGTAGAACTCCCTGGCCTGGCCGGCCGGCGTGCACCCGTCCTTCGCGCCCGCCGTGAGCAGGGTCGGCGTCCTGGCCTTGCTCGCGTGCATAACCGGGCTGCGTGTGTGCACCTGGTTGCCGATTTCCTCGGGATCGGCCTTGTCCAGGAACCACAGTCCCCAGCGGGGGATGTTGGTCGTGAACGTGAAGCTGTACCACTCGGTCACCGGCGAGCCGGCTACCGCGGCCTTGAACCTCTGGTCCTGGGTCACCAGCCAGGCCGACATGAACCCGCCGTAGCTGACGCCCATCGTGCCGATCCGCGCCGGGTCGGCGATCCCGCGCTCGATCATCGCGTCAATGCCGGACAGGTAGTCGTGGGTGTCCGCGCCGCCCATGTCGCCGACGACCGCGGCGGCGAACTCCTGGCCGCGCCCGGAGCTGCCGCGCGGGTTCGGGAGCAGGACGGCGTATCCGCGGGAGACCAGCAGGGGGACCGCGTTGCTGCCCATCGCCCAGCTCCGCTGGTAAGCGCCGATCGGCCCGCCGTGGACGTCCAGGACCAGCGGGAACGGCCCGGCCCCGGCAGGCGTGCACAGGACTCCCTCGATCGCTGTCCCGTCAGGTGCGCTCCAGCTGACGTCCGTCGCCGAGCCCGCGACCGACCGGATGTAGTCGGTCCCGGCGTGGGCCAGGGAGGCCAGCGCCTGGTCGGCGCCCGGGCCGACGATCGCGATCTGCTGCGGGGTGTCGTAGTCTTCGCGGATCACGACGACCCGGCCGTCGGAGGTGAAGGCGGCGGCGGGGTAGAACCAGCTCGCCCACGACTGCGCGGACGCGACCAGTTCCTTGGCGGTGATCGTCCCCGGCAGGGGTCCCGGCCCGGCGTCGGCGATCCCGGCCACGCTGTCCAGATGGCGCTGGCCGGTGTAGCCGAGCCGTGTCCCGTCGATCCACTGGACCCCGGTGACATCTGTCCCGGCGGTGTCTACGGCGCACCTGGTGCCGGCCACCAGGTCCAGCAGGATCAGGTCACCCGCCACGATCCACCGGTCGCTGCACACGGCCTCTACCACGGCGGCCCGCCTGCCGTCGGACGTCCCGGCGGGCAGCCCGAGCTGGACGTCGCTGCGGAGCAGTTCGGTCACCTCACCCGTCGAGATGTCGAGCTGGCTGAGCGCCGCGGAGTACCAGTCGTCCTCGCCGGGCTGCTCGCTGGCGATAACCAGCACATGCCCCGGGCCGGACCAAGCCGCCTCCCAGACGTTCAGCCCGTCGGGCGAGATCCTCGCGAGCTCGCCGGAGGCCGGGGTGTAAAGCCACAGGCCGCGCCAGGCATCCTCCGGCGTCCCGGCCTCGACCTCCGGGTACCAGGACGGCAGCCCGGATTCGCCCGAGCCGGCCGTTCCCGATCCCTGCGCGTCAGCCATCTCCGCTCCGAGTCCGGCGACCCCTAGCAGGATCCGGGTGCCGTCCGGTGACCACGCGAGATACTCAACCGTGCCCGGGACAGCAGGCGCTGGCCGGGCCTCGCCGAGCTGCCCCTCGGCCAGCAGGTACAGCTGGAACACCTCAGCCTTGGCCCGGTCGGACAAGAAGGCCAGCGATGCCCCGTCCGGCGCGAACCGGGCGGCCCTGGCCGATCCGCCACCGGAGGTCAGCGCGTGCAGCGCGCCGTCTCGCACCTCGTACAGGGCGGTACGCGGCAGCCCGTCGAGTTCGTCATAGACCGAGCCGGTCACCACGATGCGGCTGGCGTCGGTCGTCATGACGAGATCGGTGACATGGTGCGGCCGGCCGAAAGCCGGCTCATGCAGCCGCCGGAGATGCTCGGCGACCGCAGCGTACACAGGAGATTCCCGCAGGTCTTTGCGCATAGTCCGGGATGATCTCATGCGTTACGGGAGTGCCGCCAGGCGGTGACCTGGGCACGGGCAGGCTGGACCGGAGCGCGATCACGGTGCGAGCGGTCAGTGCTGCCGGAGCATGACACCGGACGGCGTGGCAGCGCGCCTCGGGCCGGTGGCTATTGACATGCCGGCGGCTAGGCGAGTACATGGCCGTAACACGATTCCGGAGCCGCGATCGGCCCGGTCCCGGCGGCCTGCCGCAAGAGGGGGAGGTCATGGCCAAGGTGATGCTGGCGGAGGTCAGCCCTGTCCAGGCGGACCTGGGCATGATCGTGGCACGGTCGGCCCGGCGTTACGGGCCCAAGCCGGCCCTGGTCGCGGGCGAGCGAACCCTGACGTACCAGGCGCTGCATGACCTGTGCGACAGGGTGGCGGGCGGGCTGCGGGCACTGGGCGTGCGGCCGGGCGACCGCGTCTCGCTTTACTCGCCTAACCGGTGGGAGTGGGTGGTCGCCTACCATGCGGCCCTGCGGGCCGGGGCCGTGGTCAACCCGATCAACGTGATGCTCACCCCGGAAGAAGTGGCCTTCGTGCCACCCAGGCCCATATCATCGAGCACTGCCGACCGCACCTGGCCGCGTACAAGCTGCCGCGCTCCGTCCGGTTCGTGCCCGATCTGCCCAAGACGTCAACCGGCAAGGTGATGCGCAGAGAGCTGAAGACCCTCGACCGCTGAGGTCAGCCAGCGGGCCGGAAGGCGGCGGCCGTACTCTCGGTAAGCGGGCCGTGGCTGGCCAGGCCAGGTGAGGAGGCAGCCTTGGGACTTTATAGCGAGCGAGTCCTGCCGCGGATCCTCAACGCCGCGTGCGGCACCAAGTCGGTCGAACCGCTGCGCCGCCGGGTCTGCGGGGGTCTGGCGGGGGACGTGGTCGAGATCGGCTTCGGCTCGGGACTCAACGTTCCCTTCTATCCGGCGGCCGTCGCCCGGGTTGCCGCGGTCGAGCCCTCCGATCTCAGCTGGAAGCTGGCCGCCGGACGCCTGCGGGCGACGGTCGTCCCGGTGCAGCGGTCCGGGCTGGACGGCCAGACACTGCCCTTCGCCGACGACAGCCATGACGCCGTCCTGTCCACCTGGACGCTATGCACGATCCCCGACGTCACCGCCGCCCTCGCCGAGGTGCGGCGGGTCCTCAGGCCCGGGGGGACCCTGCACTTCCTCGAGCACGGCCTGGCCCCCGATGAGCGGGTCCGCCGCTGGCAACGGCGCCTCGACCCGCTGCAGCAGCGGATAGCGGGCGGATGCCACTTCACCCGGCCCATCATCGACCTGCTGACGACGGCAGGCTTCACCATCCAGCAGGTCGACGTCTTCTACGAGAAGGGCGCCCCGAAGTTCGCGGGCGCCGACTCCCTCGGCACCGCCATATCTCCCTGATGCCGCAGCGCGAGCTTCCCGGCTCGTGACGTCAGCGAGGCCTATCCGGCTCGATCCCGGCACCAAGGCACAGCCCCCCTTACCGCTGGCCCGGCGGGCAGGCACATCAGCGGACGCCGTGTACGCTTTTGATCCGCCCAGGCCCGGTGGTCACCCAGTGAGGCGGCGTGCCGCCGGGAGCGAGTACCGCTACCCGGACCAGGGAGGTACAAGATGCCTGAAGGCAGCCAGCCGGCATATGAGATCGCACTGGCCCACTTCATCGTTTCTGACGACGTGGAGCGCTCCCGCCGCTTCTATACGGAGGTGCTCGGCGGCACGACCATCCGCTCGGGTGAGCCGACGTACGTGGCGCTCGCCAACAGCTGGATCATCATCAACGTCGGCGGCGGCCCGACCGACGACAAGCCGGCCGTCACCCTCGAGACACCCCGCGATCCGGACCTGGCCAGCAGCTTCCTCAACATCCGGGTCTCGGACATCCAGGCGGTGTATGCGGAGTGGAGCGCGCGAGGCGCCGAGTTCCTCACGCCACCGAAACAGCACAAGACCGAGATCCGCTGCTATGTGCGTGACCCCGACGGGTATCTGATCGAGGTGGGCCAGACCACCCTGCCGGGCGGCTGGCGCCAGTTCCTGAAGGCCGCTGCCACACCAGCAGGTAGCGCCAGTAGATGAGCCGCCGCACCCGTGAGCCCGGAAGGACAGCGGCCGCGTGCTGCCGGACGTGCCGGGTCGTCAACGGCGGGTCGAGCACCTTCGGCATCATCTCGTGACTGGGCGGCAGGGCGTACCAGTCACCGCGACCGGCGCCCCGCAGCCCGGCGAAGATGGCACCGAACAGCCGGTGCCCTACCCCGGCGAGGAGTTCGACTGGCAACTCGCGTGGCAGGTCAACGCGGGGCAGGGCTACCGCGGCCAGCACGCCGCCCGGCCGCAGGCCGGCCGACAATCGCTGCAGCGCGCGGTCCAGCGGCATATGGTGCAAGGCCGTCACCGAAACGATCGCGTCATAGCAGTCAGCCGGCAGCGGGTCGCGCATGACGTCGGCCTGCACGAAAGTGACGTTGCCCGGCACTGCCTGCCTGGCTGCCGCGATCATCTCCGGTGACCGGTCCAGTGCGTCAACATGGCCGGCGCGGCCGGCGAGCTTAGCGGCGAAGGCCCCGGTGCCACAGCCGACATCCAGCACCCGCTCGCACGCGCGTGGCAACTGCCGCAGGAGCAGCCGGTGGTAATACGCGTTGTGGTCCCAATCCAGCTGTCCCACATGCCCATCATGCCGGACATCACACTCGTGTTCTTGTC
>Ga0335081_10003358_pt1 | contig 25202 bp, 20 predicted proteins | sample Lox_Sample_35_FD_206713 | JGI IMG/M metagenome (GOLD analysis project Ga0335081, IMG submission 206713) | Soil microbial communities from Loxahatchee National Wildlife Refuge, Florida, United States - Lox_Sample_3.5 | ecosystem: Environmental > Terrestrial > Soil > Wetlands | place: USA...
TCGGGCTGATCGCCTTGAACGACTCGCTGCTGCGCGGGCCGCTGGCCGCCCGCGAGTCGTCCGCCGACGTGCGCGTGCTGCTGCTGGATCCGGACTCGCCCGCGGCGGCGATCCGGGCCGGGGAGATCGGGGAATCCCCGGGCTCGTTCGGGGCCGGGATCCGGCTCGCGCTCGCCCGGCTGGCCGAGTTCGCCGGTCACCCCGTCGTCCGGATGCAGACCGCGCTGTACGGCTCGCTGCCGACCTGGCGCATGCTGGTCTTCGACGGCACGCTGTACCTGTCGGCGTTTGCCTCGTCCGCCGAGGGGCACCGCTCCGGCATGTACAAGCTCACCGCAGCCGGCGACGGCGTGCTGCACGCCGGGTTCCTTCGGCAGTTCGATGACATGTGGCGCCGAGCCCGCCGGGAGGACAGGCGTTGATCGAGGCCGAGCTGAAGGCCAGGGTCCACGACTCCGCCGCGCTGCGCGACCGGCTGCGCCGCCTGGCCAGCGAGGAGATCAGCCTCTACCGGGACACCTACTACGACCGGCCCGGCCGCGACCTCACCACGCAGGGCCGCGAGCTGCGGGTCCGCGTCATGGACACCGACGGGGTGCGCCGCGCAGTGCTCACCTACAAGGAGCCCGCGGCCGACAGCGTGAGCGGTTCCAAGCATGAGCACGAGACCAAGGTCGCCGACGCCGCGGTCGTCGACCAGATCCTGAGCGCGCTCGGGCTGGAGCACCTGGTCGCGTTCGAGAAGCACTGCGCGAACTACCGCTTCACCGCCAGGGGCCGGGACATGCTGGCCACGATGGTGACGGTCCCGGAGATCGACGGCATGTTCCTCGAGCTGGAAACCCTCGCCGACGAGGCCGGCCTGGCCGCCGCCCTCGGCGACGTCCGGGCGGTCCTGGACGAGCTGGGCATCGGCGAGGACGACCTGACGACCGAGCAGTACACCGACGCCGTGATGCGCGCCCGCGCCTGACCAGTTCTGCTGCCGTCAGTCGGCGGCCTCCCAGCCGGCATCACGGTCCATCACGCGCTCGAGGATCCGCGGGGACGGCGGGATCTCGGGCTTGGATGGCTGCAAGATCGGCTCCCTCCCCCGGCAGGTCCAGGCGGGGAACGCCGGGCCGAGATCACCGCAATCGGAGTCCTCGGAGGGGATCTGCACGTTTGCCGATCCGCGAGGCGGTCGGCGAATGTCGGGCGCCCGGCGGCCACGTCCTTGATCCAGTGGCCTATCTCCGGGATCGGGAGCCGGCCTCGGGCCGGGCACCGGGTCGGCGCGTTTCAGGGATGCGGTGAAGACATAGGCATGGTTGGCGTCGGTGCCGCGGGTCAGGGCGACGTAGACGTGCTGGCGGTCCTCGGTGCCGGTGAGTGCGCTCTCGAGGCGCGCCAGGTCGGCGCCGAGCGCGTGCGCGGCCTGCTCGCGCGCCAGCTTCGGCGCGGTGCTCGCGCGGGCCTGCGCGAGTGTGCGCTCCTCCATGGCGAGCTGCGCGGGTCGCGTACCGGGTGCCGCCGCCAGCGGCTACGGCGGGACTGACCATGCGCATCGCATAGTGATAGTGCATGGGTGTGACGCTTGAAATGACCATGCATCCAGGGTGGCCCAAAACCGACGACCAGGATCAGAAACGAAGCGTGGTTAACAGTAGAAGGCTCGTGATAGGGATCAAAGAGGGGACGTATCGCACCGATGGTCAAGACCGCGTCTTTGAACTCGCCGAGTGAAAGCGTCGATCATCGAAGCGGACGGCGCCTCGGGTGACCCGACAGGTCGCCATCCGCACCTCCGGGGTGCTGGAAGGCGCCGCGATCGTGCGGCTCGGTTCATAGGCAATCTCCATATCATCTCCACACGATTTGCACCTGTATTACATGGGACAAGCCTGTGGTAAGCGCTGATGCGCCAGAGCGATCCTGGGCGATAGATGGTGCCTGGCATGACGGAACACCTCCCTTTGGCGTGACCTTTGCCGGTTCTCCGGTCGATGTTTTTTTGGGGGTTCCATGCGAAAGATCATGATCACTCTGGCCGCGGCTATCGCCCCGACGCTTGATAGGTCCGGTGAAGCGATAACCGCCCGATCATCAGTTCGGCCCGCCGCTACGCCGTCGAGCATGGGGCGAAGCCGCCGCGAGGGCATGGCATGAGCGAGGGACAGCTGTGGTTCTCCGATGCGCCGTCTTTCGACGCCCCGGCAACGGACGGTGCCGACTACCGCGCCTACCTGTGGCCCATCTGGACGGTTGCGGCGTCCGGTGAGGTGGGCAACGAAGTCCACCAAAGCGGGAAGGAGGCACGCCAGCAGTTGGAGAACCGGTTCCACCAGGACTTCCGTACGGTGGATGACGCTCTGCGGCCGGCCGGCGAAGTGGCTGTCGGCGTCCTTACCCCGCTCCTGCTACCGCCGACCAGCGTTGGTTTCGGCTTAGGGCGACCTGGTCGAACTGGCACACCGAAGGCTTCGCGCCAATCTCGGCGACCTACGCTGAGCGGCTGGCTCGGTGGCAGAGCGAACAGGGGTGCGTGCACGGCTGCTCCGCGCCAGCAGGTGCGCCCGGCCCGGGCGGCGTCCCTCCACGACGCACACCCGCGCGCCAAGTCCCTCATCTGGCTCCAATCGAACAGCTCGAAAGCCTGACATGATCGACATCGTCCTGATCGCGCCCGTGCGTGCGTACCGCGACGCGGTGGCCTGTGCGATCACCGCTGAGCCTGAGCTCCGGATGGTCGGTCAGGCGGCCACGGCCGCCGAGGCGCTTTCCTGCATGGCACCGCCGCAGCCGACCGTCGCGCTGCTCGACTTCGGGATAGACAACATGGTCGCCGTGCTCGGGTCGCTCAGGCGTACGGCGCCCACGACCCGCCTCATCGCGGTCGGCATCGGCTCTGGACCTGCGCACGCCGAGGCGGTTGTGCACGCGGCGGAGGCCGGCGTCTCCGCGTTCGTCGACTCCGACCAGCCGCTGAGCGACGTTCTCGAGGCGGTGCGCCTCGCCGTACGCGGTGAGTCGTCGTGCAGCCCGCGCATCGCAGCCCTCATCCTGCAGGCATTGCAGCGCAGGCCCGCGCCACCGGTCATGCCTCAGCGCGGGCATCTGCTCGGACCCACTCAGCCAGCGCTCACGCCTCGCGAGTCGCTCGTCGCGGAGCTCGCGGCCCGCGGTCTCACCAACCGGCAGATCGCCGCACGGCTGGTGGTGGCCGAGTCAACCGTGAAGACGCACATGCACGCGGCGCTGAGCAAGCTCGGCCTCAAAAGCCGCGCGGAGCTCGCCATCACCACGGTGCCGTCTCCACCCGGTGGAGTCGAGGTGGAGGACCGGCCTCCATCGCCAACATCGCCCGCGTCTCGCTAGCGCAGGCGGAGCCGCCCGACCTCCCCTGACAGCCATAGTGAGCGAGTGCCAGCGAGCGACGGCCGGGGCGACAGCCCGCAGGAGACCCAGCAGGAGACCCATGAGAGCCTGCTGACGCTCGACGCACTCTCGCAGTGGTGCGAAGAGGTACTCCGCCCAGGCGTCGACGGCGATGCTCGCCATGCGATCGACAAGGTCCCTCCGCTCCCCTCTCATCTGCGCGGCCCGCTGCGGCGGCACGGGTTCGACGCCTTCGACGAGACCGCCCTCACGTTGATGCTGGCCCCCGATATCGACCCCGTGCTCGGAATGCAGATGCGCGCGATGACGGGTGCGGCCTCGCCGTACCCGACGCTCGCGGTGATCGCCGGCCTCGTTGGCGCGCAGGGGGCTGAGCTGGTCGCACTCGCGGCCAGGCTGAGCGAAGGCGGTCCGCTGGTGCGCATGGGCCTGATGCACGTCGTACCCCCGCCGAGCATCCCCGTCGTCGGCGAGCCATCGCGCGGGCCGACGCTGATGGCGTCGTGCGTGGCGAGCACGGCCCTGCTGCGCTGGGTCTTCGGCATCACCCTGCTCGAGCCGGCGCTATTTCCGTTCGTGCGCGACGACCTGATCGCACCCGCGGTACCGCCCGATCCGGCCTGTGCAGAGGCGCTGATGTCCCGGCTGACCGACGACCGGCCAACCTCGACCTCGCTCGTGGCGGAGCGGCCGGCCGATGCGCTGGCGACCGCCCTCTACGCCGTCTCCCGGTGCGGCCGTCCGGCCCTCACCGTCGATGCGAGCGCACTCACCGGGGCGGCCCCGGCCGGACGCGTCGCCGCGGAGGCACTGCTCCGGGAAGCCGTTGTCATCGTGACCGGCGACACCAGCGCCGTACCTCCCTGGCGGTGGGAGACGCTGGCCAGCACCGTCGTCATCGGCCCGCATCCGGCCATGACCGACGACGTCACCCGCGACATCTCCTCGCTGATCGTGCGCGGGCGGCCGGCCGTGTCGGTGGGCTCGCACCTCGTCGACGTGCTGCGCAGCCGGGGTCTCGAGGTGCCGGCCGCGGAAGCCGACCGGATGGCCCGCTGGGAGCACATCCGCTACCAGGACGTCGGATACCTGGCGAGTACCCTCGCGGCCCGGGCCGCGGGCGCGGGCACCGACGAGGTCAGTGCGCTGGACGTCACGGCCGTCGCGGTCGACGTCGTCGGCGAGGAGCTCGGCCGGCTCGCGACGCCGCTCGAGACCTCGCGCGACTGGTCGCACCTGGTGGTGCCTGATGCGCTGCAGCACGAGCTTGGCGAGCTCATCGCCCAGGCTGAGGCACGATCGCAGGTGCTCGAGGAGTCGGGCTTCGGCGCGCTGCCCGGCCAGCCGCGCGGCGTGACCGCGGTGTTCGCGGGTCCGAGCGGCACCGGCAAGACCCTTGCCGCGCGGCTCGTGGCCGGAGAGCTGGGGCTGCCGCTGTACGCCGTGAACCTGGCGGCCACCGTGTCGAAGTACATCGGCGAGACCGAGCGCAACCTCGACGCGGTGTTCTCCGCGGCCAGCCGCGCCGACGTGGTGCTCCTGTTCGACGAGGCCGAGGCGCTATTCGGCAAGCGCAGCGAGGTGCAGGACGCGCGCGACCGCTACGCCAACCTCGAGATCTCATTCCTGCTGCAGCGCATGGAGAGGTACGACGGCGTCGCGATCCTCTCCACGAACCTGCTCGCCCACTTCGACGAGGCGTTCGTGCGGCGGCTCTCGTTCTGCGTCCACTTCCCGTTCCCCGACACGGCCCTGCGAGCCGCGATCTGGAAGTCGGTGTGGCCCGACCGGGTGCCACTGGCCGGCGACGTGAGCCTCGACGAGCTCGCGGCGAAGCACCCGCTCTCGGGCGGGCACATCCGTAACATCGCCGTGGCCGCGACCCATCTCGCGCGGGATCGCGGCGGCACTGTCGACCTGGAATGCATCCAGCGTGCCGTGGACCGCGAGTACGAGAAGCTCGGCCAGGTCCCGCTCACGGAAACGCCGTCATGAGCCGGGCCCCGTCGGGAGGCGGCGAGCACGCGATGCTCCGGCCGCTGCGGGACGAGTCGCGTGAGCTCGACCCGGCGGTGCGCGCGTCGATGGAGCGCTCGATGGACGCGTCGTTCGGCGATGTCATCGTGCACACGGGTGAGGCGAGCAGCGAGGCAGCCGAGGGTCTCGACGCGGCCGCGTTCACGGTCGGCCGTCACGTCGTGTTCGGGCCGGGCCGCTACGACCCGAGCTCGCTCCGCGGCCGCATGCTCCTCGCCCACGAACTGACTCACGTCGTGGAGCAGCAGCGCGGCGGCGGCGACCCCGACCTCGCCGAACGTGCCCCGGCCTTGGCGGTTCCCGTGCACGCCGACGACAGCGGGGGGCACGCGCGGACCGCCGCCCAGGCCGCACTCGGAGGCTCGACCGTCGCGGTCGGCGCGACGCCGGTCGGCGTGGCCCGGCAGACCAAGGCGGAGGAGGCACGCACCGCGGCGGCGAGGTCGCCCGAACAGGTACGGCGCGGGCTACGCGAGGGACTCAAGAACGTCGCCGACTGGGCGAGGTACATGCGAGCCGAGCACGAGCGAACCCTGGATGAGACGAGCGCGTCCTCGCTCAGCGACTTCGCGGACACGGATCGGCTGGTGAGCCGCGGCATCGGCGTCTACTCCGACATCGTCGCCGGGGTCACCCCACCCGACCCGCGCATGTGGGGGGCGGTCACGACGCCCGTCGAGAACGGGCTGGCGGCGCTGGACAAGGACGATCTCAAGGGGGCCGCCTTCTGGCTGAAGTCGGCGATGGCGCAGCTCACCACCGGGCTGCAGACCTGGGACGAGTACTGCCAGGCCCGCATCGGTGCCGCGGGCAGGACCGCCGACAAGCTGAAGCCCGCGGCGACGGTCGGCCGAGGAGTCCTCGGCGCGGTGTCGCAGCTCTCACAGCGCCTGGCCGGAATGATCGACACGATCATCTGGCTGGACGCGACGGGCCAGCCGAGCCGCCCGGACAGCCTGGGGAACCGGGCGGCCAAGGAACTGGGGCTGATCAACCCGAAGACGGGCCGGCCGGCGCTCACGCCCGCGGTCGAGTCCTTCTACGAGAACACCCGCACGTACCTCTACCAGGGCCAAGAGGACCCGCTCATCGGAGCCTTCGAGGTCGGCGAGCTCACCGCAGCCGTGGCCGAGGAGGTGGCATTGCCGGCGACGGGTCCCCTCGCGGCGGCCGTCGTCTCCGTCGATGTCGCGACCGCGTTCCGGACCGTGGCGGAGTCCGTCGAGGCGTGCACCGACCGCCAGACCGGGAAGGTCGACGTCGAGCGGCTGCTCGGGCAGGAGTCGTTCTGGCTCTCCATCAGCCAGGCTGCCCTGACGGTCGCCGGGATCCAGGCGCGGAGCACGGGCAGGCGGCTCACCCGGTTCCTCGTGCGGTACGGCTCTTCGCTGATCTCGGGCAGCCAGCAGCTCGTCGAGCTGATCGAAGCCTTCGAGGCGCGCAACACCCCCGCCGGCAAGAAGCGGTTCGACCGTGCCGCCAGGGCGTTCCTCAAGTTCCTGCTCGTGGAGGCCGTCCGTGCCGCGAAGCAGCGCGGCGCCGCACACGAGCACGCGAAGGGCGGGGCGGCCGGGGATGAGACCCCGCCGCCCCCGCGTGGAGCGTCGGAGGAGGTCTCGCCGCAGTCTCAGACGGGAAAGCCCCCGGACCTCGACACGACGAAGCCCGCCAAGCCCTTGGAGACCGGCCAGAAGGCCCCGGATGGCGACGAACCACAGCCCAAGAAGCGCTCGGGAACCGAGGTGGACGAGGCACAGCGCCTGTTGCTGGAGGGGTTCGCGCGCAAGCAGCAGCAGGAGGCTGAGCAGCAACAGGCCAAGGGGACCGAGGGGGAGAAAACCAAGCGGGCCGAAGCGGAGGAGACGGAGCGCAAGCCAAAGCAGGCCGAAGCGGACGAAACGGAGCCCAAGCCAAAGCAGGCCGAAGCGGACGAAACGGAGCCCAAGCCAAAGCAGGCCGAAGCGGAGGAGACGGAGCGCAAGCGCGAGCGCGAGAAGGAGAAGGCCGAGAGGACGAGGGCGAAGTTCGAGGAGCGACGCAAGGCGGCTGACGAGCTCCTCGACCAGGAAGCGGGAGAAGTCCTCAAGACGTACGCGTCGAAGACGGAGGGCCAAGGCGCCGAGAGGCTCTACGAGCAGGCCTTCGCGAAGGCCGAGGCGAAGCGCGTCAAGGCGCTTGCCGCGATAGTCACGAAGCAGGCCGCTCAGCAGCGCAAGTTGATGAGAAGCAAGGCCTACAAGAAGATGTCCCCGCAGAAGCGCGAGAAAGCACAGGAGAAACTCGACGCGGAGTTCGCCGAGCGGCGGGAGGAAGTTCACGACAGCTTCGCGCACGAGACCGACCGCACCCAACACCAGCGTGAGGTCGCCCGAAAGGCCGGCCTGGAGGCTCTCAAGGACATCTGGGCGGCCTACCGCAAGGCTGCCTGGAAGAAGCTGGCGATCGACAAGCTCGAGTCGCTCAAGGCCGGGGCCCCCCGGCGGGTGTCGGCGAGCGACGCCTGGGACGAAAAGGCCCGCACCAAGGCCGCCCTCGACTGGAACCCGATCGACGCGATGACCGTCGCGGAGCTCAGGAAGATGGCGGACACCGGATCGCTACCGAAGCGCCTGAACCCGAAGTCCGGCGAGGTGGAGAAACGACTGAGTCCGGAGATAGAACACCAGAACATCCAGCAGACCGTCGCCAAGAAGCTCGTCCAGGCCGGCGGAGACCCGGTCGCCGCGGCCATCCTGATCGGACTGGTCGATCCCGCCCATCTCAAGCACCTGACCGCCGAGCAGCACGCGAAAATCGACGCGGCCAGGTACCAGCTCCTTCCGGCGGACAGGAAGAAGCTCGTAGGCGGCCCTCCGGTGGATGTCCGCCCGGAGCGGCCGCTCGCCAACGCATCCCCCGAGCAGATCGAGGGGATCGTCGGCTACATGAAGGATCCGCGGATGGACCGCACCTCGAAGGCGTGGCAGGACCTCCGGAAGTGGCTGACCATCGAGCAGAAGCACCGGCCCGAGGCCGTCAAGGAGCTGCCGTGATCGACAGGCTCGACCTCGTGATCCGGCAGACCCTGGTCGCCGAGGCCCCGGCGCTGTCCACGCGGATGGGCTTCCAGCCGCCGGACGAGGCCTGGCGCCAGAGGGTGCACTCGGGCACCGGCGTCTGGCTCAACTGCGCGCTGGTGGACCTGCGCGAGGACCGCAAGCACCGCGCGACCGGGATCCGCATCGAGCAGGACCCGCTGCGCCGCGAGCAGCCGCCCTTCCTCATGCGCTGCCACTACCTGCTGAGCGCGTGGAACAGCGCGAAGGACTCCGAGGCCGTGCCGGCGACCCGGCAGGAGCATGCGCTGCTCGGCCGGGTGGTCGCCACCCTCGTCGAGCGGACCTGCCTCACGCCGAGCGCCGTCCTCACCCCGGCCGAGCTGAGGACGCTTCCCTCGCTCTGGCAGGAGGCGGTGCTCGACACCCAGCTACTGCCGCCGGAGGGCTTCCCGAAGATCGCGGAGTACTGGGGGACGATGGGCCGCTACGTGCCGTGGCGGCCGGTGGTGTGGCTCGAGGTGACCGTCCCGGTCGCGCCCGAGCCGACGTTCCCCGACGGCATCGTGACCACGATGATCACCACCACGGTTCTCGGGCGGCCAGCGCAGGACACCGAGACCCTGCTCAGCCTCGGCGGCCTGGTCCTCGACGCCACCGGGGCACACGCCCACGCGCCGGTGCCGGTCGGCGAGGCGCTCGTGACCCTCTCCGACGCCGCGGGCCGTCTGAGCAGCCGCGCGTTCACCGGCAGCGACGGGCGGTTCGTGCTCGAGGGCGTCCCGGCCGGGACCTACCGGCTGGCGGCGAGAGCCGCCGCCCTGCCGTCCCTGGCATCCCAGACCGTCACGCTCCCGGCGCCCGCCGACGGACCCCTCAAGCTCCAGTTCACCTGACCGACCAGCCAGCGAAAGGAACCGACCGTGGCAGTCCAGGTCTCCTACCCCGGTGTCTACATCGAGGAGTTCGCGCCGGCCTCCCCCATCGAGGGCGTCTCGACGAGCATCACCGCCTTCATCGGGATCGCGGAGAAGGGCCCGATCCTCGAGCCGACGCTCCTGACCAGCATCGACGCTTTCACCGAGAAGTTCGGCGGCCCGCTCGACGGACCTCAGCCCTACTACCTGCCGCTGGCCGTGCAGGGCTTTTTCGCGAACGGCGGCACGATCGCGTACGTCATCCGCGTCGGCGTGGGAAAGCCGGCCCACGCCGAACTCAAGACCCGCGACGCCGCGAACGCGACGATGGCGAACATCCTGGCGATAGCCGACGGCGCGGTCGGCAACGGCGGCCGGGGTGCCATCACCTACACCAGCGCGCTCGCCGCCGCCCTGACCGCTGCTCATGCGGGTACCAGCGTTCCGGTGCACAGGGCGCAGCAGACGGTCACCCACCTCGACGCGACCCGGCGCGAGCTCACGGTAGCCGACTCGTCCGGCTTCCAGGCCGACGACAACGTTATCCTCTCCCGCGGCGCCGACGCGTCACCACGGCTGGCCGTCGCGAGCGTCGGCCCGGGCGCGGTAACCCTCGCTTCCGCCGCACCTGCCGCTCCGGCGGCCGGCGAGTGGAACGAGCTCACCACCGCAGATCCCGACGTCGGCGACAGGGTGATCCGCGTCGACGTACCCGCCGCCGTCAGCCTGCGGGCGGTGGCGCCGGACGGCTCGGTCGTCGTGATCGACGACGGCGCCAACACCGAGTGGCACATCGCCTCCGAGGTCGGCGCGGACAGCGTCACCCTCTCTGCTCCCCTCGCCGCGAAGTTCGACGTAAGCGCGACGAAGGTCGCGACCGCCGAGTTCGACCTCGCGATCACCGACCCGGCCAACGTCACTCGCACCTACGCCGGCCTGTCCACGTCGCCGACGCACCCGAAGTGGTGGGGCACCGCGATCACCGACCCGTACGTCCGCGTTTCTCTCGTCGACGGCGTCTTCCCCGCCGGTGACCCGCGGCCCAAGGACGACCCCATCATCATCGCGAACGCGGCGAACGACAACCCGGTCACGTCGTGGGGCATGGTCCAGGACGAGACGAAGCTGCGCGACTACCTGAAGCTGCTCGAGCCGATCGACGAGGTCAGCCTGGTGGCCGTGCCGGGCTGCACGCGGACCGCGGCCCAGCAGGAGATCGTCCTGCACTGCGAGAAGATGTTCGACCGTTTCGCCATACTCGACTCGCTACCGAAGGTCGTCGACCTGGCGGCGGTGAAGACGCAGCGGGCCTCGCTCACCGGGCGGCTCGACAAGGGCTTCGCCGCGCTGTACTACCCGTGGATCACGCTCAAGGACCCGTCGCGGAACGCGGTGGTGGCCCAGCCGCCGTCGGGACACATCGCCGGCATCTACGCGCAGACCGACAGCACCCGCGGCGTGCACAAGGCACCCGCGAACGTCGGCATCGCCGGAGCCAGCGGACTCGAGCGCCGGCTGTCCGACATCGACCAGGGCTTCATCAACCTCGACGGTGTCAACGCGCTGCGGATCCTCCCCGGGCGCGGCATGCCGGTGGTGTACGGCGCGCGCACGACCGCCAGCGACCGCAACTGGCAGTACATCAATATCCGCCGCCTGTTCCTGTTCCTGGAGGAATCGATCCAGGAGTCGCTGAGCCTGTCGGTCTTCGAGCCTAACGACCTCGCCCTGTGGCAGAAGCTCAAGCGGACCATCACCGAGTTCCTCACCCGGGTCTGGCGGGACGGCGCACTGTTCGGCGCGACCGCGAAGGACGCGTTCTACGTGCGCATCGACGAGGTCCTCAACCCGCCGTCGGCCCGCAAGCTCGGGCGGCTCTACATCGAGATCGGCGTGCAGCCGGTCTACCCGGCCGAGTTCATCGTCGTGCGGATCGGGATCTGGGACGGCGGCAGCGAGGTCGCCGAAGCCTGACCCGGACGTCCCCGCGCATCAGCAGAGAGGCAGCACCATGACCGCGCAGATAGTGGACCCCTTCGTTAACTTCAACTACCTCGTCGAGATCGACAACATCGCGCGCGGGGCGTTCCAGGAGGTGTCCGGGCTCGACTCGACCATCGACGTCATCGAGCACCGCGAGGGCGGCGCGAACACGTCCCCGCACAAGCTGGCCGGCCAGACCAAGCACGCCAACATCGTCCTCAAGTGGGGCATGTCCATCGACAACCAGCTCTTCGAGTGGCACAAGACCGTCGTCGACGGCACGGTCGACCGCCGCAACGGGTCGGTGATCCTGCTCGACCGCCGGGGCAGCGAGGTCGCACGATGGAACTTCACCCGCGCGTGGCCGGCCAAGTACACCGCGCCTTCACTCAACGCCGAGGCGTCCGACGTCGCCATCGAGACCATCGAACTGGTCCACGAGGGCCTAGAGCGGGTGAGCTGAGATGTTCCAGGTCGAGCACGAGTTCACGCTGCCCGTCGGCCTCCTGGGCGAGGACGGGGCGCTCCATCGCGAGGGCACGATGCACCTGGCCACCGCGGCCGACGAGATCCTGCCACTGCAGGACCCGCGCGTGCAGCGCAACCCGGCGTACCTCACGGTCATCCTGCTCAGCCGGGTCATCACACGCCTGGACGGCATCGAGCCGGTGACACCGCGCACGGTCGAGTCGCTGTTCGCCGCCGACCTGGCGTTCCTGCAAGACCTCTACAACACGATCAACGACGTGGCGGACCCGCGGGGCCAGCCCGGCACGGTGTGCCCGTCGTGCGGAGAGGCACTGGTCGCGGGCCACGAGCGCCTGGGGGAATCCAGGCATATCCCGTCGATCGCCTGAGGAGCGAGATGGCCTTCCTCGCCTACCACCTGCACTGGCCGCTCGCGGAGCTGATGGATCTTCCGCACCGCGAGCGACGGTCGTGGGTGGGCGAGGTCTCCGCCATCAACACCGCCCTCAACGCGGCAGCGCAGGGAGGCTGACGTGAGACTAAGGACGGCACGACTCAGGACGGCACGATTCGGACCTGCCCTGGGCCGTACACCGCAGCGCAGACGGCCGGCTCGCGGGTTCATGCCCGTCGAGCAAGTGCTGCGTGCGCCGGTGCGCCCGCAGCAGCGGCATGTCCACCATCACCAGCAGCTGTCGAGCACGACCCTCCGGCTGCGGGTGGCGGTCGGCTTTCAGGTCGTGTCGGCCTCGCACCCGGTCCGCCTGCGGGCGGTGCCGCGGCCGCCGGCGCGCGGGCCCGCCGCGGCCGCGGCGACGTACCCGGGCGTGGTGTTCCGTGACCAGATCCGGCCGGCGGCGGCCGCGGTCGCGGCGACGTACCCGGGCGTGGTGTTCCGTGACCAGATCCGGCCGGCGGCGGTCGCGGTCACGGCCGCGGGGCAGCCGACCTGGCCGGCCGTTTCCCTGGTGCACACGGCGCTCCCGCCCGCCGCTCCGGTCCTGGGCACCCCGGCCGCCCGAGCCAGCCGCGGCGCGCTTCCCCCGGTGGAGCTCGTACACCGGCTGCCCTCGGCCCCGGCCCCAGGGGCGGTGACGAGCCGGCCGGCGGACGCCCGAGTGAACGGGACGGACTTCCCGGCCGGCACGAGATGGGCCGGTCCGGGAGGGCCCGCCCGGACCGGTGCCACCCCCCTCACCGCCGCCGACGTCCCTGGCGTCGTCGACCAGGTCGTGCGCGAGATCGACCGGCGCGTCGTGGCCGCGCGCGAGCGGCGGGGGTGGACCGCGTGAGCGGCCTGGAGAAGGCGACGCTGACCGACCTGGTAACCGGTCGCCGCGTCGTGGTGCAGTTCAACCCCGAGGAGTACTCCCTTGACCGGTCGGCGAACTTCGCCCAGCTCGCCGTGCCCGGCCTGTCCGCCCCACTGGTGCAGTTCGTCGCGGGCAACGCGCAGACGGCCGAACTGGAGCTGCTCGTCGACACCACCGAGAAAAGCCCGGCGGGGCCGCCGGGCAGTGACGTACGCAAGCTCGTCACCGACGTCACGTCCCTGATGGACATCAACCCGGACCTGCACGCGCCGCCGCCGGTCGTGTTCGCGTGGGCCAGCCTGACCTTCACCTGCGTGCTAACGCGCGTGCAGCAGCGCTACGTGATGTTCCGTCCCGACGGCACGCCGGTGCGCGCCCGCCTGACGGTGAGCCTCAGCGAGTACCGCAACGCCGAGCTCGAGGCCAAGGAAATCAAGCGGCAGACCGTCGACTACACCAAGGTGCACGTCGTCACCGAAGGCGACACCCTCGCGCTCATCGCGTACAGCGAGTACGCCGACGCCATGGCCTGGCGCGCGATCGCGATCCGCAACAGCATCACCGACCCGCGCACGCTGACCGCCGGCACGACGCTCACGATCCCGCGCCTGCCGTACACCGACCCGAACGGCGTCGTGTACCAGGCACGCCCCAGCCGGGAGGCGTCGTGACGATCGCTCCCCAGTACTCCCCCGACCTGCGGCTGACGTTCTCCGGCCGGCCGGCGCCCGCGACGCTGCGCGCGTCCGTCACCTCGGTGAGCGCGACGTGCGGGTTCGGCGACGCCGACCGGCTCGAGGTGGCGATCGCGAACGAGGGCCTGCGCTGGCTCGACAGCGACCTGTTCCGCCTCGACACGCCCGTGGAGCTGTGGCTCGGTTACTCGCCCGGGCAGCCCGAGCGGGTGTTCGCGGGCGAGGTGACCGGCGCGGACGCGACGTTCCCGAGCGCGGGCATCCCGGCCCTCACGGTGGTGGCCCAGGACCGTCGTACCCGGCTCGCCGCGTCGGAGCCGACACGGTGGTTCGCCGTCTCCATCCCGAGATACGGCGTGATGCCGCTGCCCGACACCGCCGTCGCACAGGAGCTGGCCCTCGAGCAGGGGCTGCTCCCCACGACCGATCCCCTCGGCTCGATTCTGGCCGCGGCGCTCGGGGCCGCCGAGGCGCTCCTGTCGCTGGACGACCCGACCCTGCGGCAGCGCATCGTCCGCAAGCAGGCGGGCGAGACCTCGCTCGACCTGCTCAAGCGGATCGCCGCCGAGAACGCGTGGGATGTCGCGATCGACCACCAGGCCAGCCCCGGCGGCCTCGTGCTCAGCCTCATGTCGCCAGCGGGGCACCTCGCGCCCGACGTCACGCTGAAGTACGGCGGCTCGCTCATCGACTTCACGCCGAGGATCAGCACGGTCGGCCAGGTCGCGAAGGTATCGGCGCGCGTCTGGCAGCCGTCCATCCGGCTCGAGCTGACGATCTCCGTCGGCTACGACTGGGACCGGCAGTCGCTCGACATCGAGGTGTCACCCGGTTTCGGCCTGCCCGTCGGAGGCGGCAAGGGCACCCAGGTGACGATGGTCGACGAGCCCATCTCGCCGGCCAACGCGGCCCGCGTCGTCCTCGGCAAGCTGCTGCCCAAGCTCAACAAGCGGCTGACCGCCCGCGGGACGTGCGTCGGCAACGCGGCCGTCCGGGCCGGGCACGTGCTGCGGATCGAGGGTGTCGGCGAGACATACGGCGGGCTGTGGCGGGTCACTTCGGTGACGCAGACCCTCGACAGCGGCGGCTGGCGCACCAGCTTCGAGGCCCGCAAGGAGATCTGGTTCGGGTCGATTCCGGCGCCGTCGCAAGGTGCGGTCCGTGTGCAAGGCGGGCTGCTGTCGCTGCGCCCGGGAACGTGAGGAGGACACCATGGGGCTGCTCGATTTCTTCGAGGGATCCGACGCACGTCAGACCGACAGCCGCCGGCTCGGGCTCGTGCGCGGTGAGGTGACCGAGAACTTCGACCTCACCGTGGAGGGACGGGTGAAGGTGAAGATCCCCACCATCCCCGATATCGAGCCGTGGGCCTCGGTGTGCGCGCCGTTCGCCGGCGACGGCTACGGCCTGTGGTGCATGCCGCAGGTGGGCGACATCGTGCTCATCGCCTTCGAGAACGGCGACATCGACTGGCCCGTCGTCGTGGGCAGCGTGTGGGACGCGAACAACAAGCCTCCTGTCGACCTGCCGAACGACGCCTCCGACAAGCGGGTGCTCAAGACGCCCAACGGCCATGAGCTCGTCTTCGACGACATGAAGCAGGAGATCACGCTGACCCACCTGTCCGGGCACAAGCTGACGATGACCACGGACGAGGTGTCGATCGAGCTGGCCAGGGGCGGCGGCAAGCTCACGCTCTCCATGCCCGGTAAGGCGGAGCTGAAGGGCACGGTGTCCGTCGACGTGACGTCGAAGAAGACCACCGTCAAGGGGGACGCCACCCTCGACCTGTCCGCTGCGACCACCACGCTCAAGGCCGACTCGACCTGCAAGGTCAGCGGCAGCCTGGTGACCATCAACTAGCCCCTGCGGCGAGAGGAGAAGCCATGCCCCCGGCCGCCCGCGTCGGCGACACGACCGGCCACCCCGGCACCATCACCGGGCCCGGCGTATCCACGGTGCTCATCGGCGGCATGCCCGCCGCGGTGATGGGCGACATGCACGCCTGCGTGTTCCCTCCCCCCGCCAGCCACCCGCCGACTCCGTTCGCCAAGGGCAGCGGCACCGTGCTCATCGGTAACCGCCCGGCCGTCAGGCTCGGCGATACCGCAGGCTGCGGGGCACCGGTCATCGTGGGCGCCTTCACCGTGCTGATCGGCGGCTGAGCATGACCGGCCAGGCGCTCGGCGTGCCCCTCGACGCACGCACCCTCGGCCGCGGCTGGGCCGCGCCCGCCGGCGTGGACGGGGCCGGCGAGGCGCGCCTGGAATCCGGCGCCGAGAAGGTGCGGCAGTCGATCCGGCTCATCCTCGGCACCAAACGGGGCGAGCGCGTGATGCGACCCGACTTCGGCGCGGGCCTGGAGGACTTCCTGTTCGAGCCGCTCAGCACGACGACCGCCGCCCTCGTGCGGTACCGCGCCCAGACGGCGCTTGTGCAGTGGGAGCCGCGCATCGACGTCATCGAGGTGCTCGTCGAGGTGGCCGACCGGCGGCTAGGGCGGCTCGACATCACGATCGGCTACCGGATCAGGTCGACCAACACCTTCTACAACCTGGTGTACCCGTTCTTCCTGCACGAGGGGGCCACCGCGTGACCGCGCCCCCGGGGTCCGGCCTCATCCTCAGCCGGGACCGCTCGGCGATACTGGCGGAGATCCTCGCGTCGCGAAGCGCCTACGTTCCCGACTGGCTGCCGGCCGAGGGCGGGGCCGGCCGCGGCGTCGCCGAGATCCTCGCGGGCTACCTAGAGCTCCTGCAGGAGCGCCTCGCGAAGGTACCCGGCCACCGGGAGGCCGTGCTCCTGGACATGGTCGGCGTCTCCCTGCTGCCGGCGCAGGGTGCGCGTACGCACGTGACGATGAAGGCGGTGCCGGGCACCCGGGGCGCCCGCGTGCCCCGGGGAACCAGGATCGGGGCGACCGTGCCCGGCCGCGACGCGCCGGTGGTGTTCGAGACCCTCGACACGGTCGCGATCTCGCCCGCGTCAGTGGTCGAGGTGCACAGCGTGATGCCGTCGGCCGACGCCGAGCAGGACCACTCCGCCGCCGTACTCGGGCAGCGGGCCTTCACGCTCTTCGACGAGCTCACGCGCGTCGAGCGCGAGCTGTACGTCGGTCACGACGAGCTGCTCGCCTTCGACGGACGGGCCGTCGTGGAGCTGGAGGTCGGCGTCGGCGTCCCCGCGCCCGAGCCGCTGCCGATCGACTGGTCCTGGTGGGACGGCCAAGAGTGGCGCGCGTTCGCGAAGATCGCCGGCTCGGCGCTCGAGGCCGGCGACGACGGCTCGTTCGACGGTACGGCGGGACTGACCCGCTCGGGCACCATCCGCCTGGTCGCGCCCTGCGCGACGGCACAGCCCCTCGAGCTCGACGGCCGGAACACGCACTGGGTCCGCGGCCGGCTCGCGGTACCCCTGCAGCTGCCCGCGGGCGCGTCCCCCCCGGCCATCTCGCGGCTGCGGCTGGCCGCGGTCAACGAGCACAATCGGCTCCGCGTGCGGGTGTCGCAGGACCCGGCCGGGCCGGACATGTGTGTCTGGTGGCCGGAAGCGCCGGCGGGGGACATCACCGCCCACGTGCTCGACCTGGACTCGGGCGCGCGGACCGGCACGTATGACGCGGCGGCCAAGGCGTACCGGCCCACCGTGCCGCCGGGCCAGGTCCGTCCCCTGAACGTCGTGCCCGGGCAGGCCGTCCGGGTCGGCGTCAGCCTCGCCGCCTCCCGGCCCGCGGGAGCGCACGCCGTCGATGACCCGAGGCGGATCGCGTGTGACAGCGACGACGAGCTGACGCCTCCCCTGCTCGCCGACCCCGGCACGCGCATCGACGTAACCGTCGTGCGCGGCCTTCCCCTCGACAAGGCCATCGCCGACCAGCGCGCGGCCGACCCCTCGAAGACGTTCGCGCCGATGGGCCCGTCGCCCGTCCGCGGCTCCGCCTTCCTGTTCGCCTGCGCGCCCGCCACGCACCGGCCCGGCAGCCGCGTCACGCTCCAGATCGAGCGGCCGGTCACGGCGGCCGAAGAGGCCGACGAGCTCAGCGCCGTCCAGTCGAACATCGTCACGGCGGCCAAGAACCGGCTCGACGACGCCATCGCCCTGCTGGAGGGCGACGACGTGACCGGTGCCCTGGCGACGGCCGCGAACATCCTCGGCCAGCCGCTGCCGAAGCTCACGAACTCCGCTGCCGCCGCCTGGTACGCCGACGTGCTCCTGCGCGTGCAACTGGCCCTGAACGCCCTGAGGGACGCCACCGGGGACGACGATGCCGCCTGGACGCAGGTGAACGTGGCGCTCGGCGAACTCCCGTTCGCGCCGGCCACTTCTATTGCCATCGGAGCGGCGCTCGGGTCCGCGGACAGTGCCGTCGCCGCCGTGCTCGTGGACATCGCACTGGCGGTCGAGCAACTGGCGGCGGGGGTATCCGGCACGACGATTCCCGACGAGTGCAGCCGGCTGCAGAACGCAATGCGCCAGTTCCCTCCCAACCCCGTGGACATCGCGAACCACCGGCAGGCTCTCGCGACCGCGCTCGCCGGTCTCCTGGGGAGCGCGGAACCGTGGCTGACGAAGGCCCGGCTGCCGTCGTTCCTGGCCATGGACCCCGACGACTTCGTGGCCGAGGTAAAGAACCGGCTGAGCTCGGCTCTCACCAGCGTCACCAGGGCGCGGCAGGGCGTGGCCAGCGCGATCACGATCCTCAAGGACATCAACCCGGCTACGCTCGCCCAGGCGATCGTGCCCTCCGCCGAGACCGACCTGAAGCCGGCCGTGGTCGCGTGGGAGTATCACGACGGCCAGCGGTGGCGCCCGCTCGGCGCCGAGGGCGACGAGGACGTGCTGGCGCTGCGGGCATCCGGGTCGGTGCGGTTCACCGTGCCCGGCGACATGGCCGATCTTGACGTCGACGGCGACGTGCGCAGGTGGATGCGGGCGCGCCTGGCCGAGGGCTCGTTCTCGAGCCTGCGCCGGGTCAGCTGGATCGACAGCTCGAGGATCGTGAACTTCCTCCCCGTCATCGAGCCGCGGCCGCCGATGATCGACCGGGTCGAGGTCTTCTACACGCACACGTCGCCGGCGGTCGATCCCGGGCTCGTGCTGGTGAACGACGTCCATCAGTGGCGGGACCTCACCTCGGCGGTGACCTGGCCCGCAGCGGGCGCCGTGCCGTTCGCGCCGATGCCGGAGCCCGCGCCAGCGCTCTACCTCGGCCTGGACGGCGAGCTGCCGCCCGAGCGGGTCGGCCTGTGGCTGCAGCCCGCCGACCCGTCACCGTGGGTGCTCGCCGCCCGGCCGGCCTGGGAGGGCTGGGACGGCACCGGCTGGGTACCGCTGGCCTCCGACGACGGCACCGATGGCCTGCGGCGCAGCGGCGTCGTCGGGCTGCTCTGGCCCGGCACGCCGGGCGTCCCTGGCGTCGCCGTGTCCGGCGCGATCGGCAGCACCATCTCGCTGATGGGGCTCGGCGCCGCCCTGCGCTTCGAGCCCGGCGACCGGCTCATGCTCGCGGACCTCCAGGGCCAGGAGCCGGTCGTCGTGGCGTCGGCCGCGGGCGAGATCGTGATGACGCGCGAGCCCCTGTCCCGCGCGTACGCCGGCGCGCAGCTGGTCACCGCGCCGCCCGCCCGGTTCGGCTCGCCGCGGACCTGGATCCGCGCCCTCTTCGACCCCACCTCCCCGACCCCGCAGATCCGGATGACCGCGCTCGCCGCACACGCCGTCGCCGTCGCCCAGGTCGAGACGATCAGCGACGAGCTGCTCGGCTCGGGCGACGGCTCACCGGACCAGGGGCTCACCGCGCGGCGCTTCCCGGTGGAGGGCGACGCCGTGCTCGAGGTCCGCGAGCTCGACGGCGACCGGGCCGACCTGGACGCCGACGTGCTCCGCCGGACGCTCGAGGCGGACGGCATCGACCCCGCCAGCATCAGGACCGAGCGCGACCCGCGCACCGGCCAGGTCACCGAGGTGTGGGTGCCGTGGTCGGCCACCGCGTCGTGGGGCCCCCCCCGGCCGCAACACCCGGGGGGGGGGGGGGCGGGGCCCCCCCCCGCGCCCCCCCCCCCCCCCCCCCCCCACGACCGGGTGTACGTACTCGACCACGCGCAGGGCCGGTTCTTGTTCGGGGACGGCGGGCACGGCCGGGCGCTGCCCGAGGGGCGCGACAACGTGCGGCTGCGCTCCTACCGGACGTGCGGGGGCGCGGTCGGCAACGTCGGCGCGAACACCCTCGACAAGCTGCTCAGCGCCGTCGCGGTGAGCGAGGTGACGAACCCCGAGCCCGCGTCCGGCGGCGCCGAGGTCGAGGCGCTGGCCGCGGCCCTGCGGCGCGGTCCCTCGCTGCTCCGGCATCGGCGGCTCAGCCTCACCGAGCGCGACGCCGAGGCCATCGCGGCGGAATCGTCGCCGGCGGTGGTGCGGGCCCGGGCGGTGGGTGCACGAGACCGGTACGGCCGGCCCGCGCCGGGTGCGGTCCGCGTCGTCGTGGTACCTCGTGACGGCAGCACGCGGCCTCAGCCGGGACCGGCGCTGCTGGCCGTCGTGCGGGATGCGATCGTGACCGCGTCGCCCGCCGTGGCGGCCAGGCGGGTGACCGTGGAAGGCCCGTCGTACCTGCCCGTCGGGGTGTCGGTCACCGTGATCCCCCAGTACGCCGACGAGGCAGGCGAGGTCCGCGAGAGCGTGGTCAAGGCGCTGGAGGACTTCCTGCACCCGCTGAGCGGAGGGCAGGACGGCAGCGGCTGGGACTTCGGCGAGGGCGCGCACCTGTCCGACGTGGCCCGGGTGCTCGAGTCGGTGCCCGGCGTCGACGCGGTGACCGACCTCGTGCTCACCCGCGACGGGGTACCCGCCGGCGACGCCGTCGCCGCGCGCCGCGATCAGGTCGTGTGCGCGGGGCCGCTGACCGTGCGGCTGGGCGGGGGTCTGTGATGCCGCTCTTCCCGCCGGTCACCGACACCCTGCGCTGGGACGACCTGGTCCGGCAAGGTCGGTCGCAGCTCCCCCTGGTCGCGCCCGGCTGGACCGACCAGAACACCAGCGACCCCGGCATCGCGCTGCTCGAGCTGCTGTCGTGGCTGGTCGAGGCCGGCAGTTACCGCTCCAGTGCGGTCACCGATCGCGAGCGGCGGCGGCTGCTGTCGCTCACCGGGTTCTCCGCGTTCCCGCCCCGGGCCGCGCGTGCCCTCGTCCGGCTGGCGTCGACGGCACCGCGGGTCCCGGCGGGGCTGGTCGCCACGGGCATGCGGTCGGGGGAGGTGATCCCGCTCACGCTCGTCGACGACGTCGCCGTCCGGGGCGTGACGGTGGGCACGGTGGCGCGGGCGGCCGCGGGCGCCGACGCCGACGATTACCGCACCGGTTGCTCCGACCTGACCCGCGAGCACGCGGCCGGACGACCGGTCCAGCCGCTCGGCCCGGATCCGAAGCCCGGCGACTGCCTGCTGGTCGGGCTGGACGCGAGCGGTCCCCTGGCCTCCGGCCCGCTCGACCTCTGGCTCCTGGCCGCCCCGGGCCTGTGGGCGCCGGAGCTTCCCGCGCCCGCCGGGCCGCATCACTCGGCGCGGACGGCGTGGGAGGCGTGGGACGGCACGGCGTGGGCCGCCATCGCAGCGACCGATACGGACGACGACACGGCCGCGCTGACGAGGAGCGGCCGGGTCCGGCTCGTCGTGCCGGCCGTGCCGAAAACGGCCCTCGGCGACCAGGACACGGGCGCCCTGGCCGGGCGCGCCCTGTCGTGGCTGCGCTGCCGGCTCGCGTCGGGGCGTCACGACGCCGCACCCTGGCTCGCGTCGGTGGAGGCCGACGCGGGCGAGGTCGCCGCGACCGCGCCGTACTCGATGAACGTCGAGGTGCCGGCCGGCACCCTGGTGACGGGTAAGCCCGCACCCGCGGGCCGCCTGGGCACGACGGCGCTGTCGCTGCTGGCCGCGGCCGACGGCACGGTGACTTCGGTGCGCTTCGACCAGCCGTCCGCCGACCCGGACGCGGCCATTCCCGCGGTCGACGTGGCCAGCTGGTCGGCTCCCACCGCCGCGCTCCCCGGCCGGCTCGTTGCGAGCGCCGCCGTTCTCGGGGTCGCGGCCGGCGTGCCGGGTGAGTCCTTCGAGCTGCCCCAGCCCTGGTGCGGCACTCCCCCCCGCCTCTGGGCCGTGCAGCCCGACGGCAGCCCCGCCCCGATCGGGGTGGTGGCCGACCTGGTGGTCGCGCGGCCCGCGGAGTACGCCGCCGTGCTCGACGCGGACGGCGTCACCGTTCGCTTCGGCGACGGCCGCTGCGGAGCGACGCTGCCACCCGGCAGCACCGTCCTGGTCTCCGGGACATGGACCACGGCGACCGGCGTGGGCGAGCTGCGGCCTCCGCTCGCGGTGACGGTGCCCGATGACGTACGGACGGCGGCCCTGCTTGGTGCGGACTCCCGGTCCACGCAGCTGGACCTCGTCGCCAGCCTCGTGTCAGGCGCACCCGCCGAGGACGTGCCGTCGACCGCGGCCCGTGCGGACGCGGCCATGTGGGTCCACGACCGGATCACCGGGCTCGCCCGGCGGTATCGGGCGACGAGCCTGGACGATCTCCCGCTCGAGGCGGTGCGGCGGCTCGGCGTACCCGAGCGCGCCGTCACCGCGCTCGACTTCGAGCGCCGCGCCCTGGCCTGCCCGGGCACGTCGCTGTGGCGGGCCCGCGCGCTCACCGACGTCGACCCGCGCCTGCCCGGGCTCGTCGCGGACGGCTGCGTCACCGTGGCCGTGGTGCCGTGGCTCCCCGTGGACCGGCCGGAGCCGACGCGCGAGTTGCTGGCGCGGATCCGCGCCGAGCTCGCGACCGCGCGCACGGTCGGCACGCGCGTGTTCGTCGTCGGTGCCGACTACGCCCGCATCGGCGTCCGGGCCACGCTGCGGCTGCGGCCCGGCGCCCGCTCCGATGCCGTGACCGCGGCGGGCAGCGACGCGGTCCGGCGGTTCCTGCACCCGGTCACCGGCGGGCCGTCGCAGCGAGGCTGGCCCTTCGGACGTCCGGTTCGGCGCAGCGAGATGCTCCAGCTGCTCGACGGGCTGCCCGGCGTCCACCGGGTCGAAGGCCTCGTGCTCGTGCGGGAGAAGGACAGCGGCGGCACCGAGGAGTGCGGCGACCTCACGATCTGCCCGACCGAGTTGGTGCTCGCCGGATCGATCGACCTCACCATGGCGAACGACGACGGAGGTCGCTGATGCGGACCGGAAGCCGGCTGCGGCAGGTGCCCGGCGGCTGGCTGCTCGCGCGGGACCTGCGCGAGCAGCCGCGGCTGCCCGACCTGCGCATGGCGCAGCACCACATCGCGGCGCATCGTACCTGGGGCTGCTCGACGGGCCTAGCCGTGCTGCTCCGCGAGGGCGAGCTGACCGTCACGCCCGGTGCGGCGGTCGACCGGTGCGGACGCGTGGCCATCCTGGGCCGCGCCTACACGGCCCGTTTCACCGCCGGCCAGGAGACCGCGGTGGTGCTGCGGGTGCGCGGTCACGGGCCGGCCGGGCAGGTGCTGCTGCGGGAGCGGGCGCAGCTGCAGGACCTCGACATCCCGCTAGCCCGCATCGACGGGACGGGCACCGTCACGGCCGGCGACGGCGACCGGCAGTGGCTCCGGCGACCCGGGCCGGCGCGACGACTCGGCGGGACCCTCCCGCGGGGCTACCCGGTCACGGGGACCGTCTCGCAGTGGACGGCGCACGTCGATCTCGACCGGGAGAAGCTGCCCGGCCTGCCCGCCGTCGCCGCCTCGCCCGCGGGCCGAACGCCCGGTGGTGCCCGCACCACCGTCGAGGTGGCGAACGTCCTGGTGGCCGGCTTCGACCTCGTCGTGCGCCGCCTCGTCAGGGCCGGCGAGGTCGCGCCGGGCGACATGATCAGGACCGCCCCCCACGCCGTGTCCTGGCTGGCGTTGCTGCCCGCCGGCCGGCCCGAGCTTCCGCCCCTGGAGGAGCAGTGATGACGACCTCCGCAGCGCCTCTGCCCGGCACCGGCCGGCCGCTGTACTTTCCCGGCCAGATCCTCGCGGCCGACGACCTCACCGCGGCCCAGGATGTCGACGCCGGCCTGCGCCAGCTCCACCACCGGATGCTGCATGGCTGGGGCATCGCGTCCGGATTGGGCCTGACGGGCCAGCGCGGCGACACGTCGGTGGCGGTCGGCTCCGGCTACGCACTCGACGCGGCCGGCCACGAGCTCGTCGTACCGGCGCCGGTGACCGTGCCGGTGCCCCCGGTCGCGGCCGGGCCCGACGGCAATCCGCTGGAGTTCACGCTCGCGATGCGGTGGACACCGGACGAAGACGCGGTCGTGGTGGATCGTCCGGGTGCGTGCGGCGCGGAGGGCGCCGTACGCCGCTCGGACGTGCCGCAGATCGTGTGGCTCGATCCGGCCGCGGTGCGGGCTGGCTACGACATCGCCCTCGCCGCCGTGCGGGTGCAGGGCTGCAAGCTCGTGGCGGCCCCCGAGCTCGCGTTGCGGCGGGTGCTCAACCCGCCGCCCGCGCCGTACGCCGCGAGCGGCCGCACGACCCCGGGAGAGACGGGGTGGCTGGCGCGCGCCGCGCCGGGCGGCCATTCCTACGCCGTCTACAGCGACGTAGACACGAGCGAGGCCGGGTTCGGTGACACCCCGGCGTACCTCGCGAGGCTCGACGGCCTCCGCCTGCTCGACGCGGCGCTCTCGCCCGACGGCCGGCCGGCCCTCCTCGACGGGACACCGTACGTCGAGGCAGCCGAGCCAGGCCGGTTCCGGTTCGTCGTACCGCTGCCACCGGGCACCGGGTTCGGCGACGGCAACCAGATCGACGTCAACCCGGACGCCGTCGTGAGCAGCGCGGACCTCACCGATCTCCTCATGACCACGCTGAAATGGTCGGTCGAGTGGATCGGGCTGCAGTCATGAGCGCCCTACGGTGGCTCGCGCGGGGCGCCTGGCCGACGGCCCGGCACGCGGGCACCACGGTCGACGGCGGCCGCCTGGTGCTCGGCTCGCTCGGCCCGGGTTTCGTGCGTCACGGCGTCGCCGTGCTGTGGGCCGGGCGGCCCGACCCGGCGCAGGTCGACAGCGCCACCGCCGACCGGTGGCGCCGCGTGGTGGTGCGGCTCGCCGAACCGGTGCCGCAACCGTCCTGGCTGCGGATCTGGACGCGGGTCGAGCCGGGCCACGCCGTGCCGCCGCCGCCCGATCCCGCCAGCGACCTCGGCGACCACGCCCCCGCGGACACGGCACCCGGCGTGTGGCGAGCGGCAGCGGCGGATGCTCTCGACGCTCGCGTGCTGTGCCGTGCGGATGGCGATCTCTGGGTCGCGGTCGAGCTCGGCGGCCTCGGCACGACCACGCCGGCCGTCGCCGACCTGCTGGTGCAGACGGGAG
>Ga0335081_10003359_pt1 | contig 25200 bp, 12 predicted proteins | sample Lox_Sample_35_FD_206713 | JGI IMG/M metagenome (GOLD analysis project Ga0335081, IMG submission 206713) | Soil microbial communities from Loxahatchee National Wildlife Refuge, Florida, United States - Lox_Sample_3.5 | ecosystem: Environmental > Terrestrial > Soil > Wetlands | place: USA...
CGCGGGTCGGCCATTCGGTCCTAACAGAACAGGTTCGACCGGCAGGAGTTGGCCTAGTTCAATTCTGCGGCCGCGATGGACGAGCATATTCCGGAAGTCGAGGGTCCAGTCCAGCCAGCCGTGGGGACCAGCAGCGATCAGCGCCGCCTCAAGCTGGCCGTTGAACTGCGCCTGCATTGCGGCGCCGCTGTTGGCCGCACCGTTGATCTTGCCAAGCGCGGCGCGCGCTTTCCCGAAGTCGGCTTTCAGGATGTTTAGCGGAAGGGCAGCGACGCCGATGATGACTCCGGCGAGGCAATCGAGCGCGGAGGCAAAGGAGCGGATCATGCCCGCCTGATGGATGCGAATGAAATCGGCGCATAGCTGGTCGAATGGGTTACGCGGTCGCGGCGGGTCGAACACGGGTCCAGCGGGCGTCATCTTGACGGCGTGCGCGAGCCGAGCGTTATCGCGGTCACGCGCGTCGAGATATTCCAACCAGTGCAGCGCTGCTTCGATCATGTTGTTGACGACACTATCGAGGCAACAGTACAACTGGTCGCTGATCAGGATGCGCCGGCTCGTGCCTGGATCTGGCGCCCACCAACCAATCCCGTAAGGAGATTGCTCAGTGAAATCGGCGAAGATTTCATCTTGCAGGGCGATCCAGTTCGGCAGCTTAACGCCGATCGCAGCTCGCACATCCGCGTCGGTAGGCTCGACATGCTCGGGGTAGAGCTCATTCAGGCGAGCGAGATCCTCGGGTCTCATACAGGTAGTGTCCCGCGATAAGCGATGCGAAGAGGACCGTAATAGGGTTATGCTCTCCCATGAAATGGCCAAAAAGAAGACGGGCGCACGGCCTCGGTTTCGGAGCGTGACGGCGCGTTCCCTTCCAGATTTCGTGGACGTGGTCCAGGGTCTTCAGGACGAGTGGTCTGACCTGGAAGCGGAGCAGACGCAGAAGGACGACGGCGGCGACGCACATATCTGGTTCCGGGGAAACGCGGACAAAGATTGGGAACTAACGCCGAAGATTTTTCGGACCAACAACGAAATCAGCGTAACGGATGAAGCGGAGCTCTACGGAGAATTCCTCCGTCGCGGGTGTTCGCTGGCGCCATCGCTTACGGTCGGATTGCATTCCTACTTCCTCATGCAACACCATGGCATCCCGACGCGCCTGCTTGACTGGACGGATTCAGCTATGGTCGCCCTATATTTTGCGGTGAAGAATTGCGAAACGGATGCCGCGGTCTGGGCCATTAATCCGCTATGGCTGAACGGGAAGACCGTCAACCGCTATGCCCTGGTTGAACCAAGCTTCGATCCCGTGGCCGCTGCGTTCATGGTTGATGCGGTGCACGCCAGCCTGGAGGGCAACAAAGAAGGTGGGGCATCGCCGTTGCTCTCGATCGCTGTACGGCCGCCCTGGGTGAGCCAGCGGATGTTTGCGCAAAGAAGTCTTTTCACTCTTCACGGTTCGCAAAACATACCGATTGAACAGTACCCCTTCGTGCGCAGGAACAGCCCGCTGTGCCGGATTGTGATTGCGCAAAATGAGCGAAAGGACTTCCTGGTGGGGCTGCGATCGTGCGGGATCATGGAAACCACCATTTATCCGGACCTTGATGGTCTCGCCAAGGAGCTCGTCACGGAGTACGGGGGACTGGACGTGCCCAAATAGGTGCGGGTGATAATTTGAGCGCCGAGGCTGTGCGCACACGCTTGACAATGAAGAATATGGATGAGCGCGTATTCGAGGTGCTGTTCAAGGCGATCTCCAGCGTGGTGGAAGCCCTGGAGCCATTTTCGCCGGCCGCCGTCGACATTCACCGAATGTGGCATGGCAGCCGCGGGTTTTTCTTCATGTCTCCAGAAGGTGTGCAGCGGCGCCGTGATCTCACACGTCAGGCGCTGCGTTACGGCAATTGGGGCGCAAATTCTCCCCGGACTATCTCGCGGGCCGTCTGCGCGACATCATTGAAATTCATGCGACCGAGGGCGTGGATCGAGCGCCGAGGCTTTTCGATGTCTCGTCGCGGAGTTGGACGCCTATGACGAACGGCACACAGTTTTCCTGCCGCTGTTCGGCATCCTCATCCCCGATGCGCCGGCACGTACAGTCGGCGGCATCGTGGTGCACCAGAGCGGCCCCGAATTCCTTCAACGGCTCGCTTCGGAGGATACCGTTACCCCTTACATCCAACGCCAGACCGACGCTGAGGTTTGGGCGGAGATTCAGGTCGAGGCAGAGCCAGGTTTTGCCGTTGCGCGCGCCGAGGAGCTATGCGGTCCGGTCATAGATGTCTTGCGGTTTTGGATGGCCTGCATGACCAAAACCGGCACGCCGTGCGCGATTGGTTTGCAGGGTGACGTGGTTACGACCGAGCGGCCACGCGTCATTGTCAACGCGAAGTCGGGAGGAAAGCGTTATGATCCGCATCGATCACGGCGCCTGCCGGGGTTCCCATTGTCTCAAGAAGTGCTGGACAAGCTCCGCGAGGCGCGTCTGGATTGCCTCGCTCGCCTCACCGAAAAGCCCGAAAAATTGACTGCGTTCCAAAAGCTCCTGCTGCACGCCGTCCATACCTACGGCGGCGCGAAGGTCCAGACTTCCGCCGCCGATCGATTTCTGAATCTGGTCCGTTGCCTCGAGACTTTCCTGACGACCGGGGAGGGGAATATAACGCAAAGCGTCGCCGAGGGAGTCGTGATGTTCTTCGCGGTGCCGGTTGCTGAACGGCTGCGGCTGAAGAAGGGATTGCAAGACCTATATAAGATCCGGAGCAAGCTATCACACGGTGAACACGTGGATATCCTTCCCGACGATCTGTATCAGCTCGACGACCTGACCAAGAGCTTTCTGATCGCTATGATCGACTTCCGCGATCGTTTTCAATCGAGGCAGGATCTTCTGAAATATCTTGAAGCGCAGCGGCTTTCCTGAGATTAGCTGGTCGGGAGCTATCTGCTTGATAGGCTGAAGACGCTGTCAAGCGAAAACCACTGCTGTCCAAATCGGAGCGGAGCGAATTGGACAGATTGTAGTGGAACGGTTCGGGTCGGCTTTCGTTCTTGCGGCACCCTATGCGCCTTCCGACTGCAAGTCAGCGAAGGACTGCAGAATGGATCAGTTCTATATATCATCGATGTCACTGCCTTCATCTTCAGCCCCTTCTTCCTTCGGACTTGACGTTATGGGCCACAAGACGGCAATTGCCTCGGCCTCCGGAAAACGAAAAGGAACGCCGAGATCCGCTGCTTTTTCCCGGACCAGGGAAAAACCACGATCGAGGGCGCGCTCTATCGGAGATGTTTCGCCGGGTGGAAGGGAGTTCCGTCCACGAAACCCGCGTGCACCAACCAATCCATTGAGCTTTTCGAGCAGCTCCCAGTCTTTCAGAACCGTGTCCGCACTCGCGGAGCCGTTAGCAAGTTCAATTCCGAGAATCACGGAGCGCACTGTGCGCTGCTCCCCAGTGACCTTGTCCCGGATACGGTACACAAGAAGCGGCCGGCTCAGCGTTTCCGAGGGCAGTGTAGCAACCGCCGCGCAACTCTCCCGGGCCTGTCGCAACGCTGCGTTCATTATCTTGTGGCCGACTCCGAGGACCCGTCGAGCCGCATCACGGCCCCGAATCTCTCGCGAAAAGACCATTCCCTCATAGCTAGAGGAGACTCCCGGCTCAGACTGCCAGGCTTCCGGCGTGAGAAAAGCGAGGCCATCATCTCGCTGCTCCACTCGTCGGCGGTTGAGTTTCAGCATTAACAAAAAGAAGGGCCGGAGTGCAGGAAGGTCGGTCTGCGGGAGCTGATCAGAGGCCTCCTGAAAGTCGAACTTCGCGCAGTTGCCAACGAGGTCTTGCACTGTCTTGATCACATCTGCATTGCCGAACTGGCGGGTGCGGTGATCGAACCATTGGGCCAAGGATTCTTTTGGCACTTGGTGGGCATCGACAAACAATTCCCGCCACAAACCCGGAGAGGTCATACCCAGAACGAGTTGAAGCAAGTCTTCCGGCTCGTCCATGGCGTGGCCAAGCGCGAGCATGATCTCGTTCATCTTTCCCTGGAGGATCTCCCAAATGCGCCCCTCGACAGTGTCAGGGTTCCTAAGGACAATAACCTCGACCTGCTCCTTCTGTCCGTAACGATTCAACCGCCCCACTCGCTGGTGCAGCCGCATCGGATTCCAGGGCAGATCGACGTGAATAAGGCTGTGGCAGCTTTCCTGGAGGTCGACCCCTTCGCCGCCGGCCTCGGTCGAAACCAGAAATCGCACCTCGCCTGCATTAAATCGATCGGTCGCGTCGTTGCGCGGCACTACGATACTGCGACTTTCCCCCGAGGGGAATATAACCTCATCGGCACGATCATCACCGTTGATGAACGTTACGGAAGCCTCCCCAAACTCCCGCATCAGTGCAGACATCAGGAGCGACTGAGTTGCCTTGTACTCAGTAAAAAATAGGACGCGTCGACCGGCATACTCTTTGCGGAGGATAGAAATGATCCTGTCGATCTTCGTTTCGCGGCGAACCTTGTCTGCCGCCGCGACCAGCTCACGAAGCCTCGGTTCCTCGTTCTCCATTAGGCGAAGCTCGCTTGAGAGCTCCGCGATTTCCTCTTCGAGGCGGCTGAGTGCATCGAGTTCACCCTGCTTCTCGAATTCCTCACATTCGTCGATTCGCCGAAGTCTCGCATCACGTCGAGCCTGGAACTCATCCAGCCGCCTCCGCCCCTCTGCGATCCGATCCAGCCTCCCGCGGAGCGCTCGGCGAATGGCCGCCACCGAACTTGACGCCAGCTTCTGCATGGCGACGAGCACCAGTTGGACAGCCTTGCCAGTTGTTGCGTCAAGCGAGGAGGCGTAGGCTTGGCCGGACTCGATGAAGTCAGTCAGCATTTTGTAGAAGTCCCGCTCCTCGGAAGAAAATTGGAACTCTAGGCTCGTGACCAAGGGCGGGTGAAAGAGACAATTGCCCTTCAGATCGGTCACGTTCTGCTTGTTATTCCGGATCATCACTTCGCGGAGATGATGCAGTTGGCGGCTCAGAGGCTGCTTCGGATCGAACAGGTCTGGCCGCAGCAGCGTCAGCAACGATATGAAGCCGAAGTTTTTCCCCCGATGGGGAGTACCCGTGAAGAACAATATCGATCTCACGCGATTAGCGTCGACGAGCTTTTCTAGAAGGGTATAACCCAACGTGGGGCCACTTTTCTCATCCGCGTTGAGATGATGCGCTTCGTCGACGACAACCAAGTCCCAAGGATCGCTTTCGAGCAGTCGGTCGTGGCGCCTGTTGTCCTCAATGCGAAGCGTCTGCAGTGAGGCAGCGACCTTATCGTGCGTACCCCAGAAGTCCGTCCGATCGGTATCCGCTTCACCCGTGTAGATCGAGACGCGAATATCGAACATTGTCCGCAGTCGTTGACTCCACTGCTCCACCAACGACGCCGGGCAGATGATAAGGAGCCGTTTCACGGTTCCTTTGGCGATTAACGGCCAGAAAACGAGACCGGCCTCGATCGTCTTCCCGAGTCCGACATCGTCAGCTACTAACCAGCGAGTCGGCCATGACGCCAATACTCGTCTGCAGACCCACAATTGATGAGGCAGCAACGAGATCCGCGAAGTCGAGAAAACACCCCACGCGTCGTTCGCAGATTCGATAGCCATCGCCTGCGCCCGCGTGACCACTTCGATTGGGGAATTCCAGCGCGAGGCGAAGATCTCCTGAATGGGAGTAGCGACGGCCGTTAGTTCGGCCTTGTCACACTCCTGTAGCCCCTCCTCGAAGCGAACAACCGCGGTCTCACCCTCATCAAGGCGCACGGTACCAGTTCCGAACCGGACGTGGCGGACGAGATCTCCAGGTTTGAGGGTATTTCCTGTTAGGCTCATACGCTCTAGTCCTCCTCAGGTGGCAAATTACATCTCAAAAACTGCTGCTGAAGTTCGGTGTTCTGCGCGATGGCAAGAAACGGCAGATCGAAGCACCGCTCGAAGTGGGCTCGCTCCGCGCCAAGGTGGTCAACTAGAAAGCTGTGGATCCGCGAGGAATGACGATAGCTGGCACTTTCGCCACCCAAATCGGCCATGCCGAGCCGCACGAAAATGTTCCGGACGCTCGCGGTGGCTACATAGGCATGGTCGTGTGCGTGACGAGATCGCAGAACACTCATCCGCACGAGTTCCCGCGTGACGAAACACGCACCAATGCCAAGAGTACGCGTAAGCGGCGCTGCGTCCCAGCCGCCACCTGACTGTGAAGCCGCGTTGCGAGACTTCAATACTTCGTCGAAGTCGAAATGGCTGTCGTGCTTGTCAATGTCCAAGAAACTGCCCACATACTCGGGCAACGACCGCGCAATCTGGTATATGCTAACGAACTGCCGAACCCATTGATAAAACACGCTGTCGTTTGTCTGCGCATCCAGGTAATTGTCGAGCACGCCGATCCACCGCTCGGCCGAGGATTCTGGATCCGCAAAAACCGCCATCCAGCCTCGGCGCTTGCATAGATCGACGAACCCTCGATGTTGCTCCGGCTTGGTTCTGCCCATCGTATGCAACGCGCCAAGAATGAAGAGAATCAGCCAATTCTCGCGTTGGGAGTAGTCTCGTCCAAAGAAGCGTGCATCCAGAACCGGGGGGCAGCCATCCGGATACGTCCGCTGTTGGTATTCAGTGACAAGATTCGATCTGTTCTTTGACCACCATTCCCAAATGCTTTCCAGTGCCCTCTTCGGATCGGAAACTGGACGGTCCCACCGGGCTACATCAATCCCGATGGGGATTGGCTGTCCTGATTCGACACCCAACCATGCGCGAAACGCGGGCTCCGGATCGAATTCCTCGATGCGCACGAAGCCCTGCTGAACAGCTTCGGCCGTGGTGAGTCGTCCTCCGTTCGCAGCGAACCACTGGCTACTGAGGAGCGGGCCGAGATCATAATAATCTCGCCGCCACCGTCCGGCCTCCGAGAGGTATATCAGCAGATTGCGGCACTCGCTCTCTTCGAGACCCGTGCGTACCCATAGCTTCATCGTTTCTAGGGGGGGACGCGAGGGAAGCCCAACTTGCTTCAACAGCGACACAGCTTCTTCGTCGTACGTCCCGTGCAGCTGGTCGGAGAGCCGGAGCGGAAGGAGTTGCGCACCCGGAAAGTGCGGTGGCAGCAACTCGTTTGGAAGCCTGGACTCGCCCTTTGCGGAGCGCAAACGGCATCTGCATAACCACGGCCTTACCTGGCCAAGCTTTTCCTGGGGAAGGCTGCGTGCCATCGCCGAGACCAGTGGGGGCTCTAACCACGGCATACCGAGAAATACGTCCCGAAGGTTCAGCCAGCCAATGCGCGCCACGGGAGGCGGCCCGTCCTTCTGAGCGGCGGCGTAGGCCCTGCCAATGGCTACGCGAATCGGCTCGGGAATGACGTTCGCTTTTTGCAGCTTTACTTTAGTTCCGCCGACGGGAAACTCGACTGCCTGCTCGATCAATTTCCTTGCAAGCTCGTCTGGAATTCCTTCGAACGAAAACAGTGCCGTGCCATCTAACTTCACAGAACAATCAGGATCGAGGGTGGGGACTATTGGGAGAGTTCCAGAGATTTCAACGAGTTCCTTAGCCAACTGCAATCGCAATGACCCCGTCTCTCCGTCGCCCCTGTCCCATTGCCAGACAGACCAGAAGCGAGTCATTGCTGGTCCCGGTGAGCGGGTCTCTTCTGCCACTAGTGCCATTACGACCGGCCGTAACGCCTTTGACACCTCGGTAATACGCGGGACATTTGCCGTGGGATTGATCAAGTGCGTGCGGCCAGACTGAATTTCAAAAAGATTGGAAACTGCGATGCCGCAGCCAAGTTTCGCACGGAGTGGGAGAACCGCAAAGATATCGGCGTCAAATGCCTCACTCCAGGCAACTGGCAAACCGTCTGACGCCAGTAGCATTGCCAATTGCCCCCTATGGCCACTGTGCTTTGCCCGGAGTAACGTGATTGATGCCCGGGGGATGCGTCGGTCACCCTCACTGGCAATTCGATCCAGCGTGACGCGATCCACCTCGTAGCCCGTTGCGGTCCTAAGGAGGTTCTTCGCCGTGGAATGTAGATCGAACCGCGTTCCGTCAGAATGCTCCACGTGGAGCGTATCAATGTGGCGGAGAAACGGTAGAAGATCTGCATAGCTGCCTATCTCCCCGTCGCGTTCTTCTTTGGCCTCTGCGATGAGGGGTAGGACGATCTTGGTCGTCCCCCTAACGTAATCGGCAGGGACCGAAATCTCGTTTGGAATGCATCCTGCGGTGATTTCGAAATGCCAGTCCCCAGAATGAATTCGCGGTGCGTCGGTGATCAGATAAACACTCTTGAACCCAAGCCCAAAGCGCCCGATCGGCCTCGCGCCGTCACCCCCTGTGTGCGGCTTGAATGAGCCAGCGGACTTCAAGACACCTTCTACATCGTTGCGGAACGCATCGATCCGTCTGCTGCCGTAACGCCAGAGATTGAATGGTCGGCCGTAGTGCGCAGCAGTGAGTGTCCTCTCCTTATCGGAGACCTGGTAGGAGAATGTCACGCTTCGGTTGGGTGCCGCGGGGAGGCCAAGCTGAACGGCCGAGTCGTACGCGTCTTCCGCGTTCTGAACAAGCTCAGCGAAAATCGAGAACTCGTCGTACCCGTAACCACGAATCTGATCTCGCCTCGCCTCAACGAAGCGCTGCGAGATCAAGTTCAGCATCTCTTGTTTCTTGAACCGACGCTTCTCCGTTGCCGCCGCTCCAATATGCCGGTACTCATCGAAAAGACGCGAGAACTCGAGATCCGCAGTCTGGTCCAGGTACTGGTGCAGGAAATGGTCCAGCTTCTCCGCCTCCATACGTTTCAGCAGGGCACCCGGCCTCTCCAGTGTTTTGCGGATCGCCTCTCGAAGAGCACGGGATTCAGGCGGCACTCCACTTGGTGCGGTCAGCCGCAACAGCATCTCCACCTGATCGGCAATATCGCCGTCGAGCTTCTCGACTTCACTGGCACGCCCGACAAAATCGTGATCGACCCTATCCCGCCGAACAATTATCGTGTGCCGGCCATCGTGAAATACTTCCGGGCCTGCCCACTCCTCCGACGGAACCACGTCGAAGCCGTCGGGAAGGCGAAATCGGACCTGGATCTTCACGGCGATGACCAGTTGCAGTTCGACCGTAGGGACGACGAAAGCCCGCCCCTCAACTTCTTCACGCACGAGCGAACTGGGCTGCGCCAACTCGCTCAACCAATCGCGCCAAGCATCAATCACGTTGGCACCAGCGACCTCCGCCTGTTCGGGTTCCTGTGTTAGCTCGGCGACTGCCTCACTACGGAGTTGCAAAACTGCGCCGGGAAATGATTCATCCAACCAAACCAAGAGCCTGCGGTTCGACGAAATGCGGTTATCGACGAGCCTGTCCCGGCAGCGCTCGAGAAGACGGTTTGGCCTGTCGAGTTCCATGTCCGTATAGCAACGATGGAGGGGCTCATAAGTTTTGGCGCAGCTCAGAACCTTGATGTGGCGTACATCCGCAATGCGCACGCCATGCAGACCCTCGGGCGTCCACTTGGTCAGGCAATCTACAAGCTTGCTGTGGACGTCAGCGTTGCGGGCCCCATTCTCAAGCCTTGATAACGCACTGACAAGCTGCTCTGCCGTGGGTTGCTGGTTGACGCCGAGGTCTCCGTAAAGCTTGCGGGCGTTTCTCCTTCGTTCATCCCCGCTACCGAGGCAGTACAGGACCTCGCCGAAGTCTTCGTTCAGTTCCTGGCCGCCAAGGAAGAGTTCATTTCCCGAGACCAACCGATCTGGCTGGCCCTCACTACTCCGGAACAGTCGGTAGACCGGCGCCGATCGTGCAACCTCGGCCCAGACTGCTCGGCTCTGCTCATCTGAAATCAGGTCGAGGATGAGCTTGTAGACCTTCTGCGCTAATGAGGAAGTTGCCGAGGATGCGGAGGCAAGACAGCGGCCAATCATCTCCAGATTGTTTCGGCCGCCCCTTAGCTGTAGGATGTCTACTGACTGACTCAAGGAAGCAGGGAATTTTTCCGCGACGACCCAGAACTGATCCCTCAAAATGAGAGCTCCGGCGTGATCAATAGTCTCTCTTGAGAGCTTGAACGCGTACTCGTCCCCTCTTCTCGCCAACACCCATGGGAGGGTCCGTAATGCGGCTGCCACCGGCTCAGCTCCATGCTTGCGAGCGACATCATCGAGCCAGTGCGAGAGTCGTTTCGCCGCCGTGGTCCACTGCTCGCGGGGGACGCCAGTCGTCGAAGTGACCACGAACGCCAAAACCGGGTTTATATCGCGGAGACCGCACCACTGTTCCCAAAGTTGCAGCACTGACTGAGGGACTTCAGCCGTATGCGGAATCGAGCGTGCCGGTACAGCGGGCAGCGTGGCGCTTATCCAAGACGGTGCTATGACGCCCGATGGGGACACCCACTCCCCGTCTCTGTCCCCGACAAGTACAACATCCAGAGCAGCCGCATTCGGCGGAAGGCCGCCGCGATTCTCCGCGAGCCATGCCAGCAACTCCAGACGCGCGGTAGTACGGAGCTTCGACCAGATTGCCTTGAAATTCGAAGCTACCCGCGAGCGGAACTCCGCCACAGCGATGGTTCGTATACTGAGGGCACGCAAGACTTGCACAATAGCGCTCCGGCCCTCTTTGAATCTAGTCGCCAACCGATCTAGGTCAGCGGCTTCGGGTACGACTGCAGCGATGATCTCATTGCTGACGCTGAGGCCACTAGTGCCAACCAGGACGAGCTCTGCCAATCCGACGGAGGCGCCACCCAACGACTCGCACATCTCGCAGTCCACCACCCGTGCCCGTGCCGGCGGGACGTCGGGAAGAAGCTTAGGATTGCCAGCGATGACTCGGACGCGGTCCACAAACGGGAGATCAGTACTTTCGCTCGTGATAGCCAATGTGACGACAGTGTCTCGGTCCACCGACTTAACATCGAAAAAAGCACAAGCCTCCGATCCCACTTCAGACAATGTGTCGGCGACTGGGTGGGGGTAACTCAGTCTGCAGAGCAAGTCGGAGAGGGCCTGCCCTGTGAAGCCTTGGCTAACGAGCACTTTACGCAATTGGCTGGCGTCAATACACTCGCTTGCCGGAAACCACTTTCCACCAAGGCACGGCATTCCATGCGCCGCCTGACGCAACCCCTCGAGTTCCCGAAGATCGTCGGCTCCCTGTGCTCCACCCTCGCTGAGCTGGTCAACGACATCTCGGTAATGTCGTGCCAGGTATTTCAGCATGCCACTGCTGCGGTTGACATCCCTGCCGATCTGTCGCAGACACTCTTTCAGAACCTCGACGCGTGACCGCTGGCGAATGTTCAAGCGACGGCGGTAAAAACTCCGCAGGTCCGGGTCCAAGCTGTGCAACAATTGGCCCGAGGGCAACTCCACCGGCGCATCGCGGAGATCATCCGTCGACTGCAGGAAGTATCGGGTTTCCACCTCATCGGCTGACAATTCTCCGTTGGAGAGCAGCGAGATCAGGTCACCGTCAACGGTTCGGTGAATTGGAAGGGCCAGGACGGTCTCGCGGAGCGGCTCATCTAGTGAATCCCACCGCCTTTCCGCCTCCAGAACAAGCAACCGCGCCGCCCGGTGTGCGTGCGATCGATGGTCCGTGCTTGAGTTTAGTAGTTCAGCAAGGTATCCGACAAAGGTGTTGTCCCGCGCACGGATATCGTGAAGAACATCGAGTAAATCGCCTCTCGCAGGACGCACACGGCAGGAATCGTCACTGAGACATGTAAGGAGTTGCGGAGCATGCCCGACAAGTCGTCTCAAATGCGGCGCGAACTGGGGATCGACTTCGGCGAATACATGCCGTAGCAGACCCTGCCATGTATCCTCCTCGTCCGGCGTGGGCCTCTCGGGACGGAGAAATATCACACCCAAACTCCGCCGGGCCAGTTTTCCCGCTGCGGTCTTGACCATGAAAGCGAGCCGCAGGTTTTCAGTAAGGTGATTCGCATGCAGCGAACACAGAAAGTCGACTATAGGCACGACCACATGATGATCAGATACGATGTCGTGGCGCGCGTCACAGACCCTTCGCAGCATTTCCAGCGCACCGGTCTCGTCGGCATCGCGGACATTATCTAAGGCCCTCGCCAAATCCACTCGAAGCGTTGCAAGGCCAACGTCGGAGGAGACCCATTCGACCTTGTCGAAATGAATCCCTACTGCGCTGAGTGAACCATAGACTGACGGAGTTCGCGTCGTCCGAACCAAATACAGACACCCGGAATCGAAACGTAGTATGGTACCCTCGTCCCGCTCCTGCTGAAGAGCCCACCTTCCTTCAAGGCTCGACATGTCCAATCGATCTTTGCCCGACAGCCTCAATAGGGCCTGCAGGTCCTTGGGTTTGGGACAGTGATCGGCTAACAGGATACAATCGGGCACGTCCGGCCCCACCTTCGCGATTTCTAAATTCCCGCCTTCTCCTAAACGCTCGCCCACGGCATCCGCCAGGTTCCACGCGATAAACCGGCGCTCGTCGCTCGATAGCTGTCGGAATGCTGCCATATAACGACCGAGCCACTCCGGCACCTTCTCAAGCCGCATTTCGGAGCCACCCGGTCCTAGCTCGACAACGAAAGGTGTTTTCCAGATGTCATAGAGCCTGAGGAGCCACTGATCTTTGGCGAACGATGCCTGCACTACATCCGTGAGAGAAGAAGCTGGGCGGCCTTCCGAAAGGGCTGCAGGAAAAAGCGAAAGGTACTTCTTCGGATCCTGCTCAATCAGTTCCGGAGCATTGTCCATCACTATCGTGGAAGCATCTCTGAGCAGAGGGAGCAACAGGCGCTCTACGAGCATTCGGTTCCAATTGCTCTTCCTCAAAGTCTCGTCCGAGCCCTCTGTTCGAAACTCCACCGCCCGGCGAGACGGATCAACGAAGACTGCCGCATTCAGAATGCAGGCGCTCGGACCTTCCTCGAGAAGTGGTAGAAAGACCCTCCACCGTGCGTTTCGTGGGCCCTCCCAATCGAAGCTCGACGGGTCCAGCGGACTGGCAAGCGATACCCAGGGCACGGCGCGCTCATCGTTTTTGCGGAGTCTGTCCGAAAGCGTTAGCAAATCTGGCTCGGTGAAATCCGCAACGTGCATAACATGGAAGGCGGCCTTGCCGGGAGCAACCCTGATCCGTTCGCCACTTGCGCGTACCTCAACGTCGCAGCGGAAGGCGCACAGGATTCGAAGACCTTGCGTCGTCCCCTCCGTCATTGCGCGCACGGCTTGGGCAAACTGTGCCAGCTCATCTGCGGGGCGCGTCGCTTCAACGCAGGCCCACTCATCGAAACGCTTTTCCACGATAGCGCCGAAGACTACCCGGCGAAGAGACTTCAGAAATAGCAGCGACCGTCTCGCCTCCTCACACATTTCGCGCAGCAGTTCTTCACGTTCGTGCTCATTCGTGAACGAGGCGCCTGGAAATACTGAGCTGCGTTGGCCTGAAGATTCAGTGCCGACCGTGCTTCTTAGTGGAAGGCGCAAAACAGTCTGCCGGTAATCCAATCCCCGGCTGGCAATCTCCTCAAAGGACTTGTCGCCAAGAATGGCCTTCGGGAGAACCATTCCCAGAACTGTCTTTATCGGCCCGGCGCTTGACGCGGCGGCGGGAAAGTCGTCGAGAGGGAACTTCCAACCGTTTTCTCCCGGGAACATAAGACGGCAGAGGTCGAACACATGAACTTCCCTTCGCGAGAACAGCACGGGAGTGTCCGACAGAAAATACACGCTGTTGAAACCGATTCCAAATCGGCCCGCAGCCGTGGGATTGAAGCGCTTGTGGCCGCCGGCAACCTCGCAAATTGCCTCGAAATCATCCTTGTCTCTAGCCTCGACCTCCCGAGCGATACGAAACCGCGCATCGTTGCGAATCAGAAGGGCAGACTCGAACAACGGACTATAAGATTGACACTCTGGCGGAACGCTCTCGCCCTTTCTCTCGTCCAGCGCCACAACCAACTCAGTGGCACCCGCATCATCGGCGTTCTGGATGAGCTCTTTGATAACAGCGCCGCCGAACGAAAACCCTCCTCCTCCCGCCATCTGCTCCAGAAAAGTACGGATGGCGCGGGCCACATCGTACCGTTGCCCGCCTGGGCTACCTACTCCTGGTGTTAATGGCATTGAGTCCTCATTACCGCAACCGATAGAAAAGAGAACCGCTCAGAAGCCCAACTAGGGCGCTGACGTCCGGGCCTCCTGCTGTCGCAGGCCATCGTTTGCGCATATGCCAGACGCATAAATGAGCACTCCTTGTCGGTCTATTATCTGGCGTGCGTAAAGGGCCGCATTAATCAGTTCATCGGTATAGCACATTTCACATTTCACAACCTCACGGTAGCGGCTCTGAGTTCTCAAGCGATTCGCGTCACGTCCTGACTTCGGCCTCCGACTTGAGGACACCGAGAGTATCATCGAGCCGGCCCACTTCGTCGATTAATGCCTCTCGCATTCGCTTGCTGCGATCCAGGATCTTCTTGCTGTTGCTCTCTATCGTTCCCGCCCAGGTCTCGATGTCCTCTAATTGACGGATGTGCTTTTCTACAGCGCGCACAGCGAGCTCGATCTCGTGAGTGGTTTCTCCGGTCTTGGCGGCAACGGCTCTCTGCCGGACGGCCAGTGCACGGCCCACGCTGTACGCCGCGTGCACGAAGATGTCGTTGACGGGATCGCACGCGTCCCAGATGATAACGATATCGTTACCATATCGATTGAAGTAGCCGAGCCCCTCAGGGGCTGTGTTCCTGGAGAAAACGAACACGCCAATCTGAGCTTGACGGTTCTTTCGAGCCGTCTCCATCTCTGAGAGCGCCCGCTTGAGGTCGTAGCTCCCATCCTCTTTTGCTTCCCAGACGATGCGTGCTTTCGGGGCTTGGCTGTCCGGACCCAATTCCGTCACGCAATCGCCGACTTTGCAGTTTCTAATAATTCCAGTGGTGTTTCCAGTAGCCTCGAACAGATCTCCGAGCTTCTGCGACTCCACGGTCAAAATGCCGGCAACTTGATCCTCGAATGCGGCCCCATGACTCGTCGAGCGGGCTGCCTCCTGTCGCCGGGCATCCAACCGCGCCAACGTTTCCCTGACCTCAGAGTGGAAGGCGTCGTTCCTCTGAATCAGGCCATTGATCGCAGAATCGATCTCGCGTTTCAGCCGCGACAGAGCTGATTGATCGTCATCCAGAGTCAAATTCTTGTTAATGGCCGTACTCGTGTTCGTCAACAATTTCGATAAACGGTTCATCACCGAGGCATCGTTATCACTGGAGAACTGGTCGGCAATGGACTTCTGCGCATTGTCGACTTTGGAAACCAGCCGGCATAGCGCTGAATCCGATTTGTCCAATGAGAATTCGCTTCGAATCTTCTCCGCCTGCCCAGCGAAATCAGACCTAAGCCGCTCCTGGATCTCCTGCATCTCCCGTACGAGGCGTGAGAGCGCTGAACCTTCCTGATCGAGCGAGAACTCCTGGAGAAAGTGACGGCGCTGTTCCAACAATGCCGCGTTCAGCGTGGCCTCTACCTGCGCACGGATACCTTGTGCATCGCCGGGGGAGAGCAACTTAAATACGGGGCTCTCTTCCCCAAGATAAACAGCCAACGTCGAGGCCAAAACGGAGTCTTCCCCCAAGTGCTGATTCAGCACTCTTGTCAGCTCTCCGTCTCTCTTTGTTAGGCCTTCCAACTTCTGCGAGAGCAAGCCGGTTGCTGGATCAAAATACTGCATCAGCGATTTCGCAAGCGCGTTTGTGAGATCCGCGGCTCGAATCGTTAACACTTCGCGAATATCGGCGACCAGCTGGTCACCAGCTTCTTTAACAGTCCTTGTATCCAGCTGGCCGACGGCTGCTCGGAGCGACAAAACTCCGATTCGCAACGCGGTCAGGGCAAACTGCGTCCGCTCTTGACCAACCTGCCGTTTACGCAACTCGAGAAGGATTTCGGGATCGGATATTTCAAGCCTCAGCTCGAGCGCAGCGGAAGGCTCGATAGTGGGAAATGCGAGATCAACGGCTGGTTCCTGAATTTCTGTGAGAAGCGCTGGCACGGCCACAGTCTCCTTTTTCCCGGCCCCCGCAGCATTGCCGGATACGGGGTCCGTATAGTGTTATGTAACACTAAACAGTACGCGCTGTCAAGAGCCGCATCGCGCATGAGATGCAGAGCTAGATGTAGTACTTGAAGTTGGGGCTAATTGCCTTCACGCCGGGATTGGCAATCAGGATTTCACCAACAGCGTCAGAGAAGCCTACGGTTACGGGGAGGGCGTCGCCCAGTTTGCAGGTGTTGTAGTTGAGTTTTGTCAATCCGAAGATGTCGGTGGCGACCTGATACAGATCGGCCTCTCCGTGTTCCACATCGATCCGCAAGGGCGTCGGAACCTCCCATCCGTCGTATGTAAGCAGGCTCGGCTTGAAGCCACTTGCCCAAAGGTATCCGCTCCGATCGCTGAGCTTCCAGAACGTGCCGCGAATGACCGGCCACTCTCCAGACCGGAACATCTTCACGCCGTTGAAGTCCGTTCGAACTCGAACACCTACCAGTTTGACACCCGGCGGGCACGCATCCTTGTAGCCGGCGAATTCCTCCGCATTAATTGTTGACCGGCTGTGTAGAAAGATCTCCGTCAGCTCTTCTCCGCCCTGGTCTGCGTAGGTCTTTAGCGCTCCGGCCAGGAGGTTCTCTGCATTCTTGCGATCTAAGTGGCATTCTTTATCGGCGGGCGAGAACCATGGGCCAAATTCGCCCTTGAAGACAATCCCATCGCCGGTGTCGAGGAACATTTGGGCGGCGCAACATGCGGTACGTGGATCGTCGCCACCTACGCGCCGGAAGGCGAGGCCGATGTAGCAGACACCTTTCCGTGCGGTGGAAAGACGCCAGGGCTTGCCACCTGCCTTGTAAAGAAGAGTGCTGCCCATGTTCCACGCTCGGTCGGACTCGGGCGTCAGATTTCGCCAATTTCCCGTCGCAGGCGGCCCGATGCGAAGTGTGGACTCCCGGACGATCTGGACGGGCACGCCGAATTCCATAGATCGAGCTTTGAGTTGCCGGCGGAAATCGACCGATAACTTTAGAGCCTCGGGATCTGGAACCTTTTCAATCCCTTTGGTTCGATTCGCTCCCTTGAGTTTGGACCATGGCCGGCAGTTCTCGTATACCTCGTCCGGAATGACGCAGATCATTACATGGAAATTCTCATCCCGCTGTTTTGCTCGGCTCAGCGCATCGCAGTAGGCACTGACGACGTCGTAAGCGCGCGTGTTCGGATCCTTTTGGCTCGCGAGTTGCACGAGACGGTCCCGGTCCATCTCGTGGCGCCAACCGGCAGCGGGCCAATGGGCTGAAAATGCGCCTTCGTAACCAGGGAACGGGGGCCAAAGCAGATACAGCTTGCGGTCATCGGGTTGAACCATGCGGCCCATCTTTCGCCTCGGCGAAAGCGGTTCAACAATGGAGTTCTGTAGATGCCGTGACCATTCTCTAAACGCATCAACGCCGTTCGGTGCTCCGATTACACAATAGACAATACTCTTCGGATGCGACCCTAGATCAGTCGAATAGGGCCCGAAAAGTGCCAACCCGGCATGTGGGTCCAGCGTTTTCTGGCCGTACCGGAATTCCAGTGTAGGTTCCGCCAATATTGTGACGGCCGCGATCGTCGGCGCAGACGTGCTCACAATGAGGCCTCCGGCTCATTCTCGTCGTCTTCCCAGCCGGGCGTCGATCCTGCCACTTCTTGCCGGAGAGATTTCAGACTTCCTTCGTTGATGGAAAGCTCGACGACACCTGAAATCGGGCTCGCAAACACGATGACTGGGTCTGTCCTATCCAGCAAAATAATCCGCGGCTTGCCTCTTCCGAGGTATGACGAAATCGCCAGGACACGGTTCAGCCAGTGGTGGTTGAACCACGATGACGCCAGATGCTTGCGTCGGGCGACGTTCGCTATATGGTCAAGGCGTTTCCCTTTGAGATCCGTCAAGAAAACGCGGATCTTCATCTGCGCGACAAAATCTTGTCCGAGATCCTGGCGAATTTGGAAGTCCGGGGCGAGGTGGTAGCGGTATGGCTTGCCGCGGAGTGTCTTCTCACCGACCACTGCGACCCAAGTCTTCCGGCCGCGGCGGCCAACGTACTTGATCTTGTTCTTTCGGACGAGTCCACGCGGGAAATAGAACAAGCCCTTGTCAGGATCACGTTTGAGCCCCCGACGTAAAAGCGTGCGGGCGAAGGACTGCCAAAGAAGATTGGACACGATATCACGCGCACGTGCTCCCTCGTAAATTTCCTGTTCGCGCCAAGAAACATCTCCTTCCGCCGTGTAGGTCTCAACCGGCACTTCCGCCGGTGGCGGGGAGAAAGCGACCACGTTACCGCCGGAGAGCTCGTAGTAAGGCCAAACGGTCAGAAGCCCATCGAGATTTGGCCGGTGCTTTCCCTCCCGCCACTTGATGAGATGCAGTCGCTCTGGAATCCGCTCGAATGCGAAGCAATTCGTGTGGAGTGTTTCACGGCGATGCTCAATAACGTGTTGCGGTAGAAATGTCTCAGCGGCAAATAGCCTTCCCTGATCCTCCGTCAGCGGACACGGCGCACCGGCTTTCGCCAGCGCCCGAAGGAGCTGCTCTAACCCTGCAGCCCAATCCTCGAACGCAATGTATGTCAGGTCCGAATAGTCCCACGGTAAATCGGAAGGCCTTAGTCCATCCACATTCAGAGGAATCATGAAATCGACTCCCCAGTCTCGGCCTAGATTCAGGGCTAAGGTTCTCTCTTTTCGTGGACTCGGCTTTTGAAGCGAATGGCGCGACAGGAGAGCGATGAGCCGAAACGTCCGCGTCTTGATCGCCTCATCAATCACCTTCGGAAAAGGCTCACCGCCAAGCATCTGGAACCGATCGCACCAAACCCGGTAACCATGGGCCGTAAGCTGACGGACCAGCCAGTCGGCGAGAGCACAGTTTTCCCATGCGTAACTGATGAAAAGGTGGTCCTGCTGGGCGGGATCAAAGGCTCGGAGTCGCGGCGTACTACCTTGAATGCCTTCCTGCACAAGCGCCGCCTTCCCTCCCGGTACTGTCCGCAACGCTGTTGCGCCCCTGGCGGATTTAGCGTGTTTGCGAGTCGATCTTCTCACGGTTTTTCTCTGGCTCTACCCAGTGGAGTTGGTCATCCGATCTCCGGATGCCATCACTTCTGTTTTCTGGGCGTCTTCTGTTTCTGAATCTGTGCTATCAGGTGCTCGAAATCCTCTGACGTGAGCCGTGCGGCCATGGCGGTGCGCAGGAATTCCGGTAATGCCGGCACGGAGTTTACGTAGTCGGCCAGTTCTGGGTCGGTGCTTTGGGCGAGCCGAAACAGCACATCGGCGTCTCCACCAAAGAGGGTCGCCATCTTTCGAATCAGTTCGGGGCGCGGCGGCTTTTCCCGGCCCCTTTCGATGCGGCTCAAATACGCGGGTGAGATGCCGAGTTGTTCGGCAGCTGCGCGAAGTCCCAGGGTTTGCGCTTCCCGCAACACTCGGACGGTTTCTCCAAAAGGTTTGCTCATTGTTTTTATCCGGTGTATACTGTTATGTAACACTAAACATGATTGAGAGTCAAGGCTGTCGGAATCGGATAGACGACGGCAGCCCAAAGCGGTAGCGGCAACGGCAACATCGTTCTGTTAACGTCAAGGGTTATCTTCGGTACACAATCGGGAGGTTGGATGGCGCAGAAGCGGGGAAAAACGAGCGGAGTCGCTGCTGTCGAAGCGCAGGAACCGGACGTGAAGGTGCCTGAGGCCTCGCCTGACGGGGATATGGAGGAAGGGGCGGTCCGTGACGGATTCCTCCTTGATTTCGTCTCAGGAGCCGATCTGCTTGCGGACACCCCAAAAGAGCAGGTCCGCCAGCGAATAGCTCGAGCTCTATTTCACGAGTACGGCTTCTCCGTGGAGGACATGGAAAGGGACTTTTCCGTCGCCGTGGGCGGCAAGCGACGTCGGGCCGACCTGGCTATTTTCAAGCCTGGAGCTGCACACACCGCAGAGCACCTTCGGCGAGTAGTAATCTGCCGCCCCGAGCCGAAACTCGCGAAAAAAGGCGCTGTCAAAATGCGCGACTTCGATCAGGCTGCCAGTGACCTGGACGAGATCAAGCCTTTTTTGACCGATATCGAGACCTGCAAGTTCGGACTGTGGACGAACGGCCTTGAGTTCTTCTTCCTCCAAAAGAAGGCGTCACGATTCCAGGTAGATACGGACCCGATCGGCGACTGGCCGCCAGCGGACGAAACAATCGGCACCAAAGACGTCGTCTCGCACGCGCACACGCGGAAGGCGGATCCGGACATGCTCCGCACCGCATTCCGTCGCTGCCACAACTTTATCCACGGCAATGAGGGAATGCCGAAAGACGTTGCCTTCTGGCAGTTCCTCTACCTCATCTTCTGCAAGATGCACGATGAGAAGTCGCCACGCGAGAAGCGCCGCTTCTGGACGGGTCCCCATGAGCAGTTTGATCGCCACGGGCAAGAGGCAATCCAGAAAAGGATACTGCAGCTCTTCAATGAGGTGAAGCGCGAATATAAAGCGATCTTTCGTGGCAACGAAGAGATTGCGCTCTCGCCGCGTGCGCTGGCGTTTATCGCGTCGGAGCTCGCCAAGTACGACTTCACGCGCACCGACGTCGATGCCAAGGGCGCTGCGTATCAGGAAATCGTCGGAACCAACCTTCGTGGCGATCGCGGCCAGTACTTCACGCCCCGCGGCCCGATCAAGCTTGTGGTCGAGATCCTTAGTCCCAAAGAGAACGATCGCATCCTCGATCCCGCGTGCGGTACCGGTGGGTTTCTGGTAGCGACACTCGCCTACATGATGAAGAAATTCCGCCAGGAGGCGAAGGTACGGCCGGAAACCGAGAGCACCGAAGAATTTGAGTCGCTGCACGACCGACTCCGGCGCTTCGCGTCAAATCAGGTCTATGGGTGCGACTTTGATCCCTTCCTAATTCGTGCCACACAGATGAACATGGTGATGGCCGGTGACGGGAAAGGCCATCTATATCATTTAAACTCCTTAGAGTTCCCAGCCGGTCACCTTGGCGGGCTCGATCCGGCTCGGAAAGAAATTCCGCCTGAGTCGATGGACGTGGTGATGACAAATCCGCCATTTGGATCGGAGATACCCATCACAGACCCTCAGATCCTCACGCGTTTCGACCTTGCCCATATTTGGGAGCGGATGGAAGACGGAAGCTTTCGAAATACTGGGCGACTCCAAGGCAGTGTCGCGCCGGAAATCCTTTTCATCGAGCGCTGTCTCCAATGGCTGAAGCCGGGAGGGAGGATGGGCATTGTCCTGCCTGATGGGATTCTCGGGAACCCGGCCGCCGAGTACATTCGCTGGTGGGTCCTTCGGCATTCCTGGGTACTTGCCAGCATTGACCTGCCAGTTGAAGTCTTCATTGTCGAGGCCAACGTCAACATCCTGACTAGCTTGCTGTTCTTGAAGAGGAAGCCGACGGATGTCATCAAGCGTGAAGACCTCGGTCGCAAGAAGGACTACCCGGTCTTCATGGCGGTTGCCGAGAAAGTCGGCTTTGACCGGCGCGGCAACAAGATCTATAAGCGTTCCCCCGAGGGAGATGAACTCATAGAAGACGTCGACCATTACTGTGGCTGGGCGCAAAGTTGGGCGCACTCTCAAGCGGAAGCAGAAGATCCTCGACGACGACCTTCCAATCATCGCTGAACGGTATCGCGAATTTCGCCAGAAGCATCCGGAGCCAGGTTTATGAGCGATTGGGACGACCAGGAGCCAGAACAAGAGCAGGCGGAAGGTGGAAACGGTGAGGACCAGGCCGCTGAGCCAGAAACCCTCATCGATATCCTGACGGGGCAGCCTGTTTCTGCCAGCGCGAAGAACAAGCTCATCCAGGCTGTCCTTCGTCAGCTCCTCGAAACGTACGGCTTCGATCGAAACGATCTGCGCGCTGGCTACAGACTAACGACTGCCGGCAGGCGCCAAAAGACGGTCGACATTGCTATCCTGCGTCACGGCGCGGAATCTGTCGACGAGAATGTCGAGCGAATTGTCGTTTGTGTTGCCCAGAAAAAGCGCGAGAAACTTCGCACGCTCCAAGAGGCAGACTCGGATCTGCTGTCCCTGCGCGAGAAGATGCAGCTGCTGCCCAGTTGCACACTCGGCATGTGGACCAACGGCCAAGAGGAGTTCTTCCTTAAAGCCACTGAAACGAAGTTTGAGGTTCGTTTCCTTCCCCTGGGTGCCTGGCCTGCCCCCGGCGAGTCTACGACAGAGGCACTGGGCGAAGGCGGTGCGACTCAGGTTGCCGCCGATCCCGAAAATCTCTCCACAGCCCTTGGCCGTTGTTTCCAGTACTTGAACAAAAACCTCGGCCTCGACCACAAGGAGGCTTTTCGACAGGTCGCTGTTTTGATGATCGCGAAGTTGTATGACGAAACCCGGCCGTCGGCCGAGAGGCGCTTTTGGGTGAAAGGGGACGAACCTTTCGAGGCCGCAGGCCAGGCGGCGATCCAGGCCAGGATTCATGCCTGCGTGGCGGCTGCTAGGGCTTGGCGCCCGGACCTGTTCGTTCCCGGTTGGGACCTACACATAGCTGATGCGGCACAACTGGCCCGGTTGGTTTCAGAACTGGCGCGGTACTCTTTATCGGAAACTCTGCCCCGCAGTCGCTCCGTCGCCTATCGTTCCGTCGTTCGTTCCACGATGGACGGTCGAGAAGGACGTTACCCGACGCCGATCAACGTGGCGGAAATGGCGGTCTTGATGGTGAACCCTGGCCTAGACGACCGTGTGTTGGACTGTTCGAGCGGGACCGGGACCTTCCTAGCGATGACCGCCGCGCATATCTTCACCCGGATTGTCCGCGAGCGTGGCACCACACCGGAAGAGGCTCCGCCGGAGATGCTCCTTGAGGTGCAGCAGCAAGTCTCCGCTTGGGCGGGCGAGCATCTGTTCGGATGCGAGATTGATCCTTATCTGGCGGTGACGAGCAGGCTGAACCTTCAGTTGACGGCAGGGCATCCGGGTCACGTGTTCCGCATTGATGCCAGAACATTCCCTGATGGCGAGCTCGATGGCGTCGCTGCCGCGAAGGACGCGATTCCCGATGGAAGCATGGACGTAGTGCTCACCAATCCCTGGTTTAGCACCAGCTCGAGCGGCATCGTGACCGACGAGTCTATTCTCAGGCGGTATGACTTGGGAAAGAAGTGGATCAAGGCCGAGGACGGTAACTACTCGAACACGGGCGCTGTAAACACGGAAGGCGTTCCTCCAGAGGTGCTCTTCCTTGAGCGTGCATGGCGCTGGGTAAAGCCTGGAACGGGACGTATCGCCATCCTGCTACCCGATGGTCTGCTAGGTAATCCCAGTGACGAGTACGTTCGGTGGTGGATTCTCCGACACTGCGAGGTCTTGGCCAGCGTCGATTTGCCGATCGAACCATTTAAGGTGACCGTGAAGGAGTACAAACTGACGCCCGCACTGCCCAGCTTGCTCCTGCTGCGCCGCAGGAGTGACGACGAACTGAAACAGACAGTTCACTCCGATTACTGGGTATTCATGGCCGTCGTCGACAAAGCCGGCGTGGATCCTCGCGGCAAACCGCTCTATGAGCGAGCGCCCGACGGGGAAGAGATCGTCTTTGAAGAAGAGGTGATTGAACGGGTACGCGAAGGTGGCCGCGTCGAGGCTCGGCGTGTGCGACGCCGCGAAAGGCGCATCGCGGACGAGTTGCCGATAGTTTCTGAGCGGTTCCAGCAATTCGAGTCATCCGGCAGGAGGGGCGAGTGAAAACCAAGCTCGTGCCCAGCGGCTGGATCGAGAGGGAGGGAAGACGGCTCGATTGCGGACCATATCTCTCCGGTGCGATCGAAGCCAAACTGCTACTTGAAAAACTGGCAGTTCCGAAGGATCTGCTGCAGAGCCTGACGCTTGGCGGCCGAACCGGAGTTTTCCATGCTGGCCGCGAGAGTCGCACATGGGTGGAAGATCCAAGTTATGGTGTTCCTTTCCTCAGCAGCTCGGATGTGCTCATGGCTGATTTGTCCAGAGTGTCGCTGATTTCGCGCAAGCAGGTCGTTGCTAATCCCAAATTCATCCTTCATAAAGGTTGGACCCTGATCACAAGGTCGGGCACGATAGGCCGAATGGCGTATTGCAGGCCAGACATGGAGGGGTATGCCTGCTCGGAACATATTCTTCGAGTCGCTCCCGATGAATCGAAGATCTTGCCAGGCTATCTGTTTGCGTTTCTGGCTAGCCGTTACGGGCTGCCGATGGTCGTCGGCGGCACTTATGGCTCCATCATTCAAGCGATCGAGCCAGAACACATCTTGAACTTGCCGGTGCCCCGGCTTGGAGAAGAGGGTGAACGAGCGATTCATGACCTTATCGAGCGAGCAGCGGTGCTCAGAGCGCAAGCGCCAGCTCTGTGGGCGCGCGCTAGAACCTCAATTGAAGCTGAGGTTGGATGGAAGCCGATGCCCCTTGGTTTCAATGTATCCGCCGTGCGGGCAACCGCCCTCCAAAGGCGTTTTGACGCCTTCCACTTCAGCCTGCCCGTACACAGCGGCCGTAACTCCCTCGCCGAACACGGATCGGCCTGCCCAATCGTAGAGAAGATCGAGTGCGTGATCGAACCAAACCGAGGTGCTCGTCTAAAGGTCGAAGATCCAGAGTTTGGGATTCCTTTTCTATCTTCATCGGAGGTCTTCTCGCTTACGCCGCGGGCGGACTACCTCATCTCGAAACGAACGTCGGATCTTGATACGTTCATCCTGAGTGACCGCGATCTGTTGTTGCCGCGTTCTGGGCAGGTAGGTGGATTGATCGGGCGAGCCATCCTTCCGGTCTCCCAGATTGTCGGCATGGCGGGGAGCGAGCACTTGATCAGGGTGCGCTGTAGATCGAAGGAGGATGCGGCATATCTTTGGGCTGTTCTTGCTTCAGGCCCGGGTTATCTCGCTGTCGTTGGCACTGCGTTCGGGTCCTCGATCCCTAGCCTTGATCGCAATCTCGTCGGTGCCCTCAAGGTGCCGTGGCTCAGAGGCAAGAGGCGCGACACGATCAGCGATAGTGTCATGCAGGCACAAACAGGTCTGGAGGAGGCGA
>Ga0335081_10003360_pt1 | contig 25195 bp, 26 predicted proteins | sample Lox_Sample_35_FD_206713 | JGI IMG/M metagenome (GOLD analysis project Ga0335081, IMG submission 206713) | Soil microbial communities from Loxahatchee National Wildlife Refuge, Florida, United States - Lox_Sample_3.5 | ecosystem: Environmental > Terrestrial > Soil > Wetlands | place: USA...
TTCACATTGTCGGCGGGTTGCATCCTGATTTGCCGTTTCAGTATTTCCTTGACCTCATCTCCGGATTGAAAGAACGCTTCCCGGCCGTTCATCTCAAAGCATTTACGATGGTAGAGGTTGCCTACCTTGCCAAGCGTGCCAAGCTTTCCATCAAGGAAACGCTGGAGCAACTGAAAGCCGCCGGCGTGGACTCGCTGCCCGGCGGCGGCGCGGAGATTTTTGCCGATCGCGTGCGCCATATTATTTGCGATCACAAAATTGATGGCGATCAGTGGCTGGAAACTGCAAAGCTCGCCCACCAGATGGGATTGAAATCAAACGCAACCATGCTCTACGGCCATGTAGAAAACGACGAAGATCGTGTCGATCATCTGCTCAAACTTCGCGCTCTACAGGATGAAACCGCCGGCTTCCAGACGTTTATTCCGCTGGCCTTCCATCCCGACAATACCGCCTTGCAACATCTGCCCAAATCCACGGGCATGTTGGATATCAAGCAGATCGCGATCAGCCGCCTGGTGCTCGACAACTTCCCCCACATCAAATCCTACTGGCAGATGGTGACGGCGAAAATCGCACAGATTTCTTTGCGCTTCGGCGCCGATGACATCGATGGAACCGTGATCGAAGAAAAGATCTACCACGATGCCGGCGCTACCACTCCCCAAGGCATGCGCCGCCAGGAACTGGAGCGCCTGATTCGCGAAGCTGGTCGTGAACCGGTTGAGCGGGACACGCTGTACAGGCCTGTCACGCGGACAGAAACGTCTGTCACAGTGGCCGTCTAATCGCCAAGCGTGAAGCGGTTGCCAGTTTTTCGCAATTGTCCCAAGTTCCATTTCGGAGAAAGTTTCTACTTGAGTTATTTCTCGCTCCTCTCTTTTCCTCTGGGGTGTAAAATCAACTTGTAGCCGAAAGCAACGGCCTCACGGGATCCGCCACTCGTTCCGAGGCCCAGCTTTACGAGGGCAAGATGAACGTCCATATCAGCTACAAGACTCAGCGCATTCCTCATTTAGAAAAAGAAATCAACCACCTGATCGAAAAGCTGCGCAAGCGGCTGCAGGTCTTTCGTCCTGAACTCATACATTTGAAAGGCGTGATCGAGCAGAATTCCCCGCGCGAGATGACGACTGTCTCGCTTAACCTGCGCCTGCCTTCCGGGCAGATGTCGGTCGAGAAATCGGCTTTCGCGGTGGAAGGGGCGGTCAAGAGCGCCTGCGATGATCTGCTGGAACAGGTGACCCGGCACAAAGATCTGCTGCGCAGCTCGCACAAATGGCACAGGCGGCAGAAAGAAAATGGCCGCTCCCGTCGCGAAGTGCCTTTCGAGCAGACCCTGGCCGCCATTGCCGTGCCTACGATCACCCGGGAAGACATCAGCCACTATGTGAACGTGAATCTCTCCCGCCTCGAGCGCTTCGTGGAGCGCGAGCTGTTGTTCCGGGAAGCCGCAGAGCAGATCGCTTCAGACGCCATCGCCAGGGAAGAAGTGATCGACGAAGCAATCGCTCGTGCCCTGGCCGACGATGGCGGGAAGCCAGAGCGCCTGTCGCTCGAGCCCTGGCTCTATCGTCTGGCTTTGGCAGCCATTGCCGACCTGTCTGCGCCAGATGGCGACACGGTGGCGTCGGTCCATCTGGAGGATTCCGTGCGCAAGCCCAACGTTCGCGCCAGCGACGAGCCCGAGCTTCAATTTCACCAGCCCGACGAAACTTTGACCGAAGAAAGTGTCATTGCCGATCGTCGTCTTTCCACCCCGGAAGACATGGCCTCCTCGGACGAAATGATTGCCCTCGTGAATCTCGCCCTGCGCGGCGCAAAACCCTCCGACCGGGAAGCCTTTCTTCTGCACAACATGGAGGGATTTTCTTTTGAAGAGATTGCCGCGATCACAGACCGGCAGGCGGATGAAGTGCGCCTCTCCGTCTCTACGGCGCGCGAACACCTGCGCCGCTCACCACCCCTTGCCACGCGTCTCAATCACAAATTGATGAGAGCGGCCGGCACCGATTAGCCAGGCGGGGAAGGACTTGCGATGATTACTCGCGAACAACTTCGTGAGCTGGCCCGGTTTCAATCGAATGGCGCAGACTGCGCGGTCAGCTTCTACATGCAGCCCCAGACTCCTCGCGACAAATCGCACCGTGAGGAGTCGATCTTGCTCAAAGACCTGGTGCGCTCTGCTTTGCTCTCCATTGAAAATCACGGCAAAAACGGTTACATGCGCGCCGACCTCGAGCGCGTGCTTGACTGGGTCAGCAGCCTGGGCGGTGGTCCGGCCCGGGCCAGAGCAGTTTTTGCCTGTGGGGAGCTCAACTTTTGGCGCGAGTTTGATCTGCCTCCGCAGCTGCCAGCCAGCCAGCTGGTGATCAATCGCCGCTTCCACCTCAAGCCCTTGGCCATGCTGTTGGGCGCGCAATCCCGCTTGTGGCTGGCGCTGGTCGACCGGCATAAAGCACGCTTCTTTGATGTGCGCCTTGACGAGCTCAAAGAACAGGAAGCGCTTTTCCATCCCCTGCCGCATCGCGGCCGCAGCGACGGTTACGCCGGCTACGATGCCGGCCATTCGCAGCGCAGCGTGGAAGATGAAGTCTTGCACCACTTCAAGAACGTGGCCGAGCACCTGAAAAACATGTTCGAGAAGAAGGTTTTTGACGATCTGATCATCGGATGCCAGGACAAAAGCTGGTTCGAGCTTGAGCCACATTTGCATCCTTACGTGAAGAAACGGCTTTTGGGCCGTTTTTCCGCCGATCTCGCAAGCATCACGCTGGAGGAGATTCGCCGCCAGGCCGCTCGCATCCAAGAACAGGCCCTTGAGGAAAGACGCCACAAACTCGTGCGCGATGTGATCGGTCAGGCTAAGAGTCACAGCCGCGGTGTCACTGGCCTGCGCCGCGTGCTCCGCTCTCTGGAGTTGGGCGAAGTGCAGAGCCTGCTCGTCGGGAATAACTATCGCGCCCTGGCGGTGGAGTGCGAGAACTGTGGTCACCTCGATGCCCACATCGTTCGGTGGTGTCCGGTCTGCGGGCGTGGCACGCGCGAACTGCGCGACGTCTGCGATGCCATCATCCCGGCTGCGATCTTACGCGATATCGAAATGCTTTACGTGAAGAACGAGCCCGAGTTCGATATGGCAGGCAACATCGCAGCCTTGCTCCGCTTCCGCGCCGATCAGGGCTCAGCCGGCCACATGGCTGCGGCATCGTAGCGCCACTGTCTTGGCGGCCTGAGGCTGGCGCTACAACGCCATCACGACCATGCCATGATATCCTGTCCCGTTTTCAACGGAATCTCTCCCAGGAGACCCGATGAGCGTTTCCCGCCGTGATTTCCTTACTTCGGCTGTGGTGAGTTCGGTCTCGCTGTCGCTTGCGGGCCAGGAGCTGAAGCCTTCTGCGCAACAGCCGTCCGCTGCCGGTTCCGGTGGCAAGAAGCCAATCATCATTTGCGCCCACAACGGTTTCAACTATCTGGATGATGCCTACGCCTTCCTCAAAAACGGCGGCGACACGCTCGATGCCGCGCTTCGCGTAGTGCAAGGCCCGGAGAATGATCCCGCAGATGACACCGTCGGACTTGGCGGCTTGCCGAATGAAGAAGGCGTCGTCGAGCTCGACGCCTGCTGTATGCACGGTCCCACGCGGCGCGCCGGTTCGGTCGGCGGCGTGCGCAACATTAAGAATGTTTCGCTGGTTGCAAAAGCCGTCATGCTCAATACCGGCCACGTAATGCTGGTGGGCGAAGGGGCCGAGCGGTTTGCGGTCGATATGGGCTTCCCCCGCGAAAATTTGTTGACCGACAACTCGCGCAAAATCTGGATGATTTGGAAAGAGTATCGCTTCAAGAGCGATTGGTGGGGCCCTGGAATGGCTGATCCTCACTGGCAGCCGCCTGCAATTCCGCCCCGGTCCGAACTTTGGCAGGAGCGCTTTCACAAATTGAACCAAACGGCGGCACGCGTCGGGATCGAACCGGAATTGCGAAGCGCCGCAATCCGGCAGGTGGTCTTTCCCCCGACCGGAACTATCCACTGTTCTGCCTTGAACGAAAAAGGCGAAATCTCCGGCTGCACCACCACCAGCGGCCTGGCGTTCAAACTTCCCGGGCGCGTCGGCGACTCTCCGATCATCGGCGCAGGCTGCTACACCGATCAGGACGTAGGCTCAGCCGGCGCAACCGGCAGCGGCGAAGAAAATATCAAGGTCGCCGGCGCGCATACCATCATCGAAAACATGCGCCGGGGCATGACTCCGCAGCAGTCCGGGCTTGACGCTCTCCAACGCATCGCCCGCAATTACAACCACGACATGAACAAGCTCCGTTTTATCGACATGATCTACTACGTTTTGCGCAACGATGGCGCATATGCCGGCGTTTCGCTCTGGGAAGGTTACAGTGTGGGCAATCCGCACACGATCGCCGTCCACGACGGAACCAAACGCCGCGAAGTGACCACTCCACTATTTAAGGGATGGTCGCAGGAGTGGCCGCCCATGCCGCCGGTTCCGGAAGAATTGAAGAAAAATTCCCAATACTTGAGGTGACTTAGCCCGCCTATTCCGGACCCCTCTGCGGCGGGGCAAGCGAACGAGCGGCTCACCAGAGCTCACGGTTTTTGGCTAGGGCATGGCTTGGCTTAGGGCGCGTCTTCGGCAGGGCACGGCTTCAGCCGTGCCGATTCCGAGTAATAGACATGCGCCTTTAGCCGCTGAGGGAATATTCGTCCGACCCCGCTATCCCAGGTCCGACGTCATGATCAGCAGCGGCTTCATTTCGAAGGTGTGGTAGTGCGGCCGCAGGCGTTCCACGTTATAGAATTCCTTCACGTTGACGACCTTTTTTGAGGCTGTGACCGCATCGATCGGAATATTGTCATAGCGGCCATTCTTAAGCACGACCAGCCGCCCGTGGATCTTGCCGAGCAGCAGATCGAGCGCCAGATTTCCATAAGCCATTGGCACGACCGAATCGATCGCGTCGGGATCGCCGCAGCGCACCAGATAACCCAATTTCTGATTGATCACTTCGACGGCTTTGCTATTGTTGTATTTGGGCGAAAGTTCTTTCAGCTTCTCTCCGACCAGCTCGCCGATCCCCCCCAGTTTCTTATGGCCATAAGCGTCCGCCGCGCTGTTCTGGAAGATCATTTCACCGCCTTCAAACATCGCGCCTTCGGAAATCAGTACCGTCGAATAGCGGCTCGGGTTCTTGTGGCGGTCTTCGACCAGCAGTTCCGTCAAATGCTCGATGCTGAACTTGTGCTCGGGAATCACGCAGCGATTGGCCGCGCCCGCCATGGTCGGAAGCATGGCGGTAAATCCGGCATAGCGGCCGAAAATTTCCAGCACCAGAAAGCGCTCGTGCGAGCCGGCCGACGTGCGCAGCATGTTGGTCATCTGAATGGTTCGCGTCACGCAGGTACTGAAGCCGATGCAATAATCCGTGCCCGGCACGTCATTGTCCATGGTCTTCGGAATCGCAACGACCTTGAATCCCTCCTGATACAAGCGCACGCCGTAGCTCAGGGTGTCATCGCCGCCAATTGGGATGAGATACTCAATGCCCAGCCACTCCAGATTTTTCAGCACCTCCGGCGTCAGGTCGTTCTTCTCGGCTGTGTAAGTCTCTTTCAGGTGGGCCGGCACGCTCGCCTTCTTCACATTGCCGGGATTGGTGCGTGAGCTGTGCAGAAAAGTTCCGCCGGTGCGGCCGGCGCGGTTGACGATTTCTTCATTCAGCAATTGGAAGTTGTCGGTGTTGTCATAGTTCTTGTCGCGCACAATATCGATCAGGCCCGCCCATCCGCGGCGAATGCCAATCACCTGGTGCCCTTCGCGCACGGCGCGAATCGTGACTGCGCGAATCGCAGGATTCAGTCCCGGTACGTCGCCGCCTCCGGTAAGAATTCCAATAATGCCTTTCCCTTTGTTCACGTTTGCCATAAGTGTGGCGCGCGCCTCCCGTTTCGATCGCTGAAGGTTGATGAATGCCTAGACAGTATAGCGTGGGATTTAAGCCAAACCTGCGCCGATGCCAAGATTTTCAGCCACCTCGCGCAGCTGCTTATCTCTTGTCCACAAGCGCATCGGCGAACTGATGAAGATGGAGGCAATCAGGTGCGCGTCAACCAAACCGAGCCCGAGGCCGTACATTCGCCGCCTCTCGATCATCTGGCGCACTTCACTCAATTGCGCCACTTGCGCTTGCGGCAGAAGATCCAGCGAGGCAAGCGTCCGCTTGCGTTCCCGCAAGGAACGAAGAGCAAGTTCCGCAATGATGAAGGGACGGATTGCGATCTGTCCCTGATCGATCCAGACCGACGTATCCGCCAGAATCAACTTCGTCCCACCCTGCGCCGCGGGACCGTTTTTAATGCCGGCATGCTGCCGCCGAGAGAGGCCAATCTGCGGGCGCTTTCCCGCTCGATCAGGGCTTTGAGCGCTTCGCGGATCAACGCCGTCTTCTCGACCACCCCGGTGAACTCCTGGGCGGTACGGATAAGGTCGTCATCCAGCGCAATGGTTGTTCTCATTTCAGCTCCAAGCATCGATCGCTTTCATCAACTTGGATGTCATGACGCTGTCGTATAGCCGCAATCGTCACCACGTTGGTGTTCCTCATGGAACATTTTCTCGAGCAGAGCACGAGCGAGACGCTCGCGCCAACATCAACTACGCGAACCTTATCTTCACGTCTGACTTCTTCGCCAGGTGAATGCTGTCGATGAACCGCACTTTCCCAGTGCGCAGGGTCATGATGACCGAGGATGTCCTCACCCCTTCGCCAAAGAAGCGCACGCCTTTCATGAGCGCGCCATCGGTCACGCCGGTCGCGGCAAAAATAAGCTGCTTTCCAGGCGCCAGGTCTTCAGCTTTGTAGACGCGATTCTTGTCTTTAATGCCCATGCGGGCGATGCGCTGTTCCAGTTCCGGCTTATCGATCACCAACCGCCCGACCATGTAGCCGTTGAGACAACGAATCGCTGCAGCCGTGATCACGCCTTCTGGCGCGCCGCCGATTCCCATCACCGCGTGCACTCCAGTGCCCAGCACCGCGGCAGCAATGCCCGCCGAAAGATCGCCATCGCCAATCAGCCGAATGCGCGCCCCGGCCGCGCGAATCTCCGCGATCAGCTTTTCGTGCCGCGGCCGGTCTAAAACGATGATGACCAAATCTTCCACCGCGCGATTCAAACGCTCGGCAATGTTCTTCAAATTCTCAACCACCGGAGCGTCTAACTCGACCGCGCCCTTGCACGACGGGCCGACGACAATTTTTTCCATGTAGCAGTCGGGCGCGTAAAGCAATCCTCCATGCTCGGAAGCCGCCAGCACGGTGATCGCTCCTGGCGCGCCAGTGGCGCACAAGTTCGTGCCTTCGAGGGGATCGACCGCAATGTCGATTTCCGGAACCTCAGTGCCATCGGGAAACTCGGCGCCAACTTTTTCTCCGATATAGAGCATGGGCGCTTCATCGCGTTCGCCTTCGCCGATCACGATAGTCCCGCGCATGGGAATGCTGTCCATGGTCTGGCGCATGGCTTCGGTGGCGACTTGATCGGAAAGCGGCCGCGCGCCTTGGCCCATGGTGTGAGCCGAAGCGATGGCCGCGGTCTCGACGACGCGCAAAAACCGCGACGCCAGATCGCTTTCAATGTTTTCGCCGAACGTGCGAGCTTTGGGTTCACGCTTGGTATGAGCGCTCATGAGGGCCTCCGTTTTGCGACCGGTTTGTGACTATAACGCTGGCAAGAAAGGAAGGAAAGGAACAGGATCACAAGGGGAAGCGTTCCGAAAACTACATGTTGGGGAACTGGCAAGAGAAACCAAGGCCTTAACCACAGAGGACACAAGGATCGCAGCGGGGATTCCTCTGCGACCCCTCAGTGGCCTCTGTGGCTAAATGCGGTCGAACCCTTCTTGTAAAATGCCCCCCGGCGAAAGGTGACCGTCACCAGGCACCTGTCTTCGATTTTGCGACCCAGATCCCATCCTGGTCCCGGACCGTCCTGACCACTTCCTAGAATGCCCTTTCCGGCGTTGTGCGACCGTCGCACAAGATCGAAGCGGAGCCCGCTGGCGAAAATCCCCGAGCGCGGCCGAGGGACCTGAAAAGCCTGGTGCGAAAGGGGGGACTCGAACCCCCATGGGTTTCCCCGCCAGATCCTAAGTCTGGTGCGTCTGCCAATTCCGCCACTTTCGCGTTCCCCACAAATCTTCGCACGCAAGGCCCGAGAATAACAACCGGCATTTCGACGTTATCGGCCCGCGTATCCGACCGAGGAAACTCCTTCCGCGGTGTCACCGGCCTCGCTGCCCGGCAGACGCAACGCGGCAATCAGGCTTTGCGCGAGCATGGCGGGCAGGCTGCGATAGAGGCGTCGGCGCAGGTCACGATAGCCTTGCGTTCCGGCAAACATATCGGACATCAGCTCGCGAAAAGTTGGGCTGTTGCCGGTGAACTGAATCATGCGTTCCACCACGGGTTGCCCCATCCAACTTCCGGCATAAAAGCGGTTTGCGACGCGGGCGGCGGTCTCAAGTTCCGGCAGAAGCTCTTCGCCGAGCAAGGCCACATACCAATCCGGTTGATTTCCCAGCAAGGCCTGCGCCAGAAGTTCGCCAGATTTCAAAGCGTAATAGAGACCCTCGCCGGTGATGGGATCGACGAATCCAGCAGCGTCGCCGATTATCGCCCAGCCCTCGCCGCTGACCGGCGCCTCACGGAGTGTGGCGGGCTGCAAAGCAGGCAGCACATGCGAGTAGAACTTCGCGCCTTCAAATTCCAGGCCAAACTCGCGCAGGGAATTTTCCAGCAGGCGTCGCAATTGCGCGGTGCTCTGCCCGCTCAGCTTCCCGCAAATTCCCGCGGAAAAATGACCGGTGCGCGGGAAAATCCAGATGTAACCATGCAGCCCTTCCAGGAACTGAATCCGCATGCAATGGCTTTGCCCGGGGATGTAATACCCGGCAGTCGTCATCAGATCGTCCGCCGCAAAAGGCCGGGAGAATTGTTGACGGAAAGAGTTGCGAGCGCCCGCTGCCAGCACAACAAATCCGGCCTCAACCGAACCGCCGGTGAAATGTACCCGCCACGAAATCCCACTGCGTTCAATCTTCAGTACACGCGCACGTACAACGCGCGCTCCTGCTTGCCGCGCCCGCTCGAGCAACAGGCCGTTCAGCACGCAACGGGAAAAAATCGCGACCGGATGCTCCAGGCGGAATGAAACGCGCCGCCCGCCCGGGCCCATGAGTTCGCACGTATCCACCCAGTTGCGTTCAACCGCCGCATCGCGCAGAAAAGGCCATTGCGCCAGAGCTTTGTGAGTCAGCCCGCCGCCGCAAGGTTTTTCCCAAGCAAGTTTTTCATCGAAGAGAACCACTTGGCGTCCTCCTGCTGCCAGTTCCGCAGCGGCGCATGCGCCCGCAGGACCGCCACCGACTACCACGATTGGTTTCGCTGAAGGCATTGGCTTTGTGGATCGAAACGCCAATGCCTCCCGGAGCGGGAGGCATTGTGACGTTTTATGGAAAAGTGTCCCGCGAGTCTTCTTGCTACCCGCGCTCTGAAAACGGACGTCCTACTTGGCCTACGGCATTGTTTCAGTCAGCTTCTGGTAGAGAAGCAGACCTGCGATTACCAGGAACATCAGTCCGGAAGTGGCGCCCAGGATTTTCACCAGGGGATTAATCTTGTTGACCTTGGCCATGAGTTCCATCTGTTCCTGGGCCATGTGCGATTCCGATTCTTCCAGGAACAGCTGATCATCTTCTTGCATGGTTAGCGTACTGCGGTAGATCAGCAGGATAACCAGCACGGCTGTGAGCACACCCCACACAATCAGCAGAATTTCCAGACCAGGAGACATATGCCACCTCGGTGCTGAAGTCGAGCAACGTCCCGTCCTGAGAGGATGTGGATCGCCCGGCCCACTGTCGATCTCGGATACGGGCCCGCTCCACATTATAGCCCCGTTTGGCAAGCCCAGATGGTCCGGCTTCGGCTGCGACCGGAACCCTTCTGGATTCATCTAATTAAGCGAATTTGGGATTGGCAATCTGGTTCCCACAGTCATTTGCATTTAGCCGGGAAACAGGTTTGCTATAATCACCGCAGCCACAGTTCAAGGAGATAAGAATGGCCACGACAGTAACTCCGGAAGTGAAACCGCAAGAGCCAAAGAAGACTGCGCCTATTACGCTGACCGCCAATGCCATCGCCAAGGTCAAGGAGATCATGGCGCAGCAAAACCCTGCGCCTAGTGGCTTGCGCGTCGGAGTTGTGGGTGGCGGCTGCTCTGGCTTCTCCTACTCGATGCAGTTTGAGAACAGCTCGGGGCTGATGGACAAAGTTTTTGACATGGACGGTCTCAAGGTCTACGTCGACGCAACCTCGGTCATGTACCTGAACGGTTGCATCGTCGACTACGTTGAGACGCTGGAAGGCGCAGGCTTCAAGTTCGAGAATCCGAACGTGAAGAGCACCTGCGGCTGCGGATCATCCTTCAGCGTTTAACGACACGACGCCGGAATTAGAAACCCCATCGCATGGCGATGGGGTTTTGTTTTTGCCTCGAAGCACGACTCATCGCGCTGCAGCTTCTCACTGGTCGGGCGGCTGCTGTTGAATTAGCTGCTGGCCCGGGTTCGGATTTTGCTGGGGAGCCGGCGTATTGCCAAAAGGTGAGCTTTGGTTCCCTCCGAACGCCGTTCCAGCCGGTTGTCCGGGCTGGCCGTTCGTGTTTTGCAAGGGACCTTGCAGTGAAGGCTGCGCAGGAGTGTTTAGCAAACCTCCACGGTCGGTGTTGGGATCGTAGATGAACTGCCAGTCGTTGTAGTGGTTCTTCTTGTTGAACTCGCGAATCGTTTTATCTTTACTCTTGCTGGCAACTCCCACGATGGGGCCGCCGCCAAAAACCTGATTGCTGCTGCTTCCCGCATCCGTGGAACCAGTCGAGCCGGCTTGACCAGTTTGGCCCGAAGGATCTGTCGCACCCGGCGCGGGGTTGCTGTTCAATGCTTGCTGCGAGGCCATGCCCTGCTGGGCCATGACGCCAGCAAGTCCCTGAGCCGCAGCCGTATTGAGCAACTGAGCCGCGCCCGGCGCCAACCCCGGCGTGTTTGCCGCTCCGGCCGGGGTTGCCCCGATCAGCCCTCCGCCGCCCGGGAACATCTGCACTTCGCCGTAGTGGAGAAGCCTGAAGTCCTGGTCTTTATTGACTGGATCCTTGTAGCGCTTGCGCAGATAACGGATGTTATTGGTGTTCTCGAGTTCCTCAAGCCGTGTAGGATAGCGGGAATTGTGCTTGAAGAAGAGACGGATCGCGCGCGAGTATTGCACGCCGCGGTGGATCATCTCTTCTTCGCGGTCGCGCTTGACCTGCTGCATGATGCTGGGCATGGCGGCAACCGCAGCGATGGCCATCAGTGCAACAGCCAGCATCAGCAGGAGAAGAATATAGCCTTCCTCTCCGCGTCGAATTCTGGGGCTCTGTGACATCAAAATCTTTGCGTCGTTCGTCGTTGGCTGTTTTAAGAAGCCTGCCAACGGCCAACGACGTACGGCCAACGACAATACGACCAACCACGCCTCTCATCCCTGCGTCAGCGGGATGCTCTGGCGATTGTTATACAGCACATCCTCCACTTCCACCGATACTGGTGTGATGCGGAGAATCCGGTATCTTCTGTCTATAATCTCGCCTTCTTTGGCGATAAAAACATCGCCGTCCTTGGACAAGAACGCTTTGCGCGGCTCACCCGGATGATTCGAGAAGCCAAAGTATTTCAAATTAATGGGCGGAGGCGGCGGCGGACCTTGTGGTACCGGCGGCGGCGGCGGTAGCTTCGCCGGGTTTACGACGGGCTTGGGAATATCCACCTGAGCTTTGAAAATGTTTCTTCCTGAACCGGAATACTTGGTATCCTCCGCAGCCTTCAACCAGTCGTAGCGCAGTGTGGGATCAAGCGAACGCGCGGTGGAGAGCGCCTTGGTTTTTCCGGTCGCGGGCCGCGCCGTCGTATTCGCAGCTCGTGTGCCCGAATCCGAAATAGTGGCCGCGTGCGTAGGCCCTGAAGGCGAACTGAAAATCCAGCGGGCGACCAGGAGGAGCGCGAGTACAAGCAGCACTCCCGCCACGATGGTCTTGTTCCGGTTTTCCGTTCCCAGTTTCATCTACGCGCCCGTTTTCATGCGCCCGTCTTGAGGTACGTTTCCAACTTCATTTGTAGTTTGACGGTTCCGGCCTGCTCTCCGCCCAGTTGCACGCTATCGATGATGAAAAACAGCGGATCGCGTTCCAGAGCATTGATGAAGCGCACCAGTTGCAAATAATCTCCGGCAAAGTCAGCCTGAATCTCAATGGGACGCAAGCCCACCGGCTCGGGATCTCCGGGTTTATAGCGGACCTGCCCGATCTTCACCCCAGTCTGGCTGGCCAGCTTGCCTAATTCTTCCGAGATGGCCGAGTTTTCGCTGGGCAGGCGGGTCTTGTAAAACGAGTCGATCTGCTCTCGCGCCTTGACGATCTTCGCGTCTACGTTCTGCAGCGGCTCGACTTCCCGCGTCTTTACTTGCAGATCTCTCCACAATTGCTCCTGCTGCTCCTGGCGGGCCCGGGCCGATCCCACAAGCGGGGACAGGAAAATAGCCACCGCCACAACATCGATGGCCACCAGCACGCCGATGGTAATTTTCAGCTTGCGCTGGGTGTCGCGTGCGCCGGTCACGGTCGGGCCTCCGCTTCTTCCTCTACCTGATCGGTGCCCGGCAGCGCGGGCACATAAACCGCACTGATCGTGAACTGCACGTTGTCTCCTGCGTTTTGCCCGGTCTGCACCGATTCCTGCTCAATCTCGGTCTGCCGGAAGCGCTGTGAGCTCTCCATTTTGCGGACCAATTCCAGGGCCCGCTCGCGTGATTCCCCGGCCACCATCAGCTTGATCTCCAACTGATTGCCCGCTGACATGGCGGGCTGGATGGAGACCACGTGCAACTGCGCGGGCATCACTTTCTCCAAATCCTCAAATACGCGCGTCCAGCAGAATGATTTACGCTGGAACAGATCATTCAGAAACTGCGAGCGGTCGCGGGTGCTGCGATTTTGTGGAAGGTTGAGCGTCACTTGCGCCTTCTGCTTTTGAGCTTCCCGCTGGGCAATCTGATCTTCCCGCTGGCGGATCAGGCTGCGGTCCTTGCCGGCGACCACCAGCCCGGCGGCTGCCCAATACACCAGGACTAAAGTAAATACGGTCAGCGCGCCCACGCCACCGCCCCAGCGCAGCCAGAACTGCCGCGCATCCTGGTAAGGCTGGCTTGCGAGATTGATGCTGACGCGCATGTTAGGAAAGCAGAGCTCCCACCACGCCGGCCATGCGCCAGCGCGGCACCGATCCAGCGCCCGCGCCCAGCACCGAAGCTCCGATCAACTCGTGCACTTCGGCCCCGGTTTGAGCCCGCAATGCAGGCGCCGCCCCGCCCGACTCGGGCAGGCCGGCCAGCAGAATCCGGTCAATGTTCAGGTGATAGGTGTCCTGAAAGAACACCACCGAGGGATACACTTCCTCCGCCAATTGCTCTCCCGTAATGGTAACGCCGCGCGTGTTCTCCAGCGTTCGGATCAAAAGAAGCTGTTCTCCTTCGAGGATGGCGATGCTGGTGGTGCGTGCGTCCACTTTGATTACCAGTGTGGGACGGTCTGCGTCAGCCGCACCCAGAGCGGCCAGCGTCGACGGCATGACGACGCCAGGGTTGAAGCCGGCCTCGCGAAACGCGGCTTCGTATTCCTCCAGCACGCTGGTCAGGGCCACGGCCGCGATAGCATGCACGCCGGTGCTCGAAGGCAGCGCCTGATAAGAAACCATGGCTTTGTCAACATCAAAGGGCAACGATTTCTTTAGCCGGAAGCGCACCACGCCTTCCGCTTCCTCGCGGTTGCTGGGCAGATTCTCGAAGTCGAGCAGCACCACCCGCACCGCGGCATCCGGCAACACGGCAATCAGGTCACGGGAGCGGCCACCCACGCGGGCCAGCGCGTCGCGCAGGGCCCGCCCCACGGCGTCGCGTTGCCGCAGATTCGACTCCATGAGGTCAGGGACCACGCTGCCCGGGGCCAACTCGCGGGAAATGCAGGCTTCGAGCGCAAAGCCCTGTTCGGACATGCGCCCGGCAAGCACGCGGTCGGCGGCAATTTCGCAGGCCAATTTTGGCCGGGAACCATGATGTGAAGTGCTGCTCATGCGTCTGCGGGTATCCTACAAGTAAAACGCGGATGAAAGCTGGATTGCAATAGCTGGAAGGGCACGTTTTGGCACTGGCCTGATGTGCGGCTTCACTGCTTTTCTACCGCATGCTCTCGATGAACGTGACTTTGTTGATCTCCTTCAGCGTGGTCAGGCCCAACCGCACTTTGTCCAGCGCCGATTCGCGCAGGAAACGCATGCCTTCTTCGCGGGCGGCGCGGCGGATTTCCGACGTCGGCTTCTTGGCCAGAATCATCTCGCGAATGCGGTCGCTCAAATCGAGCAACTCGTGAATCGCGGTTCGGCCGCGGAAACCCGTCCCGGCGCACTCGATGCATCCCTGGCCTTCGTAAAATGATACCTGCGACCACTGCTCGGGATCGAGTCCGCTGGCTTCCAGCACATCCGGCGGATAGTGCACCACCGTCCGGCAGGAGTTGCAGATCAGCCTCACCAGCCGCTGGGCCAGAATGCAGTTCAAAGCGGAAACAAAGTTGTAAGGCTCAACGCCCATGTTCAGGAAGCGGCCGAGCACGTCGACCACGTTGTTGGCGTGGACGGTGGTGAACACCAGGTGTCCGGTGAGCGCCGACTGAATGGCGATCTGTGCCGTCTCCGTATCGCGGATTTCGCCGACCATGATTTTGTCCGGGTCGTGGCGCAAAATCGACCGCAGACCGCGGGCGAACGTCAGGCCTTTCTTTTCGTTGACCGGAATCTGGGTGATGCCGCGAATCTGGTATTCCACCGGGTCTTCGATGGTGATGATCTTGTCTTCGTCGGTCTTGATTTCGTTCACGCCGGCATACAGCGTGGTGGTTTTGCCGCTTCCCGTCGGGCCTGTGACCAGCACCATGCCGTAGGGTTCTTTGATGTAGCGGCGGAATTTCTTCAGATCTTCTTCGTCAAACCCAACTACGTCCAACGTGAGCTTGCGGAACTTCTCGCTCATTGACTCTTTATCGAGAACGCGGAGCACGGCGTCTTCGCCGTGGATCGAAGGCATGATGGAAACGCGGAAGTCGATGGGGCGCTCGGGCTGTCCGTATTTCACGCGGAAGCGGCCATCTTGGGGCACGCGGCGCTCGGAAATGTCGAGCTCGCTCATCACCTTGATGCGGGAAATGATGGTGGAGTGATGCTCTTTGGCGATCGGTGGCATGGCTTGCGTGAGCACGCCGTCGATGCGGAACTTGATGCATACCGAGTCGTCGCGGGTTTCGATGTGAATATCACTTGCCCGGCGCTGGAGTGCGGTGAAGATGGTGGTATCGACCAGGCGAATAATCGGGCTGATGTCCGCTTGCTGGGTCAGCCGGTCGATGGAGATGCTCTCATCGCCCACTCCGGTTTCGTCGTCCCGGACCACCGAGAGCGCAAAGCCTTCGCTGGCATCTTCGAGAACGCGCTTGGACTGTTCCGTCTTCTTGAGGATCTCGCTAATCTGTGCCAGCGTGGAAACCTTGGTGACGATGCGCTTGCCCAACAGCAGGCTGATTTCATCGATCATCATCAACTGGCTTGGGTCGGCAATGGCGATGGCCAGGCGGCCGTCCTCGGTTTCCTCAAGAGGAACGAAGTTGTAACGGAACATCAGATGGACAGGAATTTTTTTGAAGAGATCGTGATGAAGCTGAAAATTGCGCAGGTCAACGAACTGGCAGCGATAGCGCCGCGCCACATCCTGCGCCCGGTCCAGATCATCGGACGGGGGCGTGGGGATCAGCGGGTTACCGTTGCCGCCATTCGCTACGACCGTGGTTGTTTTCTTCTCTGCCATTCCTGCCATTCCAAACCTGCCTACCCGGGCGCACGATTCCCCGCGCGCCTTAATGAATTCCGGACCCAAGAGAAAAGATCGGCAGATAGAGGGAAATCAACACGCCCCCTACGAAAACTGCCATCACAATCAGAATCACCGGTTCGATCAGCGCCATGGCGGCGCTGAGCGCCGTCTGGACGTCTTCTTCGTAGAATTCAGCCACTGAATTCAGCATCGCCGGCAAGGCACCGGTTGATTCGCCGACTTCAATCATCTCCACCGAAAGCTCGGGAAACATCTTCAATTGTTCCAGACTGCCGGCGAGGGTTTGCCCTTCCCGCACTCGCACGGCGGTTTCCATTACGCCGTTGTAAATCTTGCGGCTGCTCATGGATGCGCCCGCGGTTTCAAGCGACGGCACCAGCGGCAAGCCGCCGGCCAGCAGGGTGGAAAGCATGCGCGAAAAATTGGCGACTTGATACTTGAGCAGGATGTCGCCAAACACCGGCACCCGGAGCAAGGCGGAATCGATGGTGATTGCCCCGCGATCGGTGTTTTTCCACCGCCACAAAAGAAACACAGCCAGTACCAATCCGACCAGCACGAACGGCGCGTATTTTTGCGCCGACGTGCCTACCGCCAGCATAAATACCGTGATGGCGGGCAGGTCGGCATTAAGATTTTCAAAGAGCTTGGCAAATTGGGGCACTACGTAAGTGACCAAAAAAATCACCATCAAGACGACCATCGTCACCAGCAAGCTCGGGTAGACCATGGAAACCGCGAACTTTTTCTTGAAGGTGAGCGCCATCCGCTGGTAAGCGATATAGCGCGCCAGTACTTCTTCCATATTGCCGCTTTTCTCACCGGCCATCAGCGTGGTCGTGTAAATCTTCGGAAACGCGTTCTGGGCCGTGAACGCATCCGAGAGCAACTCGCCGCTTTTCACCCGCTCGCGCACATTCTGCAACAACGATTGCAGGTTCTTGTCTTTTTGCCGCTTGATGAGCAAATCCAGCCCATTCAGAATGGGCAGACCGGCCTTGATGAGGGTCAGAAACTGCTGGTTGAAGATGACAAACTGGCTTTGCCGGATCTTCTTCCGGCCGGGCATGGAGAATTTACCGCCGGAAAACAAGCCACGCGGTTTTACCCAGTAGACCAGGTAACCTTGTTGCGCAAACTTCTCCCGCACCTCCGACTCGGAGGTACCATGCTCAATCTGTTGCGCGAGGTTACCCTGCTCGTCGGCGACCTTTACCAGGAACTCAGCCATGTCGTCCTAACCCAACAGCCCGCCCACCTAAGTCTAGCATCCAAAAGCATTAATCCTGCGTCAATTCGCGGTGAATAAACTGCCTTCACGGTATCGCAGGTAACGCCGATCGATACTTAGCCAACAATTAGCAAACCACTACAGATCAATCGCTTACAGGATGACTCCAAATCTATTCCGCAAACTCTCCCTCAACCACTTCAGCATCGGGCGGAGGCACAAACTTGAAGCGCTGATCAGAGATATTGACGTTATCTTCCTGCCCGGTGAAACGGTACTCGGTGACGGCGCCGTCCTGTCCTTCTAGTGTGATGCGAACGATTCGGCTGTCTGGGGAGATCTCCAGCAAAACCTGGCTCACACGATCGGCCATGGCTTTGGGCACGCCTCGGAGAACAATGTCTCCGGGAGAAAGAGGCGGCACATCCGGGGCCACTGACAATCCCTGCAACTCTTTCTCCAACTGGGTCTTACCCAGCAGCAACGCCAGGGGAGAACGCAGGTCATCCAGATTCTTCATGGCGATCTTTCTGACTTGCCGGTCACCCGGAACGTAGAACCACGCGTCGTGCCCATCGCTTAAAAACAGCTTCTCTTTAGGAGAACGATATTCCCACCGCATCTTGCCGGGTTTTTTGAGCCAAAGTGTGCCCGATTCGGTGCGATCCATGCCGTTGCCACGATACGTCTCGGTGAAATCCGCCTGCAGGCTGCGCAGGTGGTTGTAGTGCTGGTCCACAGACTGCGCAAGGGCATGCACGTCGGGCAGCGAAGCAGCGGAAGCCAAAACCGCGCTGAGCACGACGCACAAAACCTGCAGAAGAGTGGAAGGCGATTTCACAGCTGCTGGATCAATTGTAACTTTATTCCACACCTGACATGGCACACTTGGGCGGCTCGTCGCCCCGGGCTTTCTCTGTGTTCTGGTACGCATGCTCAACTTGAGATCGAGCGATTTTGGGTCAGAAAATCGGTGACAATCCAGGCTGCTCCGGTTATCGCCAGGTTTTGCGTATTGCCAGCCCAATTGAACAGCTTATGCGGATCGGCAAACGGCGCCGGTAGCCATACCAGCAGTTGGAAACCAATGATCATCGCGGTGAGCAGTCGAGATGCTAACAGCGCCGAGCGCCCGGAAAGCAAGGCAATGGCAGCGAGCGCAAAGGCAATCGTGGTCGCTATCGCCCAGAACATTTGGCTGGGCGGAATCCACTTGGGAACGAAAGCCGCCGTTCCCGAGAGATAAAAGAGCTGCTCGAGCGTGAAGGAAATGACGCAGATTCCGAAACAAATGTAGCCGACCTGAGCGATTTTTGTGGATGGTTCCGGATCACTCCGGTTGACTGAGCCGTAAACAATCAGCGCGCCCGAGACCAGAGAAAACTGCTCGAAAAAGTTACCCCAGCGGTCATAAACCAGCGGTTCTGCGACTATGTACGGCACCCAGAGCAACGCAAAGGCAAGATAGAGCACAGCTAGCGCCAAAGCCCCGGCCCGCGCCGTTCTAGTCCATTGCATCGCCACGCCTCCAAAGAGCTCAAGCGCAACGGCGATGCAGAGAAAAACTCCGCGGTGAGGAACGTTGCCCAGCGGGCGGATCTGCTGCCAGGTATTAAAGTCATGCCAAACCAAGGTGATGACCGCAAAAGCGATGGCAGCCAATCCATATACGTGGCGTCCCAGATAGATTCTCATTTCTCAGATTCTAAATGCGCGGCCAATACGATCACCAGGAACCCGCAGCTCGCAAGCATCGGCCTCGATAAAACGGCCTACCCTGTTACAATTCCGCGATCTTGCCTGGGAGGAGACTCGCGTGAAACGTCCATCGCTCGGGGCGCTCCTTTTCGGGCTCATCCCCTACACCGCCGTTTGCTTTTCCGTTGGCTTATGGGACCGCGTTTATCCCAGAGTGCTCGGCCTGCCTTTTAATTTCTTCTGGCTGATCTCGTGGATGCTGCTTACGCCCCTTTGCATGTGGGGAGCGTATCGGCTGGAGACTAAGCGCGAATCAGGCTGCGATCACAAGAAAGGCGGCACTCGTTGAGTCCCGGAGTGATCGCGTTATCGGTAATTGCGGTCATTGTGCTGGCCGGCTCGTTTGCCGGATTTCTGGCGCGCTTTCACCACAAGATGGACCTTGAGCAATGGACCGTGGGTGGCCGGGGATTTGGGCTGGTGCTGGTGTGGCTGTTGATGGCTGGCGAGATCTACACCACATTCACCTTCCTTGGGGCCAGCGGCTGGGCTTATTCGAAAGGGGCCCCGGTCTTATACATCCTGGCCTATCAGCCCTTGAATTTTGTCATCTCGTTCTACATTCTTCCGCCGCTTTGGGAGGCCGGTCGAAAATGCGGGCTCCAGACGCAAGCCGATTTTTTTCAAGTGCGATACGGCAGCACCCATCTGGCGGCCTTTGTCGCTTTGATCGGGGTTTCATGTCTCATCCCATATTTGCAGGTGCAACTCACGGGCCTGGGGATCATCGTGGAAGTAGCGAGTTTCGGAGCCATTCATCGCACGCCCGCCATGATTGTGGGCTTTGGACTGGTGGCGGCGTTTGTATTCGTCAGCGGCATCCGCGGCGTTGCGTGGGCCAGCACCGTTAAAGATCTGTTGCTTTTGTGCGTTGCCTTATTTGTCGGCATCGCCGTGCCACGGATCTATTTCGGCGGCATCGGCCCTATGTTCTCGGCCCTGGTGCAGGCAAAACCCAATCATCTGGTGATGCCCGGGGCTACCAAAGACCTCGGGCATGCCTGGTTCATCTCAACGGTCCTGATGGTCTCATTGAGTTTTTACATGTGGCCGCAATTTTTCGCGGCCAGCTTCAGTGCGCACAGCGGAAAGACGTTGCGGCGGAATGCCGTCCTGATGCCTCTCTACAGCATCACCATGCCGCTGATGATTTTCGTAGGTCTGAGCGCCGTGCTGGTCTTGCCGGGGCTAAGCAACGGTGATCTTGCGGCGTTGACCATGGTGAGGAAGACTTTTCCGGCCTGGTTCCTGGGTCTGGTCGGTGGCGCGGGGGCTTTAACCGCGATGGTTCCGGCCGCCATTCAACTGCTGGCCGGAGCGATGTTGTATTCGAAGAACCTGTTCCGTCCGATTCTGGCGCCCGGGATGACGGAACCGCAGGTTGCGCGGGTGGCCAAGATCATGGTCGTTGTACTTACTCTGGGCGCTTTGTTTTTCGCCATTCGCAGCTCGGCAAGCCTGGTGTCGCTGCTGCTGCTGGGATTCGCTGGTGTCGCGCAACTCTTACCAGGGGTCGTCTTCGGACTTTTTTCCCGGCGCGTGACTACAGCGGGTGTTTTTGCCGGCATGGCGGCGGGCATTCTGCTTGCCGCACTGCTCATTCTGACTGGGCGTGATCCCTACCTGGGTTTGAATGCCGGCTTTGTGGCAATGTGTTTGAATTTCGTGGTTACCGTCGCCGTAAGCGCGATGACGCGGGTGCGCATCGCCGGATTCGATGAGCCTGTGCCTATGCTGGCTCCCTCAGAGTCTGGTGAAAGCGCGAGCTTGGCGTAGGCTTCGCGCTGAGTTCCGCTTCAGCCTGGCGATGAAGAGTAAATTGCGTATTGTTGCGTTCCACCCGACTCCTTAAGTAGCGGAGTTTCCGCAACCACATGCTCGAACAGCGGATTGTGATAAAGCACATAGACCGCGCGAGGATTTTCCTGCAGGGAATTTTCCAGATTGCGAATCACTTGCCGCAGTCCTGCTTCCGGCAAGGGATTAAATAGATAAAGCACAATCGGCTCAGGCGGGAAAATAAATTCGCCCGCATCGCCGCAGAGAGATTCGATCGCGAAGCACTTCTGTGAATCGCTCTTGTAACGGCGAATATTTTCGACCGCGACCGCATTCAAGGCAGGCAGCAGCTCAACTCCCACAATCCGCCGGAAGGGATAATCTGCCGCCAGCAATAGCGCCCGGCCTTTGCCTGAGCCGAGATCAATGAAAGTGAATTGGCCGAAATCAATTCTCAGGCTGGCCAACATTTCGTGAAACAGCGCCGGCTCGGTGGCCTGATAAGGCGAATAAAAAAGCCCGAGCAGGCGATCACGCCAGCCAACTGTTGCGCTCGTTGTATCGACGCGAAAATCCCAGTCGAAGTCCACGTCGCCATAGCGCCGGCGGCGGCCCGAGGGCAGGGAATCGAGCGTGAACTCCCACAGGAGTCTGATCAAGCCACAGAACGCGGAAAGCGTGCCACGTTCCGCACTCTCTAGTTTCCACCAGTCACGAAGCGCTGAGCGAAGTTGTGGAGGAAAAGAATGCGGAGATTTCAATCGCCAAGAACCTTCGTCATTTTCACCAGGTGGCAGGGCATTTTCGCGCGGGCGGAGGCGGGAAAAGCCTCGGTTCCGCTTTCCACGTAGCCGCGTGCGCCATAAAACGCTGGCAACTCTTTTCGCAGATTCACCACCGTCAAATCCATAAATCGACAGCCGGCGGCGCGAGCGCGATCTTCGGCGGCTTTCATCAGCCGCGTTCCCAGTCCCGAACGCTGGTTGGCGCGATCAACCGCCAGTAAGCCAAAATATCCGCGCTCTCCGCGTAGTTCGAGATAAACGCATCCAACTAACGCGCCGTCTTCCTCAACCAGCAGAAATTCGCCTTGTGCCATGCGCGTGCGCACGGCTTCGAGATCCACGCGGTCTTCATCGATGAAGAAACGCTCGGCGCGGAAGGCATTATTGATCAGGCGCATGACCGCTTCGGCATCTTGCGATCCTGCGACGCGAAACGGCGCTTCACCCATACGAAGGATTTTAATCGGAAGGCAGGAATTTCGGCGTCGCGGGTGGCTTGTAACCAGGAGGGGTTCCTCTCTCGATGAAAGGAAAATCGTCGGGCGAGACAACTTGTACGCGGCCGTCGGGAAGCAAGCGGTAGGGACGGCCCAGCGGATCGAGCGGCACGCCCCGCATGAAGCCGGCCGACTCCATTTGCGAAAAGCTGGAAGGGAACTGGCCGGTTTGATCTTTGTAACGCGCGGCGAGTCCTTCGAGCGTGGTGACGTCCTCATCTACCTGGAGCGCACGCAGGTGAGCGAGGGCATTGGCGCGGATGGCTTTGTCCTGGGTAGTCTGGTAAGCGGCGGTCCACATCAGGCGCGCGGTTTCAATGCTGCCCGCCTGCTCGGCCATTCGCCCCGCGAGCAGCTTGAGAAACGGATGGGCATTGGGCACGCGCGACCCCCTGGCGAAAGCGTTCGCCGCGCGGGCGTAGTCTTTCAGTTCGGTGTAGTAGATGAATCCCTCTTCGTAGTAGAGCTTCCAATCGTTGGGATTATGGCGAATGCCAAATTCCACTAGATCGATAGCGCGCTGTGGCTGTCCGGCGCCGTTGGGCGGCTTGGGAGCGAGAAAATTCGCGCCATACTGATAGGCCACAACCAGCTGGGGATCGAGCGTAGTGGTGATCTCGAGCAGCGGCGCCAGCAGATCAAAGTGCTCCGCGCCCTCGTGGTGCTTGCCGCCGAAATATTGCACCGCGCGCGTCCAGTAGATATCGGCCAGCAGCCCGCTGTAGCCCAGACTGAGCCGCTTCAGAACCTTGGGCGAGGAAATGTAAAGCACTTCTCCCAGCGTCGCGCCGGAGCGTAGTTGATCGACGCGTTGCAGGAAAAAGACCGATCCGGCCATACATGCGATTAGCAGCAGGACAAAGAAAATCGCGTTCCAACGCCGGGAGCTCATTTCAAGTTCCGGCGCTGGAATACCAGCACCGCCCCACACAAAACCATGGTCGCGTAAAGCAGCGCGTAGGCGGTGTTGTAGAAAATGAGATGCCCGGCCACAGGCTGCTCGTGGGCCACCGATGTGATGACGTTCAAGGCGGAAAAATTCGGCACCAGGTACGCGGCGCCCGTTGCCAGCCAGCTCGTGACTCCATGTGTCATTCCAGCGAAGCCGCGCAAGTCTTCGGAGAAACTGCCGATCACGAACAGCGAAAAAGCGAAGACCGCAGAAAGCAGAGGGGAAGAGAACGAGGAAAAAAGCAATGCCAGCGAAGTGAGAATGACGAATTGCAGGACGATGAAATAGAGCGCGACCAGGATCCATCCGTCGGCTTTTTGAAAGTGCCGCGAAACATAGAGCACAGCCGCGAACACGCCGATGGCCATAAAAAACGTATTCACCGCCAGCGTTCCCGCGAGGCCGAAAAATTTGCCGACGATGAACTCCCATCTGCGCACTGGCCGCGAAAGCACGGTATATAGCGTGCGCTTTTCGATTTCTTTTGAAACCAGCCCGATGCCGACAAAAATCGCGATAATCACCCCGAACAGAGAAACCGCGGTCAGGCCAAGATTCACCACCACCAGCCGCTCGATATCGATTGAAATTTGCCCCACCAGAATCGCCGCGCCCGACATCAGCACCGCGAATGCGATCAGGTTGTAGAGCACGCGGTCGCGGACCGCTTCGCGGAAGGTGTTGGCTGCGATCCAGCGGATGCGGCTGGTCACGATCGCACTCCCACCGACGTCGCGTTCGCCTCGGTTGGCTTCAATCTCTGAATGTAATAGTCTTCGAGCGACGAGCGTACCGGGGTCAGAGAAATCAGCCGCAGGCGCTCGCGCCGCAAGGCTTCGATGGCCGCTTCCTGATTGGCTTCAGAAACCAGCCCGCGCACTGTATCGCCCCTGACGTGGCATTCCGCTCCCAACGCCGCCAGCGACGCCGGAATCATGGTGCCCTGCCAGATCAATTCAACTCTGCCGTGAACGCTCGCCGTCAACTCCGCCACCGCGCCCACGCCGCGCAACTCCCCCTGGTGAATCACCGCCACGCGGTCACACAACGCTTCGGCGTCAGAAAGAATGTGCGTGCTGAAAAAAACCGTTTTACCATCCTGCTTCAATTGCTCCATCAGATCGCGGACTTCGCGGCGGCCCATGGGATCGAGCCCCGACATTGGCTCATCCAGAAAAATAACTTCCGGATCATGCAAAATCGCCTGCGCGATTCCCACCCGCTGCAACATGCCTTTGGAAAACTTCCTCAATTGCACTCTACCAGCGTCTTTCAGCCCTACGCGGTCCAGCATTTCCGGAATTTTGCGCGAACGCTCTTTCGCCGCCATTCCCGAAAGCTGGCCGTAATAGTCGAGCAGTTCGCGGGCGGTGAGATAGTCATAAAAATATGGCTGCTCCGGCAGGAATCCGATTTTCGCCTTCATCCCCGGATCGTCGATTTCCCTGCCCAGTATCCGCGCCGTGCCGGCAGTAGGGAACACCAATCCCATTAGCAGCTTGAGCGTGGTGGTTTTGCCGGCCCCATTGGGCCCGAGAAAGCCGAACACTTCCCCTTGTTCCACCGAGAGATGGAGTGGCTTCAACGCCAGCTTCTTCTGCTTGAGCCAGAAGCCAACGTGATAGGTCTTTTCCAGGCCCAGGATTTCGATTGCCGCCATAGGAAAGCGTTCAGGAGTGATCTTCCAGAAAATTATATGCAAATTGACCAGTGCGGAGAGGTAGCAACGGGAGGAACGGCGGTTACGAAAGTAAAAGGACGGCCGTTTTTCCTTTCGTTTCCCAAGGATTCTCCCGGTTTTTCCACAGGAGGGATGTGTATTCTGTGCTCATCTAAGGGTCGCGCCAGCCAAGCAGTACGGGACATCGAGACGACCAATCATTTCTGGTTCCTCTATGGCTGGAGCAGTAAAAACGTGGTCCGTTCCTAACCGAGATTTCTCTCCTCCTGAAGCGACGGAACCGGCTCCAGCGGCTGTCCCGCCTGACCCGGAGGTTCTCTTTGCAGAATTGCGGGCGGTTCTGGCTGCTGCTCCTTGCGACCCTCAGGTGATTCTGGCTACCGTAGCCCGCGCTGCGCAGTCGATGACCGGTTGCAGCGGAGCGGCCATCGCCATGCGACGCGACAGAGATGTCGT
>Ga0335081_10003361_pt1 | contig 25195 bp, 21 predicted proteins | sample Lox_Sample_35_FD_206713 | JGI IMG/M metagenome (GOLD analysis project Ga0335081, IMG submission 206713) | Soil microbial communities from Loxahatchee National Wildlife Refuge, Florida, United States - Lox_Sample_3.5 | ecosystem: Environmental > Terrestrial > Soil > Wetlands | place: USA...
CGGTGTCGGCACTGGACGTCAGCGTGGGCGCGCAGATTGTCAATCTGCTGAAGCGGCTACAGCGCGAGTTCCAGCTGACCTATCTGTTCATCTCGCACTCCATGCCGATCGTGCGCTACCTGGCCGATCGCATTGCCGTGATGCAGCGCGGCGAGCTGGTGGAAGTGGGATCGACCGAGCAGATCACAACCGCTCCGGCACATCCCTACACGCGTACGCTGCTGGAAGCGACGCCGGAGATGGAGTTAGGGGTAAGGGAATAGGGGTCAGTGGACCGTGGATGGGGTCGGGCTCTCCACACAGAGGTCCGGACGGGACGAGAGACAGTTCTTCGCCAATACGCCCCATCGCGAGCAGCAACTACTTCGCCGCGAACGCCAACTGCTTCGCCGGCTCCGCCATATCGTCGTGAAAGTTCGCGCCTTCCAGTCGCAGCAGGAACGCCTTCACTGGCAAGCCGCCGCCGTAGCCGCCAAGATAGCGCCCCGACGCCAGCACGCGATGGCACGGCACGATGATCGCGATGGGATTGTAGTGATTGGCCTGGCCAACGGCGCGGAAGCCGTTGGGATTGCCGACGGCGCGCGCGATCTCGGCGTAGGAGCGCGTTTCACCGTAGGGGATCCGCAGCAGTTCACGCCAGCAACGCTTGCGAAACTGCGTCCCGCGCAAATCGAGGGCGAGATCGAAGCGGCGGCGCTTGCCGGCAAAGTACTCTTCCAGTTGCCTGCGGACCGGACGCGTACGCTTCTGCGATTCTTTCCACGCTACCGGCTCTCCGGCGATCTGTTGCGGCAGGCCGCGATCGAACTCCAGAACCACCAGAGCGGAATCGGATACGCCGATCAGCAGCGGACCGGCGGGCGAAGTCATGCGCGAATAGAAGAGCGTTTCCATGTGAGGTCCAATCGTTTGACGCGTCAACGGAGCGAAGGCTTCACCCTTTGTGCCGCCGGCTGAAGCCGGCTCCGGCGAGAAACAAACAGCCCGACAACTAGAACGCTCCGCCGCCGCCGCCACCGAAGCCGCCGCCGCTGAAGCCTCCACCACCTCCGCCACCCCAGCCTGAGCCGGTGCTGCTGGAGCGCGGGGCTGCGACAAAGGCCTGATGCGCGTCCATCGCCATGGCGTGCATCGAGCTGGCAAAGAAGATCGGATTGAATCCCACGTACGGCGTGGGGCCAACATACCAGTTGGGCGGGTTCTGCACGATGCCTTCGAACGCCTTGGCCCAGCGGTTCTCGATGCCCAGCGCCATGGCATACGGCAGGATCTTCTCGAAGGTGTCGGGCGGCATGCGCTTCAGCCGGTCGGCATCGACGCGGGTGATGAACTCCTGCAATCCCAGAATCTCGATTTTAGTGCGCACGCCCTTCAGCGACTTCGCGGTCATGATGCGGGCGAAGAGGATAACCACAATGAGCGCGATCACTCCCGCGGCAATCAGCATGGGGGGCGAATCCAGAACGTTGGCCCAGCCGAAAATCTGCGCCAGCACGAAGGGAATCGCGGTGAAGAAGACTCCGGCCAGCACATAGGCGTGCGCCGAGTCGGGATCGACCGTGTACATGCCTTTGCCCCGCAGCTGGGCAAGGATGTCTTCCTTGATGGTGGGGATGGCGACATAAAACTGGTTGCGCAGGTCGGAGAGACGAATCTGCGTCGCGCCGCCCCCGAACAGGTGGTTCAGCATCACGCGCTCGTGCGGCTCCAGTGCGCTCCACTCCGATTGCGGCTTCAGCGAATGGAAGATGTAGTCGCGATGCGAAAAGAGAAGCTGCTTCGATTCCGTCTCCTCGATCTTGAGATGGCCTTTCACGGCAAGATCGACCAGCGTGGCGGTGATGTCGCGGGGGTGGACGGTGTCGCCCAGCAGGGTGCCGACCTCAGCCGGCGTCATGCCCTGCGGCGGCTCGTACATCGGCGCGACGGAGGTGTCGGGCTTGGGGTCGCGGCCCTTGGTCCACCAGAAGAAGAACATCACGATCAGCGCCCACAGCGGCAGCAGCACGACCACGTTGCTGCGCAGAAACCAGATGGCAAAGGTCAGCTTGCTGGGCTCGGTGAGCACGCCCTTGCTGATGTAGACGTCGGCGGTCAGGCCCTCGCGCATCGACAGGGGATCGTTGGTCTGCGCTTTGACGACATTGCCATTGACGGTGACGGTCGCGTCCTGCTGGTCGGAGCCGTAAAGGCCGGTGAACGCCTGGGCGCGCAGGTTGCCGCCGGCCTGCGCCGGAAAAAGAATGATGGCCATGGCGTTGTCGATGGGCACCGGCCAATCGTTGCCGGTCACGTTCCAGTAGAGCTCATCATGATCGTCGAACCAGCGCACGCCGTTCTTCACGGCGTAGGTGATCTCGACGACCTTGGTGGTATCGACGGCGTCGGGGATGTAGATCTTCAGATGACGAAAATCGCCGTTAACGCTGGACTCGTACTTCAGCTTGTTGCCCTGGCCGTCGGTCACGCCGGTGACGCTGAGGAAGAGGGTGTAGTTCGAGCCGTGCGGGCCGGGATACTGGATGGGAATGTCGCGATAGATGCCGTGGTACGTGCCTTCAAAAGCGCAGACAATGTTCTCGCGCACGACCATGGTACCGTCCTGCGCCACGACCAGGCTGCTGCTGAAGTGGGTAATGCGCCAGTCGCGGGAGTAGGCGGGGAATGCGACCGCGAGGACAAGGATGACGAGGACGAATCGGCGCTTCATCGTAGGTCTGCTTCGTAACAGGGCATGACTTCAGTCATGCCGTCACTGCATTCTCAAAGCGGGCTTCAGCCCCTGCCGACCGCGGATTCGCAGGGGCTTAAGAGACTGTGTCGCGACCGGTGTCGCCGCTACGCGGCTCGCAATCTTTTCCCACTTTTCCCGGGGCTTGCGCCCCGGGCTCACTGCGCTGCCGCCGCTACGCGGCTGGTTCGGCCGAACCGCAGCGCTTTTGTTCCGCCGCCAAAATTCCTTCTGCAGTCGCGACACAGTCTCTGAAGCCCTAATCCGCAGTCGTGCCCTGATACGAACCCACGAACCATGAAAGTTTCTACTCGCTAGCCGCCAAATGCTAACGGCTGCTTTCAGAATTTCACCGCCACCGGCTCGCGCTGCGATGGCTCGGTGATGTCGAAGAACTGCCGCGCCTGGAAGTTGAACATCCCCGCAACAATGTTGCTGGGGAAGCTCTGGATCTTGGTATTGAAATCGCGCACCACCGCGTTGTAGTAGCGGCGCGCGTTCTGGATGGTGTCCTCCAGCCCACTCAGCGAGCCCTGCAGCGACTGGAATTGCTCCGACGCGCGTAGTTGCGGATAGGCTTCTGCCACCGCCAGCAATCCGCGCAACGCATAGGTCAGCTGGCCTTCGGCCTCGCTCTTCTCTGCCGGAGTGGTCGCCGCCATGGCCGCGCTGCGGAACTTAGCAACGTTCTCGAAGGTCCCTTTCTCGTGCGCGGCATAGCCTTTCACGGTTTCGACGAGGTTGGGGATCAGGTCGTAGCGGCGCTTGAGCTGCACATCGATGTCGGCCCAGGCGTTCTCGGCCCGCACCCGCAGTTGCACCAGGCTGTTGTAAATGCCGATCAGCGTGATGCCAATAACCAGCAGTAAAACGACGACGATAATGCTGACGATCATCCGGCTCCTCCGTGCGGTGAGGACAAACAGGCGCCCGAGCGGAAGGTATCACAGGCTGGAAGCCGTAAGCAACGCGGGATGGCCTGGCAACACTAACCGCGAGCGCCGCCGCGCAATTGTTGACTGGGCTGGTGATGATCCGGGAATTTACCGCCAGGTCAGCGAATGCTCAGGGCCGGTCAGCTATGGGGTGAGTTCCCACACCGTTCCGCCGCCATAGCGCCCGCCATAAGACGTCATGCCGTACAGATTGCCGCTGCTGTCCATCAGCAGATTGCCCTTGGGCTCGCTACCACCCTCATCGACCATGAACTCGTGCACGGAGCTGTATACCCACCCGCCATCCTGCGGGGTCAATTTGAATATCGAACCCTGGTTGTATGCGCCATTGAGTTGCGTCGTGCCGTAGAGGTTCCCGGCAGGATCGAGCAATAGTTTGCCTGCCGGTCCGTCGCCCGAACCACCGGAGAGCGCATAAATGATATTAAAGTTACGGCCGCCGCTTACCGGCGAGAGTTCGAAGACAGTTCCGCCTCCATTGGGTCCGCCGTCCGAGGTGGTTCCGTACAGGTTGCCCGCAGCATCTATGGTGAGTCCGGCGCGGGGCCAGCCTCCGTCGACGGCGGGGACGAAGGCGTGTAGCACCTGATAGTTCCATCCTCCCGCCGAGGGCGATAGCTCAAACACCACGCCGCAGAAGCACAGACCGCCGCCTTGAGCGTTGGTTCCATAGAGATTGCCATCCCCATCCATGACGAGCTCACCCCATGGCTGCCCACCATCGGGCCCGTCGCCGAAGGCGTACAACGTGGTTAAAATCCACTGACCGCCATTTTGGGTGAGCTGGAAAATCGTGCCGGCGCCACGTGGGCCCGCGTTCGACGTGGTGCCATAAATATTACCGGCGTGGTCGAAAATGAATTTCCCGAGCGGAGATTGGCCGTCCGGTCCCGAAAAGCGGTAAATCACCGTTCGGGAATCCGGACTGAACACGTTGCGCGGAATCTCGGCAGGAGGCGTCAAACGAAAAATTGTGCCGCAACCATTTCCGCCGCAGCCGATCCCGCCTGCTCCTGTTGTCCCGTAGATCGCGGCGTCCGGGCCAAAGGTCACCCCGGCATACGGGTAATAGCCATCCTCGTCGTGGCCGAACTCGGTCAATGAGCTCAGGATCCAACTGGAATGCACTTTACTCAGTTTGAACCCGACGCCGTAGGCGTAATATCCTATGCCGCCCTTCGCGGTTGTACCGTACAGGTTCCCACGACTGTCCATGACAGGACCGTCTTGCGGCTGGTAGCCATCCGGACCTCCGCTGAACTCATGCAGAACAGTGAAGGTTTGTGATTGGGCTGGAGTTACAGCCGAGGCCGTCAGCAGCAGTAGCATCGCGGCGCAATGCATGAAGGACAAAGGGTGGAAAGCCCGGCATTTCGCGGCGTGCAGTGAATGCGACATCGGTCACCTCCACTCGAGCGGGAACATTCTACCTCAGCCTTTCCCAGGCGGATGCATGCATGGCTGCTGTGAAGCCGGCTCCGCAACGGAGCTCCGCAAGGGGCGTAGAATACAGGGGTTGGCCCTGCCGCCGCATCCCGCGGCGCGGTCTGGCATCTATTTATTGTCATCGTAAAATTTCCCACCCTGCGAGGAACCTTCTTATGGCAACAACTATGACTCCCGCGCGCGAAGGCACGCGCGAACGGGCGACCATTTTGCACGCTCCCATCCCCGACACCTTCAAGAACGAACCCTCCATCGACTGGACGAATCCCGACAACACGCGCCGCATGCGCGTGGCGATCGAGAAGGTCCGCAACGAGCTGGGCCGCGAGTACGACCTGGTCATCGGCGGCCGTCGCGTGAAGACGGAAGAGAAATCGCAGTCGCTGAATCCCGCCAAGCCGTCGGAGGTGGTCGGCATCTTCTCGACCGCGGGCGCTGCCGAAGTCGAGCCTGCCGTGCAGGCCGCGCTGAAGGCCTTCGAGAGCTGGAAGTACACCTCGTGGGAGGAGCGCACCAACCTGCTCTTCCGCGTCAGCCACCTGCTGCGCGAGCGCAAGTTCGAGCTGATGGCGTGGATGGTCTTCGAGGTCGGCAAGAACTGGCCGGAGGCCGACGGCGACATCGCCGAACTCATCGACTTCACCGATTTCTACGCGCTGGAGGCACAGCGCATGTCGAAGGCCGAGACGCCGGTGCAGCTGCCGGGCGAGCGCGACTGGCTGCGCTACATCCCGCTTGGCGTCGGCGCCGTGATTCCGCCGTGGAACTTCCCCGGCGCGATTATGGGCGGCATGACGCTGGCCTCGATCGTCTGCGGTAACACCGTCATCCTGAAGCCGTCGGGCGACTCGCCGACGATCGCGGCGAAGTTCTTCGAGATCCTGGAAGAAGCCGGGCTGCCGGAAGGTGTGGTGAATTTCTGTCCCGGCCACGGCGTCGGCTTCGGCAACGCGGTCGTCGAGCATCCCAAGACGCGCTACATCGCCTTCACCGGATCGAAGGAAGTCGGCCTGCACATCAATCAGCGAGCCGCGGTGCAACAGCCGGGCCAGCGTTGGATTAAGCGGACGGTTCTGGAGATGGGCGGCAAGGACTCGATCGTGGTCGACGCCGATGCCGACCTGGATGCGGCGGTTGAGGGGGTGGCCAGTTCGGCCTTTGGCTTCAGCGGGCAGAAGTGCTCGGCGTGCTCGCGCGCGATCATCGACGAGCGCGTCTATGACAAGTTCCTGCAGCGGCTGAAGGAGCGCGTGGAGAAGATCACGGTCGGCGATCCCACGCTGAACCCGAACATGGGACCCGTGGTCAACGAGAAGTCGATGAAGACGATCCTGGGCTACATCCAGAAAGGCGTTGCCGAGGGTGGCCGGCTGATTACCGGCGGAGAGCGGGTTGGGGATGAGGGCTACTTCATTCAGCCGACCGTGATCGCCGATGTCGATCCCATGGCGACCATCTCGCAGGAGGAAATTTTTGGGCCGGTGCTGGCGGTGATCAAGTCGCGGAATTTCGAGCATGGCTTGCAGATCGCCAACAACACCGAGTTCGGCTTGACCGGCTCGGTGTACACCACGTCGGATGACAAGATCGAGGCAGCGAAGCAGCAGTTCCACGTCGGCAACCTGTACATCAACCGCAAGTGTACGGGAGCGATGGTGGGCGCGCATCCCTTCGGCGGCTTCAATATGTCGGGCACCGACTCCAAGGCCGGCGGCCCGGATTATCTCCTGCTGTTCACGCAGGCGAAGTCGATCGGAGAGAAGATTACGAAGTAGTGGTCAGTGGCTAGTGGTCAGCGGGCTAGAACCAAGGCCGGGGCGATTGCTCCGGCCTTTTTGTATGCGATGCGCTCAAATCCAATCGAGCACCGACTTAGAGAGGTCGGTCCTCGGTGAGTTCTTTGAGCTTGCGTTTCCAGAATTCGAAATCCTGCACTGGTTTATGAAGCTCCCCGCGACAGTGAATCCGATCCTTAGCCTTTCTCCAGATCTCGCTGGCATCGGTTTTTGGATCCTGTCTCCTCGACACACCATTGATGTAGTCTCGGATGCAGAAGGACTCTTCCACCCAAGAGAAATGGACCCAATGTCCACTGCCGGAGACGAGCGGCGGTTCGAGCCAAAGGAGATATCGGCCTCTCCCTGCCGGCAGCTTGTCTGCTGAGTGTTCAGTCCGCATTGGTTTCCAACTGCCCGCGTCTGAGATGGAATTTTGAGACATCTCTCTCCAACCTGACATATAAAGCCTCCTTAATACCTCTTGCTCACAAGTTATTGTGTTTCGGCATTTTCAGTATTACATACAATCAAAAACATGTCAAATGAAATTTTAGAATTTTTGAAAATTCGACTCAGCGCTAAGATCTCGTGCTTATTAAGGTTTCATCGTCGTGGCTAAGTTCCGCTATATTAGGGGCTTCAACGCATGCCTACCGAAGTCACGCGCGCGCCGAGCACGTCGTCCGGCCCCACCACGTCGCTGATCTACGACGACTGGTATCCGGCGATCCGTGCCTCGGAGATTCACGGCAAGCAAATGGCCAAGGCCACGCTGCTCGGCATTCCGCTGGTGCTGGGGCGCACCACGGACGGCCGCTACTTCGCTATGCGCGATACCTGCCCACACCGCGGCATTCCGCTCTCCTACGGATGGTTCGACGGCGAGCAGGTCACCTGCAAATATCACGGCTGGGGATTTGAGCCGGTGTCGGGCCAGTGCCGCGAGATTCCATCGTTGACCGCGAGAGATTCGCTCGACCCCGGCAAAATCTACGCCACGGCATTTCCCTGCGAAGAGCGCGACGGCCATGTCTGGGTCTATGTCCCACAGAGTGGGAGAGGAAGAATATCCCGCCCGGACAAAGAAGCAGGTCCCTCGACTGCGCTTCGCTCCGCTCGGGATGACAACCGCGAAAACAGATCTGACGGTCTGCCACCCGTGCCCGAAGTCCCGAAGTTCAGCCGGCGCTATCACTCCGCCTATCTCACGGCTGATCTGCCATGCAACATCGATCATGGCATCATCGGGCTGATGGATCCGGCGCACGGGCCATTCGTGCATCAGGCGTGGTGGTGGCGATCGCGCGCCAGCATCCACGAAAAGGAAAAACACTTCGAGCCCATCGACAGCGGCTTTCGCATGACCGCGCACCAGCCCTCGGCCAACAGCGCGCCCTACAAGCTGCTCGGCGTTTACGGCGAGCCGATCACCACCACCATTGACTTCGTGCTGCCCAACCGCCGCTACGAGATCATCCGCGCCGGCGACAAATGGTTCGCCAGCCTGACCACGGTGACGCCCACCATTGACAATCACTGCCGCATCGATGTCTGCGCCGCGTGGAATGTCTTCCTCAACGTGCCGTTCCTTACGCCCATCGCGAAGTTCTTTGGGCGGCGCTTCGTGCGCCAGGACCAGCTCACCATGATCCAGCAGGCCGAGGGTCTGAAGTACAATCCCAGCCTCATGCTGATCGACGACGCCGACCGGCCGGCGAAGTGGTACTTCGCGCTTAAAGAGGCGCGGCTGGAATCGCAAGCTACGGGCGCGCCGATGCGGCATCCGATGGATGGGCCGGTTACGCTGCACTGGAGAAGCTAGCCTGGGTAGTGCGGCGCTTCAGCGCCGCGTAATAAGGTGGACACAAGAGTTCACGAGGCAGCGGACATCGACAATGTCCGCTGCCTCGCGTACAAACATGGGATCGGCACCAACGCGGGCCTCAAGGCCCGCACTACCCAAACCCGCTGGTCGGATTTATTGTGAAGGCTCCTGTTCAACTCTCCTGGAAGCTACGCTCGCACCTGCGGCTGTTCGGCATCGCGCTGCTGCTGGGCGCGGCGGTCGGCATCTTCGTTCTCTATCCCGCCAACGAGTTCGTCTACTTCCAGGAGTACCAGCCCTCAGCTGACACATCGGCGCTCGCCTTCACCGCCAGCCAGATGCGCCGGTCGCTGCACGGTCAGACTCCGCGGAAGACGATCTTCTACGCCATCGTCGGCATCCTCCTGAGCATCGGCGGCGCCGGCCTCTACTCCAGCATGCAGCGGCGCTCAGAGCGTATCGAGCAGCTCAGCGCGGCGCTGGAGAGCGACCTGAGCACGCTGATCGGGCGCGGCGAAAGCGCGACCCTGGAATTCAAGTCGTCGTTCCGCTGGGACCTGCGCGAGAACAAAGTCAATCGCGCGCTGGAAGGCGTGATCCTGAAGACGGTGGCCGGCTACATGAATAGCAGCGGCGGCACATTGCTGATCGGGGTAGGTGACGACGGTGCGATCCTCGGCCTCGAGCGCGACTACAAGACGCTGAAGAAGCAGGACCGCGACGGCTTTGAGCAGGCGCTGATGACCGCGGTCGCGGCCAAGCTTGGCGCCGACGCCTGTCATTGCGTGCAGATTGTTTTTCACGCGCTGGACAGCAAAGAGGTTTGCCGGGTGATGGTCGCGCCCATGGACCGGCCGGTGTACGTGAAGGACGGCGACACGCCCAAGCTCTACGTGCGCACCGGCGTGCTTACGCGCGAGCTGAACGTGCAGGAAGCCGTGGACTACACCTCTGCGCGCTGGCCACGATAGAAAAGCTTTTTCAACCACAGAGGCACCCGAGCTTTCCCGGCCGGCGCTTGGCAATGCTCCCTTTTTTCTGGAACAACAATCCCGTCCCGCGGTGTCTGTATAAAACACAGCGCAGGAGGGCTGACAGCATGTTCGAGGACAGCCTGCTGGAATCGAGTGGAGCTCTCGCTCGACGCAATCCTTGGACCACGGCCGCTTCGTTCGCGGCCCAACTCCTCGCCGCCGTGATGCTGGTGCTGCTCTCGCTGATCTACACGGAGACACTGCCCACGCAGCGGCTGGCGAGTATGCTGGAGGCTCCCGCGCCGCCGCAAGCCCCTGCGCCCGTCGAGCATGTCGTCGCGCGAGCTGCCGGGAGCAGCACGGCAAGCGAACTCGACCACAACGTTCTGCGTCTGCCGGCGCGCATTCCCAGCAAGATCGCTATGGTCCAGGATGAAGGGCCGGCGCCGCTGAACGCAACCGGCGTTGTTGGCGACAGGCCGGGCGGTGTTTCGAACGGCACCTGGAACGGCGTGATGGATGTGATCGGCAGCGGTGCGCCGGTTGTCCCGAGAACTACGCCGGCGAAGGTGCGCGTCTCGTCGGGTGTGGCGCAGGGACTGCTGCTGCGCCAGGTGAAGCCGCAATATCCGCCGCTGGCGGCGCAGGCGCGGATCGAGGGAACCGTCGTCTTGCAGGCCACCATCGGCAAAGACGGCACGGTGCAGGAGCTGCGCCTCGTCAGCGGCCATCCCATGCTGACCGCAGCGGCCATTGACGCGGTGAAGCAGTGGCTCTACAAACCGTTTTATCTGAACGGCGAGGCCGTCGTCGTGGAAACGCAGGTCAACGTCATCTTCACGCTGGCGAAGTGAACGAGGAGCTTTTCGCCACCGAGACACATAGGCACAGAGAAACCCACGGTTAAATATAAGAATCGCCATATCGGGTTCCTTCCTTCGTAGGTTTTTTCTTTAATTTCCTCTGTGTCTCTGGGTCTGTATGGTGAAATCTTGCCTGCGTGAGTTGCGACGGGCCGCCGCTCTATGCGAAATTGGAGACTCGGGGCGGATGCTCCGAAGCGATGGCGCTGCGCGGGCAACTCGTTTCTCGGGCCGGCATCGCATTTGAGTAAGAGGAGTTAAACTGGTGCGGCAAGAGCTGCGCCTTCAACATGGCTAAGAAGGTCAAGACGATATCGTTTGAAGATGCGGTGAGCTGGTTTCGCTCGCACGGCTTCGACGTGCTGGAGGCTCCGGGTGCGGGCGGCCGCGTGTTTCTGAAGAAGTACCAGGTTTCGGCGGCGATCGAGCGCGCCGAGGACGGCAGCGTGAAGATCTTCGCCTATCCCGGATGCCTGATCAACGGCGAAATCTCCAAGCTGGTGGACCAGGGCTATCAGAAAGTTCTGAAGACCAGCAAAGGTCTCCATCCCGCGACGGCCGATCACCTGAAGGCGCTGCACGATTTTTCCGAAGAGCTGAAGGAAGGCATCGGCTCCGTCAGCCTGTACAACGAAGGGCTGGGCACGGTGAGCGAATCGTACATGTACGATCGCGTGCGCGATCGCGACCTGCCGCAGGCGGAACGTCCCAAGCGTCCGTGGCAACGAGCAGCTCTGGCCAAACGGCGCGCGTAGCGTGCCGCCCCTGATGGGTTTCCCAAAATCCTGAAGTGCGCCAACCAATCGGTGCGGGCGATGAGCGAGCTTTTCCGCCGGGTTGTAAGGCGGGACGCAAATATAGTCTGCGTCCTCCTGCAAACCTCCTCCGGCAATTCGATATCCAACTGCATAGGTACGGCTAAGGGAGGCTGTACTGCAGGTTCATGACCCGGAGGAGCAAACGATTTTATGAAACGAGCTGGAATTTTGTTGGCTGCGTTGATGTTCGGCGCGGCGATGATGTGGGCCCAAAGCGCAACTGCAACCACCGCTACTACCTCGGACAACGTCACGGCACAACAGACACAGGCCGATCAGCACAAAGACGCTGCGGCGCAAGACGCGAATGAGGCAAGCCAGGAAAAGACGGCCGCGAAGAATGCCGGCAGTTCCGCCGACGAAGAGCACGACAAGGTTCTGGCCCGGCTGGACGATTCGTCCAAGATTTTGAACGAACTGCTGGCGGCGCCGGACAAGGGCATTCCGGAAGGGGTTTACAAGAGCGCCAAGTGCGTTGCCATCGTGCCCTCGATGGTGAAAGGCGGATTTGTCTTCGGCGCTGAGCATGGGCGCGGAGTGGCTACCTGCCGCACCGCCAACGAGGGCTGGAGCGCGCCGGCGATGTTCGTGATTACCGGCGGCAGTTGGGGCTTGCAGATCGGCGTGCAGGCGGCTGATCTGGTGATGCTGATTATGAACGATCAGGGAATGAAAGACCTGCTGAGTTCGAAATTCAAGCTGGGCGCCAATGGTAGCGTTTCCGCGGGCCCAGTCGGCCGCGACGCCAGCGCCTCCACCGATTGGAAGATGAAAGCAGAGGTCCTGGCTTATTCCCGCTCGCGAGGACTGTTTGCCGGACTGACCCTGAACGGTGCGGTCATCAAGCAGGACGACGACGCTACGCGCGCGCTTTACGGCCGGATGGTAGGATTCCGTCCGGCGCTGACCGGGCAGGTGACACCGCCGGCAGCGGCGGAGCAGTTCCTGGCTACGGTGCGCGAAGGTAAGGGCGAAGCAACGGCGTCTGCTCACTAGCGAGGTTGCAGTGGGTGGAGCACGCCTTCGGGCGTGTCCTCTGCCCGGAATGTGCGGGCCGCACTCTAACGGGAACTCTGATTAAGTCACGGCGAGGTCCCTCAGCGGCTAAAGCCGCATTGACTTGGCAACTTTTACGGACGGCCTGAAAAGGCCGTCCCCTTCGAGGGACCAGACTTAATCAGAGTTGCCCTAAGGGTGAAGGACGGTTCGAGCGCCAAGGCGGCGGGCTTCGGCTCGCCGCATTTTTCTTGGCGGCAAGAGTTCGCTACACTGGCGCGCGCGGAGGTAGTGCCGATGCGTGTGCTAACGATTGCCGTGGTGATCCTGATGGCGAGCGGGGTGGGGTTGGCTGAGAATGTTGACGCGGCGGTGCGGGCGGTTTTGCAGGCGCAAGTGGAGGCGTGGAACCATCATGATCTGGCGGGCTTCATGGCGGGATATTGGAATTCGCCCGAGCTGACCTTTTTCTCCGGCGCGACCGAGACCCACGGCTGGCAACCGACGCTGGAGCGCTACCGCAATCGCTATCAGGCGGAGGGGCGAGCCATGGGCACGCTCTCGTTTAGCGAATCTGCAAGTGGAGGCGCTGGGCAAACAGGCGGCGCTGGTTCGGGGCAAGTTCCAGCTGGTGATGCCGGATGGCAAGCAGCCGCGCGGAGTGTTTACCCTGATCTTCCGCAAGTTTTCCGACGGGTGGAAGATTGTGCACGACCACACCTGCTCGGAGTGAAGGAGGGTTCCTCCCACCCTTTCCGCCAACGGAAGGCGGAAAGGATGGGGCACCCGGCTCGTCTCTACATCCAATTGGTGATTGCTGCCCCTAGGCCGGGGTGTAGAATTCAGTTGTCTCCCAATCGGGCATTCCCCCCGCGCGGCGAGGCCAGATCAGGCGGTATCCGCTAGGCGGAACTGCACTGGAGGACATCGTGAGCATCACCACTGGCGACTTCCGCGCCAAAATCACAGCTTCTACTCTTCTCGAAAAAAAACAGCGGCAGGAGCTCATCACCTGCCTTACCGCGTATGACTACGCCAGCGCGCGCCTGGTGGACGAGGCCGGCATCGACATGGTGCTGGTGGGCGATTCGCTCGGCATGGTGATGCTGGGCTACGAAAACACTCTGCCCGTCACCATGCAGGAGATGCTGCACCACACGCGCGCCGTGCGGCGGGGCGTGAAGCGCGCCTTCCTGGTAGCGGACATGCCATTCGCGTCGTACCACGTGAGCCAGCGCGAGTCGCTGCGCAACGCTGCGCGCTTCATCAAGGACGCCGGAGCCGAAGCGGTGAAGATCGAGGGCGGCGAGAAGCGCGCGCGCCTGGTGGAGCGGATGGTGGATGCGGAGATTCCCGTCGTCGGCCACATCGGGCTGACGCCGCAGTCGCTGCACGCCATGGGCGGCTACAAGGTGCAGGGCAAGACGCTTGCCGCGGTGGAGCAGCTAGTGCATGACGCGCTGGCGCTGGAGCGTGCGGGTGCCTGCGTCATAGTGCTGGAAGGCATGCCACGCGAGGTCGCCGCAATGATCACGCGCGAGCTGGAGATCCCGACGATCGGCATCGGCGCCGGGCCGGAGTGCGATGGCCAGGTGCTGGTGTTCCATGATCTGCTGGGGCTGACGTTTGGGCCGCCGGCGAAATTTGTGCGGCGCTACGCCGATGTTGGCAAGGTGATCGGCGACGCTCTACTGGCCTTCAAGGACGACGTCAAGGCGGGCGGATATCCGTCGGATGCCGAGTCGTATCATCTGCCCAAGGAGACGCTGAGCGCGCTGGCCACCATTGCCGAACACAAGCGGGCTGTGCAAGTGTAGAAGGATGTGGCGTTTCGTTGGGCCGGTGGTGATCGCGTTGGGACTGGGGCTCTCTTCGTCAGCACAGACGCCCGTTCCCGGGCACAAGCCGCTGCCAATGAAGAAATACTGCCAGCCGAAGATCGGCTTCTGCTTCAACTATCCCATGTTATGGTCGGTCGTGGGCGAGGTGTTCGACGGCAACGGTGTGGTCATCGCGCCGCCGCAAAAAGGCGATCCCACGCTGTGGGATGGAATCACGGTGGCGCTGGTGGCGCCCGCGCCCGAAGGCGACGAAGAGGGCCTCGGGCTGAATGGCATCATCGAGCAGGCGCAGGCCGGCATGCGCGATGCCGGACAAAACTTCCAGACATTACAACGGCAGGAGCGCACCGTCGACCACATGCCGGCGCAACTGTTGAAGGCGCAGTATCGCGAGAAGGCGACCGGGCACGATTGGATCGAAGAGCTCGTGTTCATCGAAGGCCCGGACAACGAGGTTTACTCTGTCGCACTGAAGTGCGCGCCGCAGAGCTTGGCGCGGATGGAAGCGGTGCAGAAGCGCGTCCTGGACACGTGGACGCTGCCCGAACCGGAGCCGCCCGAGGGCGAAAGCGACGACAGCCCGGCGGCGCCGAGCAACAAGCCTCAACCACAACATCCGTGAAGCGGATCTCGACCATCGCCGAAATGAAGGCCGTCTGCCGCCAGATCACGCGCAGCGGCCGGACGCTGGGGCTGGTGCCGACGATGGGCGCGCTGCACGAAGGACACTTGTCGCTGGTGCGGGCGTCGAAGGCGCGCTGCAATGTCACTGCGGTCTCGATCTTCGTGAACCCGCTGCAATTCGCGCCGACCGAGGACTTGGCGAAATATCCGCGCGACCTGGAGCGCGACGCGGCGATGCTGGAGGGGCTCGGCACCGACCTGTTGTTCATCCCGAACAGCGAAGAGATGTATCCCAAGGCCCAGATTAGCGGACCGAATACGTCCGCGAACCTGGGGCACAGCACGGAATCGCGCAACCCGGGGCTCAGCGACGCGCACACCTACGTTATTGTCGATGGCCTCAGCAGCAAGCTCGACGGTATCTCGCGGCCGACGCACTTTCGCGGCGTGAGCACCGTAGTGACCAAGCTGTTTGAGATCGTGCGCCCCGACTGCGCCTTCTTCGGGCAGAAGGACGCGGCGCAGGTCGCGGTGCTGCGCAAGATGGCGCGCGACCTCGACATGGATGTGGAGATCGTCGTCTGCCCGATCGTGCGCGAGAAAGACGGCCTGGCGATGAGCTCGCGCAACGTCTATCTCACGCCGGAGCAGCGGCAACAGGCGCTGGTGCTGCATCGCGCGCTGATGCGCGTGCAGATGATGGCCGACCGCGGCGAGCGCGATGCCGGGCGGCTGCGCGAGGTGGGGATGAGCGTGGTCGCCGAGGAGCCCGCGGCGCGGTTGGATTACTTCGTGGTGGCCGATCCAGCGACGCTCGAGCCGGTGGCGGATGTGACGCGCGGCGCGCTGGTGGCCGTGGCAGCGTATTTCGGAACGACGCGGCTCATCGACAATCTGGTGCTGACGTAGGCTCGCGTGACGTGAAAGAAAGCATCACGCGGGATACGAGGGCATGATGTTGAGCTATGTAATAGCGCCTGTACTACCCGAACCAACTCGAGAGCGCTGTCTCTTGAATCCGGAGAGCCACGCCGCGGCGAGCAGCAGGACCACGGGATAGCATTCCAGGGTGTAGCGCGGCTCGGGATTGGGGAGGGTGGCGATAAACGCCGAGCGCAGCAGCACGAACAGCAGCATCATGGCGAGATAGCGCGGACGCGGGCCACGAATTGCGCCCATCAGCGCCGCCACGATGAACAGCAGATTCAGCAACCCCCACAATGTGGCAGTTAGCGACGAGTGCGGATCGTTGGCAAACTCCCACCAGCGCGGGTCGAGCGGCAGCATCTCGGTGCGCGGGCGCAGCCACATATCGGCGGCGCGCAGCGCGGGCAGCCACAGGTAAAAGCGCAAGGGATCGCGCCAGATGCGTTCGTTGGCTAACGCCATGAAGCGCGCGTTGAGTTCGGGATTGACGACCAGCGGCTTCGCATAATCGTTGATGAGGGCCTGCGTTTTGGCGCGCTCGGCAGGGCTATCGAAGGCGCGCGCGGGCAGCAGGTTGATATCGATCTTGTCGCCGGGGACCTGCCAATACACTTCTTCTGTCGAGACGTAGTCGGCGGCCCAGGTGCGCGTCCATTTGTCGAAGCCGTCGGGGACGAACTCGTCGGGATCGCTGGCCGACTGCGGCACCAGCGGCTGGAAGCGATGAAAGTCGCGCCAGTTGCGGATGGTCCAGGGCACCAGCGGCGCGATGGCGATGGCGAGCACCAGTACTCCCGCCGCGAACAGCGGCGCGCGTTCCAGTGGACGGCGGCCCATCCTCCACAGCAGATACAGGCCAAGCGCGACCAGGAGGATGCCGCCGTCGGGCCGCAGCAGAATGCCGCAGGCGATGGCGAGGCCGCACCAGATCCAGGCTTGCCACCCGGCGCGGCCATCCTGCGCGGCGTTCAAACCGGCGGCAGCGGCATCGAGCGCGACGGCAACAAAGAAGATGCTCAGGGTCTCGGCGAGCGGGGCGACGGTGTAGTTCGCGGTGAAGGGGCAGAGCGCGGCGAGGGCGAAGGCGACGAGGGCGGCGCGATCGGAGACGGTGCGGCGGGCCAAGTCGGCGATGAAGAAGCAGCCGGCGATGTCGATGACAATCTGCACCAGCAGCACCGCGTTGTAGTGCTCGCGGCCGAAGAGCACGAAGCAGGCGGCGAGGAACGCGGGATAGCCGGGCAGGCGGATGAGCGTGGGATGCACGCCGTCGGAATGGGTGAGGCCGAAGATGCCGTGGTCGAGCCAGTTCTTCGCGATGTCGCCGTAGATGAAGGAGTCGCCGGTGACGTGCGGGAAGCGGAAGTAAAAGATGAGGCGGAGCGCGAGTGCGGCGAGGGTGAGCAGGAGGAAGTAACGGGTTCCCACTCTTTCGCCAAAAGATGGCGAAAGGATGGGGCACCCACGGTCGCGCCCACGGTTCACCAACGGTGACGGAGAGTCCGGCATTGGGGTCAGGATAGCAGGGGGGCAGTTGTCGGCTATCAGCCGTCAGCTATGGGAACTTACCAACTCGATCAGACTCATCTCCCACCCTTTCGCCAAAAGATGGCGAAAGGATGGGGCACCCACGGTGATGCCACCCACGGTAATGGCAATCTCCGGACCCCCAACTCCCGTGAATTTGCCCTAACTCCTGCCGACAGCTACGATTAGATAGACTTCGCACGATGCCGCCGTCCAAGCAGATTTTCTTCGATCCCGACCGCAAGCGATGGCGCCGTTTGCGCTTCATCATCGATTCCAGCGTCATCGTCGTCACCCTCCTGCTGGTGCTGTTTGTTCTGTCCGTGCTGCGCGGTTCGCCCATGCCGGCAGTGTCGATGCCCACAGTCAAGCGGCCCTATCACGCGCTGAAGCCGGAGCAGAAGCGCAAGCCGCCGCGCCGGCTGAACACGCACCGCAAGACCAAACGTCCGGCATCGCAGGTGGTGCTGAACTCCGACGAAGGCATTCGCGGCGCCTTCTATGTGCAGTGGGACGCGGCCAGCTTCGCCTCGCTGAAAGAGTATTACCCGCAGATCGACTTGCTGTTTCCCGAGTGGATGCACGTGCTGAGCGCCGATGGCCGGCTGCAAGCGGTCACCGAGCTGAACACGCTCTATGACGTGATCGATGAGAAAGGCAAGCCGGAGCCCATCGACGAGAAGGTGATGGCCTTCCTGAGGGGTGAGAAGGCGCAGACCGAGGTCTTCCCGCTGGTGAACAACTTCGATCCCGTGGTCAACAAGTGGAACCCGGACCTGACCGCGAAGTTCATGGGCGATCCCGAGGCGCGGCAGCGCTTCCGCCGCGAGCTGCTGGCGTATCTGAGCACGGACCAGTACAAGGGCATCACGCTCGATATCGAAGCCTTCCCCGAAGACTCGCGCGCCGACTACTTGCAGCTGGTGAGCGAGCTGTATGGCGACCTGCACGCCAAGGGCATGAAGCTGTACGTGGCGGTGCCGGTGAATGACAAGGATTTCGACTACGGCTCGGTGGCGAAGGTCTCCGACGGCCTGATCCTGATGAACTACGACCAGCACTATCCCGGTGGCGATCCCGGCGCGGTCGCCGGCCAGGACTGGTTCGTCAAAAATCTGCAGGAAGCGTTGAAGGTCATTCCGAAGGAGAAGATCATCTGCGCGGTGGCCAACTACGGTTACGACTGGGCGATGAAGCCAGACCAGAAGAAAGGCACGCCGCCGCAGAACAATCACACGGTGACGGTGCAGGAGGCGTGGCTGGAGGCGTCGGACTCGGAGACGGACATCAACTTCGACGACGACGAGATGAATCCGCACTTCGCCTATCTGGACGGCGATGTCCGGCACGATGTGTGGTTCCTCGACGGCGTCACCGCGCTGAACCAGATGCGCTCGGCGCACGCGCTGGGCATCGATACCTTCGCGCTCTGGCGGCTGGGTTCCGAAGACCGCTCGCTGTGGGCAGTGTGGGACAAGCCCTTCGAAGCCGGCGCCACCAACCGTCTTAACATCGTTCCCCCGGGCCAGGACGTCGACGATGAAGGCTCGGGCGAGATCATTCGCATCCAGTCGAAGCCCTCGCCGGGCGAGCGCACGCTCACGGTCGATCCCGACAGCCACCTGGTGAGCGACGAAATCTTCAAGACGCTGCCGATGCCGTACGTGGTCGACATGTATGGCGGCACGCAGGAGAAGAAGGTCGCGCTCACCTTCGACGACGGCCCCGATCCGACGTGGACGCCGAAGATCCTGGATGTGCTGAAAGCGCACGATGCGAAGGCGACATTCTTCCTGATCGGCGCGGAGGTGGAGAAGTTTCCCGGCATCGCCAAGCGGATTTTCAACGAAGGCCACGAGATCGGGAACCACACCTTCACCCATCCCGACGTCAGCAACATCTCCAAGCGCTATTTCGAGGTAGAGCTGAACCTGACGGAGAAGCTGTTCGAGAGCAAGCTGGGAGTGAAGCCGGTGCTGATGCGACCGCCGTACGCGATTGACGAAGCGCCGGACACGGCCGACCAGGTGCGGCCGCTGGAGTGGTCGCAGGACCTGGGCTACATCACGGTAGGCGAGAAGATCGATCCCAACGACTGGCGCGACAATCCACGGCCCACGGCGCAGGAGATTGCCGACGACGTGATGAAGAACCTGCCGCCCTGCGCCCCCAATAACCTGGTGCGCTGCGGCAACGTGATTCTGTTCCACGACGGTGGCGGCGACCGCAGCCAGACGGTGAAGGCGCTGGACATCATCCTGACCGGCCTGAAGGAGCGCGGCTACCAGGTGGTGCAGGTCTCAGAGCTGATGGGCAAGACGCGCGCCGACGTGATGCCGCCGATCACCACCAACGAGCGCTGGTCGGCGTGGGTCGACAGTCTGAACTTCTCGCTCTTCGGTGCCGTGCAGTACTTCATCATCGCCGTCTTCTTTGTCGGCGATGTGCTGATGACGGGGCGCCTGGTGATGATTGGCGTGCTCGCCATCCACGATCGCTATCGCCGGCGCGAGCGCTTCGATCCCAACTATCAGCCGGCCGTCGCCGTGCTGGTCCCTGCATTTAACGAAGAAAAGGTGATCGAGCGAACGGTGCGCTCAGTGCTGGATTCCGACTATCCCACGCTGCGGGTGATCGTCATCGACGACGGCTCGCGCGATGCCACGCTCGAAGTCACGCGCGCCGCCTTCAAGGACGAGATGGCCGCCGGACGGGTCACCGTGCTGACGAAACCGAACTCGGGCAAAGCCGACGCGCTGGACCGCGGGCTGGAGCAGGTGACGGAGGAGATCTTCGTCGGAATCGATGCCGACACGCTCATCGCGCCGGATGCGGTCTCGCGCCTGGTCCCGCACTTCAGCAATCCCAAGGTCGGCGCGATGGCCGGCAATGCCAAGGTTGGCAATCGCGTGAACCTGTGGACGCGCTGGCAGGCGCTGGAGTACATCACCAGCCAGAACTTTGAGCGGCGCGCGCTCAACACCCTGAATGCGGTGAGCGTAGTGCCGGGTGCGATTGGCGCGTGGCGCACCAGCGCGGTGCGCGAGGTCGGCGGCTATCAGCGCGATACCGTCGCCGAAGATGCCGACCTGACGATGGCGCTGCTACAGGCCGGTTATGCCGTGAACTACGAAGATCGTGCGCTGGCCTACACCGAAGCGCCGACGACGGCGAATGGCCTGATGCGGCAGCGCTTCCGCTGGTCGTTCGGCATCATGCAGGCGGTGTGGAAGCATCGCGCGGCGGTGCGGCAGAAGGGCGCGCTGGGCTGGGTCGCCATCCCCAACATGGTGATCTTCCAGGTGCTGCTGCCGCTGGTGTCGCCCTTCATCGACATCATGTTCGCCATCGGCGCGATCACCTACTTCGTCGACAAGTATCGCCATCCCGAGTCGGCGAACCCTGCCGACTTCCACAAGTTGGTCCTCTACTTCGCGCTCTTCATGGTGGTTGACTTCATCGCATCGACCATCGCCTTCACGTTGGAGCGGCAGCAACCGGGCGGTAAGCGCGACTTCCTGCTACTGGCGCACGTGTGGCTGCAACGCTTCGCCTATCGGCAGCTGTTCTCGCTGGTGCTGTTCAAGACGCTGTGGCGCGCGATGGAGGGCCGCGGCTTCGCCTGGGACAAGCTGGAACGCACCGCCAGCGTGAAGCAGCCGGTGGTGATGGCGCGCGAGAGGCGGGCGCAATGAGTTCTCCACCCCATCGCACCAACGACGGGAGCGCTGGGGGCCCCGGTCCGCTGCCCAAGCCCGGGCTGGACCTGGCAGTAAATGTCGCCGGCATCGAGTTCAAGAACCCGATCCTCGCGGCTGCCGGCAGCTTCGGTTATGGTGTCGAGTTCGAAGACGTAGTGACGCTGAGCCGGCTGGGCGGCTTCGTCACCAAAGGCCTCTCGCGCGAGCCCATGGCCGGAAACCCGCCACCACGGCTGTTTGAGACAGCCGCGGGCATGCTCAACGCCATCGGCCTGCAGAATATTGGCGCCCGCGCATTCCTCGACGAGAAGCTGCCGCTGCTGCGCAAGGTCAGCAACATCGTGTTCCTGTGCAACGTCTTCGGCCACTCGCAGGATGAGTACGAAGACGTGGTGCGCATGCTCAACGAAGGCGAAGGCATCGCCGGCTACGAGCTGAATGTCTCGTGCCCCAACACCAAGTGCGGCGGCATCGCCTTCGGCAGCGATCCGAAGATGCTCTATGAGGTGGTGAGCGCGGTGAAGAAGATCGCCGCGCGGCCGCTGATCGTGAAGCTCTCGCCGAATGTGACCAGCATTCCCGACATTGCGCGCGCCGCCGAAGATGCCGGCGCCGACGCGCTGTCGCTGGTCAACACCTTCGTCGCCATGGCCATCGACGCGGAGACGCGCAAGCCGCGGATTTCGAACATCACGGCCGGGTTGTCAGGGCCGGCGATCAAACCGATTGCGGTGCGCATGGTGTGGGAAGCGGCGAAGACGGTGAAGATCCCGGTCATCGGCCTCGGCGGCATCAGCACGGCAGAAGATGTTGTGGAGTTCATGCTGGCGGGGGCAAGCGCGATCGAAGTGGGGACGGTGAACTTCTGGGACCCGTGCGCGTGCGAGACGCTGGTCGACGCCTTGGAGAAGTGGTGCCTGGAACATCGGGTGGAGAAGATCAGCGAGCTGACCGGGGCGCTGGAGCTGGGCGAGTAGGACGTATTGACAGCTGTAAATACATCGCCTAACCTTGAGGGAGCGTGATGCTCTTCGCGTGGGATGAAGAGAAGAGCCGGTCGAACCTCCGAAAGCATGACGTCAGCTTCGCGACAGCGAGTACAGCGTTCGACGATCCGTACGCCCTGACGAAACCGGATCCCACCTGCGAGCATGAGCAGCGATTCATTACCTTGGGCGCGATTGGCGTCGGAGCAATCCTGTTCGTGGTGCATACCAGCTACGAGAATGCAACGCATCAGGAAGTGATACGCATCATCTCGGCGCGCGCCGCTACCGCCCGCGAGAGAAAAAGTTATGAAGAAGCTCACAAAGGGAAGGCGGCGCGAGATCGCGGCCATCGCGGCAAAACGCGACGCGGACATTGATCTCTCCGAGATGCCTGAGGTCGTGGATTGGACGGGCGCCGAGGTCGGTAAGTTCTACCGCCCGCCCAAGCGGCCGGTCACTATGCGTCTGGATGCCGATGTGATTGCCTGGCTCAAGAGTTACGGGCCGGGTTATCAGACGAAGGCGAACCTGCTTCTGCGACACGCCATGAAGAGCACGCAGACGAGCCGTCCCACCGGCAAGCGGCGGAGAAAAGTCAGTGGCTAGTGGTCGGTGGCCAGTGGCTAGTCAGAAGCAGGACCTAGGCTCCCATTCCCGCGGCCTTGCCGTCCTGCAGCTGCTTGATGCTGGTCAGCAGATCGGTGTCGATCTCCAGAATTCCCGACGTGCGCGTGATGTCGAACAGCCGCCGCACCTGCTCATTGGGCCCAGCGACGCGGAACTGCCCGCCCAGCTGCCTGATCTCGCCGCAAGCGCGCATCAGGATCCCCAGCCCGGCGCTGTCGACGAACTCCACATGTGTCAGGTCCATCACCAGCTTGCGCGCGCCCTGCTGCAGCAGCGTCTGGATCATGGCCTCGGTTTCGCTCAGGCGCGTGCCCAGCGTGAAGCGACCGGCGCATGAGATGCCGGTGATGTCCGGCTCAAAGTGAAAGACTTCCGTGACCAGCATCATGGCGATGTTCCTGTCGGAAAGGTGGCAACGAGAGTACCACGCACGCCGCGGTTTGAGGAGTGGGATTTCGCTCACGGCTGACGGCTGATGGCTGACACCTCCCTTTCCAATTCCTGCCTTTTCCTGCCGCCCTTTCTGCCGCTTCGCTTGTCGTTCCGCCCCAAAACGCACTATCCTGTTCGAGTCCCTCCGCGCCAGCCAAGCGCGTCCTCATTCAAAGGAGTCGCCACTATGCACATCTCCCTGCGGTTCACTGTTCGTGCCCTCATTCTGACCACCGCCGCCACTCTGCTCGGCTGCGTGGCGCTGGCGCAGAATTACGTCGCGCCCAGCACGCCCGTCATCGGCTCGCCCAACACCGTGACCGCCAATGCGCCCGTGCCGCGGCCCACTACGAATCCTTGCACGGTGACCCTCTTCCAGAACTTCGACTTCGACGACTTCAATCCGCGGCCGTTCAGCTACACCCCGCCGGCGAATTGTCCCGGCCCATGGGCCGCAGTCGTCTTCGAGGCGGACTGGTCGGTCGATGCCGGTCGCCAGTTTGATCGCACGGGGAACATCTGGCTTGGACCCTCGGTCATTTTCTTCGGCACCACACCTGAGCCGTCGGGAAATGTCGAACGCACCTGGCACACCGAAAGCAATCTCACTGAGCTGAGCCCGCTGTTCGCCGTCGCGCAGCAAGGCACGGCGATCCTGGGTAACCTGGTGAACGACGAATACACCAGCCACATTCACGGCAGCGCCTATCTGCAGTTCTACCCGCTGTCGCAGGGCCAGACTCCTCCGCCGGCGGCCAGTATGGTGTTGGCGCTGTCCGCGAGTTCCACCGGCGGCACCGTGACGCTGAACACTCCCAGCGATCAGGCGTCGCTGATGACCACGCTGCCCACCAACGTCGAGCGCGCCTATCTCGACGTCTTCGCGCAAGGCCAACAGACCGACGAGTTCTGGTACAGCTGCGCGCCTAACGACGTTGCCGGCGAGCTGGAAAACTGCGGCAACAGCTCCTTCCGCGAGGCTGAGGTCACCATTGACGGCACCCCCGCCGGCGTCGCGCCCATCTACCCCTGGATCTTCACCGGCGGTATCGACCCGTTTCTCTGGCGTCCGGTTCCCGGCGTGCACACGCTCAACTTCGAGCCTTATCGCGTCGACCTGACGCCCTTTGCCGGCACGCTTAGCAATGGCCAGCCGCACACTGTTGCCTTCAGCGTCTACAACGCCGACATGTACTTCTCAGCCACCGCGAACCTGCTGCTCTACCAGGACACCGGCTCGCAGCAGGTCACCGGCTCCATCACCACCAACACTATCGGCCAGCCTGATCCCGTCATCACCGAAAACATCTCCACGTTCCCGAACGTGGTACAAGGCACGCTGTCGTTGAGCTCCGACCGCGGCTTCACCGTCGAGGGCTTCGTCAATACCTCGCACGGCCTGGTCGACACCAAAGTCGTCCAGAGCATCGATTTCAGCAACGCGCAGAAGTATTTCCTGCTCACCGACGGCTCCGTCTATGACCAGTACGTTGGACAGACGACGACCATCTCGTCGGCTACCACCACCACCGCAGGCAGCAACATCACCACCGACATGCAGCAGTATTCCTGGCCGCTGACGCTGACCTACGGCTTCACCCTGCATCCCGACGGTTCCTACCAGCAGTACACGCAGGCGCACCAGGGTTTCACCAAGAGCACGCTGGTGAAGCTGAACGGCACGCCGACGTTCTCCAGCAGCTACAGTGACGCGGTTACGCCCAAGGACACGCTGATGGTTGACTCCAGCGGCAATGCCACCACCAGCGGCCAAGCCAATACCGAGACCTATCAGTACTCCAACTCCAACGGCGCCTGCTGGAACGAAACGGTGTCGGCCGCCGCCGGAGTGCTGACCTCAGTGCAGGGTGGCAGCTGCGCCCGCGGGCAGAAGGGCGCGCTGCAGCAAAGGAAGTAAAGTAGTAGATTTTTGTGGATCAAGACCGCGCTTCGGCGCGGTCTTTCTTGCATGGGTGGGAGTCGGGTGTTCGATATATCGGTGGTTTGACGAGTCCCGAGTCTCGAACATCGCGAGACCCTTCGACAAGCTCAGGTCGGGCTCCGGAGCACCCGGCATCGGTCCGGAACAGAAAATCACGCAGGGAAGAAGTCGATTGCGCCGCCGTGATAGCTCAAG
>Ga0335081_10003362_pt1 | contig 25193 bp, 20 predicted proteins | sample Lox_Sample_35_FD_206713 | JGI IMG/M metagenome (GOLD analysis project Ga0335081, IMG submission 206713) | Soil microbial communities from Loxahatchee National Wildlife Refuge, Florida, United States - Lox_Sample_3.5 | ecosystem: Environmental > Terrestrial > Soil > Wetlands | place: USA...
AAATGCTTCTGTGGTGCCGTCGAGTTCACCGTCAGCGGCGAGCCGGTCGCGATGGGCTACTGCCATTGCGAATCGTGCCGACACTGGTCCGCGGGGCCGGTGAACGCGTTCACCCTGTGGCAGCCGAGTGCCGTCAAAGTGACCAAGGGGGCCGACAACATCGGGACCTATAACAAGACCCCGGTGAGCTACCGCAAGTGGTGCAAGAGCTGCGGCGGCCATCTCTTTACCGAGCACCCGCCGCTCAAGCTCACGGACGTGTTCGCGGCGATGCTGCCGACGCTCAAGTTCACGCCCGGCGTCCACGTCAATTACCAGGAGACGGTGCTGCGGATGCGCGACGGGCTGCCGAAGCTCAAGGACTTCCCGAAGGAATTTGGCGGCTCGGGCGAGACGCTGCCGGAGTGATGCGACGCGCGGATGCGCAACGCGCATAAAATGGCCGCGGCACGCCGCTGGGCGCAGGTCCGGAGTACGCCGCGATGACTATCGCGGGCGATCTATCCCGGGCAGCCGCCTCGCTGCTGCTTGCGCCCTGCGCCTACGCGGCGGATGCAGCGCCGAGCCCCAGCGCGCCCGAGACGGTCACTGTCACGGCCACGCGCATCGCGAGCACCTCCTTCGACGTGCCGGCAGCCATCTCCAGAGTTTCGGGCGAGCAGCTCACCGAGGACGCACTCGGCGTGAATGTTTCCGACGACCTGTCGACGGTGCCGGGCCTGCTGGCCCGCAACCGCAACAACTACGCCCAGGACCAGCAGATCTCGATCCGCGGCATCGGCGCCAACTCGACCTTCGGCATCCGCGGCGTGCGCATCTACCAGGACGGTATTCCGCAAACCGGCGCCGACGGGCAGGGGCAGGTCTCGCAGTTCAACCTGGACTCCGCCGAGCGCGTGGAGGTGCTGCGCGGCCCGTTTTCAGCGCTCTACGGCAACTCCTCCGGTGGTGTGATCCAGGTCTTCACCGCCGACGGCATGCCGCCGGATCAGGAGCGTGCCGCTGCCGCCTACGGCGGCTTCGGGGCGTGGCGCGCCGGGATCGATGCCTCGGGTGCCGCCGGGGCGTTTGCTTACGACGCCGCCTTCACGCACTTCGCGGTGGAGGGCTACCGGCCGCACAGCGCCGCCGGCAACGAGTCCTTCAACGCCAAGCTCGGCTACCAGGTGGATGAGCGCAACCATCTGTCGCTGGTGCTCAACGTGATCTCGCGCCCCGATGCTCAAGACCCCCTCGGGCTCACGTCGGCGCAGTACTTCGCCGATCCTAATCAGGCGGCGCCGGCGGCGCTCCAGTTCAATACGCGCAAGAGCCTCGAGCAGCAGCAGGCAGGTCTGATCTGGAACCACGACTTCACCAACGGCCAATCGCTGCAGGTCACGGGCTATGACGGCCATCGCAGCGTGCTGCAGTTCCTGGCCATCCCGATCGCTGCCCAGGGCCCGCCCACGAGCTCCGGCGGCGTGGTAGACCTCGACCGCGATTTCGGCGGCAGCGACGTGCGCTGGTCGTGGCGGACCGAGCTCGCCGGCCGGCCGTTCACCTGGGTGGCCGGCGTCAGCTACGACCGGCAAAACGAGCTGCGCCGCGGCTACGACAACTACGTCGGCAGCCTGCTCGGCATCGAAGGGGCGTTGCGGCGTAACGAGAACGACATCACTTATGATCTCGATGAGTACACGCAGCTCAGCTGGGACATCGCTCCGAGGTGGTCGCTGATGATCGGCATCCGCCACAGCGCGGTGAACTTCAGCGTCGAGGATCACTTCGTCGCCCCCGCCAACGGCGACGACAGCGGCAGCGTAACCTACAGTGCCGACACCCCGGTGGCGGGCGTGGTGTTCAAAGCAAGCCCCTGGGTGAACCTCTATGCCTCCTTCGGGCGCGGCTTCCAGACGCCGCTCGGATCCGAGCTCGCTTATCGTCCTGACGGCGGCTCCGGGCCGAACTTCGATCTGCAGCCGGCGCGCAGCATCAACAGCGAGCTGGGGGCCAAGATCCGGCTGCACGAGTCGCTGAGCGCCGAGGCGACCATCTTCGAGACCCGGACGCACGATGAGATCGTGATCGACACCAATCTCGGCGGGCGCTCGACCTATCAGAACGCCGGCCGCACCACGCGCGGCGGCGCCGAAGCCTCATTGGACTGGCACGTGGACCCGGCGTTGCACCTGCAGCTGGCCTACACGCTGGTGGAGGCGACCTACGCGGACGCGTACTACACGTGCACCACCGCACCGTGCACGGTCGCCAATGTGCTGGTGCCGGCGGGCAACCGCCTGCCCGGCGTGCCCAAGAACGACGCCTACGCACTGCTGCGCTTCGGTAATGAGCTCGGTCCGTTCGCTACCGCGAGCGCGCAGTACGTGAGCACCGTGGCGGTGAATGACGTCAACAGCGTGTTCGCGGGAGGCTATCCGCTCTTCGGGGCGAGCGCCGGTTACAGCGCCAGTCTGCCGCACGGTGGCTGGAATCTGTTCGTGCGGGTGAACAACCTCCTCAACCGCCACTACGTCGGTTCGGTGATCGTGGACGACGCGAACAGCCGCTACTTCGAGAGCGCGGCGCCTTTCAACATCCTCGTGGGCGGTGCGCTCACTTTCCGCTAGCGCTGCGCTGCAGCTGCGCGAGCAGCGCCTCGAGTGACTGCACCGGCGCCGAGCAGGTGCTGCCGCGGCAGATGTAAGCCACGGCCGCGCCGCGCGGCGCCTTGTCGGCGAGCGCCGGCGGCAGATCGCCGGCATCGGCTGGAATGGCGAGCACCAGCCGCCGCGGCACGAACATGCGCGCGAGCTCACGCCGCCAGGCCTCGATCGCCGCCGCCTCGCCGCGCAGGATGACGATCTCCGGCGGCTGCAGCAGCTCCTCGAGTGCGGTAACCAGCGTGACGTGCGGCACCGGGTACTTCTCCAGGGCCGGCCACGCCGCGCGCAGCGTGCGCTCAGCCGCCGTGAGGTAGCGCGGCTCGCCGAGCAGATGTCCCAGGCGCTGCAGGGTGAAGGCCGCGATGCCGTTGCCGGACGGGATGGCATCGTCGCTGAAGGTCTTGGAGCGGTGGATCAGCTGCTCGTGATCGTCGGAGGTGAAGTAGAAGCCGCCGTTGGCCTCATCGGCGAAGTGCCCGAGCACCACCTCGGTCAGCTGCCGGGCAAACTCCAGCTCCCCGGCGCGAAAGCGCACCTGCTGCAGCTCGAGCACTGCGTCGACCAGGTAGACGTAGTCGTCCAGGTAGGCGTTGAGGTGCGCGCGGCCGTCCTTGTAGGTCGCGAACAGCCGGCCATCGCGCCAGAGCCTCTCGCGCAGGAACTCGAGGGCGCGGCTCGCCGCGGCCGCCAGCAGCTCGGCATTGTGTGCGCGCGCGGCGATCGCCAGCCCACGGATCATGAGCGCGTTCCAGGAAGTGAGGATCTTCTCGTCACGCGACGGCCGCACGCGCTGTGCGCGCAAAGCGAGCAGCTTCGTGCGGGCGCTCTCGAGCAGCGTGCCGACCTCCGCGGCCGGACGCTGCACCGCCGCCGCGATCTGCTCCACGGTCGCATTGACGTACAGATGCCAGCGGCCCTCGAAGTTGGCCGTTGAGTCGAGGCCGAAGCGCGGCGCGAACACCGCGAACTCCTCCGCGCTCAGCGCGTGCCGGACCTGCTCGCGGTCCCATACGTAGAACCTGCCCTCGTGACCCTCGGAGTCGGCATCCAGGCTCGAGTAGAAGCCGCCCTCGGGGGACTGCATCTCGCGCAGCGCCCAGCGGGCGGTCTCGAGCACGACCTGGGCGTAGAACGCATCCGCGCTCGCCAGCGAGAAGTTGGCGTACACCGCGAGCAGCGCGCCGTTGTCGTACAGCATCTTCTCGAAGTGCGGGATCATCCAGCGCTCATCGACCGAGTAGCGGCAGAAGCCTCCGCCGAGCTGATCGCAGATGCCGCCGTCGCCCATGCGCTGCAGCGTGAAGCTCGCCATGTGGAGCGACTGCAGCCCCGCCTCGTCTCCCGTCGGGCTGGCGCGCCAGTCGCGCAGCAGCCGCTCGAGCACCTTGGGCGCGGGAAACTTCGGTGCCCCGCCGAAACCACCGTAGTGGCGGTCGAAGGTGCTCGCGAGCTGAGCGCGGCACGCCTTGAGCGGTGCGTCGGTGAGCTCGGTACCGGCCGGGGCGGGCGGGTAATTGATGCCGGCGAGCGCGGTCGCCAGGGCTTCGTTCTGCGCGCGCATCTCCGGCTCGTGGGTGCGGTAGAACTCGACCACCCGCGGCAGCAGGTCCCTGAAGCCAGGCAGGCCGTAGCGCGGCTCGCGCGGGAAGTACGTGCCGCCGAAGAACGGGCGCTGATCGTCGTGCGTCAGGAACATGGTGAGCGGCCAACCGCCGCCGCGCTGCGTGATCATCTGCTGCGCGATCTGGTAGATGCGGTCTATGTCGGGGCGCTCCTCGCGGTCGACCTTGATGTTGACGAAGTTGTCGTTGAGCAGGCGCGCCGTGGCCTCGTCCTCGAAGCTCTCGTGGGCCATGACGTGACACCAGTGGCAGGCTGCGTAACCGATGCTGAGATGAATCGGCTTGCCTTCGCGGCGCGCGCGCTCGAGCGCCTCGCTCCCCCAGGGGTACCAGTCCACCGGATTATGAGCGTGCTGCCGCAGATACGGGCTGGTCTCGCTGATCAGATGGTTGGTGAACTTCGGCGTCTGCATCGTGGCTGCTCCGGCGCACCTACTGCGCGATGACCGCTTCGCCAGCAGCCTGAAGCTGTGCGTTGAGGCTCGCCAGCGTACCGCTCTTGAACTTCGCCCACTTTGCCAGCGCGGCGTCGAGCAGCGCGCGGTGGCGCTGGTAGCCGCGCTGCGCGTCCACGGTCGGCGCGGCGTCTGCTCCGTCCACCGCCCGCTCGAGATTCTTGAACGCCGCGGCGAGATAGCGCAGCCCTCCGACCGTCGTCGGGGGTGGGCCCATGGAGTCCGGTGAGCGCTTCGCGGGCGCGAGATCGCTGATCGCGAGCAGCTCCTGATCGGCGGACGCGAGCGCTGCGGCCGCAGCGCCGCCGGCGCTCTTGCGGCGCTCGGCGATGCCCGCATGAATCCGTTCGGCCTGCCCGAGCGCCGCTGCGATCTCGACGCGCGCCGCCTCGAGGTCGCGCGCGAGCGCGAACTGCCGCGCATAAGCAGCCGCCGGCAGCGTGACGCGTGGGTCGGGAGCGACGCTGAGCGTCTGCCGATAGACGCGGTCGCCTGCCTTGAGCTCGATCCGATACTCACCGGGCGGTGCCCACACGCCCTCCTCGGTTTCCTCCGGATCGTCCGGAACCAGCCCGGTCCGCGGCGCGTAGTGCAGGTCCCACACGAAGCGATGGGCGCCGGCGCCGGCGCCGAGCGGCGGCGGCACGGCGATCCACTCGGGTGCGATCACCACCTTGGCGAGATCGGGTTGCGCGGTCTGGTCCTCGCTCGAGACGGCCCGCACCGTCGCGCCACTCGCAGCGTAAATTGTCAGCTGGACCGCCCCCGTCGCGGTTGCGTCGAGCACGTAGTCGATGTAGGCGCCCGGCTTTGGGTTGGCGCCCATCGGCTCGTCCTTCGGCATCGGCGAGCCGAGGAAGCCGGTGGGTCGCACGCGCGCCGCCTGCGCCGGCGGCAGCAGACGCGTGCCGGCACTCGCGCCTCCACCCGCAGCGTCGGCGAATGCGCGCAGCGGCGCGATGTCGTCCATGATCCAGAAGCCGCGGCCGTGCGTCGCGATCACGAGATCTACGCCATGTACCTCGAGGTCGCGCACCGAGGTGCGCGGCAGGTTCTGCTGCAGCGACTGCCAGTGGGCCCCGTCGTCGAGCGACACGTAGAAACCATGCTCAGTGCCGCAATAGAGCAGGCCGCGCCGCACCGGATCCTCACGCACCACGTTGACGGAGTTGTGCAAGCCGCCGTCGGCGATCCCGTCGACGATGAGCGTCCAGCTCACGCCGCCGTCGTGTGTGCGATAGACGTACGGCCGCGGATCATCGAGTCGATGCCGGTCGACGGCGATATAGGCAGTACCTGAGTCGAAGTGCGAGGGCTCGACCACGCCGATCTTGGCCCAGGCCGTCAGCGCTCCCGGCGTGACCTCTTGCCAATGGGCGCCGCCATCCGGCGTCTTCCATACCAACCCGTCATCCGTGCCCGCCCAGATGAGGCCGGCCTCGAGCGGCGAGGGACCGATCGCATATACGACGCCGCGGCGCGGCCCGTTGCTGTCGTTATCGGCGACGGTGGCCGCGTCGAGGTTGGCGGGCGTCCCGGGGTCCGGGCGGGTGAGGTCCGGGCTGATCGCCTGCCAGTGCGCGCCGCGGTCGGTGGTGCGGAAGATCCGCTGAGTGCCGAAGTAGAGCGCATGCGGTGCGGTCTTGCCGAACACCAGCGGCAACGTCCAGGTGCCGCGATACAGCCCCGGCGAGGCCAACCCCGGGGCGACGCTCTGCTTCTGGCCGGTGCGCGCGTCGAACCTGTCGACGCGCCCGCCGAAGATGATCTGCGGATCTACCGGGTCGGGCGCGATGTTGTCGCTCTCGCCGCCGACCGCACTCTCGCGGAACTCCGTGAGATTGATGCCGTCGATGTTGTCGGTGCGGCTCGGGATGCCCGCCGCGCCCGAGTCCTGCTGCGCGCCGTACACCCAGTAGGGGAAGCGGTCATCGGTGATGACGTGATAGAACTGGCCGGTCGGCTGGTTGAACCACGAGCTCCAGGTGGCGCCGCCGTTCAGCGTCACCACCGCCCCCTGATCGACGCCGAGGATGCGCCGCTGCGGGTCGCGCGGGTCGATCCACAGCGTGTGATAATCGTCGCCTCCCGGCGCACCCTTGACCGGGAAGAACGTCCGGCCGCCGTCGGTGGAGCGGTGCACGCTGGTGTTGCAGACGTAGACCACGTCCGGGTCGGTGGGATCGACCGTGACGCCGCCGAAATACCAGCCGCGCTTCCAGATGCGCGCGTCGGCGCTGACGCGCGTCCAGTTGGCGCCCGCATCGTCGGAGCGGTACAGGCCCCCGGCGGAGGCGTCGATGAGCGCGTAGACGCGCTGCGGCCTGGACGGCGCGACGCCGATACCGATGCGGCCCGGCTCGGCGGGCAGGCCGTGGCCCGCGAGCTCGACCCAGCTGCGACCGCCGTCCTGCGACTTGTACAGCCCGCCGCCCGGTCCGCTCGAGGGCGGGTAGACGTTCCAGGGCGGCCGCCGCGTCTGCCACAGCGAGGCATACACCACGCGCGCATCCCCCGGCTCGAACGCGAGGTCGATCGCGCCGGTGTCGGCATTCTTGAAGAGCGTGCGCTGCCAGCTCGCTCCGCCGTCGGTCGAGCGGAACACTCCGCGCATCCCGTTGGCGCCGTACGGGTGGCCGAGCGCGGCCACCAGCACGACGTCGGGGTTCGCCGGATCGACCAGGATGCGGCCGATCTGCTGCGAGTCCTCGAGGCCGATCGCCTGCCAGCTGCGCCCCGCATCGCGCGAGCGGTAGAGGCCGGCCCCTTGCGCGATGTCCGAGCGCATGTCCGCTTCGCCGCTGCCGACGTAGATGACATGACTGTCGGACGGCGCCACCGCGAGCGCGCCGATCGAGCCGACCGGCGCCGAGTCGAAGATCGGCGCCCAGGTGCGCCCCGCATCGCGCGTCTCCCACACACCGCCGTTCACCGCGCCGAAGTAGAAATGATCCGGCTCGCCGGGCACGCCGGCGACCGTGAGCACGCGCCCGCCGCGAAAGGGTCCGATGGAGCGCCACTCGAGGGGCTTGAGCAGCGCCGCCGCGAGCGGCTCGGCCGCCGCGCGCGCCGGCAGCGCGCACAGACCGGACACCAGTACCAGGAGCGCCACGCCGCTGCGCGCTGAGGACACGTTGCACCTCGAAGGACAGGGCGCAATTGTATACTTGCCGCCCCCCGGAGCAGCGGATCCTTGTGTTGCAAGCGAAGCTACCTCAGCCCGAGCCCGCGGCCGGCAATGCCGCGCGCGAGCTGTTGCTGAAACGCGGCGAAGAGCGGCGCCTCGCCGCAGGGCATGCATGGGTGTTCAGCAATGAGATCGACACCGACAGGACCCCGCTCAGCGGCTTTGCGCCCGGCGAGCTGGCCCGGCTCACCACTCATCGCGGCGGCTTCGTCGGCTACGCCTACGTCAATCCGCACGCGCTGATCTGCGCGCGCATCCTGTCGCGCGATGCCGCACGCCCGGTCGATCGCGCGCTCATCGAGCGTCGTCTGGCCGCGGCGCTCGCGCTGCGCACGCGCTTGAGTGCCGCTCCTTACTACCGCTGGGTGTTCGGCGAGTCCGACGCGCTCCCCGGCCTGGTGCTCGACCGCTATGGCGACGTCATCGTCGGCCAGATCGCCACCGCCGGTATGGAGGCGCTCAAGGATGACGTGGCGGCGGCGGTGCGGGCCGTGGTCGGCCCGGCCGGGCTCTACTGGAAGAACGACACCGCGGCGCGCGATCTCGAGCAACTGCCGCAGGAGGCGCAGCTCGCCTTCGGCACCGTGCCGGACGAGCTCACCGTGATGGAGTCGGGGCTCGCCTTCAGCGCGCCGCTCGCGCACGGACAGAAGACCGGCTGGTTCTATGACCAGAGCGCGAATCGCGCGCGCCTCACACGCTACCTCACCCGGGGGGCCCGCGTACTCGATGTGTGCTCCTACGTGGGGGCCTGGGCGGTCACGGCGCTGCGCGCCGGAGCTGCGCGCGCTGCGTGTGTCGACTCCTCGCAGGCGGCGCTCGAGTTCGCCGAGGCCAACGCCGCGCGCAATGGACTTACGCTCGAGACGCTGCGGGCGGATGCCTTCGAAGCGCTCAAGACCCTCAACGACAGGCATGCGCGCTACGACGTGGTGATCCTCGATCCGCCGGCCTTCATCAAGCGCAAGAAGGACATCCCCCAGGGCCAGGCCGCCTACCGCAAGCTCAATCAGCTCGCGCTCGGACTCATCGAGGATGAGGGCCTGCTGGTGTCGTGCTCGTGCTCGTATCACCTCGCTGCCGAGGAGCTCATGGCCGCCATCCAGAGCGCCGCGCGCCACAGCGGGCGCTTCGTGCAGATCCTCGAGGCCGGCGGCCAGTCGCCCGACCACCCGGTGCACCCGGCGATTCCCGAGACGCGTTACCTGAAGGCGTTCTTCTGCCGCGTGACGCGCGAGCTCGCCTAAACCGCTAAACTAGCGCGCCTCATGCTGAAGTTCCCCGGCTTCGATCCGATCGCGTTCCACCTCGGCCCGGTCAAGGTGCATTGGTACGGGATCATGTACCTGCTCGGCTTCGCCAGCGCCTGGTGGCTGGCGCGCCGGCGTGCCGCGGGGCCGCGCTCGACCTGGAAGCCCGCCGACGTCGACGATCTGATCTTTTTCGGCATGCTGGGCGTGATTCTCGGCGGGCGCGTCGGCTACGTGCTGTTCTACGGGCTGAAGTTCTGGGCGGGCGATGTGTGGTACCCGCTCAAGATCTGGGAGGGCGGTATGTCCTTCCACGGGGGCCTGCTCGGCGTGGCGGTGGCGATGGCGCTGTTTGCCTGGCGCCGAGGTCGCAGCGTCGGCGACGTGTACGACTTCGCCACGCCACTGCCGGGGCTTGGCCTCTTCTTCGGCCGCATCGGCAACTTCATCAACGGGGAGCTGTGGGGCAAGACGACCACCGTGCCCTGGGGCTTCGAGGTGAACGGCCAGGTGCGCCACCCTTCGCAGCTGTACGAGGCGGCCCTCGAGGGACTGCTGCTGTTCGCGGTGCTCTGGTGGTTCACCTCGCGGCCACGCCCGCGGCTCGCGCCCTCGGGCCTGTTCCTCATCATCTACGGCACGGTGCGCTTCCTCATCGAGTTCGTGCGCGTCCCGGATGAGCACATCGGCTATCTCGCCGGCGGCTGGCTCACCGAGGGCCAGCTGCTGTCGATGCCGATGATCATCGGCGGAGTCGTGCTGCTCGGCTGGGCCTATCGCACGCGCACGCCGTCGGGCAACTTCGCCGTCGGGCCGGCATGAGGCAGTACCTCGAGCTGCTGCGCCGCATCCGCACCGAGGGCGTGCGCAAGGACGACCGCACCGGTACCGGCACCGTGTCGCTCTTCGGGCATCAGCTGCGCTTCGATCTGGCGCAGGGCTTTCCGCTGGTGACTACCAAGAAGATCCATCTGCCGGCGGTGATCTACGAGCTGCTGTGGTTCCTGCGCGGCGACACCAACATCGCCTGGCTGCATGAGCATGGCGTCACGATCTGGGACGAGTGGGCCGACGAGCGCGGCGAGCTCGGTCCGGTGTATGGCCGGCAGTGGCGCGCCTGGGGCGCGGCCGACGGCCGCACCATCGACCAGATCGCCCAGGCGATCGAGCGCCTCAAGCGCGATCCCAACTCGCGCCGCAATCTGGTGAGCGCCTGGAACGTCGGCGAGCTCGAGCGCATGGCCCTCGCGCCCTGTCATCTGCTGTTCCAGCTGTATGTCGCCGCCGGCCGGCTGTCGCTGCAGATCTACCAGCGCAGCTGCGACTTCTTCCTCGGCGTACCCTTCAACATCGCGAGCTACGCGCTCCTCACCCACATGCTCGCGCAGCAATGCGACCTCGAGCCCGGGGAGCTCGTCTGGACGGGCGGCGACTGCCACCTGTACCTCAATCACCTCGAGCAGGCGGACCTGCAGCTGTCGCGCGCCCCGTATCCGCTCCCGCAGCTCGTGCTCCGGCGCCGGCCGCCGAGCATCTTCGACTACCAGTTCGAGGACTTCGAGTTCGTGGATTACCGCTATCACGCGAGCATCAGGGCACCGGTGGCGGTATGAGCGCCAAAGAAGAGGCGGCGCAACCGCTCATCGAGGTGCGCGCCTCCCGGCTGCACGGGCTCGGGGTGTTTGCGCTGCACCGCATCGAGGCGGGCACGCGCGTGATCGAGTACCTCGGCGAGCGCATCTCGCACCAGGAGGCCGACCGGCGCCACGAGGGCAAGAGCGCCGACGACAGCCACACGTTCCTCTTCATCGCCGACGACACCACGGTGATCGACGCCGGCGTCGAAGGCAACGAGGCGCGCTTCGTCAATCACGCCTGCGAGCCCAACTGCGAGTCGGTGATCGAGAAGGCGCGGGTCTTCATCGACACGATCCGCGCGATCGCGCCCGGGGAGGAGCTCACCTACGACTACCAGATCCAGCGCGAAGCCGACGACCCTCCCGATGTCGATGCCATCTTCGCCTGCCACTGTGGCGCGCCGGGCTGCCGCGGCACCATGATGTGGCCGCCGCGGCGTGCAGCGCGCGCGCGTCGCGGCCAGCGGCGCTGACGGCATGAACCAGGCGCGCCCTTTCAGGCTGGCTGCCGTGGTGGCCGCGACCGGGATCGTGTACGGCGATATCGGCACGAGCCCGCTCTACACCATGGAGGCCGCGCTCGGCGCCGCGGGCAACTTCGACGCCGAGGCGGTGCTCGGCGTGCTGTCGCTCATCTTCTGGGCGCTCACGATCTCGGTGAGCCTGAAATACCTCACGGTAATCATGCGCGCCGACAACCAGGGAGAGGGCGGGATCCTCGCGCTGTTTGCGCTCGCGCAGCGGCGCCTCATCACCGGCAGCACCTGGGCCAGGGTCGCGGTGGGACTCGCGCTCGCCGGCACCGCGTTCTTCTTCTGCGACGCGCTCATCACGCCGGCTATCTCGGTGCTGGGTGCGGTCGAGGGCCTCGAGGTGCTCGATCCGGAGTTCAAGCGCTGGGTGATACCGGCCACCATCGCGGTCATCACCGTGCTGTTCGCCTACCAGCACCGCGGCACGTCCGCCGTGGCGGCGCTGTTCGGCCCCATCATGGTCGTGTGGTTCGTCGTGATCGCGGTGATCGGCGCGTTCCCCATAGCGCGCAACCCGCAGATACTGGTGGCGCTCAATCCGTGGTACGGACTGACACTGCTTCTTCACCGCCCGCAGGTGGCGCTGGCGATCATCGGCGCGGTGTTCCTCGCCATCACCGGCGGCGAGGCGCTCTACGCCGACATGGGCCACTTCGGCAAGCAGCCGGTGCGCATCGCGTGGTTCGCTCTGGTGGGGCCCGCTCTGGTGATCGACTACTTCGGCCAGGGGGCGCTGCTGCTCGAGCTCGGCAAGCCGGTCGAGCACCCGCTCTTTCACCTGGTGCCGGCGGCGGTGCTGCCGTGGCTGGTGATCCTGGCAACGGCCGCCGCCGTGATCGCCTCGCAGGCCACCATTTCCGGTGCCTTCTCCATTGCGAGCCAGGCGGTGCACCTCGACCTCCTGCCGCGGCTCAAGGTGCTGCAGACCTCGGCGCTCGAGCAGGGCCAGATCTACGTGCCGATCGTCAACTGGCTGGTATTCCCCGCGGTGATTCTGTTCGTCGTCGGCTTCGGGTCCTCTGAGGCGTTGGGCGGGGCCTACGGTGCCGCCGTCGTGGGAACCATGGCGGTCACGACGGTCCTCGGCGCCTTCGTCGCCACCACGCAGTGGAACTGGCCCAAGTGGCAGGTGGCGGGCGTTTTCGGCCTGATACTCGTCAGCGACCTCGCCTTCGTCGCCGGTAACATGACCAAGGTGCCCGCCGGCGGCTGGATCCCGCTCACGCTCGGCGCGCTGCTGTACTTCATCTTCATGACCTGGCGCAGCGGCCGGCTCGAGCTGCGCGCGGCGCTCGCCAAGCTCGCGGTGCCGCGCAGCGAGCTGCCGAAGCTGGTGGCCGGCGTGCAGCGCGTGCCCGGAACCGGCGTGTTCCTCGCCAGCAACTCGACGCTGGTGCCCTCGGCGCTGATCCGCAACATCCAGCACAACGGCGTAGTGCATCAGCGCGTCATCATCCTCAACGTCGAGATCGCCGACACGCCCCGCCAGGATCCGGCCGGACGGCTCAACATCGAGGAGCCCGTGCCGGGCGTGTACTACATCACCGCGCGCTTCGGCTTCATGGAGACTCCGGACGTCGCCGAGGCGCTCAAGGCCTGCCGCACGCGCGGGTTGCGCGTCTTCACCGAGGACAGCTCGTTCTTCGTCGGCCGTCACGTGGTGCGCGCCCGTCCGCTGCCCGGCGTGCGCGGCCTGCAGCGGCGGCTGTTTGCGCGCATGCAGCAATACAGCACGCAGGCGGCGGAGTTCTTCCGCATGCCCTTCCGCGACGTCGTGATCCTCAATACCGCGGTGGAGATCTGAAAGACGGCTTGCAATAATGCCGTGACATGAGCCAGCCGCGGCAGCCGCTGATCTCCCTGATTGTCGCCATGGCGCAGAACGGCGTCATCGGCCGCGATAACGCCCTTCCCTGGCGGCTGCCCGAGGACCTGAAGCGCTTCAAGGAATTCACGCTCGGCAAGCCGCTGCTCATGGGCCGCAAGACCTTCGAGGCCATCGGCCACCCGCTCCCTGGGCGTGCGAATCTCGTGCTCACGCGCGATCGCGACTGGCGCGCCGCGGGCGTGATCCCGGTCCACTCGGTGGAGGAGGCGCTGCTGCAGACGCGCACCTGCGACGAGCTGGTGGTGATCGGTGGCGCGGAGATCTACCGGCTGCTGCTGCCGTTCGCGCGGCGCATCTATCTCACCCACGTGCACGCCGACGTGCCGGGCGACACGTATTTTCCGGCGTTCGACCCGGCACAGTGGGACGACCTCGACTATCACACCCAACCCGCCGACGAGCGCCACGCGCATCCGATCACCTTCGTGACGCTCGAGCGGCGCAATTCACCCGCGCCGCCCAGGCCACACTGACCGCGAACCCGCTCCAATCGGCGCCAGCCGCTCGCGTATCAGTCTCTCGGCACGCGCGAGATCGGGCGCGGCGCCGGCTGACTCCCCCGGATCCAGCTCAGCGAGCAGCTGCGCCTGCAGCGCGCCGCGGCGCTGCGCCTCCGCGTAAGTTATCTCCGGGTGGAACATCACCATGGCGTAGCGCGGGATGAAGCGCTCCGGGAAACGCCGCTCGAGCGCCAGGCCCAGGCCCTTCAGGCGCACGAAGCGCGCATCGAGCACCGTGTCGCGCATCTCGATGTAGTTCTCGAGCGCCATTTGCGCGATCGCCTCGGTGTTGGGACGGCGCGCGCGCTCGAGCTCAGCGAACAGCGCCTCCCAATCCTCCTGGCCGTCGAGCAGCTCATCGAGCACCCGGCAGTCCTCGAAGGCGGCGTTCATCCCCTGGCCGTGAAAGGGCACGATGGCGTGCGCGGCGTCACCGAGCAGCAGGACCCTGCCGCCGACGTGCCAGGGAGCGGTGTGCACGGTGCCGAGCTGGCCCTGCGGATGCCGCGCGAACTCCTCGGCGAGGCGCGGCAGCAGCGGCACGGCGTCGGGGAACTGCTCGGCGAAGAACTTCGCCACCACGGCGCCGCTGTCGAGGGAGGCGAAGCCCTGAGCGCCCGCGCGCGCGAGGAACAGCGTCGCGGTAAAGCTCGCGTCGGTGTTGGGCAGCGCGATCAGCATGAAGCCGCCGCGCGGCCAGATGTGCAGCGCGTGTGTGGCGAGCGCGGGGCGGCCCGCGACCGGCGGAATCGTCAGCTCCTTGTAGTCGTGGTCGAGCCACTGCTCGCGCACGCTCACCAAGCCTGCGGCCGCGAGGCTGGCGCGCACCGCCGACCCCGCCCCGTCGGTCGCGATTGCGGGCGCGAGCTCGAGCTCCTGCTCGGTGCCGCTGACCGTATCGCGCAGGCGCAGGCGGTTGCCCGGCGCATCCACACCGGTGCACTGCTGGTTGAAGCGCACCGCGACGTTCGGATGCCGCAGCGCCTCGTCGATCAGCACACGATTCAAGTCGGCGCGGCCGACCGAGTAGATGACCTCATGCTCGCGCTGGCCGTACGGCTGCAGCGCGCTCGCGCCTGAGCGCTCGTGCACCATGCGTCCGCGCATCGCGATCACGAGCGGCCGCACCCGCTGCATGACTCCGGCACGCTCGAGCGCGTGGATGCCGCGCGCGGCGAGCGCCAGGTTGATCGAGCGGCCGCGCTCAGGCTGCGCCTGGCGCGGATCGGGGCGGCGCTCGTAGAGCGTCACGGCGAGGCCCCGCCGCGCCAGCAGCACCGCGAGCAGCGCGCCGGCCAGGCCGGCGCCGATGATGTTGACCGTGCCGGCGGAGCTTCTCACACCGCTCCCCACTGCACGCGCGTGAGGCGGTCGGCGAACAGCGCCACGTCCTCGAAGCGGTTGTAGAGCGGCACCGGCGCCACGCGGATGATGTCCGGCGTGCGCCAGTCGCATACCACTCCGGCCGCGCGCAGATGCTCGAACACCCGCCGCCCCGGGCCGGCGCCGCCCGCGATGCGCAGCGACAGCTGGCAGCCGCGTGCGGCCGGGTCGCGCGGCGTGATGATCTCAACCCGGGGCTCGAGCGGCCCCAGCAGCTCCTCGAGAAAGGCGGTGAGCCCGAGCGACTTCTCGCGCAGCCGTTCCATGCCCGCCGCGGCGAACAGGCCGAGCGAGGCGAGCAGGGGCGCCGCGGCGAGGATCGGCGGGTTGCTCACCTGCCAGGAGTCGGCACCGTCGGCGGCGTGGAACTCGGCCTCCATGAGGAAACGCGTATCGGCCTCGTGGCCCCACCAGCCGGCGAGGCGCGCGCCGGGCAGCGTGCCGCGGTGTGCGGTCTTCGGCAACGCGCCGGTGTGGCGCTCGTGCACGAAGCAGCCGCCGATCGCGCCCGGGCCGCCGTTCAGGTACTTGTAGCTGCACCACACGGCGAAGTCGGCCGCGCTGTCGTGCAGCGCGAGCGGCGTGTTGCCGATCGAGTGCGCCAGATCGAAGCCGGCGAGGCAGCCGTGGGCGTGCGCGACGTCCGCGATGCGTGCGATATCGAAGGCCTGGCCGGTGCGGAATTGCACGCCGGGCCACCAGACGAGCGCGATCTCACTGCCGCGCTCGGCGAGCAACGCCTCGATGGCGTCTTCCTCTACGAGGTCGGCGCCGGCTGCCGGAGCGAGCTCGATGAGATTTTCGCGCGGGTCGAGGCCATGCCAGGCGATCTGCGAGGCGACGGCGTGACGGTCCGAGGAGAAGGCGCCGGCCTCGATCAGGATCCGCCGCCGCTCGCCCACGGGGCGGTAGAAGCTGGCGAACATCAGGTGCAGGTTCACGGTGAGCGAGTTCATCGCGACTACTTCGCTCAAGCGGGCGCCGGTGAGCGCGGCGAGCCCGCTGCGCAGGTTCTCGTGATACGGCACCCAGGGGCGGCGGGCATGCTCGTGCCCCTCGACGGCGCGCTGGGCCCACTCGTCGAGCTCCTCGAGGACGAGCTCGCGCGCCGCCAGCGGCTGCAGGCCGAGAGAATGGCCGCACAGGTAGATGAGCGGCGCGCCGCGGGCGTCCACCGGCAGCGCAAAGCGCTCGCGGAAGCTGCGCAAAGGATCCGCCGCGTCGCGGGCGCGGGCGCGCGCGAGGACCTCCGCGCCGATTGTGCCCGTGCTCATGAGGCGATCGGGTACAGCAGCGGTCGGCTCGGCACCGCATCGCCGCCGAGCGCCGGCACCTGCAGCTCGAGGAGGCAGGCGCCGTCACGCACTTCGTCCGGCACGAAGGCGAGCTCGGTGACGGTAGCCTCGGGCCGCCGCGCCTCGGCGAGCGCGGTGGACGCGGGCGGCAGGCCGAAGAACAACCGGTGCGCTGTGAGGCGCCCCTCATCGCGCGTCCGGTCGATCGAGGGCAGGTCGACGACCAGGTGCGCGATGCCACGCTCGACCAGGAGCTCCGCGGCCTCGCGCGTGAGGTAGGGCGGCGTCTCCGCGGAGTAATCGTGCGCGCGCTTGTCGGCGCGGTTGGGCCGCGTGCGCACGATGAGCGCGCGCGCCGCGAACGGCGGGCGCGGCGGCCAGGCGCGCTCGAGGGCGCGCCGCGTCACCAGCAGGTCGCCCGGGCGCGGCTCGGGATCGCTGCCCTCGGCGGCCGCGCCGGCCGGCTCCGGGTCGACGGTCACGAGCAGCGCCGGCAGGAGGCCCAGAGGGGCGACGCGGCTCGCATCGAGCCGCTCGCGGGTCAAGTGTCCCACGCACTCGGTGTGGGTGCCGTTGCAATGCGGGGTGAGCGAGATCACCTCGCAATTGCAGCTCGCGCCGCGCGCCACCGAGCCGGGAAAGCCGGGCACCGCGAACGGGTGCGCGCTGGCAGGCGGTGCGCCGAAATGCCGCGGCTGGGGGCCGGCGAAGTCGAGCTCGAGCGCGAGGCTCACCGGGCGCGCCATGTCGACGCCGACCTCGCCCCCGCCGAGCGCGATGCGCGCATTCATGGCTTATGCGCGCTCCAGCACCGCGCCGCAGCGCGCGCAGGTACGCCGCTCGAGGCTCGAGTAGAAGCGCTCGAACACCGGCGCGAGCTGCTTCTCGATGTCGGTGAGCTGAAAGAACTCCTCGTACAGGCGGTTGCCGCAGCGCTCACAGTACCACTGGAAGCCGTCGAGCTCGCCCGCGCGGCGGGTGCGCTCGATGACCAGGCCCACGGTGTTGGCGGGCCGCTGCGGCGAGTGCGGCAGGTTGGGCGGAATCAACAGCACCTCGCCGGCGCGGATCGGCACGTCCAGCACGCGTCCCTCCTGGATGGTCTTCAGCACCATGTCGCCTTCGAGCTGATAGAAAAATTCCTGGCCCGGATCGACGTGGTAGTCCTTGCGCGCATTGGGCCCGCCCACCACCATGATGATGAAGTCGCCGTCGTGAAATACGCGCTTGTTGCCGACCGGGGGCTTGAGTTGCGCCCGGTTGGCGTCGATCCACTGCCGGAAGTTGAATGCTTGCAGGGATGGCATGTGTCCTCCGCCTCTTTCGCGTATGGTACGCGCTGCGGCAAAGCGAGGAGAATCCCATGGAGGCGAGCCTGGTTACGGGCATCACTGCGCGCGCCGCAGCGCTCGCTGCGCTGCTTGCGCTCGGCGCCTGCAGCCACCTGCATTGGCCCTGGCACCACGCGCCCCCGCCGCCGCCCGCTCCGGTGCACGCGCTCGAGGTGAGCGGCAGTGCGACGCCGGCGCAGTACTGGAAGCGCAACACGCTGCTCATCGACCTGAGCGGCGTCGGCGGCTCGGGGAGCCTCGTGCTCACGCCCGCCGCCGGCAACCCCTGGCCGGTACGGCTCGCCTTCCGCGTGCAGCCGGGCGCGTTCGGCGCCCTCGAGGTGCGCGGCGCCGCGCGCGAGGTGCTGCCGATCGACTCCTCGGGGGTGAGGCCGGTGGACCTCGAGCTGCCGCCCGGAATCTATACGGCGGGCACGCCGCAGATCACCGTGTCGTGGGGACCGGCGGCAGCCGCCGAGCCCTAGTTTGAAGCTCGCGGACATTGCGCTGCGCCCGCCGCCTGCGGCGGCGGGCGCGTCGCTGTGCCTGTGCATCGCGTCGATGCCGCTCGGGCAATTCGTGCCGAGCGATGGATAACTAGCCGACGTCAGGCTCCTGGTAGCCCCGGCAGGGCACGCTCACCGGGGGGCGCGCGCTGTCGAGGTCGAGCGCGGTGAGCGCTCCGCCCCAAACGCAGCCGCTGTCGAGCCCGACCACGCCATGGCTCTGCACGAATCCCAGCGCCGACCAGTGGCCGAAGATGATGCGCGCGTCGCGGCTCAGGCGCTGCCCGAGCGTGAACCACGGCCGCAGCGGCGAGGGCGGCGGGGGTGGATCGCCCTTCAGACTCAAGTCGACCCGGCCGTCGGCCGTGCAAACCCGCAGGCGCGTCAGCACATTGATGGTGAAGCGCAGCCGCTCCATCCCGGAAAGCTCCGGGCTCCAGCAATCGGGCTCGTTGCCGTACATGTGATCGAACAGCGCCCGCGGGTCGCGCGCCAGCGCCGCCTCGACCTCGCGCGCGAGCTGCAGGGTGAGCGCCACGGTCCATTGCGGCACGACGCCGGCGTGCACCATGAGATCGCCCGCCTCGCTGTGCGCCATCGGGCGGGTCAGCAGCCACTCGAGGAGTTTGTCCCGATCCGGGGCCGTGAGCACCGCGTCCAGGGTGTCGGTCTTCTTCTTACGCTCGCTGCCATGCACGACGGCGAGCAGGTGCAGATCGTGGTTGCCGAGCACCACTACCGCGTTGTCGCCGAGGGAGCGTGCCAGGCGCAGCGTCTCGAGGGAGCGCGGTCCGCGATTGACCAGATCGCCGACGAACCACAGCCGGTCGCGGTCCGGCGAGAATTTCAGCAGCGCGAGGAGTGCGCGCAGCTCGTCATGACAGCCCTGGACGTCGCCGATCGCATAGCGCGTCACTGCACGATGCCGGGCATGGCGAGTCGGAATGGCTGGATCGGCGCATCGAACTGCGCGCCGTCGTCGGCCAGCATCTGGTAGCTGCCTTGCATGGCGCCCACGGGAGTCTCGAGCACCGCGCCGCTCGAATAGCGGAACCCCTGGCCGGGCTTCAGGTACGGCTGCTCACCCACCACGCCGTCGCCGCGCACCTCCTCCACCTTGCCGTTGGCGTCGGTGATCACCCAGTGGCGCGTCAGCAGGCGCGCCGGCACCTGGCCCTCGTTGCGGATGGTGATGGTGTAGGAGAAGACGAAGCGGCGCTCGCGCGGATCGGACTGCTCGTCGAGATAGCTGGTCTCGACGTCGACGCGGATCTTGTGGTCCTGGTGCGTCATCCCGGTGATTTTAAGATCGGCCGACGCGCATCGCCAGCACGTCGCACGGCGCGGCGTGCAGCACCGTGTCCTCGGTGAGGTTCACGAGGATCGAGAGGCCGTGGCGCTCGCGGCTGCCCAACATAATGAGATCGGCGTGGCGCTCGCGCGCCACCCGCACGATTTCCGATTTGACATTGCCGCTCTCGACGCGGCAGGGCGCGCCGCTGAGCCCGAGGTCGGCGGCCAGCGCAGTGAGGCGCGAACGGGCGCGCTCGAGCAGCTCTTCCTCGATCGGCACCGAGGGCATCAGCGTCTCGCCCATCGGCTCGACCGGCACGAACTCCACGACGTGCAGCAGCTCGATCTCGGCGCCGAGGGCGCCGGCGAGCGCGGCGGCCCGGCGCCCCAGCACCAGGCTGTCCTCGGTCAGATCCACGACCAGCAGGATGCGACGGTAGACCGTCATCGGAATCTCCCCCTGCAGCGCGCCCCCAAGCCTCAAGCCTAGCCCGAGAGGCGCGTGCGGTCGAGCACCAATGCCAGGGTGTTGAATTCCCGTGGCGCCAGTGTCTCGGGACGGGCTCCGGGATCGAGCCCGCAGGCGGCGATGTCGGCGCCGCTCATCAGCCGGGCGAGCGCGTTGCGCAGCGTCTTACGGCGGTGCGCGAAGGCCGCTGCCACCACCTCGGCGTAGTGCGGGCTCACCGCGAAGCGCGGCGCGGGCAGGACCGTGAGGCGCGCGACCGCCGACCACACCCGCGGCGGCGGCTGGAAAGCGCCCGGCCCGAGATCGAACAGCCGCTCGACGCTGAAGCGCGGGGCGAGCATCACGGTGAGCCGGCCGTAGTCGCCGCCACCGGGCTGCGCCGCGAGGCGCGCCACGACTTCCCGCTGCAACATAACGTGTGCATCGAGGATCGCATCGGCGTGGGCGCCCAAGCGAAACAGCAGCGGGGTGGAGATGTTGTAGGGAAGGTTGCCGACGATGCGCAGCCGTCCGCCGCGCTGCGCCGCGAGGCCGGTGAAGTCGAACTCCAGGGCGTCGGCGACGTGCAGCGAGTGGCGCGCATCGGCGGTGAACAGCGGCGCGAGCTGTGCGGCGAGATCGCGGTCGATCTCGATGGCATCGAGCGTGCAATCGGTGCACTCGAGCAGCAGCCGGGTGAGGGCGCCGCGCCCCGGACCGATCTCGACGAGGGTGTCGCCGGCGCGTGGAGCGAGCGCGGCGACGATGCGCCGGATCGCCGCCGGGTCGTGCAGGAAATGCTGGCCGAAGCGCTTGCGGCGCGGCGGCCGGCTGCGGGCTGCCTCGCGCGCCACGAGCGCCTACCGCGCACTCAGCTCGATCGCCAGATCCACGGCGGCGGCGAGGCTGCCGGCGTCGGCCTTGCCCGTGCCGGCGAGCTCGAGCGCCGTACCGTGGTCCACCGAGGTGCGCACGAACGGCAGCCCCAGGGTCACATTCACCGCGCTCTCGAAGCCCGCGTGCTTGACCACGGGCAGCCCCTGATCGTGATACATGGCGAGCACCGCATCGAAGCCCGCCAGCACCTGCGGCACGAATACGCTATCGGCCGGCAGCGGCCCACGTGCGTGGAGCCCGGCGCGTTGCATGCTCTCGACCGCCGGCCCGATCACCTTCAGCTCCTCGTCGCCGAGATAGCCGCTCTCGCCGGCGTGCGGGTTGAGTCCACAGACGGCGATGCGCGGCGCGCTGATCCCCCACCAGTCGGTGAGCGCGCGCGCGAGGGTCGCGGCCGTGCGGGTGAGCGATTCGACCGTGATCGCGGCGCTGACCGCGGCGAGTGGCAGATGCGTGGTCGCGAGCGCCACGCGCAGCGTGCCGGTGGTGAGCATCATGACCGGGTGCGCCGCGTGAGCGCGCTGCGCGAAGTACTCGGTGTGGCCGAGGAACGCGACGCCGGCATCGTTGATGACGCCCTTGTGGACCGGGGCCGTGACCACGGCGTCGAACTCGCCGGCGAGCGCGCCGTCGATGGCGCGGTCGAGGAGCGCGAGCACGTAGGGCGAGTTGCGCTTATCGAGCTTTCCCGGCGTGCTCGGCGTCCTCAAGGCTTCCTGCTCCACCAGCAGCGTTCCCGGCTCGTGGCGCTGGCGCGCACGCGGCGCGTGCGCCGCGTAGGGCCGCAGCTCGACCGTCGCATGCGTGAGGCGGCCGCGCTCGGCGAGCAGGCCGGCATCGCCCAGGCACACCAGCTCGCAGTCGAGCGGGCGTCCGCTGAGCGCGAGGCAGAGCTCCGGACCGATCCCCGCCGGCTCTCCTGTCGTGACGGCGATGCGGGGAATCATGTCGCCGCCCGCCGCTTACCTACGACTTGAATTCCACGTACGCCTCATCGCGCAGGCGCCGCAGCCAGATCTCGGTCTCCTCATCCGCCTTGCTGGCGCGGATCGCTTCCATGGCCTTGCGCCGCTTGACCTCGTCGGTGGCGTCGAACTGGCGGTGGCCGAGCATCTGCACGATGTGCCAGCCGTACTGCGTCTTGAACGGCTCGCTGATCTCGCCGTCCTTGAGCGTCGCGAGCTGCTGCTCGAACTCGGGTACGAAGCTCCCGGGTCCGGTCCAGCCGAGATCCCCGCCCTGGGGGGCCGAGCCCGGATCCTCGGAGTTGGTCTGCGCCAGGCCCGAGAAGTCCTCGCCTTTCAGGATGCGCTCACGCAGCGCGTTGAGCTTCTGCTTCACGGTCGCATCGTCGGCGAGCTCGGTGGTCTTCATGAGGATGTGGCGGGCGTGGACCTGGTTCTCGATGGCCTTGGCCTCGGAGCCGCGCACCTCGTTGAGCTTCACGATGTGGAAACCGGTCGGCGTGCGCAGCGGCTGGCTCACCTCGCCGGGCTTCAGTTTTGCGACCACCTCGGTGAGGAAGGTCGGCAGCTCGGTCTCCTTGCGCCAGCCGAGCGAGCCGCCCTCGAGGGCGGTCTGGCTGTTGGAGTAGGCGACCGCGAGGCGCGCGAAGTCCTCGCCGCCGCTCGCCTTCTGGTAGACCTCGCGGGCGCGCCGGGCGGCGTCGTCGAGCTGCGCCTGGCTCGCTTCCTGCGGAACCGCGATCAGGATGTGGGAGACGTTGTACTCGTGGTTGCCGGAAGGCATCCTCGCCTGCTTGTCGAGGTACTGGTCGATCTCCTTCGGCGTGACCACGATCCGCTCGAGGACGTCGCGCTGGCGCAGCATCGACAGCGTGATCTCCTTGCGCAGATCCTCGCGGTAGGCGCCGTAGTCGAGCCCTTGGCTTGCGAGCGCCTGCGGCAGCTGTGACAGCGAGAGGTTGTTGCGCCGCGCCACATCGGAGAGGGCGGCGTTGAGGGTCTCGTCGGTGACCTTGACGCCGTCGTGCTGGGCGCGCTGCAGCTGGATCTCCTGCACCACCAGCCGCTCCAGCACCTGCTGGCGCAGCACGTTCTGCGGCGGCAGGTCGAGCTTCTGCTGCCGCAGCCGCTCGCTCACCGCCTCGACCTGCATGTCGAGGTCGCTGTTGAGCACCACGCCATCGTTGACGATGGCGGCGATGCGATCGAGCATCACGCCCCGGGTGTCGAGCTCGCGGGTCTGCGCCGCCGCGCGTCCGCACATGGCGAGCGCCGCCACGCAGGCAACAAGGGTGGGAGCCGGAGTACTGATCCGCCGCATCGCTTTTCTTTCCTTAAGGTTCAGGAAGGGCCCTCAGGGGGCCTTGATTTTCTGGACACTCGTGTCCGCGGGAGTGTAACCGCGGATCTCCTCACTGAGCGAGGTGTCCGTCGCCGATCCGACACCGGCCAGCCCCGCAAGTTCCAGCTGCAGCCAGATTCCGGTATCCCGGGCGCCGGTGAAGGTACTGACGTATCGCCGCGCGCCGAGCCGCAGCCGCCAGCAGCACGCACGGTACTCGAAGCCGGCGAATCCCTCCAGTTCTTCGTGGTTGCGCAGGTCGAAGACCTCGCGGGCGAACGCGCTCCAGGAGCGGTGGATGGGCCAGGCGGCCGAGGCGTCCAGCTGGTCGAAGCCCTGGCTGTCACAGCCGGTCGCGATGCCGGGCTCAATCGGCACCGCCGGGTTGCACGGCAGCTGGACTCCCCGGACGAACTCCGGCAGTTGCACGAAGCGCTCGTAACGGTAGCTCAGGTTGACGACCGCGTCGGGCGCCGGCTTGTACTGCAGGTTGAGCTGGGTGCGCTCGCTGCGCTGGTTGTCGGGATCCCACTGCACCCCGGCGTCCGCGTTCCAGTCGGCGAAGGCGGTGATGGCGAGCTGGGCGACGAAGTCCGAGTGCGGTGCGGTGAACGGCGTCTCGCCGGGCAGCGTCACGCGCGGGGTCGTGAAGTAATAGCTCTGGCCGATGGTCGCCGCGAGGAACTGCCGGCCGCTCTGCGTATCGAGCAGCCGGCTGGTGAGTCCCGTGGTCAGCTGGTTGGCATCGCTCACCCGGTCGGCGCCCACGTAGCGGTTGGTGCGAAACAGCTCCACCGCGTTGAGGTCCGGCAGCCCGGTGTCGAATACCGGCAGCGCGCTCTGGTCGCGGTAGGGGACGTAGAGATACTGCATGCGCGGCTCGAGTGTCAGGGTGCGTTGATCATGCGAGCCCGACTGGCGCTCGAACGCGAGGCCCGTGTCGACGCGCGCGAGCGGCAGGTTGCGTGACAGCGAGGTCGGCGCCCCCGGGAGCGTGTCGGTGAGCTGATACCAGGTCGCGCGCCAGGCGAGCGCCGGCCGGAAGAAATAGCCGGGGCCGGCGAGCGCCAGCGATAGCCCCGGCGTCAGATCCTCGCGCCAGCCGGCCGGCAGCGGCGGCAGCGCAAAGGTGACGCCGCCGGGCTGCTGCAGGCCGGCGCTACCCGGCGCGTGCTGGAAGTCGACGATCTCCGACTCGAAGCCGTAGTGCAGCACGCCGAACAGGGTGTAGTCGCTGTCGACCGCGAGCCGCGGCACGCGCGCGTAGGGGCGCTCGTCGACCAGCACGGTCGTGTCGATCGTCTGGTACTGCTGCGCCTCGGCGTCCACGCTCCAGTGCGCGTCGCGGTAGGAGAGGGTGGCGCTGCGGTTGAGGAACGAGGTGCTGGTGCCGGCGGGGGTCTGTGCGAAATCCTGGAAATAGAAGACGTCGCTCACCGCCTGCGCATCAACCGTGAGGCGGACGGCGGCCGGCAGCTGCACGACGTCGTCGAGCTGCACGCGGTTGCGGCTGCCACCGTACAGCGTGTCGTTCGGCAGATAGTCCCACTGCAGCTCGCCGCGCTGGTCGGAGGTGAGGAAACGCAGATCGCCTCCGAGGTCCGCCCCGCGCTTGGTGTACTCGACGGGCTGGAAGGTGAAGTCGGCGTTGGGCGCGATGTTCCAGTAGTAGGGGACCGCGAGCTGAAAGCCGTTGTTCGAAGTGCTGCCGATGCTCGGGAAGAGGAAGCCGCTCTTGCGCTCACTGCTCAGGGGGAACGACACCCAGGGCAGATATATGAGCGGCACGCCGAGAAAATCGACGCTGGCATTGCGCCCCGTGCCGATCTGATCACGGGTGTCGAGCGTGATGCTGCTCGCCTTGAGCGCCCAGGCCTCGTGCGCCGCGGGACAGGTCGTGAAGGTGACCTTCCTCAAGTGCAGCACGCCGTCGGGGGTGAGCGCCAGGCTGTCGGCCGCGCCGCGGGCGCCACGCTCGCGCAGGTCGAAGTGCGCGCCCTGGAACTCGGCGCCCGT